>OQWM01000021.1_pt1 | contig 68025 bp, 42 predicted proteins | sample 1691531 | NCBI WGS metagenome assembly OQWM01 (sample SAMN03418257, study PRJEB22391) | human gut metagenome | biome: human-gut; feature: organic feature; material: feces | host: Homo sapiens | place: Tanzania | collected 2013-01
CACCCACCATCAGCCGCGGGTCCAGCGACGAGAAGCGGGCGCTGGCGGCGGAGCCACGGCTGGTCATCTGCGACGAATGCACCAGCGCGCTGGATGTCTCAATCCAGGCGCAGATGCTGAATCTCCTGAAGGAAATCCAGCGAAGGCTGCGTGTGGCATACCTCTTCATCACCCACGACCTGAGCGTAGTCGGCTACCTTTCCGACCGTATCGCCGTGATGTATCTCGGAAGGATTCTCGAGGAGGGAAGCGCCGAGGAAGTCCTTGCGTCTCCGCGCCATCCCTACACCCAGGCGTTGCTTGCCGCCGCGCCGAGGCTGGACGCATCACCTGACGGCGGCCTGCAGGCCTCCGAGCCAGGCGCCCCGCTGGAGGGGGAAGTCCCTTCGCCCCTTGCGCCGCCGACGGGGTGCCCATTCCACCCGAGATGCCCGCACGCCACCGCAAGATGCGCGGCGGAATTCCCCGAATGGAGAAAAGCCTCCGCCAACCATAAATACAGGTGTCTTCTCTGACCACGTTTTCCAGCTGGCAATTCCGGCATTTTTTTCACCACGTCCTATTCACAAAATGACCAGTTCACTTCCCCTGCCCTATTCGACCCCGGAGAGCGAGGGCGTCTCCTCAGCCGCGTTAAGCGTCCTCATCGATTCCCTTGACAAGCTCAAATACATGCATGGCGTGACCGTCTTCCGCCATGGGAAGGTCATTCTCCAGGCGAGCTGGAAGCCCTATTCCCCTGGGGTTCCGCACCATCTGTTCAGCCTGTCGAAGAGCTTTGTCTCCTGCGCGGCGGGTTTTGCGATCAGCGAGGGGCTGCTGGGCTTCGAGACCACCCTTGGGGAGTTGTTTCCGGAGGAGACGGGTGCGCCGGGCGTCCCGGCATCGGTCGGCGCCACCACCATCAGGAATCTTCTGACCATGCGCGGCGTCCACGGCGCCTGTGCGATGATGGGCAGCATCTTCAAGGGTGACCACAAGGCCCTTTTGGAGGGCTACATGCGCTTCCCGGCCGAATTCAGGCCGGGAGAGGCCTTCACCTACGACAGCGGCAACACCTACATGCTGTCCGCGGCGCTTCAGAAGGTCACTGGAATGGACCTTGTGGCCTACCTGCAGCCCAGGCTCTTCGACCCACTTGGCATCAAGACCCCATTCTGGCAGCAGGACTACAACGGAGTCAGGCTTGGCGGATGGGGGCTCTTCCTTTCGCTGGAGGACATCTCACGCTTCACGAAGCTCATTTCCGAGGGGGGCGTCTGGGAAGGCAGGCAGCTTCTTCCGAGGGAATACATCGAGGCCGCGACCTCCTTCCAGTCCGAGAATGCGCACAACAAGACGCGGGACTGGTCGAATGGCTACGGCTATCAGTTCTGGATGTGCAGCCACGAAGGCGCCTTCCGGGGCGACGGCGCGTGCGGCCAGTTCGCCATTGTCATCCCGGACTACGACATTGCAATCGCCACCGAGGCTGGGCTGCCCGAGATGGGCAACATCATGGCTGACATCTGGGACAAATTCCTGCCGTTGGTTGACAAGGAGGGGAAGGCGCTCGTTCCCGACCGTGCCGCGCAGCATGCACTTGCCGCGAGGCTCTCCGACCTGGAGCTGCCCCGTCCCATGGGCGCCTTTGCCAGCGACCAGGAGGGAGGCGTCTTCAAGCTCGCCCCGAACAGGGAGGGATTTGAGAAGCTTGGCCTTGAGTTCCAGGCATCGGGAGGCAAGCTCACCCTGGTCAAGGGAGGCGAGTGCTTTGACCTGCCCTTTGCGTACAACGGCTGGGCATTCGGCCATGCCGACAAACTCTACGGCAGGGACCGGGCAACCCTGGGCGGCGACACCGCGATTTCGGCTGCCTGGGAGTCGCCGAATGTCCTCCTCCTCAACATGGCATTCATCAATGAGCCCACCTTCAGCAGACTCCGCATCGAGTTCCAGGGGAGAACGACCATCAGAGTCCAACGCGAGTTCCATCTCTGGTTCCTCTACGGAGGCGATGACATGAAGGCAGACATCCTCGGGCACAGGGAATAGCAGCCGCCCGCCGCCACACCACCACCCAAGACAAACCACCGCCATGAAACACATCCTCCTAGCACTACTCGTCGCAATGACGCCTCTGCATGCCGCCCTGCTCTGGAAGAGCGGCGCACCGACTCCACCGATCGTAGTCTCCAAGGATGCGCCGATGCCTGCGAGGCAGGCCGCCGAGGAACTGGCATACTGGCTGGGACGCGCCACGGAGACAAACTGGAGCGTCGTCGAAGACCACCAGGACGACGGAACCCCCGCAATCTACATCGGGGAAGCCGCAGCCAGGGGAGTGCCTGGCGCGCCGAAGACAGACGCCCTGCCCCACGACGGATACTGGATGAAGGCGGAGGGAGGCACCCTGCGCATCGCGGGCCGTGACTACGCAGGGGGAATCGTCAAAAACTGGCTCCATCCCATGCAGACCGTCGACACCTGGAATCCCCAGATGAAGCTCTCCTCCTTTGGCGACATGGGCACCTGGGAGGGCGTCCACCAGTTCCTGGAGACCCTGGGATTCCGCTGGTACATGCCAGGCGAGCTTGGCACCATCGTCCCCGAACTCACTGAGATTCGCGTCGACGACATTGAGAAGGAGGTCTCACCCGCCTTCGAATACAGGTATGCGTGGCTTTGCAACTTCGAGTACTCGCCTTTGGACGCGCTCTGGTATCGCAGAATCGGCTACGGCGCCCCCGAACCCGTCAACATCGGCCATTCATACTACTTCTTCACCACTGAATACGGGGAGACCCACCCGGAGTACTTCGCGCTTGTGGATGGACAGCGGGACTTGGATGACCTCTGTGCATCAGGGGGGGGGATGCTCTGTCTCTCCAACGAGGATGTGATTGACGCTTGGATCAAGATAATCAGGGAGTTCTTCGAGGAATATCCCGACACGGACTTGTTCCCCGTCTGCCCCAACGACAACCTTGCGCGCATCTGCGGATGCGAGGCGTGCCAGAGCCAGCTTTCGCCCCAGCTGGACTACGACGGCCTGTTTTCCAACTACATCTGGGGTTTCAACGTCAAGCTGGCCAAGCGTCTTGCGAAGGAGCTTCCCGGCAAGCGCATTGCCTGTTTTGCCTATTCCAAGTACCGTGCGATCCCCGACTGCATCGACGAGCTCCCTGAGAATCTCGCGGTCATGATCTGCTACAAGCGCCAGGATTTCCGCAATCCCTACAAGAAGCAGCACATCCGGGAGTTGATTGCGGAGTGGGGGCGCCTTGCAACCGGCGGCATCTACCTGTGGACCTACCCACATCTCAACTACTGGGAGCCATGGCGCGGCTATCCGAGATTCTATCCGCATCTGCTGGCGGAGGATGTGCGGGCAAACAGCAGACTGCCTGTACTGGGGGAGTTCCTGGAATCGGAGTCCTACCAGCACAACGAACCCGACAAGGTCATCTACGACTTCCACTTCCCCGCGCTCAACCACCTGACCGCATATCTGGCGTCAAAACTCCTCTGGAACCCCGAACTTGACGTGGATGCGCTCCTTGATGAATACTACAGGCTCTTCTACGGGGACGCGGCGCCGCTGATGAAGAAATACTGGGAACTCGTCGAGAAGATTACGATGAAGGGCAATATCACCCACCCACTGGACCACTACACCATTGACGAGGCGAAGGCGGTGATGGAGGTCCTCGACAACGCATTCGCCGCCACCGAGGAGGGCTCCCGCGAGTGGCAGCGGATCAAGCTGATGCTCGGCGAAATCCGCCTGAGGGAACGGGCAAAGCTCGACCCCAAGGAACAGGCTCCCTTCAGAATCGCGGTCTCGGAGGAGCTGATTCCCGTCGACGGCACCCAGTGGAAGGACGCTGTGCGCTACGAGATGGTCACCAAGATGGGGGAGAATCCCGCCGTCAAGACCGAAGTCCTCGCCATCGCCGACAGGGAGGGCGTCGCCTTCTCATTCACCTGCCACGAACCCGTCAAGCGCGAACTCACAGTCGACGCAAGGAGGCACGACGACCCCAGGCTCTACCTGGACGACTCGGTGGAGGCATTCTTCTGCCGCCCGGACCAGAGCAATGCAATCCACTTCATAATCAACGCGGATGGATTCTGCGCGGACTACACCTGGCCAAACTCCGAAGACAGCGACGACATCTCCTGGAATTCCTCCGGACTGAAGACATTCAACGCACGGGGAGACGGATTCTGGTCGGTGCAGTTCAAGATTCCCTGGAAAGACTTCGGTCTGGAAGGACCCGACGGGGCGGACCTGGTCGGCATCCTCTACCGCAACCGCCCATTCGGGGGCAAGGACGAGTTCTCCGCCCTGGTGCCGACCTACTCCTACGCCCACAGGGTCCCGTCCCTTTTCCCGAAGGTCCTCTTCGTCACACCTGAAAAGTAGCCATCCCCGTTTGGAGACGACATGAGACGAGTCCTGGTTGCAATTGCAGTTTCCATGGCGCTCCCCATGCACGCCTCCATCCTTTGGCAGATTGGAGAGGCCGCGCCGCCCATAGTGGTCTCGCCCGACGCACCCGTCCCGGTGAAACATGCTGCCGACGAGCTGGCATACTGGCTTGGCGAGGCCACAGGCGAATCCTGGCGAGTCACCACGGAAGCCCCGGAGGCAGGGCAGCCCGCAATCTACCTTGGCGAGGCCGCCACGGAGGGGGTTGCATCCGCCCCGATGATGGAGGAGCTTCCGCCGGACGGATACTGGTTCAAGGCCGACGGGCGGACAATCCGAATCGCAGGCCGCGACTATCCGGGTGGGCCGCTCGGCAACTGGCAGCATCCGCTGCGCAACCAGGAGACATGGAATCCCGGCCTGCAGCTTTCAGCCTTTGGCGAGATGGGCACCTGGGGCGGCGTCCACCACCTCCTCGAATCCCTTGGCTTCCGCTGGTATATGCCCGGCGAGCTGGGGACGGTCGTCCCCGCCCTCCAGGAGTTGACGGTTGAGGAGTGTGAATTCCAGGACGCCCCCGCCTTCGAGTACCGCTACGCCTGGCTCTGCGACTTCAATGACTCGCCACAGGACGCGCTCTGGTACCGCAGAATCGGCTACGGAGGCGCAGCCCCTGTCAACATCAACCACTCCTTCTGGATGATGCTTGAATACAAGGACTCCCATCCCGGGATATTCGCGCTGGTGGGAGGCGAGCGTGACACGACGAACCTCTGCGCATCCAACGGCTACGGGATGGAGTGCCTCTCCAACGAGATGCTTGTGGACCTCTGGGTCGGGATGGCACGCAGGTACTTCAAGTCGTTCCCATCGATGGAGATATTCCCCGTCTGCCCCAACGACGGCCTTGAGAGGATTTGCGAGTGCGGCGCGTGCCAGGCGCAGCTTTCACCCCACCTTGGGGAGGACGGGGTCTTCTCGAACTACGTCTGGAGATTTGTGGCGAAGGTGGCCGAGCGTGTCGGGGAGGAGTTTCCCGGCAAGCGCGTCGGATGCTTTGCCTACGAGAGATACCGCGCCGTGCCCGACTGCCTGGACAGGCTTCCGCCGAACCTGGCCGTCCTCATCTGCTACCAGCGCCAGGAACTCATCGACCCGGAAAGAAGGGCGTCAATCAAGGCGACCGTGGAGAAATGGAGCGGGATAGTCAAGGACGGCATCTACCTTTGGACATATCCCCACCTGAACTACTGGCAACCATGGCGCGGGCATCCCAGGTTCTACCCGCATCTTGTCGCCGAGGACATCCGCCAGAACAGCCGCCTCAAGGTCAAGGGCGAGTTCCTCGAATCCGAATCCTTCAACCACAACGAGCCCGAGCGCACAATCTATGACTTCCACTGGCCAGGGCTGAACCACCTGACCGCATATCTCGCGGCAAAGCTCCTGTGGCACCCCGAACTGGACGTGGATGCGCTCCTCGAAGAATACTACGCCGGCTTCTACGGACCAGCCGCCGCCGAAATGAAGGAGTTCTGGGAAAGGGTCGAAGAGATTACGATGAAGGGAGTCTTCCGGCATCCATTCGACATGTACACCGTGGAGGAGGCACGGCACCTGGCCCAGAACCTCAGGAAAGCCGAGGAAAAGTGCCCGGAGGAGAGCCCGTATCGGAGACGCATACGACTGATTCGGGAGGAGTTCAAGCCTGGACTCAGGGGGCTGCTGCTGGCGCGCGGCAGCCAGAAACCCGTCGAAGCCCCATACTCCAAAACGCCTCTCCTGCTTAACGGAACCCCGTGGGAGGGCGCAAAACGATACGAAATGGTCACAAATCAGGATGATAATCCCCCAGTCAAGACAGAAATCTTCGCAGCCTCCGACGAAGAGGGACTCGTCTTCACCTTCATCTGCCACGAACCCGATAAGAAAAGACCCGACGCAAAGGCAAAAACCTTTGACGACAAGGACATCTGCAAGGACGATGTTGTCGAACTTTTCTTCTGCCATCCAGACTTGTCGGGCGGAACCCACTACATTGTCAATTCTAACGGCGCGGTCGCCGACTACGCATGGAACAACCAGGATGCCGCCGAAAACATCGCCTGGGACGCAAAAAACGTGACAACATTCGCAGAACCCGGGGACGGAAGGTGGATTGCTCAAATCAAAATCCCCTGGGAAAACTTCGACGCCACGGGGCCTGGAGACTTCGACATAATCGGAAACCTCTACAGGACGCGTCCAACCAACGGGCTGGAGGAACACGCCGCGGCCGTGGCGACCTGCTCCTACGCCCGCCTGGCTCCGTCGGCATTCCCGCTGATTCTCGTTCCCGATTTTTCCAAATAAGTCATAAGTTGTTTATATTCAACTAGTTACCCCACACCAACAAACACAAGAACAGGAGCGGCGCGGCCTTTTCCGCCCGTCTTCACCAACAAAAGGACAAACGATGAGTTCACCCCGTGAATCACTAGCCTCGCGCATGGGCTTCATACTTCTCTCCGCAGGATGCGCAATCGGCCTTGGAAACGTCTGGAGATTTCCCTTCATCGTCGGGCGCTACGGCGGCTGCATCTTTGTCCTTTTCTATCTCCTTTTCCTGTTCATCATGGGGTTCCCGCTGTTGTTGACGGAGGTCAGCATCGGTCGCGGCAGCCGCAAGAACCTGGTCCACGCGATGCACGACCTGGCCCACACCCACAAGAAGGTCTGGGGGACAATCGGCTTCATCCTTCTGATGGGGTGCCTCATCCTGATGATGTACTACACCACCGTGTCGGGCTGGCTCTTTGCATACACCAGCGACTACATGACGGGCGCCTTCAAAGGCGTGCATGACGTATCGAAATACGGCGAGTTTTTCGACAAACTGGTCAGCAGCCCTGTCCGTTCCACCATTTCGATGGCGATTGTCTGCATCATCAGCGGCGGCGTCTGCGCCATTGGCCTCAAGCGTGGCGTGGAAAGCGTCGTCAAGGTCCTCATGGTTGCGCTGATGCTCCTCATCCTGGTCCTTGCGATTTACGCCATGACCCTTCCCAACGCCGCCGAGGGCCTCAAGTTCTACCTGCTGCCAAATGTCGACAACTTCATGAAGAACCCCATGGAGACAATCTTCGCCGCAATGGGGCAGGCATTCTTCACCCTGAGCATCGGCATCGGCTCGATGGAGATCTTCGGAAGCTACCTTGACTGGAAGACCTCCCTCACAAAGGAGTGCATCTGGATCATCGCCCTTGACACATTCGTGGCATTCTCCGCCGGCCTCATCATCTTCCCCGTCTGCGCCAGCAACAACATCGACGTCAGCGCCGGCCCTCCCCTCATCTTCGTCTCCCTGCCAAGCGTCTTCGCCACTCTTCCCGGCGGACAGTTCTGGGGATTCCTCTTCTTCCTCTTCCTCCTGCTGGCGGCACTTACGACTGTCATCGCCGTCTTCGAGAACCTGATTGCATACCCGATGGACGCCAAGCTGATGAACAGGCCCGCCTCCAGCGTCTTCATCACACTCCTGGTGATTGTCCTGTCGATGCCCTGCGTCCTGGGCTTCAGCACCCTCAGCTTCATCGAGCCATTTGGGGAGGGCAGCACGATCCTTGACCTCGAGGACTTCATCGTCAGCCAGAACCTCCTGCCCATCGGCGGCCTCATCCTCTTCATCTTCGCATTCTGCAAGAGCGGCTGGGGCCAGGAGAACTTCCTCAGGGAAGTCCACGAGGGGCAGAGCTGGAGATACTCCAGGGGGGCCATCTTCTACTGGAAGCACATACTCCCCGTAATCATCGCCGCAATCCTCCTGCTCGGATACTACACCTTCTTCAAGTAGCCAGAGAGTGCGCGGGCGGGCGTAGCCATCTAGCCGCGTGCCGCCCGCATTCCCCCATACACCGCCGACGCCCATGTGGAACAGCCGTTGCTACGCCCGTCTTCTGATAGACAACCACATCACCGACCAGCGCCCCGGGTACATGGGCCGGTTTTCGTCGAAGGACTACGTCCGCCTCGTCAAGGAATCCGGCGTGGAGTCGGCGATGGTCTATTCCTGCGACCACAACGGGAACTGCTACTATCCGACGGAGGTCGGGCATCGACATGGGAACCTTGGAGGGCGTGACCTCTTCGGCGAGGTTGTCTCAGGGCTTCGCGGGGAGGGGATTGTGCCCGTGGCGTACTACACGGCAGTCTACCACAACGACTGTGCGAGGCGTCTCCCCGGGGCGCGGATTATTGACAACGTGGGGCACGACCACGATGGCCGCTACCACTTCACCTGCCCCAATTCCCCGGAGGCATTGTCCTTCTACAAGTCCCAGCTGGCGGAGATTCTCGAGTATCCGATTGAAGGGATATTCATCGACATGACCTTCTGGCCGACAATCTGCTGCTGCGACGCATGCAGGAGAAGGTACGGCAGGGACTTCCCCGAGGTGATTGACTGGGATTCGCCGGAGTGGGTGGGCTTCCAACGCTTCAGGGAGAGGTCACTGGTGGAATTCGCAGAGGAATTGACTGGCTTCATCAAGGAGAAGCGCCCCGACATCACCGTCACCCACCAGTTCTCCCCCGTCATGCACGGCTGGTATCTTGGACAGACCGACGGAATCGCGGCGGCCTCCGACTATGCGTCCGGCGACTTCTACGGAAACAAACGCCAGCAGCGCTTCGCCGTAAAGGCATTTGACGCGTATACAAGGCATCCCCCCTTCGAATTCATGACATCGAGGGGCGTCAGCCTCAGGGACCACACCTCGGCAAAGTCCGACGAGGAACTCCTGCTCAGCACGATTACCACACTCGCCAACGGCGGCGCATATCTGCTCATCGACGCCATCAACCCCGACGGAACCCTCGAAGAGGCGTTCTACAGGCGATTCAAGGGGCTCAACGAAACCCTCAGGCCATACCGCGAATGCGTCAAGTCGCTCGCTCCACGGATACTTGCGGACGTGGGCATCTACTTTTCAATGGAGAGCTGCGTCGACCGCAACAAGAACGGCCTCAAGCTCAGGGAATTTGACGGCGGGTGCGCCAACAACATGTCCGTCCGGAAGAATGCGGTCCTTGACGAGACCCTCGGCGTCTCCGACATTCTCACACAGATGCACATTCCGTGGCGTGTCCTGACCAGTTCCACGAAGGACTTTGGCGGCATCAGTGCCCTGGTGGTCTGCAACTCGGCCTATCTTTCGGCTGAGGAGTGCGACCGCATACGGGAGTTTGTGCGTGGCGGCGGCACCCTGATTGCAACCGGTGCGACCTCGCTCTACGATGTCGACGGCAACGGCGGCGTGGACTTTGCGCTGAGCGACCTCTTCGGCGTCCACTACACGGGAAGGCGTTCCGACTGGATTACCTACTCCTGCAAGGAGCTTCTCTATGCGGAGGGCAACGTCCCCCTTGTGCGCGCCGACGCCGACACGAGAGTCGACGGCCTGCTCACATTCCCCGACTTCCCCGCCAACGACCCACTCCACTACGCTTCAATCCATTCAAACCCGCCAGGTGATTCGCCCAGCGAATTCCCCGCCCTCACCTGCCACAAATACGGAAGGGGAAAGTGCGTCTGGATGGTGGCCCCCGTCCCACTACTGCTGCACGACTCCCAGAGCCGTTTTCTGGAAGGACTCTTCCAGGAATACCTGCCGGGCTTTGTCGTGGCATCCAGGAATCTTCCCAACTCACTGGAAATCACAGTATTAGAATCCAAGGACAAGGCACGGAGGCTTCTATGCCTCGTCAACCAGCAGGACCAGCAGCCCGTCATACCGCTCTCTGACGTTGACATTGCGGTCAAGTGGTCATCCCGGCCAACGGAAGTCCGGGATGTTCTAACCGGCAAGGGGGTTGAATTCCAATGGGACTCCGCATCATCACTCCTCTCCCTGCACTTTGACAGAATCCACCTAGCCGAATTCCTGGTCATCGGCGGGCAATAGCCCCCCAAAGGGCTCGTTCGGAGGCTGAATACCGCAGCGACTCGGCGAATGCCCACTGCGAATCCGTCACAACCTGCCTCCGCAAAGTGCAAATCCAAAGTGCAGAAATTGCACCTTGGCGGAGAAGTGACTGCTCCTGAGAAGAGCCCCACTGCAACGCAGATGATGATTGCCGAGGAAATCGGCAAATCCGAGCGAACGGTGAAATCTTTGACAAAGTCACTGCAGAAGAGGGGCTTGCTGGCCCGCCGCCATGGGAGGAAGGCGGGCACCTAGGAGGCCCAGGAAGACGAGGGATAGTTATAACATCCTCTCCTGCAACAAGTTACATAGACAACCCACCGCCGCGGCGTCCGTATGACTCTATTGGATAGACCGACACGGTCATGGACTCCGCGCCTTCCGGGAGTTTTTCCCGTGGCACCGTGACATTTACCACTGGCGCGTCTTCTGGCAGGTTTTTATAGAAATCTGAGAAGAAGAGGTATTCCCGGTCTCCGAGAGTGACTGCGTACGAGTGCACGAACTCCGGGTGTTTTGCGGCAGTGAAGGTGAGGTGCATTCCTTCGTCGTCGAACCTCCTTGAGATTTCCGCATTCTTTGGGAACTCCGGGGCGATTCGGTGTTTTGCCCTTTCATCGGTGTATGTGAAAGTATTCTTTTCGAGCGGGAGTTTGAGGCACCATGCGGGTGCGAGTTCCGTTCCGCTGTAGAGGTTGATTCGGTGGAGGATGATTCTATCCTGGAAGACCTCCACGTAGAGATACTCTTCGCATAGCGTGGACTCCGGGGGAATGCTTCCGTTGACCTTCCCGCTCTCCAGTTCGGTGTAAAGGAGGCTGGATGTTCCGACGGAGGTGTATTCGCCCTGGTGGATGCTGCGCTCGTCACGAATCGAATAGTGCGAATGCCCGGAAAAGTGGATGACGCTGGGATGCCCCTTCAGCATCTCCGAGATGAATGGATTGCCCCACTCGTCACTCCCGTAGACCGTCCCCTTTCCATGCTGATGGGTCAGGACGAAGATGGGCTGCCCGGGAGCCCGTTCCTCTGCGGAACGCAGTGCCTCCTCCAGGAAAACCCGCGACGCCTCGCCGTATGTGCCGTGGCAGTTGCCGTCCTCGGGACTCAGCCCGATGAAGTCAAAGCCGTTCATGACGAAGTGGTTGTTGATCGAAGGTATGCGAAGACCCGACGTGAAGTTCGCCTGGGCGACGTCCACTGCCAGCCCGCCACCGTAGTCGTGGTTTCCCATCACGAAGAGAAACTGCGGGGCGCCCTCGGGAAAGACCTGGGAGACAGTCTCGTGGAAGTCCTCGTAGACCCTCGGGTCGGCATTGTTGGTGACATCGCCGCCGTAAAGGACAATGTCCACCCCGCCCATCGCCTTCAGCTGCTCCAGGGCGCGCTGGAGATTGCGGCGTCCGGCATTGCTATCCGGGCCAGACTCGCTCTGCGTATCGCTGACAACGCCAATGCGGAAAAAAGGCGCACACTTGTCCTCGCCCATGCAATCCATGCAAAACACTCCAATTCCAAGGAAAAAAACTGCTAGAAGACTAAGAAAACGCATCATTACCAAGACCTCCTGGCACACGCGCACGACAGGGGACGCACACGTGCCGACCGCCGCATAAGACGGCCTTGTTGACAATTGCGGACATTGCGCGTGCGCATCCCGTTGTCCGAGTCCAATTGCGCCCGGAGGGCTCCGTCGCCAATTGCGGCGGAGTAAGGCGATACTTTACTGCGTGGGGCATTGCCGTGCCGCCGTAATTCGATGAAAAGCTAGGCATTTTCCTCGGCGACGCTGTCCCGCATCCTGATCCGGTAGATTTTCGGCACTAGGAACTTGAGGATGGCCGCCACGGGGATTGCCAGGATCATGCCCGCAATCCCCCCTAGGACGCCGCCAAGCAGCACCACGATAATCGTCTCGAGGGTAGTCAGTCCGAGGGAGTTTCCAATGAATTTCGGGTATAGGAGGAATTGTTCGAGGATTCCATTGATGATGAGATATGTGGATGTGACTCCGACCAGGGTCACAACTACTCCCGAGTCGCAGAATCCCAGGCAGATGAGGGCGGTGAGGGTGTAGCTTGCCATGGGGCCGATGAAGGGCAGGAAGATTGTCATGCCCGCCGCAAATGCAAGCGGAATCCCGTATGGCACGGAGAAGGCGGTGAAGCAGACCAGGTAGAGCGCAGTCTCGATGAGGACAATCGAAAAGTATCCCCTGACCCAGCAGCGGAACATCTGAGCCACCGAATTGATGATGTCGGCGGCCTCGTCACGCACTTCCCCGGATGGCTTGGGCAACCACGGAGAACTGTAAATCGAATGGACGCACCACTTGCCAATGTCAGACTTCTCCCCGTCACCGCCAAAGGACGCCATCTTCATCACAAAGAAGAGAAAGAAGAAGAAAAAGAGGATTATGTCAAAGGCAAAGACGCCTATCGACGAGGCTGTCCCAAAGAGAAATCCCAATAGGCCGCGGCTCTTGGAAAAGGCAAACTGCGCCACCTCCGATGGATTCTCGTTGACATACTCCTTGATGCGGGGGCGAAGGTCGCGCATGAACTGGCGGAAGGAAAAGACTTCCGACTCAAGGGACTCCTCCTCCTGGCCGTCCGACATGCCGCCATCCTCGGAAATCATCCCGGATATCCTGCTCTCGGCCGCCCTCAAGGTCTCACTCTCGGAAAGCCACGCACTCACGGAACGACCCGCATTCATGGCCGCAGGAATGATCAGACGGGCCGAAATGAATAGTATGGCTACCAGGGCCGCAATGAGAAAGAGGGACATCGCAAGGGTGGACCTGAATACAAGGCGGGAACGCTCCTCCTTAATGGCCTCCTCCTCGGTCAAAACACGCTTTACACCGCTGATCTTCTCACGTAAACGGACAAAGGGATATCTCAATGAACGCAGAAAATCACAGGTCCTGCGGACGGGCTTGAGCTTGAACAGACGCTCAAATAACTTCTCCAAGGGGAGGAAAAAGTACGCGGTGATGATGCCGAAGAGAAGCGATTTCAGACAAAGGGACATCACCCCGAAGATGAACAATATCGCCAACGCCGCAACAACGCCGGCACCAGATCTGAAAAACGCCCTGTTAAGCATAGTAAAGTAGAGAATAGGGAGAAGGGAGGAGAAAGCAGTGCGTGGCCACTTTGCAGTGGGCTTCCGATGAGCGCGGCGGAATGCCGCGCAGGTAAGATTCATATAAGCTCGCACGGCAGAGTTGCCGCGCGGGTAGAGTCCAGGGAAAAGATTCACACAGGGACGCACGGCAGAATTGCCGTGCGGGCGCGCCCAAGCGCGCCATCCACGCACTACATTCTACCCTCTTCTCCCTCCTCCCTACTTAATAGGGTTTATATTCTGGGTTTCGACGGCTTTAGGCGTTTTCCCGTCCTTGCCCATTTGTGTCATAACTACCTTGTTTTCAATTACTTATGAGTATTGTCTATCGTGTGTTTGTTGAAAAGCGTCCTGGTTTTGACGTTGAGGCACGCAATCTTTTGTCGGACTTGCGCGAGACTTTGTCGCTTCCGCAACTTTCCGGGTTGCGTCTCTTCAAGCGCTACGATTTATCTGGTCTTACGGAAGCGGAGTTCCGTGCCGCGCGTGAGTCTGTATTATCCGAGCCGAACTGCGACGACGTGCATGTGGACTTTCATCCTGAGCTGGATGGTGCGTTTTGGTTTGCGGTGGAGCCTTTGCCTGGCCAGTATGATGTCCGTGCGGATTCTGCGGCCCAGTGCATCCAGCTTTTGACCCAGAAGGAGCGTCCCCTGGTTCGGACTGCCACCCTGTACGCCCTTTTCGGGGATCTGTCCGGCGATGACTTGGAGCGTGTGAAGCGTTACATCATCAACCCTGTTGAGAGTCGCGAGGCTGTCATGGGTGTCAAGCCTGCGAGTCTGGAGATGGTTTCCTCGGTTCCCGAGGACGTCCGTGTGATGAATGGGTTCCTTGAGTTGTCCCAGAGTGGGATTGAGGACATGGACAAGGCCCTGGGGCTTGCGATGAGTGCCGAGGATCTTGCCTTTGTCCAGCAGTATTTCCGTGAGAGCGAGCGTCGTGAGCCGACATTTACCGAGATCAAGGTGATTGACACATACTGGTCGGACCACTGCCGCCACACCACCTTTCATACGAGCCTTGACAAGATTTCCTTCCCTGAAGGCGACGTGCTGTCGGCTCCGATTCAGAGTGCCTTCCAGAAATACCTTGAGATACGCAAGGAGCTTGGGCGTGAGGACAAGACCCTTTGCCTGATGGACATTGGCACAATTGGCGCGAAGGAGTTGAAGCGCCAGGGGAAGCTTGACGACTTGGATGCCTCCGAGGAGATCAACGCCTGTTCGATTGAGGTTGAGGCCGAGATTGACGGCAAGCCCGAGAAGTGGCTTGTCATGTTCAAGAACGAGACCCACAATCACCCGACCGAGATCGAGCCCTTCGGTGGTGCGGCGACCTGTCTTGGCGGCGCGATTCGCGACCCGCTCTCCGGCCGCTCATACGTCTACCAGGCGATGCGCATCACCGGGGCAGGGGATCCCAGGACGCCTGTCAGCGAGACCCTGCCTGGCAAGCTCCCGCAGCGCAAGATTACGCGGACTGCGGCGGCGGGATACTCCTCCTACGGCAACCAGATTGGTCTTGCCGCAGGCAAGATCCAGGAATACTACCATCCCGGCTTTGTGGCGAAGCGTCTGGAATTGGGCGCCGTCATTGCGGCTGCCCCCAAGGAGAATGTGGTTCGCATGAGACCCTCCCCCGGCGATGTCATCCTTCTGATTGGCGGGCGTACCGGGCGTGACGGATGCGGCGGCGCGACCGGGTCATCCAAGGCTCACAGCCACGAGTCCTTGCAGACCTGCGGCGCTGAGGTGCAGAAGGGCAACCCACTGACCGAGCGCAACATCCAGCGACTCTTCCGCCGCGGTGAATTCTCGCGTCTTGTGAAGCGTTGCAACGACTTTGGCGCGGGCGGCGTCTCCGTGGCCATTGGCGAACTGGCTCCTGGCCTAAAGATTGACCTGGACTCGGTTCCGAAGAAATACGATGGGCTTGACGGGACCGAGCTTGCGATATCCGAGTCCCAGGAGCGCATGGCCGTGGTGGTGGCTCCCGGGGATGCCGCGAAGGCGATGGAACTTGCCTCCCAGGAGAACCTCGAGGCGACCCAGGTTGCCGTCGTGACTGCGGAGCCCCGCCTTGAGATGAAGTGGCGTGGCAAGCCGATTGTCTCCCTTTCCCGGGAGTTCCTTGACACCAACGGTGTCACCCAGCATGTCCAGGTGGTGGTGGGTTCTCCCGACGCTGGGGCGAATCCCTTTTCCGCGAAGCATGTCGAGGATCTGCTGCCGGCGTGGATGGATGCGTTGCAGGATTTGAATGTCTGCTCCCAGAAGGGTCTTGTCGAGCGTTTTGACGGCACGATTGGCGCAGCCACGATTCTGGAACCCTACGGTGGCAAGATGCGGCTGACTCCCAACGAGGCGATGGCGGCGAAGCTTCCGACGCCTGGCCGCACGGAGTGCTGCACCCTTATGAGCCATGGCTACGACCCGTATCTGTGTTCGTGGAGCCCCTTCCACGGCGCAATCTACTCCGTGGTCGAGGCGTTGGCGAAACTTGCGGCCGCCGGCGGCGACTCCTCCCGTGCGCGCCTTTCCTTCCAGGAGTATTTCGAGCGTCTTGGCTTTGTCCCCGAGCGTTGGGGCAAGCCCCTTTCGGCGGTGCTTGGCGGTCTTCGTGCGCAGTTGGAGTTCGGGACTGCGGCCATTGGCGGCAAGGACTCCATGTCCGGCACCTTCGAGAACCTCACCGTGCCTCCGTCGCTGGTATGCTTTGCTGTGGTTGCCGGCGATGCCCGCAACGTGGTCAGCCCTGAATTCAAGGCGGGCGGGCATGTCGTCTCGCTTCTGCCTGTGAGACGCCTTCCCGACGGCACCCCGGACTTCGAAGTGCTGCGGAAGAACTTCGGTGCGCTTCACGGCTTCATCCGCGAAGGGAAGATTCTTGCGGCGCAGACGGTCGGCCGTGGCGGAATCGCGATGGCGCTTTCGAAGATGTGCTTCGGCAACCTGGTGGGCTTCAAGGGCGATGCGCCGGAGGAGCTGGGGGACCTCTTCACGCCGGAATACGGCGCGATCATCGTCGAGAGCGTCGACGGGCTTCCCGGATATCCTGTGATTGGGCACACCACCTCGGATGGTGCGATTACGATTGGCGACAAGATGCGGTATGCGCTCTACGAGGCGATTCCGACCTGGGAGCGTCCGCTTGAGAAGGTCTTTCCGACCAAGGCCGGGGATGTCCCCGTCGCCACCTGGGAGCCCTATTCCAAGCGTGGCGGATTGAAGCCGGCTGTCAGGGTCGCGCGTCCTCGCGTCCTCATCCCCGTCTTTCCGGGGACCAATTGCGAGGTGGACACCGCCCGTGCCTTCGAGGAGGCGGGTGCGATTCCCGAGCTTGTGCTGATACGCAACCTATCCGCGGCGGACATCGAGGACTCCGTATCGAAGCTTGTGAAGGCGATTGGGAACGCACAGATCGTGGCCTTCCCCGGTGGCTTCTCCGGTGGTGACGAGCCAGATGGCTCTGGCAAGTTCATTGCGACCACCTTCAGGAATCCCCGTGTCAGGGACGCGATGGAGGAGCTTCTTCACAGGCGTGACGGCCTGATGCTTGGCATCTGCAATGGCTTCCAGGCTCTCATCAAGCTGGGGCTTGTTCCATACGGCGAGATTCTTCCCGCGCTGGACCACGATGCCCCGACGCTCACCTTCAACACACTGGGGCGTCACGTCGCCACGATGGTGAACACCGTGGTCTCGTCAGTCAAGTCCCCGTGGCTTTCGAAGGCGTCGGTGGGGGATGTCCACTGCGTTGCGATTTCCCATGGTGAGGGTCGTTTCCACGCGACTCCTGAGCAGGTTTCCTCCCTTGTGGCGAATGGGCAGGTTGCCTTCCAGTATGCGGACCTCCAGGGTCGTCCGGCCAACCAGATGCCCTGGAACCCGAATGGGTCTGTCAACGCGATTGAGGGAATCACCTCTCCCGACGGGCGTATCCTTGGCAAGATGGGGCATTCCGAGCGCACCTGGGAGTCTGGTCTTGGGCGCAACGTTCCCGGCGTCAAGGACCAGGGCATCTTTGCGAGCGGGGTCGAGTACTTCCTGTAGGGAGTTGGCGCCGTCCGTGCCGTAGCCTCGGGGGCGTGCGTCCATAATCGGCTGTCTGCCATGTTGCCTGCTGTCCTGCGGGCGCATGGTTCCAGGCTATATTCAATCCAGCGCCGGGGTGCGGATGGCGAGAGCCGTCCTGCTGAGAGAAGACCCGTGAACCTGAGCTGTGGTAATGCCAGCGGAGGAAGTCGCAGATGCCGTCTCCCTTCCACTGGAATCTTTTTTGGAGGATTCGAATATGAACGAGTGGAAGTGGAGCGGTCTTTTGAGGAACGTCCGTGACCGCAGGCCCCTTGTCGAGTGCCTGACGAACAATATCACCGTGAACGACGTGGCGAATGTCATATTGGCATCCGGCGCGTCCCCCGTGATGGCGTCCGACCCCCGCGAACTGGAGGATTTTGTCAGGCTGGCCCAGTCCGTCCTGCTGAATGTCGGGTCGATGGCTCCTGAGATGGACGAGTCGTTCCGTCTTGCGATGGGGCTTTCCGGGCGTCTTTGCAAGCCCGTCGTCCTTGACCCGGTTGGTGCTGGTGCGGCGAAGTGCCGCACGGAGATGCTCATGGGATTCCTTGCGAAGTATCCCGTGGCCGTAATCCGGGGGAATGCGTCGGAGATCCGTGCCTTGACCGGCGAGGCCGGCCAGACGGTTGGAGTGGATGCCGCCGCCGGTGACGCAGTCACGGAGGAGACATTGCCCGCGCGCACGGAGATGGCCGCTGCGCTTGCAAGGAGGCACAATTGCGTGGTGGCGATGTCTGGCGCGATGGACATTGTCACGGACGGGTCGCGCAGCCTGGTGTGCCGCCATGGCGTCCCCCAGATGTCCCAGATTACGGGGACAGGCTGCATGCTGACTGGCCTGACGGCGGCCTTTGTCGGCGCCAATCCAGGCAACATCCTCGAGGCTGCATACGCGGCCACCGAACTGATGTGCCTCTGCGGCGAAGAAGCCTGGGCGAAGACGCGTCAGGCGGGCGCAGGTCTGGCGACCATGAGGACAAATCTGATTGACGGGATTTCGCTTGCCTAGGAGGTGAGTCAATGAAGAAGGAATTCAATCTGCATCTCTACGCAGTGACCGACAGGCACTGGCTTCGCGGCAGGACTCTTGCGTCGCAGGTCAGGGAAGTGCTTGAGGGCGGGGCGACAATCGTCCAGATTCGCGAAAAGCATCTTGGGGACGTGGATTTCCTTGAGGAGGCGCGTGAGATACAGTCGATTTGCGGCGAGTTCAATGTTCCCCTGATCATCAACGACAATGTGGAGGTGGCGCGGGCAATCGGCGCAGGGCTCCATGTGGGGCAGGGCGACACGGCATGCCGCGACGCACGGGGCGCACTCGGCCCCGATGCAATCATCGGGGTCTCCTGCTCGAATGTCGAAGAAGCCCTGGCCGCCGAAAGGGACGGGGCGGACTATCTGGGAGTCGGGGCGGTCTTCCCGACCAGCACGAAGACGGATGCCTCCTGGGTCGATGAAAAGACGCTCCGGGAAATCTGCAGGTCCGTCACCATCCCCGTTGTCGCAATCGGCGGCATCACAATTGATAACGCGCCCTCGCTCGCTGGAACCGGCATTGCAGGCGTGGCGGTAGTCTCCGCGCTCTTTGCCTCCGACGACCCGCGTTCCGCAGCGCGTGAATTCTCTTCAATGGTGTTCTAACTGCTTGGAAATAAGATACTTATGAAAAAAGTCCTTTCAATTGCCGGCTCTGACTGCAGCGGCGGCGCCGGAATCCAGGCCGATCTCAAGACCTTTGCCGCCCACCATGTCTACGGAATGAGCGTAATTACCGCGCTGACTGCGCAGAACACCCTTGGCGTGCAGGCAATCCATGACGCCCCCGTTGACTTTGTGGGCCAGGAGCTTGAGAGCGTCTTCACCGACATCATGCCCGACGCCGTGAAGATAGGTATGGTCTCCTCTGCGGAATTGATTTGCGTGATAGCCGAGAAGCTCCGCAAGTACAAGCCGTCGAAGATAGTTGTGGACCCCGTGATGGTTGCGACCTCCGGGAGCCGCCTGCTGGTTCCCGAGGCCCAGGAGGCCCTGGAGAGGGAGCTTCTTCCCCTGGCGACCGTCATCACCCCGAATGTCCCCGAGGCGGAGGCACTTACGGGAATGTCAATCCACTCCCCCGAAGGGATGGAGGCGGCTGGACTTGTCCTCGACGGACGCATTCCCGGCGCGGTGCTTGTCAAGGGCGGTCACGCAATCAATGACGCAAATGACCTGCTGGTGGCAAACGGTGCGAAGACCTGGTTCATGGGTGAAAGGGTCCAGACGGAAAACACCCACGGCACCGGATGCACTCTCTCCTCCGCGATAGCATCGAACCTTGCCCTGGGATTCCCCCTCACAGAGGCTATCGAAAACGCCAAGAAATATCTCACCGGGGCTCTAAGGCACGACCCGCATATCGGACACGGACACGGTCCCCTCGATCATATGTGGGAAGTAGGGAGTAGAGAGTAGGGAGAAGAGGGTAGTGCGTGGCCACTATGCAGTGGGCTTCCGTCGAATAGGAAGTAGGGAGGAGAGGGTAGGGAGAAGAGGGTAGTGCGTGGCTGGTGCGCCTTTCCTTTCTCAATAGGATCTACCAGGCGGTGAAGCGCGTGGCGGTGGCAGGATATTAGCCGTGGGTGGTGCGAATACGCAAGCCACGGGATTTGTTGCGCCGACAGGGAAATTGGGGAGCCGGGGGACAATTATACGTCACTCCCGGCTCTTCTTCTGGTTCTTCCCTGGAATTAGAAGCACATATTGATGAACGGGAAGAAGGGGAGGGTGGATCTGGTTGCGATATTGACCAGTCCGATTTGGACTCCTTCGAGGAATTCCGTGTAGTTGACGAGTCCGACTGCAAGTCCCCTGAACTCGAGGGATGTGTTAATCAGTCCGAATTCGATTCCGCTGCATCTTGTGGTTGCGGAGTTGACGAGTCCGAAGATGATTCCGTTCGAGGTGTCGGAGAGGTTGACGAGTCCCGCCTGGATGCCCGAGAAGGAGCCGCTGGTGCTGTTGAAGAGGTTGAGCTGGAGCGCGGCGACCCTGGCTTCGAGTTCGGTTCCCTGGTCGTTCGAGATGGAGATCAGGCCGATGTCAAGGCCGGTGATTTGGCAGTTGCTTCCGTACGGGAGGTTGATTTTGACTCCCGTGATGGAGATTTCAGGTGGGACAAGCTGGACATTCGGGGCCCAGATTCCGAGCTGCAGCGCGGTGGTGTCGAATGCGGAGACGATGCCCGTGGTAAGAGCCAGGATTGCGAGTACGAGAAGCGACTTTTTCATAGTAGCGAGTGGACTTCGTTGTTATCGGAAGAGTTGGTTTTCGGGCAGCGTATGACTTCCGCCCGTTTGTCGGAATCATCGAACACGGAGTAAAGTTAATTCCCTTTCATGAGTTTGCCCGAAGAGTCCCCATTTTTTCGGGGGATGTCTTGTTGCCGGCCGGTGCTCCTCCTGGCGGTCTGTTGGCAAAACAGCGTAGAGGCTTTACATTTTGCCGATTTCCTCACCCGTACAAACAGCCAATTCACACCTCAATTCTGGAGGTTCATTCTCTTATGTCAGGTCACAATAAATGGTCGTCCATCAAGCACAAGAAGGGCGCCGCCGACGCGAAGCGCGGCGCGATCTTCTCGCGCGTCTCCAAGGAAATCATCCAGGCTGCACGCGAAGGCGGCGGCGACCCCAACCTGAACGCGCGTCTTCGCGCCGCGATTGCGGCGGCCAAGGCAGCCAACATGCCCAACGACAACATCGACCGCGCCATCAAGAAGGGCACCGGCGAACTCGGCGGGGCTGCGATTGAAGAATTCACCTATGAAGGCTATGCCGCGGGCGGCGTGTCGGTCATCATCAACTGCATGTCCGACAACAAGAACCGCTGCGCCAGCGACATCCGTTCCTTCTTCACCCGGCACAACTGCAAAATGGCGGGCTCAGGCGCCGTCTCCTACAAGTTCAAGCGCAAGAGCCGCTTTGTCATCGAAGGCGAGTGGGCGGACGAAGACAAGCTGATGGAACTTTTGATGGATGCCGACGTTGACGACATCCAGGTTGACGACGGCACCGCCGAGATTCTGGCCGCGCCCGACGCCTTTGCGAAGATCCTGGCGATTTTCGAGGCCAACGGGATTGTCGCGACCGAGTCGACCCTGGCGATGATTCCGGATTCGACGACGATGGTCTCCGACCTTGGCACCGCCAAGAGCGTCCAGAAGTTCGTCGATGCGCTTGAGGACTACGACGACTGCCAGGCGGTCTACCACGACATGGAGCTTTCCGACGATGTCGCGGAGGCGCTGGCCGAAGAGGAGTAGTTGATTCGCGCCGCGGCTCCAGCCCGTTTCATCTGGGGGCGCGCATTCTAGTTAGGGAGGCCACGCTGCAGGACGATTTCCCTCGGCGTGGCCTTTTTCAGTCATCCACAATCCAATCAAGAGGACTTACAGCCATGTCAATCAGGATCGGCACCATCATCGCCATGCATGCGGACTTTGACTGCAGCCACATCTTTGAGCGCCTTTCATCATTTGGCCTTTCCACCTGCCAGATCAACAACTGGCACACCTCCCTTTACGAAGACAAGGCGAAGACAGCCGAGTGCGCGCGCGTGATTCGCGAGCAGATGGAGCTGAAGGGCGTCCGCCCTTCGGCGCTTTGGGCTGGCTACAGCGGCCACGTCTACTGGAATTTCACGGAGGGGCCGGTGTCGATGGGGCTTGTCCCCCCGATGTACCGCAGCCAGCGCATTGCCGATTTGCGCCATGGGGCGGACTTCTGCAAGTCCCTTGGGCTTCAGGCGATAATCACCCATTGCGGGTTCATTCCCGAGAACATGACCGACCCGGAGTTCCTGCCGACGGTCATGGCGATTGGCGAGGTGGCGGAATACTGCAAGTCCCTTGGACTGGGATTCTGGTTTGAGACCGGGCAGGAGACGCCCGTCACCCTGCTGAGGACAATCCAGAAGCTGGAATCCCTTGGCATTGACAACCTTGGCATCAACCTCGATCCGTCAAACCTCCTGCTCTACGGCAAGGGCAACCCCATTGACGCGCTGGATGTCTTCGGGAAGTATGTGCGCAACATCCATGTCAAGGACGGATGCGTCCCGACCAATGGCCAGAACCTTGGCGAGGAGAAGCAGGTTGGCAAGGGCATGGTCGACTTCCCGAGGTTTGTGAAGAGGCTTCTTGAGATTGGCTTCGACGGCGAATTCATCATCGAGCGTGAGATCGAGGAGAACGAGGAGCAGGCACGGGACATCCGGGAGACAATCAGCAACCTCAGGAAGTGGGCGGGGGAGGCGTAGCCCTCGGCCGGGCGGGTCATGCGGGTGCCTCTCCCAGAACCACTCTACCTTGACAACCATGTGCTTGTCCTGGACAAGCCCTGGGGGCTTTTGACGCAGCCGTCAGGGCAGGGTGAGGATGTGGACTCCCTGGAGTCGCGGGGCAAGTCCCTGGTCAGGGAGCGTTTCGGCAAGCCTGGGAATGTCTTTCTCGAGGCCGTCCACAGAATCGACCAGGTTGTCGGCGGCGTCGTGCTCTTTGCCCGGACGAGCAAGGGGCTTTCGCGGCTGAACGCGTCCCAGCGCGGGAAGGAGTTCAGGAAGCGCTACCTGGCGCTTGTCTGCGGCGACCTTCCCGACGGGGCGGGCCGTCTGGAGGATTGTCTTCTGCATCTTCCAGGCGAGCGGCATTCCCGCATTGTCCCCGCGGGGACTCCCGGCGCGTTGCGCTGTCTTCTCAGCTATCGCCTGCTCCGCCGTCTGCCAGGCGCATCCCTGGTCGAAGTCGAGCTGGAGACTGGGCGCCATCATCAGATACGCGCCCAGCTTTCGCATTCAGGGCATCCGATATGCGGCGACTTGAAATATGGCGCGCCCGAGGCGAGCAGGAGCCTTGCTCCGGAGGGTGGCATTGCGCTTCTCTCCTGGAAGCTTGACTTCCCCCACCCTGTGACGCGCGAGACGATCTCCGTGCAGTCGGGGCTCTCCCTGGTTCCCCGCTGAGAGGAGCCTGTCCTTTTTTTATAAAAAAGTTCCCTTTCAAGGCAATAATCCCCTTGAAAGGGAGTTTATGCTCGTGTTACTGAAAACGAGATAAGGCAATCATCGTTTCACATACTGCATTACGACATCAAGACAATGAATCTCAGGATACAAATCAACCGTGGGTTGCTGGCGGCGCTTGCCGTGTCATGCATCGTTCTCCTTTCAGGGTGCACAACAGTCCGTGAGGCACGGAAAGCCCAGCGTGACGAAGTTCCGAGGCTTCCAGGCGAATACACCATGCCCGCCATTGACGCTGGAATCGAGGCTGGAGCGGTTCTCTCCCTCTCCCAGCTTGAGGAGATTGCGCTGAAGTGCAGCCCGTCGATGCTCCAGTCCTCGCTGGCCGTGGAGCAGGCCCGCATTTCGCTTGCGAATGCGAAGGCCGGCTACCTTCCGACCCTCTCCTCCTCCGTCGGGCACTCCCGTTCCACCCGCAACACCGACCGCCACAGCGGAACCACCCACAATAACGGGGCTTACAACGGCGGGTTGAACATGAGCCTCACCCTCTATGACTTCGGGCGCACCAGCGCCAGGGTGCGCCAGGCGCAGGATTCCCTTGCCGCCGCCCTCAAGGAGTATGACCAGCGCCGTTCCGCAATCGTCTACGGCGTCCGCCAGGCGTATTTTGAGCTTCGCCGTGCGATTGAGCTTCATGCGGTGGCCGTCGAGTCCGTCGGGCAGTACAGCGACCACCTTGAGCAGATGAAGGTGAAGCGTGAGATAGGCGAGTCCATTGAATACGATGTTCTCAAGGCCGAGGTGGACTACCAGAGTGCCCGTCTCGAGGAGATTTCCACCGCGAACTCCGTCTCTACCGGCTGGGCGAACCTGAATCTGGCGTTGGGTCTTGCGGAGACTCCTGAATACAAGCTTGGGGACTGCAACGTGCGCGAATACCAGCAGGATGCGGATGAGCTGATGGCGGCCGCCCGTGAGCGCGAGCCCTCCCTGGCTGCGTTGCGCTACAACGTGAACGTGGCATCCGGCGCCCTTGACGAGTCCATTGCCGACCTCTATCCCGACCTGACATTCTCCCTGGGCGGCAGCGTCTCCGGCCGCAATCCCGCCCTCCCGTGGCTGTGGAATCTTTCCAGCGGGATTTCGCTTGGCGAGAACATCTTCAATGGCGGCAGGACATGCAATGCGATCAGGCAGGCGACGATTTCGCTTCAGATTGCCCGTAGCCGTTATGCGGCGGCCGAGCAGACCATGTACCGTGACATCCGGAGTGCGGTTCTCAACAGCAGCCGTGCGAAGCAGTCCCAGGAGGTTGCGAACCTTAAGGCGAAGAGTGCCGAGCGCAACCTCGAGATTACCAACGAGAAGTTCCGCAACGGCAAGGCGACCAGCGTCGACCGCACCGATGCCCAGGTCTCCCTTTCATCCGCGAAGGCGCAGGCAGTCAACGCATACTTTGACTACCTTGAGGCCCAGGCCACGATAGCGAAGCTGATTGGCGAGTAGTCCTGCGCAGTCCGAAGGAACCAACACCGAACCGCCCATACACTGCATCATGAAGAAACTACTGAAAGCAATCCTGGTCTGCCTGGTTCTCGGAGCTGTGTTTTTTGGATACAGGTGGTACAAGAACCGTCCCAGGGCTCCGGAGCCGACCTACTACCGCAGCCAGACGGTCGGCCGTGGCTCCGTCACCCAGGAGGTTACTGCGACGGGCACGATCGGGCCGATCAGGGAGGTGTCCGTCACCACCCAGGTCACCGGCAAGATCGTCTCCCTTTTTGCCGACTACAATTCCCGCATCACCGAGAACCAGGTGATAGCCTTGATTGACCCCGACACCTACGAATCTGCCCTTGCCAGCGCCCGTGCCCAGCTCAAGAGCAACGAGGCGACTCTTGAGCGCACCAGGAGCCAGCTTTGGCTTGCGGAGCGGGAGCTTTCGCGCCAGAAGAGGCTTTACGAGAGGGAGATGACGACCGAGAGCGACCTTGACAACGCCCAGGCGAGCTACGACCAGTTGACAGCGACCGTCAAGAGCAACGAGGCCGCCATCGAGCAGTCGAAGGCCAGCGTCGCCACTGCCGAGAAGAACCTTGCCGACTGCACGATCACCTCGCCGGTCACGGGCATTGTCATCGACAGGTCAGTCGAGGAGGGTCAGACCGTGGTCTCCTCGATGAGCGCGTCGGGTCTTTTCACGGTTGCCACCGAGCTTACCCGTGTCCAGGTCGAGGCGTCGATCCCCGAGGCTGACATAGGGGAGATTGAGGTAGGCCAGGATGTGGTCTTCACGGTTGACGCCTACAAGAAGAAGAGATTCACAGGCAAGGTCACCCAGATTCGCCTGGCGAGTGTCACCACCTCCAACGTAGTCACCTATCCAGTCATCATCGAAGCCGACAATCCCGACGAGCGCCTTTTCCCGAACATGACCGCGAACCTCTCCGTGATTGTCAGAGAGGACAAGGACAAGGTAATCGTCCCGAATGCCGCCACCCGTTTCACGCCGGCCGCGGGGGAGGTCCCCCCCGACATGGCGGCGGAGGAGTCCGAGGATGAATCCGGCGACTGGGATGTGGTCTGGGTTGCGGACTCAATGACTTCGATTCATCCCGTGCGTGTCCGCCTTGGCATCACCGACAGCATCAACACCGTAGTCGAGGAGAGCAGCGAGGATTTGGTCGGGAAGCAGATCGTGGTCGGTCGCCAGAGTGCGGCCGCAGCCCAGGAGTCTGGCACCAACAACCCCTTCATGCCGAAGCGCCCCAACAGAAGGAGTGGCGGCGGCCCTCCCGGACCTCCTCCGAGATGATCTCCTGAAGGTGGCGTTGCGTGCGCCGTCCATCCATCTGCGAGTTTTCCCCCAATCATCACATTTCATTCCGAATGCTGATAGAAATCAAGGACATGTTCAAGACCTACACCCTGGGCGACAGCATTGTGAACGCCCTGGGCGGTGTGTCGCTGTCGGTTGACTACGGGGAATTCGTTGCCATCATGGGGCATTCCGGCTCTGGCAAGAGCACGATGCTGAACATACTTGGCGCATTGGACACGCCCACCAGCGGGAGCTACAAGCTGGACGGGCGCGAAGTCTCCACGATGTCGCGCAACGAGCTGGCGCTTTTCCGCAACCAGAAGCTCGGCTTCGTCTTCCAGAACTTCAATCTTCTTCCCCGCACGAGTGCGGTGGAGCAGGTGGAGCTTCCGGCCTTCTACGGCGGTTCTTCTCTCTCCGCGAAGGATCGCCGCAGGCGTGCAATCGAGCTTCTGGAGCTTGTGGGGCTTGGAGGCCGCCTCTACCATACGCCGGCGCAGCTTTCCGGCGGCCAGCAGCAGAGGGTCGCCATCGCCCGGGCGCTGATGAACAACCCGCCAGTCATCCTGGCTGACGAGCCAACGGGTAATCTTGACACCAAGTCATCGATTGAAATCATCACCTTCCTGCAGCAACTGAACTCCCAGGGAATAACGATTGTGATGGTCACCCATGAAGACGACATAGCCGCCTACGCGAAGCGGAGGATTGTCATGAGGGACGGGGTGATTGTCCGTGAGGACGACCCATCCAAAGGAGGCAAGGGGGAGATATGAGCCTGCTAATGATATTCAGGGTTGCGTTGCGTGCGATTTGGCGCAACAAGGTGCGCAGTCTTCTGACGGCGCTCGGCATCATCGTCGGCATTGCGGCCGTGATTGCGGTCATTGCCATCGGCACAGGCGCCGGCGAGCAGATGAAGAGTTCCATCAACTCCATGGGAAACAACCTTGTCATGATTTTCCCGAACTTCATGCGCTCCAGCGGTGTCAGCCTCGGCGCAGGCGCCGCCAACACGCTTACCGCCGCCGACGGCGAGCAGATTGAGAAGGACTTCCCGAATCTCGTCGCGGGGCAGACCCCCATGGTCCGAAAGGGCAACGCCCAGGTAATCTACGAGGAGAACAACTGGGCGACCAGCATCTCCGGGGTGGGCACTGGTTTTCCGGTCGTCCGCGGATGGAATGTGGGGGAGGGCACGTTCTTCAGCGAGGACGACGTGAGCGCGGGTCGCCGGGTCCTCATCCTGGGGCAGACGGTGGTCGACAACCTCTTCCCCAACGGCGACTCCCCCGTCGGCAAGAACATCCGCGTGATGAACATGTCCTTCAAGGTCATAGGCGTCATGGAGAAGAAGGGCTCCAATTCGATGGGGCAGGACCAGGATGACGCGATCCTCATGCCCTACACGACTGTCAAGCGAGCAATCCAGCGGTCCACCTTCAACAATGTCAACCAAATCCTGATTTCACTCAGGGACATGGGGGATTTGGAGGAGGCGAAGACTGAATTCACCGCGCTGCTCAGGCAACGGCACCGCCTTGCCGACGGCAAGGAGGACGACTTCGTAATCCGCGACATGACCGAAATCACCGAGATGATGACATCGATTACCTCGACAATCACGCTGCTGCTCGGCGCAGTCGCGTCAATCTCGCTCCTGGTGGGAGGCATCGGAATCATGAACATCATGCTGGTCTCCGTCACCGAAAGGACGAAGGAAATCGGACTCAGGATGGCAATAGGCGCAAGACCCTGGGACATCCTTCTCCAGTTTCTGCTGGAGGCCATGACGCTCGCGTGCGTCGGAGGACTCATCGGGACAATCCTCGGAGTGGTCGGGGCACGGGCCATCGGAAACATCCAGAACTGGCCAATTACAATCACCGAAAGCTCAATCATCGGGGCATTCGCATTCTCCGCAGTCGTGGGAATCTTCTTCGGATTCTATCCCGCCTACCGGGCAAGCAAACTAAATCCAATAGACTGCCTGAGATACGAATGACGACGGGGGCGGTGTCGGGGCGGGGCGTTTATGTCTTTATAACTCCTTGATTATAAAGTAGTTATGACTATATAAGACAATGCGTGCCGTATTCGTCCCCTGCCGTGGGTTGCGCCTTTCCTCCATCCACGGCTCATATCCTGCCGCGCTTTGTTGTTCGCCATGGCGCCTGGCCATCACGGGGGCGTTTTTTCCTGAAAAACAGTCTTGTTTTTTCTGTGAATTGCAGGTTTGGGAGAGAGGGGAAAACCTGGTTGTGTATACATTATGAAATGTGCCGATTGGGGGGATTCCGAGGGGGAGTCTCTGCGTTGAAACAGTCGGTTGTTCCAGGGGACTCTCAAATATTATTGGAGGTGCGCCATGACACGTGGGGCGAGGGCGTTTGTCGCCGTTCTCGTTTTGTTTTTGCTGGTTTCTGTTGTTGGAAATGCGGTTTTGCTGAAGAGGGGGGGCTCGTGCGGTGTCGTTTCCGCCGGGCGTATTGAAGTCTCCGGCGGGGCGGTGGCTGATGAAGCATATTTGCCAGGGGAGGCGTTGACGGAGCAAAAGGCTGAGGAGGAGGCACCTGCGGTTGTTGCACCGGCTCCTGCCCCCGTCCCTGCCCCTGCGCTTGTGCCTGCTCCGGTCGAGGTGCCTGCTCCAGTGAAGGAGCCGCCCTTTTTGATTTCCAGTGCCTCGATGAACAGCAGTTCATGGCTGGTCATTCGTTTCACAAAGCCTTCTCCTGTGCCATTGGGCAGGGAGAACGTCTCGATTGAGCCAGCCGTTGGGAGCCTCGACGTCTACTGCTATGGTTCGGTGATGAATGTCGAAGGCGACTTCGAGCCGGGGGTTGCCTACGCTGTGACAGTATCTGCCTCCGGAGAGAAGCTCACTGCGATTGTAGTGCCTCCAGACCGTCCTTCACGCGTGCGTTTCTCCTCCTCGGGGCGCCTTTTCCCGTTGTCCAACAAGTATTGGAACCTGCCTGTCCAGGCTGAGAACATTGACGGCAAGCTGAAGGTTGACGTCCGCGAGGTCTATCCCTCGTTGCTGTTGCAGTTTCTTGGCAACCAGGATGCCAGCCAGAACACCCATTTGGTTGCCTCCAGCGAACTTCCCGTCCGGAAGCTCCGCAACAAGCGCCAGAAGCTCTCCCTGGAGTTGTCCGAGGTCGGCATTGAGCGCCGTCCCGGAGTCTACCGCATTGGACTCTACGATTCCGAACACTCCTGGAATTCCTCCAGCGAGACAGTCATCGTGACCGACCTTGGAGTCAGCGCGACCGTTTCTCCGGAGGCGGTCGCCGTCTCCGTCAGGTCCCTCAGGGACAATGGGGCTGTGGCTGGCGCGGAGGCCTCCGTCTACACGAGAAAATTCCAGCTTGCCGGCAAAGGGGAGACCGGGGAGGACGGATGCGCCGTCGTGCCGTTCAAGCTGCTGGACGACAAGGAGGACGGCCTGGCGTATCTCGTTGTCAGGAAGGGGGACGACATCTCCTACTGCACCGTGATGGGGGCGGCCACATCCCCCGTCCACGAGAAGGCGGCGCTCTTCTTCGAGCGTGGCGTGATGCGGCCGGGGGAGAGCGTCCGCTGCTATGCGTCCTTGCGTGACGAGTCATTGACGGCGAAGGGCGGCGTCCCGGCACAGTTCACCCTTCGGAATTCCCTTGGGGACGACATTGGCCAGAAGACCGTCGTCGGGGACGCCCTGGGCGTCTACGAGGTGGAGTGGAGCCTTCCGAAGAGCTGTCCCACCGGCATGTACAGCGTCCGCATGTCCGTTCCTGGCGACGGCGGCTTTGTCTATGGCAGCGGCGAGGTGCTGGTCAGCGAATACGTGCCCGACCAGCTGAAGGCGAGCCTGGAGGCGGAGGTCTCCCAGGACGGCGGGCGCCTTGTGCTGGGCGGAGACGTGCGGTATTACTTCGGCGCCCCCCTCAAGGATGGCAGGATTGACATTTCCCTGGCCGCGGTGCCTGTTCCATTCTCTCCGAAGGGATACGAGGGATTCACCTTTGGTCCTTCTGTGGAGGATAACGGCACTGTGTACCTTATGGACAGAGTCCGCAGCGACGCCGCCGGCAGGTACTCCGGCACGTTGGAGATTCCCGGGAGCGTGCGTGCGTCCGGGCTTCCAGTCAACTTCAGTGTGGAGGCGACCTGCAACTCCTCTGTTGGCGGCCGCCCTGTCACATCGAGGGTGGAGGTCCTGCGGCATTACCAGGAAGGCTATCTTGGTGGCTACAAGGACGACGGGGACTCCTCCAGATGCGCGGTCAAGCTGGTCTGGCTCACTGCGGACGGGAAGGAGGGCGCCTTCGATGCGTCCAGGCTGACCTACAAGCTGAACCGCCTCAGCTGGGAGTATCTTCTCAAGACAAGGGGCGACGGCCGAATGGAGCGCATCTGGGAGTGCGTCGAATCGGCCGTCCACTCCGCGCCGGTCACATTGTCGGACGACGGATGGCTTCTCCTGCCCGAGGGGATTGGCCGCGGCAGGTTCAAGCTGCTTGTCTACGAGGGCGAAACCCAGCGTCTCCAGATGGAGTTCTGGCATTGGGGCGGTGAGAGCGGCAGCCGTCTCAAGGATCCCCGCAGCCTTGACTTTGAGCTGGACAAGGAGTCCTATCTTCCCGGCGACCGTGCGGTCGTCTCCTTCGAGAGTCCGGTTGCTGGCGCGGGAGTGGTTGTTTCCGGTCTTTCCGGGATATCGGGGCAGAGTTCCTTCCCCGTCGTTGTGGGCAGGAACACCTTCGAGCTGTCCATTCCCCCGGAGCTGAGCTACGGGCGTTGGTTCGCGACGGTCTCCGTGGCGTCGCGCGAGGGCGATGCATCCGACCCGATTCATCTTTCGGGCGAGGTGGAGCTCAAGGTGAAGCAGGATGTGCACAGGATGAAGGTGGCTATCGACATGGCGTCCGAGGGGCGCCCCGGCTCCGACCAGAAGATTCGCGTGGCACTGTCGACCCATGATGGCAAGCCGGTCCCGGGCAAGGTGGTGGTCTGGGGAATGCAGGCCGGCGTGCTCTCGCTGACCGGCTACAAGACCCCGGATCTCTTCGAACACTTCTTCGGTAGGGTCTATTCCCCCTTCAGCACATACGACAACTACTGGATGTTCTACCCCGTGTTGAATGCGGGCACCGAGAAGATTGGCGGAGACTTCCGCATGATGGACGCGATGAAGGCGGCGTATGCCGGAGGCATCACTGAAAACCGCGAGGCGCCAGCCGCATTCACACTGGGAATCGTGGACGTGGACGACTCCGGCGTCGCCGAGCTCACGGCGCGGCTTCCCGAACACACGGGAATGCTTCGCGTGATGGCAGTCGCCCTTGACAAGGAACGGACCGGCTCCGCGGAGGCGGAGGTTGTCCTGCGTCGGGAACTGACTGTGGTCGCCCACACGCCGCGGGTCGTGGCGCCTGGAGACGATTTCCAGGTCGGCATGGAGTTCTTCGGCAAGGCGGAGTTTGCTGGCAAGGAGGCCCAGTGGTCTGTCGAGTGCGACGGCGGTGACATCCAGGGCGCCGCATTGGGCTCCGTCGCCTTCATCGAAGGGCAGGCCGGATGCTCGGCCTCTGCAAAGACGCTTGTCCATGCAGGGTCTCCCGATTCCGGGCATCTTGCATTGACAATCCGCCTCAAGTCCGGTGAGTTCGAGGCGATTGAGAGAGCGGATGTGGTCGTCCGTCCTGCGCTTCCTTCAGTGGAGACCCAGGTTTCGACGACCCTTGCGCCAGGGGGGCAGGGCGACTTCGCGGTGGGTCGTTTTGGCAGCATCGAGGCCGGCACCCCCGCGCTGGCGATTGCCGGCAGCCTCAAGTGGCTTTCGGAGTATCCATACGGGTGCCTTGAGCAGGTGACTTCCGCCGCATTCCCGCTGCTCTCCGTGCCGCGTCTGGTTTCCGCAGGGATTCTTCCGGAGGCCTACGGCGAGTCTGCCCGTCAGCGCGTCGAGCTGGCGATTCTGGACCTTGCCTCCCGCCGCCGGTCTTCATCAGACGCCATGCTTTCCGTATGGCCAGGCGGCAGCACCTATTGGCTTGATGGCTCCGTCTTCGCCTATCTCTTCCTCTTCGAGGCGGAACGTTGCGGCTTCAAGATTCAGGAGAGCTTCCGCAGTGCGATTGCCCGCGAGCTTCGCCAGAACCTGAACAAGACCGACCTCCCTGCCGAGTCGCGGAGCATGATGCTGCTTGTCCTGGCATACGTCGAGCCCAAGATGGTTCCCGCGTATGCAAGGCTCCTGGACGACTCCAAGTGCGACGGCTTCACCAGGCTCCTGAAATACATGGCGTTTGTGAAGGCCGGGTATCCGCTGGAAGTCTCCCGCGAACTCGACGCGCTGCTCAAGACAGACTTCCTGGCGGATCATTCCGTGCTTGCGGGCTTTGACTCGATTGCGCGCCGCATGGGCATGTCGCTCTGGCTCATTGGCGAGACACTCCCGACCCATCCTGCAATCCAGAGGATTCAGGAGGGGCTCCTGGCGCTTCGGAACTCCGAGGGACACTGGGGAACCACCCAGGACAACGCCTGGGCGGCGATGGGGCTTGCGGCCGTCATCCCGCCGTCCGCGGGCGAAGAACTCTCCTTTGAAATGGTGAAGGACGGCGGCGAGCGGTCGGTCTTCACCAACCAGTCCATCCGTGTCGAGGGGCCTGTGTCCCTGCGTCTGGTGAACAAGGGCGACGCGCCCGTCACGGTGATGAGCCGTGACCGGACCGTGCCATCCGCGGCAGTCGCGGCCTCGAATGGAATCCAGGTTCGCCGCGAATATCTTGGCCTGGACGGGAAGCCCGTCAAGGAGTTCAGGCAGGGGGACCTGCTTCAGGTCGCCATCAGGATTGCCATCACCAGTGGCGAAGTGGGCGACTTCGTCGTCTGCGACCTGTTGCCAGGCTGCTTTGAGATTGAGGACGAGCTGTTGATGACCCGTGCGCGGAACATCTCCCCGTCGGAGCAGGAGCGTCTCTCCATCTTCCTCAACCGCATGGAGAAGCTCTACGACAGATTCCTGGGCTTCGGCAATTCGCGTTGGCTTGACATAGGCAAGGAGTACAGCGTCATCTACAAGGTGCGCGTCGTCTCCCCGGGGGAGTACACAGTGCCTCCTGTTTCTGTCGAGTCGATGTACCATCCGGAACTGCGGGCTCTCCAGCCTGCGCCGGAGCCGCGAATCCTGGTGAAGTAGAGGTTGTTGCCCGCGATATTCCAGGATGAGGGGCTTTTCGTCAAGGCTCATGTTGCCGCCGTTGCTGCGAAGCCGCCGCCTTTGGGTGGTGCTCGCGGTGGCGGCGTGCCTCGCCCTGGCGGTTCGCGTGGCATTTGAGGTGGCTGTGCGGAATGTCTCCCTGCCTCCGTCCACGATAGACCGTCTGACTCCGTCGGTGCGTTTCCATGATTCCACTGGCGCTCTCATCCATGTGAACCGCGGGTATGACTACCGCTGGAACTTCCCCGTCAAGTATTCTGACCTGCCTCCTGATTTGATACGCTATTTCGTTGCGGTGGAGGACAGTGGCTTTTTCGACCATCATGGCGTGGACTGGCTTGCCGGCGGGCGCGCCTTCTGGCAGATGCTGGCCAGCGGGCGCATCGTCTCCGGTGCGTCGACCATCACGATGCAGGTGATGACGATGTTCACGGGGCGGGAACGCACCCTCCGCTACAAGATTCGACAGATTCTGCTGGCCTGCAATTGGGAGAAGAACCACACCAAGGAGGAAATCCTCGAATACTACTTCAACAACCTCCCATTCGGAGGAAAACTCTATGGCGTCGAAGCGGCGGCGCAATACTATTTCGGACGGCATGTAGGCGACCTCAACCGGGCCGAAATGGCGCTGCTGGCGGGGCTCCCGCAAAGTCCAAGCAGATACAGGCCAGACAGGCATCCCGCCAGGGGAATCCAACGGCGTGATGTCGTGCTGCATCTCCTCGTCAAAAACGGTGTTCTCTCAAATGAGGAGGCGGACGAGATTCGCCACGAGACACTACGCTACAGGAGGTTTGAGACGCGGCTCTGGCCACAGGTCGAGGATACGCACTATCTCCAGCTGGCGCTGGCGGCAAACCCCGGACGGAGGGAATACAGGCTCGCCCTTGATACGCAACTCCAGGCGCAGGTCGCCTTCGCCCTCAAAAATGGAATCGCATCCCTCCAGAATGTCAAGGACGGCGCCGCCGTCGTCGTCGAAAATGCCACTGGGCACGTGCGTGCATGCGTCGGCACCCTTGACTTCCGGGACGAGGTCGACGGAAAGGTGAACCAGGTCGTCGCATGGCGTTCCCCGGGTTCCACCCTGAAGCCCTTTATCTACGGCGAGGCAATCAGCGCAGGAATGATTGTCCAGGAGACTATCCTCAAAGACGAAAAGCTCCTGCTGAAGGACTATCGCCCGGCGAACTTCGACGGCGCGTACAGGGGTTGCATTCCCGCATGGGAGGCGCTTTCCGACTCCCTGAACACCCCTGCGGTCCGGCTTCTCCAGCAGGTTGGCGTGGAGTGGACGCTGGAGCTGCTTCGGGGGCTTGGCGTCGTGCGGGGCGGCGTCTACAGCGCCACGGAGCGTGTCGGTCTCTCGCTGGCGATTGGCGGCGCCGAGACAAATCTTCTGGCGCTGGCCGGTGCGTACTCACGGATTGCAGGCGGGGTTCCGGGCCTCTCCTTTCTTGAGGACGCTGATGTGCAGGACAATGTCTCCGATGGCGCGCCCTGGTCTCCTGGCGTGCGCCAGATGCTTCTCTGGATGCTGCGCAGGAAGTCCCTCCCTGGCGCGGGAGGGCTGGATGTCGCGTGGAAGACAGGCACCTCCAATGGCAACCGTGACGCGTGGTGCGTTGCAGTGACTCCAAAGTGGACCGTCGCCGTCTGGTATGGCAACAAGAGCGGCGCCTCCTCCCCGTCGCTGGTGGGGGTGACGGCGGCCGCGCCAGTCGCGGGCGCGATCATGCAGAGTCTTCATCTGGATGGACTGCCCCTCTGGAACGAGGACGAGTCACTTGTGGCGGAGACGAGGCTCTGCGCGAAGACGGGGCTCGCCGCGACCTCCGAGTGTGTTGATACGAAGGTCGGCCGCACCGTGGCGGGGATTCCGCTTCGGCCATGCGGGGAGTGCCGCAGGAACGGGGGTGTGGCGGAGAAGACATGCCGCATTGTCGCCCCGCAGCCAGGCTCATATCATCCGCGGGTGCCTGGCGGGAATCTGTCGATTCGCCTTGAGACTACGCCGTCGGAGGCGCACCTCTATGTGGACGGCGGCTACCGGGGGCTCCACAAGTCCGGTGGCAGAATCGAGCTTGCGGCTGGCGTCCACGAAATATCAATCTGGGGTGGGGATGGATATGGTTCAGACCGGATTCGCGTTGTCGTCGAGTAGGTTTTCCTCCTGTTGCAGGAGTCCGTTTTTCCTTTTGGCCAGTTCCTGGGTTTTGCGCAGCAGTGCCGCCAGGTCTTCGCCCTTGTCCAGTTTTTTCACGATATTCTGCTGCTCCTTCTCCAGACGCAGCCTTTCGAGTCTGGCCATGCAGTCGTTGACAGCCTGTTCGAGGGAGGCGCACAGCCTGCCATCATCCGTGACGGTGAAGCTTTCGAAGGGTGAGTTGGTGAGGATTGCGCTGACGGCCGAGTCGGTGCCCAGATCACCCTGGGCGACCTCGTTTACGGAGATTCCCCAGTCGCCTTCGGCCGTGGCCGCAAGAATGGCGTTGATTGCGCGGACGACCGGGGAGTCGGTTGGCAGGACATCCGAGACGTCCAGGTCGACCCATTGCTGGGCGACCTGCTCGAAGTGGATGCAGAGATCGAGCATGGTCTGGGCGAGTGCGTCCACGCCCGCCAGGTTGTGGAAGAGCGCCTGTGGCGCGACTGCCGCGGGTCGTGGAGCGTTGGCGGCCTGGTCCGCCCTCTGGAATTGCGCGCTGCGGGTCGCTGCCTCGATCTCCTCGCGCTTGTATTTGGCAAGCTGGTCGGCGACGATGTGTTCCGGAATCGAGAGCCACCCCGCCAGTTCCTGGCAGTGGCCGTAGGAGGCGACCTGGTTCGGAATCGCGGCCAGCAGTTGAATCATCTCCGAGACGATCAGGCTCTTTGCCTCGGGGGTGCCCTCCGGGTGCATCCGGGAGATTGCATTGAATGCGAATTCGATTGCCGGGGTGGCGCCCTCCATGACCAGGTTGAGGGATTTGGCGCCGCCTTTGCGGAAGATGCTGTCTGGATCGGCCCCCTCCGGGAGTGTGATTACCTGGACTGCGAGTCCGGCGGCCAGCAGCAGCCGCGTCGTGCGGATGGTCGCCTTGAGCCCTGCGGAGTCTCCGTCGAAGGCGAGGCGTGCCTCCTTGACGCCTGTGCGTGCCAGCATTCTGGCGTGGTCCTCGGTGAAGGCCGTGCCCTGTGCGGCGACTGCCTGCCCAAGCCCTGCGTTATGGCACGCGATGACGTCGAGCTGGCCTTCGCAGATGAGCGCCCACCCCGAGTGCTTGAACTCCTGTCGCGCAAAGTTGAATCCGTAGAGAATCCTTCCCTTGTGGAAGAATTCTGATTCGGGGCTGTTGACGTATTTGCCGCCTGGGAGCGGGCTCTCCTTGTAGATTCTGCCCGAGAATCCCACGACCCTGGAAAGTTCGTCGCAGATTGGGAAGATGATTCTGTCGCGCCATCGGTCGTGGAGTGTGTTCTGCCCCTCCTTTTCGATGGCGATGCCAGTCTTGACGAGGAGTTCCCGCGAGAATCCCCGTTTCAGCGCCCATCCGTGGGTGGCGTCCATGGAGTCGGGGGCGTATCCGATGCGGTACTTCTGGATTGTTTCGGGGGTGATTCCTCTTGATGCGAGGTATTCCCTTGCCTGCGCCCCCATGGGGCCGGAGAGGTTGCTCTGGAAGAACCCCGCCGTGTCCTCGAGAAGCCGCATCCCTGTCTCCCGGAATTTGCGGCTCTCGGCATACTCCTGGGGCGTGCCCGAGAAGCTGTCTTCGGGGATGTCGACATGATATCTGTCGCCAAGCCAGCGTATTGCGCCGATGAAGTCGGTGTTCACCAGCCCTTGGACAAGCTTGACGACGCCTCCTCCGACGCCGCATCCGAAGCAGTGGTAGACCTGCTTGGAGGTATTGATAGTGAAGGAGGGCGTACGCTCGTTGTGGAATGGGCAGCACGCCTTGTACCTGTTGTCGCCTGACCTCTTCAGTTCGACATGGAAGGCCCGCAGGACATCCATGATGTCGGCCTTGTGCAGGATTTCATCGATTGTATTTTCCGGGATGCGCATCTCTTTGCTATGGTCGTTTGGCGAGTCTTCTCAGACGGTTTGAGATGCGTCTGCAGCCATCCGTGTCCCCCATTTCGTTCTTTTGCTTGAGGCACTTGACGTATGTCTTTCGGGCGAGGACGGCGTCGTTCTTGTAGAGGTCGTATGTGACTGCAAGATTCTGGAGGAGGACAGGATTCTCGGGTTCGAGTTCAAGCCCCTGCTTGAAGAACCCGATTGCGGCGTCGATGCTTTGGCGTTGCAGCGCCAGCATTCCCAGGCAGTTGTAGAGTTCCGGCCATGTGTTGTACGGTTTTCTGGCGCGCAGTGGTTGGAGTATTTGCAACGCTTTGGACTGCAAGTTGTTAGTAACATAGCACTTTCCAAGCATCACCTGGATTTTAGCCCTGTGCGGTGAATCCTTTGGAGCCATTGCAAAGGCCTTTTCCAGTGGCGGGATTGCGTCTCGGATTTCGCCGTTTTCCACGAGTGCCCAGCCGTAGAAGAGCCAGGAGTCGTAGCGTTCCGGGTGGAGTTTCGTGGCTTTTGAGAGATTATAAAGTGCCTGCCGTCTTGCGCTCTCCCTGTTTTCCGAGAGGAACGACGCATAGTTGAAGAGAATCATGGCATCAGGCCTGTCCTGGACGAGATCCAGGCACTTTTCCGCGTGTTTCGCCGCCTCGGAATACTGCTGCCGCCTTGCCGCGTCCACCGCCAACGACATTTCCTGCTGGACATTCGTCTGCGAGCAGGAGGCCGCGGAGAACGCCAGGGCTATGGCAAGGATGATTGGCAGTGCGCGTTGCATTCTTCTGGGTGTCTATTTTCTTGTGGCGTGTGGTGTTGCGCCTCCGGCTGTGCGGAGCATTTCGCGGGCGTGCGCGAGTGCGGTGGCGTCGGATGAATCCGCACCCAGCATTCGCGTGATTTCAGCGACTCGTTCCGCCTCGGCGAGTTCCTTCATTGTTGTGACCGTGCGGTCGCCGTCGAGCTGTTTTTCCACGAGGTACTGCCTGTCTCCTGCGGCTGCGATAAGCGGCAGGTGGGTTATTGAGAAGACCTGGTGGATTTTTCCCAGGGAGTGGAGTTCCTCGGCCACTGCGCCGGCAGTCTTGCCGCCGATATTGGCGTCGATTTCATCGAAAACGAGGATTGGCAGGTCGTCGACTTCGGAGAGGACGGTTTTGATTGCGAGCATGACCCGCGCCACCTCTCCTGACGATGCAATCTGCCGGAGTGGCGCGATGGGCTCCCCCTGGTTTGGCGCGAAGAGGAAGTCCAGTGCGTCCGCGCCGCCTGGGCCTGCCTGCGCGTCTTCGATTTTCACCTGGAAGACCGCCTTCTGGAATCCTAGCTTCTGGAGTTGGGCGGTGATGGCGTCGGCCAGCCGTGTGGAGGCCTTCCGACGGATTTCGGAGAGCCTCCTGCATGCGTCGGTGTGTTCCCTGGCGGCAGACGTGCTTCTTTCCGTCAGTTCCTTGAGGAGACCTTCCCTTTCGGAGGCCTTTTCAAGGCGCTGCCTGATGCGGCTGCCGGTCTCGATGACATCCTCAAGCGTGGGGCCGTAGCGCCTCTTGAACTTCTGGATGAGGTCGATTCGCGCCTCCATTTCCTGGAGCGACTCCATGTCGAGGTCGAGGCCCTCGCCGTAGTCGTTCAGGTCGCCCGAGAGTTCCATCAAGTCGTTGGATGCGGCGTTGATCCGCTCGAGGAACTTTTCGGCGGCGGGATCCAGCTGGGCAAGTTCCTCTGCCTGGCGGACAAGTGGGACCAGCGCGTCGGTGACGGAGGAGTCGGCGCCCCCAAGCGCGTATGAAATCGATTCGGAAAGCTCCCTGAGGCGCGCGCCGTTGGAGGCTACGCGGTGGTCCGCAAGCAGCTTCTCCTCCTCTCCCGGGCTGAAGCCGGCGCCCTCGATTTGCGAGAGCTGGTGGCGGAGAAGCTCCTGCTCTTCCGGCGCGAGCCCTTCGTTCCTGAGTTCATCAAGGGACTTGCGGCACGAGGACAGGGACGACCAGGCGGAGCGGACGCACTCCAGCTGCTTCTGGTCGCCGCAGTAGAGATCCAGAAGCCTGAGCTGGCGCGAGGGTGAAAGCAGCGAATGGCTTTCATTGGGGCCGTGGATGTCGACGAGCATGTCGCCGAATTCCTTGAGGATGGCGGCAGTGACGGGGGAGCCGTTCACAAATGCCCTGGAACCGCTTTCGGAGACGACCCGGCGCAGCAGGAGGCGCCCTTCCTCCCGTGACGGAAGCGCCAGTTCCTCCAGCTTTTCGTCGATTTCGGCGGCGACTGCCGCATGGCATCCGTCAACCAGGAACGCCCCCGCCACTTCGCAGCTTTTTGCCCCGTGTCGGATGAGCGAGGCATTTGCCCGTGCCCCTCCAAGGAGCCTCAATGCCCCCAGGATTAGCGACTTTCCCGCGCCTGTCTCTCCAGTTACGGTCAGGAACCCCTTTCCGAAGGAGAGTTGCAGTTCTGGGACGAGGACAAGATTTCGGATGAATAGGGATTCAAGCATCTCTTATGTAGAAGACCCCGAGTCCAGGGATGCGCATGCCCAGAGAGGCTTGCCTGCGCCTGGATTCGGGATCCCGTGTGGTCCTTCCGCATCTGCCGAATGGGTGGACTGCCCGCCGAGCAGTTCGCAGGTGGATTCGAGCTCGATCCTCCCTCCGAGGCCGCTGGACCTAATGCCGCCAACACTTGCTTTTTTTACAAGTGGTTGTGAATGAAGTAGTTACAACTTACAAAAGAGTGTGCGACTACGCGTCGTCGCGCAGAAGCTCCATCATGTAGTTGTAGCTCTCCTCCAGCGCCTTCCACATTTCGACGGAGCAGTAGTCCAGTTCGACGATGATCGCCTCGACGTGCTTCGGTGTCGCCTTGATGAGTTCCGGAATCGGCAGGGTTCCCCTGCCCAGGGGCAACAGGTCGATGGGCTGGTCGAGAAGCCCCGCCTTGTATTCGGTCTCGCCCTCGGCCTTCTGCTGGCGGCAGATTCCGTCCTTCATGTGCAGGAGGATTGTGCGGTCGCCGAACTTCTTGAGGTTTTCCACGGGGTCTTCCGTGCCGTAGTTGGTGGACCAGAAGCAGTCGAGCTGGAACTTGACTCCCTTTGGAATCATGTCGCAGTAGATGTCGTATGCGAGGCGTCCGTCGAAGCGTCCGAATTCGAACCAGTGGTTGTGCTGGAAGAGTTCATAGCCGTTGCGTTCGAGGACTTCATATATTTCGGTGGTGTTTTCGGCGGTGCGCTTGATTGCATCCAGGTCCTTGAAGTCGTCGGGGCCATACCCGCAGACGATTCGCTTCATTCCAATCTCGTCTGCGATGTCCATGCATTCGCCGATGTTGCCGAGGCCGCGCGCCCATGGGCTGTGGCTGGAGACCATGTCCATCCCAAGGTCGTTGATGACCTTCCTGAAATCGCGGGGGCGAATGTCGAAGAAGCCTGCGGGCTCGACATACTTGTAGCCGATGTCGGCGATGCGCTTCAAAAGCGTGGCGTACTTCTTGACGCTGGGAAAGGACTCGCGAACCGAGTAGAGCTGAACCCCTAATGGAAATTTCATGGATGGATTCTCCGAGTTGCTTGAATGGAAAGGACAGGATAACGCCGGTCTAGATATAGACAGTGCAGGTAATGTGACACTCCAAAGAAGTTTTTCACGCAGAAAACAGATGAAAAGCTCCCCCCCCATGGGGTAGGGGAAGGAGAATCCGGCGGGGCCCCGTTCATGGGCAGTCATGAGGCGAACAGGGGCCTCTCATTCTCTTCACTTCCCCCCATTGCCTGCCTTACTGGGAAGCATGGCGAAAAACAAGGAAGAGTCCGCTTCATGAGTCAGTGGTCGGCAGCCTGGCATCACCAGCGTATTGTCCTGATGTCCTTTCTTCCCCAGAGGCGTTTTTTGCGGGAGTCTACAAACCATCCGTGCAGATGTAGTTTCAACCAGTATTTTGCCTTTTTCCAGAATCCGATGGGCGTATCCAGCGCACATAGGCAGAAAGTGTATCCGTAGGGGTGGTGGAAGCTCTTCCAGAAAAGCCATGGCTTGTGGTGGCCTGTAAAGTGGACGATTCCGGGATTCCGGATGGCGTCCTGCACTTCCTCGTCGGTGTACATCCCGGGGACGGCGGGGTTGCGGTAGACTGAGTTTATGATATTCCAATTCTGGGGGAGCATGGTGTAGTTCTTGCCGAAATACGCATTCAGCAGCCCCTGGTCCGCGAAATGCATCCAGGAGCGGTTGTCATGCCAGAACTTCGCCAGCTTTTCCACATGGCCTTCCATGCGCCATTGGTCCAAATCCAGCAGCATCACGCCGGAATTGAACATTATGTGGTCAGGGCAGTAGCATTTTCGCTTTTCCTGGAGGCCGGCCCTGTCGCCAACCCCGGCGAGGGGCTTTCCCTGCAAATCCATATTCCAGAGTTTTTCGATGTCATCCAGAACAACCACATCACAGTCGAGATAGATGATGCGGGCCAAATCAGGCAGGAAATTCGCATACTCCAAACGGTAGTACATCGGTTTGGCGATGCCCCAGCGGGCATGGAATGCTGTCGTGTCTACGGGGATTTCCTTGATTTCCACCCGAGAGGAGGAATAGCGTGAGAAGCGTTTGCGTTGTCCTTCACTTAGGCCATTGGTAAAGATGTGAAACACAAGTGGCTTCCCATTTTGCGGATGGAAACGTGCCACGGAACGGATGACAATCATGGCAAAGTCGACATAATTGTCGTCTGTTGAGAGTCCAATGTGGATTTTGTTGTCCATGGAAGGTTCCTTGAAATGCTCCTGTGGGAGGTTACGGGCGTATGTGAACTGGATTCACCAGAGCTCCAGCGTAGATTCCATAGCTGCGCGACTTGCCTTTCCGGAGGACTGGACGGGGGCGATGGCACATCCGCCCTGAATGCCTCTTTCAGGATAGGCACATCCTGCGCCGTGCCACGCATCATTGCCAGCGTGGACAGGCGATATGGCGCCAGGTCGTTGGACAATGGATTACCTGCACGATGATAAGGCGTGAATCCTGAATAGTGCAGAACACTGCGATGGGGATGCGATTCCCAATTGCAATTCCTTATGCCAAGATTCAGTTGCGTGCGTTGTCGGGAGTCTGGGAACCCGCACTGGAATGTGAAACAAGCTTGGAACGTGCGATTTTTTCCAGTTCATCGACAGCGACTCTGGAGCGCCCTGTGAAATCCTGGTGCTTTGCGTATTCCCTCGTACTCTGCTTCAGGGCTGGCAAGTCATTGATGGCGTGAAGCACCATCTGGTTCAGGGTTTCCTGGGAAAATGGCTCTGGCACAACCGTGCCTGTGGCCTCCTGGACGAAATTCTCAAAGCCGCAGGCCTGTGAGCAGACTACGGGAAGCCCCGAGGCTATAGCCTCAATCAGCACGGTCCCCGTCCCTTCCTCGCGGGCAGGATGAATCATTAGATCCATAGCCTGCATTAGGTCAGGGACATCATCTCGCGCTCCCAGGAAGCAAAAGCGTTCATCTGGCACTCCGATTTTCTCCACCATGCGGCGGACCTTTGTGGGATTCTCCTTCCCCGCCAGGAAGAATCGAACATCCAGGTTTTCGGGAAGGGCTTTCACCGCCGCAAGCACACGGTCGACTCCCTTGCGGAGGAGGTTTGTCCCCGCCAGGAAGAACGCCAGCGTACCATCTCCGAGGCCGAGTTGTGCTCTCTTCCGCCGCCGCACATCATCGTTTTCTTGCAGGCGGCAGCGTTCGTCCATTCCCGGCGGGAGGTAGACGAAGCGTTCTTCAGGAAGGGAATACCACTGGGCATATTCCCTGTGCTGGGACTCCGCGATGTAGAACAATTTCGTATGCGCGTTTGGAGAGCATAGCGACTCCTCATGCCGCAGGTAGGTCCGGTATCTGGGGTGACAAGCCAGGACCAGGGGGCTATGCTGGCTTCTCATCCACTTGCCCATGCAGGAGTCGGCGACAAAGTAGGCGTCGCAGCCTGGAATCCGGTTCATGGCGAGTGAGACGTCGACGTCATGTGTCTGCAGATAATCTGCAACTGCCTTTCGAAAGCATTCCATGGCTCCATAGTTTGTCCAGGCATGGATTGGCTGGGCGAGCACGTTGATCCCTTCGGGCTTGTCGCCCTGCCATGAGGAGCAAAAAATCGTCACATTGTGCCCCCGCCGGGCGGCCTCCTGGGCAAAGCGCAACGTGTCCTTTTGGAGTCCGCCTTGTGGGAAATACTTGAAAAGGGCCAACAGGATATTCATGACAGCAGACCTCGCTTTTTTTACCAGAAAACAAGGGAACTTGAAATGCCGTGGCGAATGAGTGACCAGACAATCCTGTGCTTGAAGCCTCCGAATTGTCGGATGGAACTGTCCAGGAGGGCAAGCAAATCCCTGTCGTTCATCGTGCGCTCAAGGAACTCTTGCCTGCGGATGCCTCCGAACTTCTTGATGGTCCATACATATTCCAGGGATTTTCTGAGGAGCATACGCCGCATGGCGGATGGGAGTATCCTGTCCAGTTCCATAAGGAAGCGTTTCAGTGAATCCAACCGCATGGGGATTTCCATGGAGACGCTGCAGGATGTGTCCTGTAGGAGATATGTGTATCCGCAATAATCTGGAAGAACCACGATTCGCCTGGCGAAGATGGCGGCGGTGCAGGAGAACAGTGTATCTTCCGCAAATCGTAACTCCTTGTCAAAGAGTATGTTATGACTTTCAAGCAAGGAACGTCGAAAGAGCTTTGCGCAACTGATGTCGAGAAAGTGGAGCACATCGTAGAAGCGGATGTCGTTTTCCGGGCAGACGGAAACGGGGCGGCGTAGCCTGTCCGTCCGGAATTGTTTTCTGCGTCTGCCATCTGGCGTGTGCAAATCCACATTTCCGCAGACGATGTCGACATCCTCCTCCTTTGCGGCTGCTTCGAGGAGTGTCTTGCAGAAATCGCAGTCCAGGACATCATCGGAGTCCAGGAAGGAGACGAAGGTTCCTTTTGCCATGGCCAGGCCATCGTTTCTGCTTTTTGAGACGCCCTGGTTAATATCGTGGCAAACAAGGCGGGCGTCCATGGAACGGTGGTTTTGCAGATAATTCTCCATTACTGCCCTTGTGCCGTCCTGCGATGCGTCGTCTACGAGGATGACTTCGAAATCCTGGCATGACTGCCTGAGGATGGAATCAAGGCAGTTTTCAATGGTCTTCTCGCCATTATAGCACGGAACAATGATAGAAATCTCTGGCATTCTAGGAAGAGGGCATGTCTCCCGCAAAGGGAATTGCCTGGATGATGGGAACAGATGGCAACACTTTGGAGTCAAGGCAATGCCCCTTTGCTTTTATTCCATTTTGGGCGATGTAATACATGCGTCCAGATACCGTCGGAGCAGTTGCGTCGGGAGGTTGTCCACCCAGGGAGTGTGGAAGGGGCAGGATTGGATGTATGCGACCCGCCCCCTCTGTATGTTAATGGAAAAGGACTCTGCATTGCCCACTGCATCCACCCAGATGCAAGAGCGTCCATGGCCTGACGCGACAAGGCTGGCTGAAACAGGCAAGGTCGCCATCTTGAACGGATGCGGCGGGGTGACCTGCAATCGGGACACATCTCCTACTTTAGCCAGATCCCAGGAAGCTGAATCCTAATATAGCATGGCGTCATTCCTGCGCAATTGCAGGTGCCCAGGCTGCCAGGCGGCCAATTCCCCAGGGTGGAGGCATCCACTCGCCGCATTCTCCTGGTGCTGCTCCCACTTCCAGGTGCAGACGTGTGCCTCTGGCTTTTTTTTCAGTGCTGGCCATTGTTTTTCGGTGCGGGAATCCTGCAGTGTCTTATATTAAGCGAAATTTCAAACGCCCGTTTGATTTTTCGCTTGTCCTTGTCAGGACTTGTAGGTTTGCGTCATTGTTTGTTTTGAGGATAATTTCTGATAGTCATGCGCGAGAAGATTTCTGGAGTCATCCTGTTGTTTCTCCTGTTGTGCGGTGTGTTTCTCCTTTCATCCTGTGCGTCTTTGGGTGACGGTGTGGAGGTTCGTCGCGGGCATGTTTCCTCCTTTGGGGAGGATTTGTCGGCCCGTGGGGTTTGGCTTGACTCTCCCCGGAGTTTGGAGGAGTGCCTTTCCTTTGCGTTGGAGAACAACTACAATCTGCGTCTTTCGGCGTTGCAGCGCCGTCTTTCCGAGTTGGACGTGAACTCCTCCTTTGCGAACTTCCTGCCGGAGGTTTCCGCTACGGCGGGCTGGACGGGGTGGCGTCACCAGCAGACCATGCGTGGCACTCCGGTCTCTGACAAGAGCTATTCGAACGCTTCATTGAATGTCCAGATGCCCATTTTCTATCCGTCGACATGGCTTTTGTATGCGAGCAGGAAGCTGGCCCGCGAGGAGTCCGCCTTGTCCCAGCATGTGGCCCGCCAGGGGATTGTCGCGCAGGTCACGGGGTTGTATTTCCAGTGTCTTGTTGACGAGCAGCAGATTTCCGCCCTGGAGAGTCAGGTCGAGGCGACGAAGAGCCAGTATGAGCGTGTCGCCGCGATGTTGGAGGAGGGGCAGTATTTGCAGTGGGAGTGCACCAATGCGGAGGCGCAGTACAAGTCGAAGGTCATTTCCCTGGAGCAGGCGCGGCGTTCGATGCAGGTCGACCGTGGACGTCTTCTGCAGGCACTTGGGCTTTCCCCGATGGACGAGTCTCGGCTGAAGCTGATTCCCCCGGAGGAGGGCGTTGCGGCGGACACCGGTGCGCTCTCCGACCTGGTGATTCGTGCATTGGCCACCCGCCCCGAGCTTTCGGTCCAGGACAGGAAGATTGTGGAGTCCGAGAACCAGGTCCGCCTTGCGGTTGTCGACTTCCTGCCGGTGGTCGGCGGCTTTGCCACCGGGACTTGGACAGGCGACGACATTGCGGACCGTGCCAGAAACCTCTATGGCGGGTTTTCGGCGGCCATGGACCTCTTCAAGGGCTTTTCGAAGGTGACGAACTACAAGGCGTCGAAGGTCGCCCGGGAGGCCGCGAATCTCCAGAGGGAGGATTTGACGCTCTCCGTCATCCTTGAGGTTGTTTCGGCCGATGCGGATTTGCGGGATGCCGAGAGTGCCCGCCAGCTTGCCCAGCTGAGCTACGATGCGCTTTCGGCGCGCTACGAGGAGTTCCGCGACCGCTACGAGGAGGGGATAGAACCCCTCTACAGGATGCTGGACGCAAGGGCCGAGATGGACGATGCAATGCTGGCGTTGGTCCAGACGCGCTACCTCTCGGAAATCGCACGGGTGAGGCTGGATTTGGCGACGGGGGCCATCGTCCCCGACTCCGCGCATTGGACGAAGGAGGACGCGGAACACCCGATGAAGGAAAATTTGGATGAGTTGTTGATCAAGGAGCAATAGACAATGAAGAAGATACTTTTCTGGACGATTTCGGTTGTTGCGGGGCTTCTTGCCGTTTCGTGCGGCAAGAGCGAAAAGAAGGCGGAGACGGTTTCGCGGGCCGTTGGCACCCCCGTTGTCATGGGCAATCTTGTGGAGCGTGATTTCACCAGCCGTCTGATGCTCAAGGGGACGTTGGAGCCCACGGTCCATACGACCGTGGCGGCGCGTGTCAGCGGCACAATGCTGAAGGTTCTGGTGGAGGAGGGCGATTCTGTCGAGGCAGGGCAGTTGCTCTTCACGATTGACGAGAGGAACTACCGCGACAAATACGAGGTCGCGTCCGCCACCCTGGAGGCCCAGAAGTCCGCCGTGGAGGTTGCGAGGGCCCAGGTTGAGAAGGCCGAGGCCGGCTTCAGGAAGTCGAGCCTTGACGTCGAAAGATACCGTCGTCTCCGTGAGAAGGAGCGTGTCTCCGCCAACGAGCTGGAGGCCTACGAATTGAAATACGACTCTGCGAAGGCCGACTTGTCTTTGGCGAAGGCGAATCTTTCCTCACAGGAGGCCCAGGTCGCCCTTGCGGAGGCGAATCTTTCCATTGCGAAGAAGAATCTTGACGACTGTTCCGCCTACGCCCCGTTTTCCGGGCGTGTCAGCGGGCGCCTTCACGAGCCAGGCGAGGAGATCAAGGCCGAGACAGGCATCATCCGGCTTGTGAGCCTTGACGAAATGCGCGCCGTCGCCTCGTTGCCCGCGGAGTACTATTCCGTGATTCGTCCGGGGGAGACCGTCCTTCGGATGACCCTTGCCGGGAACGACGGCTCCTGGGAGGTGAAGGTGACCGACAAGAGTCCCGTGATTGAGAAGGGATTGCGGACATTCCAGGTGCGGGGCACCTTCGGGAACCCCGACAAGAACCTGCTTGTCCCCGGCCAGCTCGTGGATTTGGCAGTCAACCTGAAGCAGTCCCATGGACTTGGGGTTCCCCTTATCGTGCCTGTGCGCCGTGCCTCCGGGCTTCTTCTCTACACCGTGGTGGACGGCAAGGCGAAGGAGATTGCCGTGACCGAGGGCATCTCGGAGGACGGCGTCCTGGAGGTCAGCGGCGAGGGGCTGAGCGCCGACCTGCCGATTGTCTTCGAAGGGCAGTATATGATCCAGGACGGCGAACCCGTCCTGGTGAAGTAGCCGTTCGACTGTCTCTCCTGTCACTTTTCTCATATAAGAAGGGAGAAAACCGAAGATGTTTTTATCGGATGCATCAACCAAACGGCCCGTGGCCATGACATGCCTGCTCATTGCGCTTGTGGGCCTGGGGCTGAACAGCTACAGAAAGCTGTCCCTGGAAAACCTTCCCTCGGCGGATGTCCCATACGTGAGCATCAGCACCACCTGGGTCGGAGCCACCCCGGAGGACATGGAGACGGATGTGGCTAAGCGAATCGAAGACGCCGTCTCGTCAATCGACGGGCTCAAGCACATCCAGACCACGTGCCTTGAGAACATCTGCAACATCCTTCTAGAGTTCAATCTCGATGTGGATGTGGATGTCGCCGCCGTGGATGTCCGTGAGAAGATTGACAAGATCCTGGGGGATTTGCCCGACGACGCGGACAGGCCGGTCATCGAGAAGATTGACATCAATGCCACCAGCGTAGTGAAGCTGGCGCTGACGGGAGACGCCACCCTCGAGGAAAAGTACGACTACGTCGACAATTCCCTGGCGGACAGGTTTGCGATGATTCCTGGTGTCGGAAGCGTCGAAATCATCGGCGGCAACGGGCGTGAAGTCCATGTGGAGCTGGACCGCCGCGCATTGGTGGCCGCGGGACTGACGACTGCCGACGTGGTTGGCGCGATCAAGGCGAACATCAATTCGCTGCCATCCGGATACATCCGGGAAAAGGGTACAGAAGTCAGCGTCAAGTTTGACGCGGAGTATCCTGAAATCGACGAAATCTCCTCCTTCGAAGTCGTAAGCAAGGACGGGGTGCGCAGGACCCTTGGCGACCTGGGCACGGTCTTCATGACCACGGAGGAAGTCCGCCGCCGCGCCTGGCTCAATGGCGAGGAGTGCGTAATCCTCTCGATTGTCAAGAAGGGCGAGGCGAATACGGTCAAGCTGGTGGAGGAGTGCCGCAAGCGCGTGGACGAGATGCAGGAGCTTCTCCCCGGCGGCATGCATCTCCAGGTGGTCACCGACGAGGCGGGCACAATCCAGGAGATGGTGGACTCCACGATCAACGACATCATCAGCGGCATCATCCTCTGCGCAATCATCCTCTTCTTCTTCCTGGCGGACTTGCGCACCACCCTGATTGTCTTCATCTCGATGCCTCTGACTATCATCATCAGCTTCTTCTTCATGCAGATTGCGGGGCAGACGCTGAACGTCGTCACCCTGCTGGCAATCGGCCTTTCGGTCGGCATCCTCGTCTCCAATTCGATTGTCGTCCTGGAGAATGTCTCCTCCTGGATGGAGAAGACCGACGACCCGTGGGAGGCCGCCTCCAAGGGCACCAGCGAGATGGCGATCTCCGTCTTTGCTTCGGCTGGCACCAACGTAGTCGTCATGCTTCCCCTTACGATGATGTGGAGTCTTGTTGGAAAGATCCTGAAGCCCTTTGCAATGACGACCCTCATCGTCAACCTGACTTCGATCTTCATTTCCTTCACCCTGACACCGATTCTCTGCGCGGTCTTCCTGAAGCCGAAGGGGCAGCGCAGGCAGGGTCCCCTCATGCGCCTTGCCTCGAAGTGGACTGGCCTCATTGCCAAGCTCGCCCAGAAATACGCGAAGTTGCTGCGCTGGTGCGTTGAACGGCGGTTTGTCTGTCTTCTGGCAACGGCAGGATGTGCGCTTCTCTTCTGGTTTGTGGTGGCGAAGCAGGGCAGTGGACTTGGCTTCACGCTGATGGAGGATGCCGACAAGGGGCGCGTCACCGCAGTCATCGAGTGCCCTGTGAACTACAGCCTCGAACAGACCTGCGAGCGTGTCAACAAGATTGCGGAGGACTTCCGCAACAACCTCTCGGACTTGGTCAACTGTTCCGTGCAGGTCGGCAAGATCGAGTCGGTTGGAAGCGGCACCACGGTCGCGGTCTATCTTTCGCAGATTGACCTGTCCTTCAAGAGCAAGTTGGAGCGCGAGTGGAAACTGGCCGACCGAATCAACGAAATCCAGGCGCGGCTGGCCCAGGAACCCAACATCTACTACACGGTGGCAGTCCCGTCCGACATGGGCGGCATCTCGACCCCAATCAAATTCAGCGTCTCCGGCAGCGACCAGGCGGTGCTGGAGTCGATTGGACGCCATGCGCGCAGCGTCTCCCGCGAAATCGCAGGGGTCTCCACCCTCGACACATCCGTCCGCGAGGGCAAGCCCCAGATGCTGATTACCCCGAAGCGCACTGTCATGCAGGATTCCGGGCTGACCTCCTCGGTTCTCGGGAGCATCCTGCGAGGCAATCTTGAAGGCATCAAGGCGGCGCTCTACAAGACAGGCGACCGTTCCTACGACATCCGCGTCAAATACGCCGAGGAGGAAGGACGGGGGCAGGTGGCCGAATTCCTGATTCCCGGCAAGGATGGCAACCCGGTCCTGCTCTCCAGCGTCGCAAATATCACGGAACGCACAATCCCAGTCACGATCGACCGCAATGACAAGCGCAGGGTCGTATGGATTACAGGAACGCTGGCAGACGGAGCGCCGCTGCAAAGCACGCAGGCCGCAGTCGTCAACAGGCTCTATGAAGACGGGATGATTCCCCCTGAATACACGATCAACGTCTCCGGCAACGCCGAGTATCTCGGCGATGCAGTGGCGGACTTTGCCGAGGCAATCCTGCTGGCCGCATTCCTGACCTACCTGACCATCGCCGCAATCATGGAGTCGTTCACGCGTCCGTTCATCATCCTCCTGACGCTGCCCTTCGGCCTCATCGGAGTCGTATGGGGGCTGGTTTTGAGCGGCTGGAACATCAACATCCTCGTCATGCTTGGCGTCCTGATGCTCATCGGCGTGGTTGTCAACGCAGCAATCCTGATGGTTGACCGTTCGAATTCACTCCGTGCCCAGGGGGTTGCGCCGCGCGAGGCGCTGGTCCGCGGTTCAGGGGAGTCCTTCAGGGCCGTCCTGATGGTCATCCTGGCCAGCGCATTGGGAATGCTGCCAATCGCGCTTGCAAGCAATATCGGAAGCGAAATGAGGGCGGGCATCGGAGCCGCATCCACAAGCGGAGTCGCAGTGGCGGGTATCCTGACAATCTTCGTACTCCCACTGATTAATGCACTCTTCATGAAAAAGGGGAAATAACACTCCCCAAGAAGGTGGTATGCGAACCACGAAATACAATGTTCAGAACCACGAATGGAACCACGAATGGACTGAACCACGAAACACACGAAATACACGAAAAACTCAGAACCACGAATGGACACGAATGGACACGAATAAAACCAGAGAACCACGAATGGACACGAATGGACACGAATGTCGTGACCAGGGTGGTTCAGAACCACGAAACACACGAAAGACACGAAAATAGAGCAGAGGGTTATTGAACCACGAATGGACACGAATGGACACGAATGGACACTAATGTCGTGACCAGGGTGGTTCTACCATCTGCCATCTTGGGGAACTGTGCGTCACTTGGAACTATCATGCCGCCTGGCAAATGGGGGAGTATTGAGTAGACGAGGGAGTATGCCTGCTACAATCCTCAGTCCGCTCCCCCCAATGTCAACAGGCGGAGTCAATGTGGCGAATGCACTCCAAATTGACCATTTTGCAGTCGACGTATTGAATGTTTGGAATACTGTCACAGCGCTTTTCAAAGAGGTCTATAAGCGCGGTGCAGGCCTGGACACCGATTTGAAAGTAATTCTGCTCCACAGTGGGGATCTGGTGCATTGTGCTGATGTCGCTGATATTGCCGAAGCCCGTAAGCGTGATGGGGCCGGGATGGGGAATGCCAAGCGCTTTCATGGCTTGCAGCATGGTGCGCACAAGGTCGTCACTTGTGGTGGCGACAAGGGTGGTCTTGGGATACCTTGACAAAATCCTTCTTAGATTCTCCACGGCATCCTCGTCCGTATAGTCCATGGCGGCAAAGGTTCGCTTCTCAACATCCCGGATGCCCGCCAGCCGCATCGTCTCCTGGAATCCCTGGACGCGATAGGTTGCATGCTGGAATTGATAGTTCGGTGATGTGTAGATTACGATTTCACGGTGTCCCCTGGAGAGGAATTCCCCCATCAGCCTCTTGGAGGCTTCCAGATTCGGCGTTGCAACGTAATGCTTGTCAGCATGGTAGATAGGATCTGGCATATCGAGGTAGATCATGGGAATCCTGGGGCAGTATTCGTCTGGCATGTTCCAATAGCCTATGGTCACGATGCCGACAGTATCATTGTCGCCGTTATGACGCATTAGGAATTCCTTCAGGTTCTGCTCGGCAGGCTTTGCGATCTCCAGTGTGTAGTCGTTGGCCTGCGATGTGCTCAATATCCCCTGAAGCGCCTTGACCTCATTGGGATGGAGGATGCTTCCCAAATAGATTATCCTCCCTTTTGAATGGAGCGCGGCACGCGCCACGCGAGTCCCGGAACCACGGACGCCACGCACAAGATATCCCGCTCCCACCAGGGAGGATACGACCTTGTTTGCTGTCAGCCGCGAAACATTGAAGCGTCGGGCCAGCGAGTATTCAGAGGGAAAGCGCGAGTCAGGCGGATACCTTCCCGCGCTCAATTCATGAATCAGTTGCCTTGAAATCTCCGATGACTTGTTCATTGTGGCGATGACAGTTGCGAAGCGTGGGGGAAGGGAGCGCGCAGGCCAAGACGCACATTGCAAAAGGGAATGTGTCAGGCAGCGGAGGGCGGGGAGCCCTGGTTTCTGTTTGCAAAAGTAGTATATCCGCTATTTTTATGTTTTTCCTTTGGAGGACTGCATTTTTTCGTATAATAATGATGGGCTCTACGTGTGGCAATCAAGCTGGTGGTTTGCACGCACCCGGAATTCAGAGAAAGTGGCATACTGGTTTGAAACTGTGGATTAACTACTTTTTCCTCTTTCTCATCTGCCATGATTATTCTCAACAAAGGAGAAATGAACAATGAAGAGATCCTTCACCTTGATTGAACTACTAGTTGTGATTGCCATCATTGCAATCCTGGCCTCCATGTTGCTGCCAGCCCTCTCCAAGGCCCGTGAGAAGGCCCGTGCAATCAGCTGCGTCAACAACCTGAAGCAGCTTCAGCTAGGCAATGTGCTTTACGCCAACGACAGCGACGACTACCTTCCGCCCCTGGCATTTTGCATTGACCATCCTCAGATGGGATTCTATGCAGATTGGCTTGAGTCCTGGAATGTTTATACCTGGTTTACCCTGAACCCGATCATTCCAGGCGCCCCGATGGAAGGCCGTGACTGGTATAACAAGGATCCAGCCTCTTCAATGAATTACACTGCTCCGGGCACTGGCCAGGACAAGGGTGGCTGGCACAAGGTTCTCCAGTGTCCGTCCTGCCCGACTGATCAGCGTGTTGCGGGAAACATCAGCTATCAGGCGCAGTTTGGAATGGGCTATTCAGGGCTCATCTATAACAACGACGCCTGGAGCTGGGGTGTGACGGGTTCCAACAAGGCGGCCACCTGGCATCGCATCTCCTCCATCAAGTATCCCTCCATCTATGTCAATCTGCTGGACGGCAATCGCTTCAACCTGCTGGGCACTCCCGGGTATACATCCTGGGTTGCATACCCATTCGGGCTGATTTCAAAAGTAGAGGATACAGTAAACTACTGTCGCCATAGCAACACAATGAACTTCTCCTTTGGGGATGGGCATGTTGAGCCCGTGCAGCGGGCGAAGATTTCCGTCTTCAGCAATCTTCTCGAGGATTTCTACTGGTTCCCAGGCGTTGACTGCGCTGGCGGCGACCTTGACCGATGATTCCATCACCGGATGCGCTGGAGGCGCGCGGGCTTTTTTGAAGTCCGTGGCCTTCCCGCGCATTCGGACCGCGGTTTGATTCAAAACAAAAGAGAGTTGCGTCCATGAAATCCCTGCGTTGTGCCATTTACGTGTTGTTCCTGTTTTCACTTTGCGCTTCAGCATCCGTCAAGCCAGGGGAAAACATCCTTGTCAATGGGGAGTTGAAGACAGACCGGACCGATACTCCTCCCCTGTTCTGGTTTGTTACAGCCCAGAGTGGCGAAGCGGAATACTGCCTCAACGGCGGCCCGGATGACAAGCCGTACGTCCACATAATCAACACATCTGGGAAGAATGCGCAATCCGTCCTCCGGCAATTGGATCTCCAACTGGTCGCGGGGGAGAGATACAAGATTTCCGCTTGGTTCAAGGCGACGGACTATTCCTGCAATGTCCGGGGCGTCAGCATCTGCAATGCGGGCTGGGAGAAATATGACGGTGTCACGCCCGCAAACGGCACATACGACTGGACATTCCTCGAGAAGGAGTTCACCTTGTTCGACTCCTCAGACGGAAAGTTCTTTGCCGCCATCTTCTCCGAGGGATTCACGGGGGAACTCTGTGTGGCGGATGTTCGGCTGACGGCATTGACCGAAGCTGGCCAGATGGGATCATCCGCTCCAGAACTCGCAGTAATCTATGGACAGCCGACCATGGTTCCCTGGGAACCTCTTCTACACCGGATTCCTGCCGACAACCCTGTGGTTTCCTTCCATTTCTATGGCAAATTGCAAAACATGGAGGAGATGGACGTCGTCATGAAAGCATCGGACTGCGACGAAATCGTGGTCCAGCCCCTGCAACCCGAAATCAACACCCTCAGGCTTCCGGAAGGGGCACGCTCGGGCATCCTGACGGTATCCCTGCGCGACAGGAAGAACGGGGAGGAGGCATACTCCAAGAGCCACACATACGCCGTCATCGACATTCCAGCCGTAGACGTCAGCGGCCACCGGCGGCTCAACAACCTTTGCACGGAAGTCCTGAACAAGCCCCTGGAGGCTGTTTCCGGCATCCAGGAGTTCTCCTTCACCAACAGCCGGGACGGTTGGATCTACCTTGCCGTCCAGGATGCAGGCGGGCAGCCAGTGGATGTTGTGATGGACGGCAAGACAACGGTGCTGGATGCCGAATCCCTGAATAACGAGAGCTTCCATGACGTGCCAATGGGCAGGCATACCCTGGCTGTGCGCAATGCGCTCAATGGCGGCCGAATAGTCGTGCGCGCCATTGCCGAAACCTTGAATTACTGCCCAGGTGTCAATGGCATCGTCACGGAGAACCCTGCGTATGACTGGGACTTCCAGGTCAAATACGGATTGCCGGCCATCACGACCCAGAACGGGGGAAACATACCCGACGAGAAGCTTGGGTGGTTCCGTAGGCAGGGTTATCGCTGGATTGCCAATCAGATGAGCACGAATCTGAAGGACGACGAGGATCTGACGGCTCGCCTTGACCAGAGCAGGGGAATGATTGACGACCGCTATGACGGCGTCACCTGCGATGAGCAGTTCTTCTTTCAGCCCGTCATGCTCCAGCGCTACACGCGGGGTCTGCACGCCTACACCAATCCCAAAAACCGCCTGATCTATTCCTGGATTGTGGGCAAGCCCGCCACCATCGGCATCGACCAGGAGTTCCTATCCGAGTGCGTGAACGCCAGCGGAGGAAGGGGAAGGCTTCTTCTCGAGGCGTACTGCCACACCGCAGGGACTGAACAGGGCGCACGGGAAACCATCGACGACAAGATAGTGGACAATGTCAGGCAAATCCGCAATGCATTCCCCAATGTGCTTCAATCCCTCGGGGTCATACTTGGAAACTTCAACCAGGTCCCCATCCTCTCTCTCCATCACCATCCGGAAGTGGATATGAAGTACTTCCTGGACCTTCAGTTAAACAGCATTGCAAACGACCCGTGCATGGATGGCCTGGGTGCCGTCGGATACTGGGGAAGCTACTACGCCGACCACGAGTTCCACCGTTGGTCCTATATGCTCCTGAGGCACTATGTCGTGGAGGGGAAGACGACCATGCTCTCCGACGAGTATGGCTTCTGCTATCGCCCGGGCCATGTCGTCAACGGCGACTTCACGGAAGGATTCCATGGATGGGAAAAAAGCGGCAATGTGACCGCTGAAAAATACACGGGGTATGCCAACGCCTCCCAAAACCGCTGGGGCGGCAATATGGGCGTTGGTGATACCATGGCAGTCTTTTCCAAGCAGGAAGATGAAGTCAGCACGCTGAGCCAGACCGCACAAAACCTGGTTCCGGGAAGGACGTATCTGCTCCAATTCGCAACATGCGACGTGGACTATGTCAAGAAGCGCGACTCGTCTGCCGGAGACTTTGGAATCCGCGCGACGCTGGATGATGGCGCGGAGATTCGCGAAGACCTCTCCTGGCAATACGTCGACAGGAGAGGCGAAAAGGGAAGGTATGAGCAAAACAATGGCGTGGCCAGGATAAATCTCCACCACATCGTCTTTACCGCTCTCAAGGACAAGGTTGAAATCAAATTGGACAACCGGCTGTCCAAGCCTGGGGAGAACCTAGGCGTCAATTTCTTCGCCGTGACGCCGTTCCTTCTGGAGAATTGACACGAATGGACTGAACCACGAAATACACGAAAATAATAATACATTTGAACCACGAATGGACACGAATGGACTGAACCACGAAACACACGAAATACACGAAAGAAAGGCAGGTTCAGAACCACGAATGGACACGAATGGACACGAATGGGCTGAACCACGAAAAGCACGAAATACACGAAAAAATAAAACATTTGAACCACGAATTGACACGAATGGATTGAACCACGAAACACACGAAATACACGAAAAAAGTGAAACAATTCCATGAGAAGTTGTTATTCGTGTGTTTCGTGGTTCCATAAGTGTGAACTTCCCCGTGGCACTTATCCTCTGGGGGAGCATTCTGTCGTGTCTATCCCGGCTTTTCTTAGTTTGGAGTTGAGTCTTCCTACAAGTGTATTTTTTAGCCTATCTTCCTGCGGGGGAGGCAGTTTAAGTTCATTCAGGTATGACTCGAGGAGGCTGCTCCATTCCTGTGTGGTGAAGCGGAGGCCATCGTTTCCCAGGAGATAGAATCCCATTGATGCCATGTTTGTGGCGGCTCCCCTGAGGTTGAACCGTGGGTACTTTTGTGTCCGGTCGTTGTCTATGTAGCAGAAATCCTCGCGTCCTTCGACATAGAAGATATTTCCGGGGTGGCAGTCTCCGTGGACGAATCCCGCCTTGTGGAACCGTGCCAGTTCCCGTGCCGTCTGTTCGATGAGTTTTTGCCGCGGGACGCCCTCCAGGATGGGGCCTGTATTTCCTTTGCAGAGTGCGTCGGAGACGAGGCGTCCTTCTGCGGCTCGTGTGACCAGGATGTCCGTCGGCATTCCCCATGGTCGCCATGGGCGTTTTCTTGCGGCGAGGAGGACTTCGGGAACCAGGAATCCGCATTCCTCCATTATCTGCGAGATTTTGAAGATATGGATTGCGCGTGAGGGTCGGAACCTCCATTTAAGTGCCTGGGTGAGGGTTTGCCGTTTGTCTCCGAGTCCCCAGAGCACTTTGAGATACCATGGCGGGGCGCCATTTGGCTGGTCGATTCTTGCGATTCGCCGCATGATGGCACTTGACCGCACGTTGTTTGCGTCGTTTTCGTCAATCCACTGGTCCAGTCTGTCAAGCGGGATCTTTGGTTTTGGCAGAAGCGTGAACCCATGCCACTTTCCAGCCTGGAATCCTTCGTATGTGCCATGGGGTTTGCGTGTGGTGCGTGCCGCCTCCTCGAGTTGGTCAACGATTGCGTCCGCAGTGGTGGTCTTTTCATCTCCGTCCGACCCTGGTGGCAGCAGCCTTTTCATGCATTCGTCTCCGGCGAAATAGAGATCCGCGCCGGGGATTCGGTTCATGGCGATTTCCGCGTCGCACTGGTTTTCGTCTCGTTCCCTGGCGACCATTTGCGAGAACTCACTCATTTTGGAGAGATTTCCGCAGGCGTGCGGGGCAGGGAGGAGTTTTATCTCAAGGTGTGGATTGTCGGGGCGGCTTCCTTCCCAGGACGTAGTCAGGAAGAGGAGGTCGTGTCCCCGTTCGCACGCCTTCAGTGCGATGCGCAGGGCGTCCTTTTGCAGGCCGCCTGTGGGAAAATACTTGTAGATGGAGAGCAGGAAGCGCATTGGTGGCTACGCCCCTGTATCGTCGCGCCAGAGGATTTCCGCCGCATTGAAGACCGGTCCCTCCTTGCAGGAGCGCAGATACTTCCAGCCCTCCGGGGCGGATGCGTCCTTCACCTTGAGGACGCATCCGAAGCACGCTCCGACGCCGCAGCACATTCGTTCATCGAGGCTCACCTCGCACTTGCAGTCGGGGCGGGTGGCGGCGAGTCTGGCGACTGCCTCCAGCATTGGCCTGGGGCCGCAGGATGTGATGCAGATGTCGTCGGGGCTCTTTTCGAGTTCCTCCTCGAGGAGCAGGGTGATTCGTCCCTTGACGCCGCAGGAGCCGTCGTCGGTCGAGATTCTGACCGTGCATCCCAGTTCCTCGAACTCCTGCACGAGGAGGATATCCTCCCTTGTGCGTGCGCCGAGGAGGACGACCGGCGGGGGCAGGGCGGCTTCCACGAGGCGTCTTGCGGCGAAGAGCATTGCCGCGCATCCGTAGCCGCCGCCGAGCAGCAGTGACGGGCGTTTGCCGGAGAATGCCGTGAAGCCGTGTCCGAGTGGGCCTAGCAGATCCAGCGATGTCCCCGTGGGGATGGAAGTCATCGAGCGGGTTCCATCGCCGACGGTCTTGTAGACCAGTGTGAGGGTATTGCCCTGGACGTCGCAGATGCTGAAAGGCCTGCGGAGGACATGTCCTTCGAGGGCTGGCAGGAGTAGATGCACGAACTGGCCTGGGCGTGCGGATGCGCAGATTCCCGGCGCGTCAAGTCGCATTCGCCAATAGAGTCCCTTGAGGCACTCGTTTAAGAGGACAGTGCATTCGCACTGCTGGAAATTGTCATCGGCCATTGGTACCTACTTCTTCTTTTTGTTGCGCCGTTTGAGTGCGGTCGCATGCATCGACTTTATGGCGGCCGCGGATGGCCATCCTGCCCGTTTGGAGTAGAACTCCAGGAAGTGCTTGCAGGAAGCCTCGCCAAAGCGCTTTAGCAGACTATACGCCATCTGTGCGAGATTTCGGCACTGGTAGTGTCTTCGCAGGAAAGCGGGTGGCAGCCATGTCCGGTCGTTGTCCAGGTATGCTATCCTGCGGTTCTTTTCATCGTAGCAGACATTTCGCAGGATGCAGTCTCCGTGCGCGAATCCGGAGCGGTGGAGCCGTCGGATTTCATCGGCCAGCATTTCCGCCAGGATTGTTCCGTTCATCCCCTTTGGCAGGTGGTCGAAGAGGTTTGGCAGCGGGACTTCAGCGGAGATGAAGACATCCCTTGGCGTGATCCCCTTGCGTCTGCGGACTGCGAGCAGCGGGACAGGGCAGAGGAATCCCTTGCGTATGAGGGTCTTGGACGCATTCCATGTTTCGACTGCGCGTGAACGCCTGAAGATCCACTTTGCCAGGGAGAAGAGGTCCCGGTGGTAGTATCCCGCGTCTGTGAGTGCGCGGATGTCCTTCACATAGACGACTCCGAGGGGGGTGGTCACCTTCCGGACATCCCGGCACGGGTATCGGACGATGAGTTCGCCCGGATTGTCGGCGAGCCACTTGTCCAGGTCCAGGAAGAGCTCCTTCCATTTTGAGCCTGCGACATAGCCGTTCCAGCCATTTGAGTGGAAGGGGAGTTGGTTTTCGCTCATGGCTCGTCCTCCTTCTTTATCCTGACCCACAGGTTTTCGGCGATTTCGACGGGTATCGAGCTCCGCATCTCCCGGGTGTCGGTCTTGACGGTGTAGAATGCCTTGTCGAGGGTCAGGCCTCCGCTGGAGAGGCCGACGCCTGGATCAAGGCCGAATTCGCCGCGGACGCGCCTCTCCTCCTCCGGGGTGAGTAGTCGACTTGCCTTCACATAGACGCCCCTTGCGCCGCTCCCAAGCGACGATAGGGAGACATAAGTGTTTTCGGGGTCGTTGTTTATGAAGTCGATAGCCTCCGTAAGGTGCGTAGAGAGCCGCCGGCTGTCGGTGCGGTTCTCGAGCGCGTCGTAGAAAACCAGGAAGCGTCGCATCACATCGTCGTCGATGATGTGGTCGATGCTGCACGAGACCAGGTGTGCGTCCTCGTTTGAGAGTCCCAGGGCGCGCTGGAGGAAGAGCTCCATTGTGTGGTGCCTCCGGGCGATGCGGTTTGCGACCCCCTGTCCGTCTGGTGTGAGTTCGACGGGGCGGTTTGCGTTGTAGACGATCATCCCCTTTGAGGAGAGCTGCCGGAGCGCGGTCGTCACCGAGGGCATCTTTACCTGCATGAGTTCGGCGATTTCCTTGGTGTGGGCATGTCCGTGCCGTCTAGTCAGCAGGTCGATTGCCTCGATGTAGTCGACCATGCTGTCGCTCAGCTTTTTCTTCTGCCTTGGGGGCTGACCGGCCTGCCTCTCCGGGGCGTTGCGTCTGCGTCCGGGGGTGCCGTCGTCGGTTTTTCTATTGTCCTTCCTGGGTGCCATGTCGGCCTGGTATCGTGTGGTGCGTCCTTTGGATAAGGAAACGCCCCGCAAGGAGGTCGGGCCTTCTGCGGGGCGTCGCTAATGGAGGGACCTCCGTTTTAGGAAGGCGCCTTCCTTTTGATTCTTCGATGCAGAACTTAGCGGATGACGAAGTCCGCGGGGGTCAGGCCATTCTGCCTAGTGATGGAGCCGCAGTGCCCGTCGGCATAGACGACGTTGATGGAGTCGGCGTGAATCCAGGCGGGGTCGTCACCTGCATCAGCCTGGACATACACATTGGCCGCGTCGCCGATTTCCGTGGTGAGCTCTGTCTCGGAGAATTTGCTACGGGGCCAATCGACGGGCTTCTTGTTGAGCCAGTTGATGGTGAGGGCGGCTCCGATCTTTGCGTCTTTCTCCTTTCCGCAGTTTGCGTCGGCCACCATGATTGCGCTGGACGCAAATGCGATATTGCTGTTCTTGGCACTCTGGTTGATGGGCTTGTTCTTGGAATCGACCTCGTAGACGAGTTTATTGCCCTCAGTCACATTGCGGACATCGGTAATCCACGGATTTGTGGTGTATGCGCTGCTGACATTCTCCTTGAACTCGTCAACTCCTATGTGTGAGTCGAAATACCCGGATGGGCAGTTGAGGACACTGCGGAGGATGGAGGTGGGGTCGCAGCCGTATGACAGGCCGACGTATGGATAGATCGCCCCCGACCAGCCAACTTCGATGTCAGTGTTGTTGTGTTTGATTTTCGTGTATGCGCTGGGGAAGAAGCTCCTGTTGTCGTCACTGAACGCGATGAATGCGACTCCGATGTTCTTGAGGTTGTTGAGGCATTGCGTGGCACGTGCCTTCTGGCGCGCCTTGGAGACCGCGGGCATGAGCAGACCCGCGAGGATTGCGATAATGGCAATGACGGTCAGCAGTTCGATAAGGGTGAAGAAACGAGTTTTTTTCATGGCGAAGATCTCTATCTCTATGCGTTGTATGTGCAGTTGCTGGATTTCGAGCCGACGGGAGGCTTCCTGCGGCCAAGGTGTCCGCCGTCTTTCTCCCTCGATTCCATTTTAGGAAAAAAACATCGCGAAATCAAGGAAAAACCTTCAGTTCATAAGCCAAATACGACTTTTTTCGCGTTGTTTTCAAATTGCCTTTTCGTTGGTTTTGCTGAGTTGTGTAATTTCGTTAATTTAAGCCGGATATTGGATTTCCCATGCACGGAGGCAAAGAAGTGCCCAGATGGGGGCGGAGAGATTTGTTTTTCCCGAGGTATGTCTTTCCACAATCCAGCGGACTTTTTCCGGGTTGAGGAGCCTGTGTGTATCCCATTCGGCGGTTGACGCGGCCGCGTCCGTGACCATCTTTGCCAGCGGGGCCCTGAACCACTGTGCGAGCGGGACTCCGAAGCCGCGTTTTCGCAGTGCGAGGATTTCGGGGGGGATGAAGGGCGCGGCGAGATTGCGGAGGACCCTCTTCGTCTCGTGGGAGTTTTGCCGGAAGTCCATCGGGAGTGTCAAGGCGAAGTCCCTGACATCCCGGTCCATCAGCGGCGCCAGGAGGTGTGTTTCCCCGTATGCGGCGGCGATTGCCTGCTTTCGGCATCCGTCGTCTGGCAGGTAGTGCATGATGTCGAGGAGATTGTACTTCAGCGCGGGGGATTCCGTGTGCATTGACTTCATCTCCTCCGCCCAGACATCGCGGAAGTGTGGCGACGGCATTCGTTGCATCATTGCCTCGATCAGCCTGTCCGAGGCGACCCTTTGGAATGATGCGTATGCGTCCAGGGGGCGTTTTGAGAAGGCATCCAGCCCTCGCACGGCATTTCCGAGGAGGGTTCGGTTCTCCCGTGGTTTTGGAAGGATTGCCTTTCCGATGCGTGCGGCGCCTCTTGATATTGGGTCGAGGCATCCCGGCATCTTGTGGCGAAGCGCCATTGCCTGGTATCGCCTGTATCCTCCGAAGAACTCGTCTCCGCCGTCTCCGGTGAAGAGGCATTTTGAATCTGCCTTCCTTTGGCAGAGTGCGCTTGCGAGGAGCGACGAGTCGGCGAATGGTTCGCCTGAGATTCTGACGAGTTCGTCAAGGAGCGAGACATCCTCCGGGGTGGCGGGGATGACTTCGAGGGCTACCCCCGCCTTTTCGGCGATTATTGCTGCGTGCCGGCTTTCGTCGTAGCTTTCATCTTCGAATGCGATTGTGTACGCCTTTGCCTTGAGGTCCGGGTGGAGCCTTCGTGCGGTTCCCAGGATTGTTCCGGAGTCGACTCCGCCGGAGAGCGTGAACCCGGCGTCGGGATATGCGGCGAGCCGCCTGTCGATGGCCGTTTCCAGGAGCCTGCGTGCGTCTTCGACGGTCTCCTCCCAGTCGCGCGCGTGGTTGGGGGTGAATGCGGGCGTCCAGTATGGCGCCAGGGCCGCCGTGCCGTCTCCGTCGATGGTGAATGAGCACCTGGCGGGGATTCTTTCGATGCTTTGGAAGAACGTCGCAGGCGCGGGGACATAGCCCAGCGCAAAATACTCCGAGACCGCCCTGCGGTCGATTTCATGGGAGACGCCTGGATATTCCGCCAGTAGCGGAATGTCGTCGGAGAAGAGGATGGAGCGTTCCTTCCGCGTGACGAAGAGGTCTGCCTGGCCAAGCGGGTCCCTGAGGATCACCGTGATGCCGTCCCGAAGCTCCTGGAGGATGAGCTGGAAGGGGCCGTCCAGCCTCAAGGCTGACTTCCCGATGTCCTTGTCCGCCTTGAGCGCGTCAAGGACTCCCACCGCTGGGTTTGGGGCGGCCTGCATTGCGTATGGCTCGCCGAAGAGCGCCAGTCGCCGCGACTCGTCCTCCGCCAGGAAGGGCGCATCCTCGGCGACGAGGGTCAGATTTCCCCTGCGGATGACCTTGCCTCCGGGGATGGCGGCAAGGGCGTACCTCTCGAATTCCTCCGTGCGGTCGGCGGAGGGGGAGTTGAGTGCATTCCAGATTGCGCCTAGGATTGACATCTGGGCTTTTGGTTCTGTACCTTTCTTGGGGGAAAGACGAGCGCCCCGTGCCCTGAGTTGCATTCAGGAGACGGGGCGTATTTTGAGGTGGTCGGCAGACGGGCGCGGGATGCCCGTCCGCCTGTCTACTCACTTGAGGGGGCGCCGTCGCTGTCGCGTCGGCCTAGTCGACCTTCAGCTTGCGGACCTTTTCGGCCAGTTCGGTGCCGGCGCGGAACTTGACGACCTTGCGGGCGGGGATGTGGACGCGGACGTCGGGGTCGTTGGGGTTGCGTCCGACGCGGGGACGCTGCGTGACGATTTCGAAGACTCCGAAGCCGCGGAGCTCGATGTGCCCGTCATTGCCGAGAATGTCGGAGATTGTTTCAAGGACGGCCTTGACGGATTTGAAGGCCTCGCTCTGGGTGATGCCTATGCGCTCTGCGACAGCATTCGCTATCTTGCGCTTGGTCATAGTCTTGCTCATTAGTGATTGGCTCCTTGCAAGGGGCTGTCGGCGAGTCCGAAGACTCTTCCGTCATTGTGTTGTTGTTCCTTTGTTCGGGGATTGAAGCTCTCGGAGGCAGGAGGGTTGCGGACGCTCCCCTCGACTGCCTTCCTGGCGAGTAAACATCCAAATATAATCACTCAAAAGATGTTGCGGCGGAGAAATCTTTGCCGTATTGCAAATCCTTTCCGCGCAACCTCTTTTTGTGATGCTATGCCGTTGTGGGCAGCGCGATTGAGAACGCGACGGAGGCGTCCACGTCCTTGCGGAGCTGTTCGACCATCTCCTTGGGGACGAGCGTGTCCGTGTAGATGATTGCGAGGGACCTGGTGCCCGTGGTGTCGTGGGGCGCGTGGATGTCCTCGATGTTGATGTTCGCCTGTCCAAGGAGCGTCGTGATTTTGGCGAGGACTCCCGGGCGGTCCTGGTATTCGGCGATGAGGAGGTTTCCAACGGGCAGAATGTAGATGTTGTCGAACTGGTCGATGCGCGAGATGAAGAGCTTGTGTTCGGCGACGGTGCCCCTGATGGAGACCTTCCCCTTTGCCGTCTCCATGTCGATTGTCATGGAGTTGCCATATCCCTTGCGCTCGTCGGTTTCGCGGACGTCCAGGAGGATTCCGCTGGCGTTGAGCGCCGCGTTGGCCTCTTCGGGGGACTGCCTTGCCGCGGCCAGGTCGTCGGAGAGGGCGGCGGTCAGGGGCGCGGTGAACCACTTTGCAAAGGGCTTGAGCGCGCCGTAGTAGCTGCAGCGCAGCGCGGAGATGTGCTCCTTCGGGCCGACGAATGCGCGGGCGACGGTCGCCAGGCGGAATGCGAGGTGCTGGTAGATCGGGTCAAGCCCGTCGGGAAGATCCTTGTTGACGACATAGCGGGTGATGCCCTGCTCGAAGTATTCGACAAGCTCCTCGCCCGCCCGCTTTGCGGCGGTGAAGTTGGCCTCGGCCGTGTTGGCGCCAAGGTGGGGGACCATGATTGCCGCGACATCGGCGATGGTCTTTGCGCCGGGGACATCGGCAGGGTAGACGTCGTTGCAGTAGATCAGCCCGTTTTCGGCCTTGGCGGCGCGCAGGTCGTCTTCGACGACGATTCCGGCGCGTGCGCAGTTGATTAGCATGAGCCCCTTCTTTGCGAGCTTGAGGAGCCGTTCGCCGACAAGTCCGCGCGTCTCGTTGTTTTCGGGGATGTGGAGTGTCACGATGTCGGACTTTGCGAAGACCTCCTCCAGGGAGACCAGCGTGACCCCGAGTTCGTCGGCGCGGCTCTTTGACGCGATTGGGTCGTATGCGAGGAGCTTCATGTCAAAGCCCTGGGCGTGCTTTGCGACGAGCTGGCCGATGTTGCCAAGCCCCACGATGCCGAGGGTCTTGCCGGTGATTTCGCGTCCCATGAACTTCTTCTTGCTCCAGCCGCCTGCGCGGGTGTCGATGTCCGCCTCGACAAGATGGCGGAAGGCCGCCAGCATCATCGCGAAGACCTCCTCCGCAACCGCGTTGGCGTTGGCGCCTGGGGTGTTCATCACGTCGATGTTCTTGCGGCGGGCGTACTTGATGTCGATCGTGTTGTAGCCGGCGCCGGCGCGGACAATCGCCTTCAGGCTCGGAAGCAGGTCGATGATTTCGGGAGTGACCTTCTCACTGCGCACAATCAACGCCTCCGCGTCCGTGTTCGCCTGGCAAAGGGCCATCAGGTCGGTCTCGCTGTCCTGGACAACCTGGTAGCCCTTGCCGGAAAGATACTCTGCGGCAACCTTGTCCAACTTGGTCGGAATGAGAACCTTCTTCATGTCTTTTGTAAAGAGGTAAAGCTTCTGTTGTGAAAATTTCCCCGAAGGAGACGATGCCCCTCCGGGGATGCTTGCTTGTTATAACTAGTTGATAATCAACAAGTTACTTATTAAGTGCCTGGAGCAGGACGCCAGCTGCGACTGCGGAGCCGATGACTCCGGAGACATTGGGGCCCATTGCGTGCATGAGCAGGAAGTTCCGCGGGTCGTCCACGAGTCCTTCCTTGTTGACGACTCGTGCGGCCATTGGGACTGCGGAGACTCCCGCCGCGCCGATCATCGGGTTGATCTTGCCGCCTGAGAGCCTGGACATGATCTTGCCGAGGATGAGTCCGCCTGCGGTTCCGATTGAGAACGCGAAGAGTCCGAGGAGCAGGATGCCGAGGGTTTCGATGTTGAGGAACTTGTCGGCTGAGAGTTTGCTTCCGACCGTGAGTCCGAGGATCAGTGTGACGATATTGCAGAGTGCGTTCTGTGCGGTGTCGCTGAGCCTGTCGGTGCACATTGACTCGCGGAGGAGGTTTCCGAGCATGAGCATCGAGATGAGGGGTGCGGCGTCAGGCAGGAGGAAGCAGCAGAGCAGTGTGATGACGATTGGGAAGATCACCTTCTCGAGCTTTGACACCGGGCGGAGCTGGCTCATGCGGATGAGGCGTTCCTTCTTCGTGGTGAGGGCCCGGATGATTGGTGGGAAGATGATCGGCACCAGCGCCATGTACGAGTATGCAGCGACCGCGATGGAGCCCAGCAGGTTTGGCGAGAGCCGGCTGGCCAGGAAGATTGCGGTGGGGCCGTCTGCGCCGCCGATGATGCCGATGGAGGCCGCGTCCTTCATGGAGAACTGGATTGGCGTCCACTCATTGAGGCAGACAGCCAGGAAGAGTGCGCCGAAGATTCCGAGCTGCGCAGCGCCGCCCAGCAGTGCGGTCTTCGGGTTTGCGATGAGGGGGCCGAAGTCGGTCATTGCGCCGACGCCCAGGAAGATGAAGAGCGGGTAGATGCCCAGGTTGATTCCCTCGAAGAGGATTCCGAGGATGCCGTCGGGGCCTGCCATGCCGGCGAGTGGGATGTTGCTGATGAACGCGCCGAAGCCGATGGGGACCAGCAGCAGGGGCTCGAAGCCCTTGAATATCGCCAGGTAGAGCAGCAGGAGGCCGACGCCGATCATGATGAGGCGTCCGATGCCCAGGGTCCAGTCGAGCTTGGTCATCTCGATGAAGTCACGAAGGCCGGTGGACTTCCAGAGTCCCTCGAACATGCTCTTCGCGGAGATGTCCTGGGAGTCGGAGGGGGTGACGGAGTCGTGGCTGACAATCGACGGGCTGATGACGGCGATGACGTCGCCCTGGTGGAGGGTGTGGCCAAGGGCGAAGTTCTCGCCAAGGCTGACGACGGTGGCGCCGATGCCAAGCCGGAGCTCAGGCTTGCTGCGCTCGGGAATCTTGGCGCCGTTGGCGTCGGTGTCGTATGTGCTCTTGATCTTCAGGATTGCCATGGAACGGCCGGGGCGGTAGGCCTTGCGCTCCTGGAGGCTGGCCTGGTAGACGACCGCCGGGTTGGGCCAGACATACTTGACGGTGATGTTGCCGGTGGCGGCGTCCTGCTCGCATGCGAAGACTCCGTCATTGGTCTTGAAGACGATGGGGGAGACCTCTTCAGCCTGCAGGGCAAACTCCGACTTGCTGGAGGATGCGGTTTCGGCAGTCGCGTCCTGGGCGAAGAGCGGGAGGCAGATGCCCGCGACCATCGCCGCAAAAATTGTTAAGATGGACTTTTTCATTGTTCTTCCTTGCCTGTCCTTGAAAAGGGGGTGCTTCCGTTCACTTCAGGTAGGCGGAAGCCTCCCGCGCCCCGCGCAATGGGGAGCGCGGAAGGGTTCCGGCCTCGCGCTAAGCTAGATGTGCGCGACGACCTGGTCGGCCTCGAGGGTGTCTCCGGAGGAGACGTCGATGGACTTGACGACTCCGTCGGAGGGGGCGGTGATGGGCTGCTCCATCTTCATGGCCTCGATGATCAGGATCTCGTCGCCCTTCTTCACGGCCTGTCCGACTGCCGCGACGATGCGGATGACCTGGCCGGGGAGCGGGGTGGTGACGGGGGTGCTGGCGCCGTCGC
>OQWM01000023.1_pt1 | contig 66832 bp, 116 predicted proteins | sample 1691531 | NCBI WGS metagenome assembly OQWM01 (sample SAMN03418257, study PRJEB22391) | human gut metagenome | biome: human-gut; feature: organic feature; material: feces | host: Homo sapiens | place: Tanzania | collected 2013-01
TATAAAGGCTTCCGTCTGGAAGGCGCGAAAGGATTGTGTCCTGAAAAAGGGCTTATTAAAGAAACAGATATGATACCATCTGCTCCATTTGCTCCTCATATGTTTGAGGAATTGAGTGAGGATGAGCTTAGAGAAATTCAACTTCGTGAGAAGGAGAATAGCTTCCTCCGCAAAGCGGAAGAGGATCAAATTAAGAATACGGAGAAGCTTCTGAAGAAGTATGCTCAAGAGAATATTGAACTTAAAAGACAGATGAAGGATCTGTCTGAATTTAAAGTAAAGCTCCCAGAAAATCTTAATCCTATTCTTTTAGAAGAGAGAAAGGAGGTAGGAAGGAACATAAATCTTTATCTTTCTGACCTACATTTAGGAGCTGCTTTGACTACAGGTTCTCTTTATAAGGAGAATATTAAGTATGGTTTTGTTGAAGCTCAGAGAAGACTCGCTGAGATTCTGGAGAGACTTCATCAATTTGGAACTTTCGATACTATCAATCTTGTGCTAATGGGAGATAACATTGACTGTGCAGGGGTATATGGTAAGACAGCAAGGCTTGATCATGACCTTCCAGAAAATATGGATGCCAGAGAACAAGCCAACAAATTCATAGAGCTCTTGTTATGGTTTATAGGATCTTTAGTAGAGAAGGAAAATAAATTCTGTTCTCACATAAACCTGTATTCAGTTCCTTGTGGTAATCATAGAATTTGAAATTTGTTTAGGTTTCCTTTTTGGAAATCATAGTAATTTTGTTTATAATTGCATTATTAATAATCTAAAATTTTTATGCGTTATGGACAAAATTTATACTGAAAATGAATAGTTTTTTGATAAAATTAATACAGAAGCTAAGGCTTATGTATTAGGATTTTTCTTCGCGGATGGATGTAATCATGATTTATCTAATCTAGATGATGGATATAATCATCAGAATGTAATCTCCTTTACATAGTTAGAGTAGGATAAGGACATTCTGGATTAGATTAAAAGTGAAATGGGATGTAATCGTCCGTATAAGGAAATAGTACAGAAATCAAATGGAAATAAGAAATTTGTACTAGCTATAGTTAGTAATAAACTGTCTTCTGCTTTATTCAAACTAGGAGGAACGTCTAGAAAATCTCTAACTCTAGAATTTCCAAAATTTATCCCTAGACCCTTAATGCCTCATTTCATTAGAGGTTACTTTGATGGAGATGGGAGTGTTTGGAACGGAAAGAGAAAGAAAATGATAGTAAAGGATGAAAGACATCCAGGAAAGACAAGAGAGAAAATAGTACATAATGTAAAGTTCAATTTTACTGGAAACCCTAAGTTTATAGAAGAGCTACAAAGCTATTTAGTCTAGGAGCTAGGTTTTAAAAAGACAAAATTGAATTTTAGTGGAAAGGCTAAATCTGGTACATATTGTACTATGGAATACTCTGGAAGAAAACAAATGAAAAAACTATTTGATTTTATGTATGATAATGCTACTATATATGGTAGTAGGAAATATAACAAATTTCAAGAAATATTCTGTGCCTTAGATGAGAAATCATCTATTGGAACCGTGTTAACTGAGGAAACGGCTGAGACGCCAATCGTCAACCAAGCCCCTAACATAGGGGAAGGCTCATCGACTATCCCTGAAATGGGAGTAGAATCAAGTGATTCGAAATGCACGGCCCCTAGCGAGTAAAGTCGAGGGTGTGAGATAGTCAGTTCTCATACGAATAAGGAAGTATGAGCTATGGGTACGAGATACCCTATTGGTACTAGCGTAACGAACTAGTATAAACGTTAAAGGGAGGCAACTATGAATATATGTGTAATAAAGCACTGATTGCAACAGTAAATGCTAAATTTCCAAATATAAAAACTACATTTTGGGAGGATTTCTTTGGAATATTTGAGTTTAATGATAACACCTTTATATGTTGTCATGGCAAGGATGACCAATATATGAGACGAGGTCTTCCTCTAAATCTTGACGATAAGTCCAAGGTTATGCTCTATGAGTGGCTTCATGAAATGGGTATTCATAAAGACAATGTCCATTTTATAAAGGGAGATTTGCATTCTAATTCTTTAAACTCTTGTAAGAGATTAGATTATAGAAATGTTTTAAGTCTCTTTGGGGCTTCCGATTATTCTAATTACAACTTTAGTAGAAATTCCTATGGTATGTCTTATGACTTATTTATAGGAAGCAATCTTATTAGAGGAACATTTGAAAATCTTTAGAAATTAAATTATTATGGTAAAAGAAAAGAAAGTAAGAAAGGCAATAAAAAATAAGTATGCCTTCGGTGTATATAAACCAAACAAGAATTGCAAGCCAGTTACCTATAATGGTACTGAGTATTTGTCCAAAGCACAGTGTATGGCTCTTGAGGGAATTACACGTAAAGAGCTTGATGAATACTTAAATGGAGGTTTAGGCGAAATTAACGAAGCCATTAATGTTCAAGAAGATCAACCAGCAGAAGGTCCTTTGGTAGGACCATGGGGTCCAGATGAGGTTCCTGACGAGGTGAACTTGGACGATATACTTTAATTATAAGGAGAGGACAGTATCCTCTCCTGTTTTTTTTTTAGACTGAATACAGATAAACCAGATTATGGAGATTACTTAGACAGTAGATATATTTTCACAATCAATCTGATATTTTAGTCAATGGAATTAAACCTTAATGAATTATTGAAAGGAAAAGCCACGGTTATACGTGGAAAAGAGTATTTGAGTGCGGAAGCTTATGCTGTTCCATTTTTGGAAAGAATGTCCAAATTTACTAAGGACTTTAGAATCCAAGCAAAGTTACCAGACCAAATGAGTCTCACAAGAGATAAAGATCTCAACGCTGAAGATACCGTTTTTAATAGAGTTTGGATTCAAGCAATTCTACCAGAGGAATTTAGCATTGATAATCATAACGAGGTTATAGGTATGGTCTATGGACTTGATACTAGGAAGCCTGTAGCTAAGATTTATAGAGGAGCTTTAAATATGGCATGTCTTAACTTATGCGTATTTAATCCATCCTTTCTAAATCTACAGGAAATAGAACCAGAGAAACCTTTAGATTTTGGATGTATTCAACCTCTTATGGAACAAACCTCTACCTTGAAGGTATGGTTAGATAAATTAAAATCTACCGAAGTACCTTATGATAATCGTCTAATTAACGAGAATCTAGGAATGTGGGTAAGAGAAACGATAGCATGCTCCTATAATACGGGATTTGGAAAGGTAAAACTTGCCAGCAATACTGCTATTGATGCATATAAACTTCTTTATGAGAAAGAAGATTCCCCTTATTTTGTAGGAGAGGGAGAAAGTACATCTATGTTTAATGTGTATAATGCATTTACAGAACTTATAAGTAATGCAGACACAAGGGATATAGTAAATAAAGTTGAGAAGACCTTGCTCCTTAGAAATATTTTACATTTATCTTAAGATTTTAAAATTTCAATAACTTTTATTATATTTACTAAATATTAATCTAAGTAAATTATGTATAGAGTTACAAAACGCGAAGGAAATTTAGAGTCTTTTGATATTAGCAGAATAGAAAGTGCTATACGTAAGGCTTTTATGTCTTGTGAGACAGAAGTTAGTGAAGATGTTATTAAGAATATTGCAAAAGCAGTTAATATCTGGGATACAATCAGTATAGAGGACATTCAAGATCAAATAATTGAACTCCTTGGAGATTATGACTATCCTGATGTAGCTGCTGCTTATAGATCTTATAAGGACAAGCAATCAAGAGCTAGAATGCTTTGGCGGAAAATTCATTATATGGACGAATATATAGACAGTAATGAAAATGCTGCTACTATGTCCAATACTGATGGAAATGCGAATACTTCTGCTAAGAATGTTGCAACTCTGGAGCCAGAGGTATTTAAGGACGATTTCAGAACTATACAGAGGTATAGGATGAAGAGGAAGCTTAAGCAGATGTATCCAGAGGTTGCATATGATTATGAGAGAGATATAGAAGGACATGAAATTTATGTTCATGATGAGGCTTCAACTCCAACTCTAAAGCAATATTGTATGGCTGTATCTCTATATCCTCTAATGTTGGAAGGATGTGGGGTTCTGGATAAAACTACTCCATCAGAACCAAATGACTTGCAGTCCTTCAGCGGGCAATTAGTAAATTCTATATTTACTCTATCTGCTCAATGCAAGGGAGCTGTAGCAGTAGGTTCATATTTCATTGCTTTAAATTACTATATTATTGCTGAATATGGAGAAAAGTGGTATGAACATTTAGATGATGTAGTTACATCTAGCAACTGCAAAAAGTCTAGAACTATGAGAAATATGATTGAAAAAGCATTCAAGCAATTTGTTTGCGGAATCAATCAGCCTGCAGGTAATAGGGGTTATCAAAGCCCATTTACCAATATCTCATATTATGACCATACTTACTTCTCGTCATTGTTTGGAACTTTCTACTATCCAGATGGTACTCAACCTGAGTGGGAAGCAGTTGATGCTTTGCAAAGATTGTTCATGAATTGGTTTAATCAGTGGAGATTGAGACAACTCGTAGCATTTCCAGTAGAAACTATGGCTATGGTATATGATCCAAAAACAGAGGATATCATAGATAAGGATTACAAGGATTTAACTGCTGAGATGTATGCTAAGGGTCATTCCTTCTTCACTTATATATCTGATAGCGCAGATAGTCTTGCTTCATGCTGCAGACTTAGAAATGAGCTATCTGAAAATACCTTCAGTCCTACATCTGGTATGACGGGAATCAAGACCGGAAGTGCCAATGTTATTACTTTGAATGTAAACAGAATTATTCAAAACTACTTCGGACCTTGTAAGCATGAGGAGGTAGTGAAGAAAGAGCTCTGGAATGATTCTGTGCATAGGTCAGAATTTGTAAGGTACCTTACCTCAATCTTGGAGAGAGTTTATAAGTATCATATTGCTTACAAGACTATGCTTTATGAGTGGGAGAGTAAAGGTGCTTATGCCTCTTCTAATGGAGGATTTATTAACATAAAGGACTTGTATAGTACAATTGGTATAAATGGATTAAATGAGGCTGCCAGATTCTTGGGTTTAGAAGTCTCTAACAATCCAGAATACATTCAATTTCTACAATTAGTTCTTGGAACTATTAAGGAACAGAACAAGAAACATTCTATTCACGACAAGAAGAGACCTTTCTTATTCAATAGTGAATGTGTTCCTGCTGAGTCTTTAGGAGGTAAGAATTATCGCTGGGATAAGAATGATGGGTTACTAGACAATGCTCATCTAAAACCTTTTTTGATTGACTCGGAAGCCCTAAAAACTAGGGTAACGAGGCGCAAGCAAGGATTATATTCCTGTGCAGCGTGACAGACTGAGTAAAAAGGATTTTAATATATGGTATGTGAATATAATATATTAAAATAAGCAACAGTCGGGTCTATATGGTAACATATAGAGAGAAAATCGAAGAATTTTCTCCGTTATTTAAATATTGTCCCTATAAATTTTGTTCCGGTACAAAATATAAATATAATTACCCAGATGAGTAATTGTTTAATATTTAAAAATTTTGTAATGGAAACAAAAATTTGTAGTAAATGTGGTAGAGAATTACCATTAAAATGTTTTGAAACTGGAAGAAATCAATGTAGAGACTGTCGAAATGCACGACGTAAAGAACTACGTGATGCTAATCCAGAAAAACATAGAGATGAAGCAGCTAAACGCCAAAAAGAACAAAGCGAATGGTTGTTGTCATTAAAAACTAAATGTCTAATTTGTGGAGAAACGGAGTCAGTATGTTTAGATTTCCATCATATTGATCCTAATGAAAAAGAATTTACTATAGGCAAGCATAGAAATAAAAGTAAAGAAAATTTATTAAAAGAAATTAATAAATGTGTTTGTTTATGTGCAAATTGTCATAGAAAAGTTCACGCAGGAATTTTACATTTAGAGAACTATTTAAATAATCACTCCGTTATACCTACGGCGGAGGCGTAACAGTACGATTGGGTTCCAGAAGATGAGAATCTTTATAATTCTTATTTCTACAACGCTCACGACAATACCTCTGTTCTTGACAAGTTTATATTGCATGGAAGGCAAACTGCCTCTTATTGCGATGGAGGTTCTGCACTTCACTGTAACCTACAAGATCATTTAAGCAAGGAACAATATCTTAAGCTTATTGATTTTGCAGTAAGTCAGGGAACCAATTACTTCACTTTTAACATTCCAAATAGTCAGTGTGATGATTGCCACTTCATTACTAAACATCCTATAAAGGTATGCCCAAAGTGTGGGGGCTCTCATATTACTCAATATACAAGGATCATTGGTTATTTAAGACCAATCACAGCCTTTGGTTCTGACAGGAAGATAGAGGCTGAAGAAAGAACTTACAATACATTATAATGGAAAGAAAGAATCTTAAATCCGTTTCGGACGATTTGAATAAATACAGTTATGTAGCTAAAGAGGGTGACTATATAATTGTCACTGAGTGGGCTGGCGGGGATGGATGGGATATAGACCTTAATGGTACTCCCATCAAACTTCACGACACTGAACTTGCTGCAATTAATTATTTAACTCAGGTATTATTGTATGAAAAATGAAATTTTAGTGATTCCAGATGTTCATGGGCGTGATTTCTGGAAAGAACCTTGCAGAGAATGGGAGGGGAAAGTAATCTTCTTGGGAGATTACCATGACCCATACCCTCAGCAGGTGAGTAAAAACAATTCCTTAGAAAATTTAAAAGTTCTTATAAATTTCTATGAGAATAACAAGTCCAGAGTGGTCTGCCTCTTAGGAAACCACGATGGCAACTACCTTATAATGGATGGGTTTGCTGATAGAGTTGACTATGGCAATTACCACGAAGTTACTTCCCTTCTAAAGAGGCTAGATCTTAAGGTTGCTTATCATGTTAATGATATTCTATTTAGCCATGCTGGAGTCCTTCCTAAGTGGTTAAAGGTTAATAACCTCTCTATAGAGGATGTTCCGAACCTGAAATTTGATCATAAAGCCTTAACTGATGTATCTCCTTGGAGGGGAGGATTTTCAGAAGTTGGAGGAATCCTTTGGGGAGACGTTAGAGAGTATGCGTCAGAGGATCATATGCCTGATCTCTATCAAGTCTTTGGACATACTCAAATGAAGAAAGAAATAATTCAACCTGACTTTGCTTGTCTAGACTGTAGGAAGTGTTTCATTATGGACTTAGATTCTAAGGAAATAAGGGAATATTAAATGTGAATGTATGCTTAAATACGTTAATTATGAAGTAGTATTCGCAGAAATTCCAGATGAGATTTCCTTAGCAATAAACATTTCTAATTGTCCTTGTAAATGTCCTGGTTGTCATTCCCCTTATTTAGCAGAGGACATAGGTACCTTATTAACTCAGAGAAGGTTGAAAGACATCATTGAGGAAAACAAAGGAATTACCTGTGTATGCTTTATGGGAGGTGATCTTGAGCCACACTATATTAATACTTTAGCTAAGCAAGTTAAGGAAACAACAGATTTGAAGGTTGGATGGTATAGTGGAAGGCAAGTACTGAGTGCAGAAATCAATCCTAAATGGTTTGATTTTATTAAGATTGGACCATATGTTGAGCAATTCGGGCCTCTAAACAATCCTAATACTAATCAGATTATGTATAAGGTAGTTCATGAAAGTGGTAAAGATGTACTGCTTAACATTACAAATAAATTTTGGAAGGAATCATGAAGATATGGGCAATTATTTTAATCATACTTAGCTTAAGTAAGCTATGTATAATAGGAAGTCAGGAGAAACATGAGCTTGCACGAGATCTATTTTATCAAATAAGAGACAATTTAGAGGAGTTTCAAAAGAAAGCTATGTTTGTTCTGATTGTTGACAGCATTATTGGATTAGTCTGTGGTGCTGCTATATTGTTTATTTTATGACAGACATTATTGTTGTTTACAGTGACAAGAGTCAGCTTGATAGAATCGGAGATACTTCTAAGTATACTCCGATTTTTCATTTTGTTGATTCTTTAGCTAAGAAGAGTAAAAAGGAAGCATGGAGGATTAAATCCTACTATGGAGCCAAATTAGATCCATTTGCAGTTATATTAGATGACGAAAAGCCAATTAAAGCTTTTTACACAGAAGCAGAAGATGTAATTGATTCTCTTATTAAATACTTAAACAACAATGGAAAATAAAATAGTAGTAAACGTAATTAACAAGTCTAACAACCCTCTTCCTAAGTATGAAACAGCAGGTGCTGCTGGTTTTGACATTAGAGTCGATTTGAGTCGTGTTACTCCAGACACTCCTATTAAGGGTTTCGGAGATGCGGAGGTTATTTGGTCCGGTGAAGGACATACAGTTCCGATGATTCGAATTGCTCCAAGGTCTAGAGCTTTGCTTCCTACTGGTATATTTGCTGCTATTCCTGAAGGATGGCAGGTAAGCTGTCGTCCAAGAAGCGGTATGTCTATAAAGAAGGGATTGACTCTTGTAAATACTCCTGGTACTATTGACGCTAAAATCCAATAAAAATCCAGAAGCTATTGGATTGTTCCCGGAATCTACTTATATTTACATAAATATGTTTAACCTTTAAAAATATTTAAATATGTGTAAATGTAAAGTATGTGGAAAGGAAAATTATCCAATAGACACGAAAAAGTTCCCTAAGGATTTTTGTTCCTACAAATGCTATGAAGAATGGCAGAAATTTCATAAAACCCCTAATTGCAAATGCAGTGTTTGTGATAAACCTATGTATTTAAAGCCCTCTAGGATAAAAAGAGCAAAGAATGGGATTACTTGCTCAATAGAATGTGCAAGTAAACTAAAATCCCAATATATGCAGGGAGAGGGAAATCACCAGTATGGTTTAATTGGTGATAAAAATGCTTCTTTCAAGGGAGAAGAGGTTGATTCTGAGTATGGATATGTGTTAGTATACTGCCCAAATCACCCGTTCCCTCATGACAAATCAGTAAGAGGAAGTAGAGTTTTTAAGCATAGGTTAGTTATAGAAGAAAATTCTAATATGTTCAATCCTATATACTTCTTTGAAATAGATGGAAAGAAGTATTTAAAACCAGAGTACTCTGTACATCACATAAACGAGAATAAGAAGGACAATACTCTGGAAAATCTAGAAATAGTATCTCGTTCTGAACATACTTCTATACATAATAAGGAAAAGGAAATTATAAGGGACAATAGGGGAAGAATAGTTGGCGTCATTAAATCGGGTAAAATCGGGGAAGGCTGTGATGCTAATCCCGAGTCAAACTCTAAGATTGCGAAAGGCTTAGAGCGATGTAACGCATAGCAGGTGAATAAATATAATCCTGCCAAGAGTATCCGACACTATGAGTAGTGAAAAGGTATGCTGAACTTACATGAATTAAGAAGTGTAAGAAATACGGATAAAAAGCCGTATGATAACAATATTGGATTATAGAGGTGAGTGGCATCTCCCAGTGATCAATCTTGGTCTGGAGGATGTATACATTGAAGATGGGGAGCGTATTTGTCAGGGTATTCTTGAACAAGTGTTCCATATTGAGTGGAATGAGGTAACATCTTTAGATGAAACTGAGAGAGGAGATGGTGGTTTTAATTCAACTGGATCAAAGTAATTTATGGGACTAGATATATTTCTTACTAAAAAGAAACGTTCAGAGATTGGTTACTTTAGAAAAGTTAATTTTCTAGTAAAATTCTTTGAGAAGAAGGGGTTTGATGTTCCAAATCAGACTCCACTGGTAATCAAGAGGGAAGATGCAGAAGAACTACTTTCTAAGTGTGAGGAAGTTTTGTGGGATCACTCAAAAGGCCCAGAATTGCTTCCTACCATGTCTGGATTCTTCTTTGGAAGTACAGACTATGATGATTACTACTATGATGACGTAGAAGCAGTTAGAGACTACGTCAAAGACAAGTTACTTCCTGAGTTTGATACTCTAGAGGAAGGAGAAGACATATACTTTGAAACTTGGTTTTGATATATGGAGAGAAAATATATAGTATATAAGTACACTTCTCCAAGTGGAAAAGTCTATATTGGTTAGACCTATAAGAGTTTGTAGGAACGTGCTGGATTAAACGGCGTATTTTACAAATCTAAGAAGAATGGTAAGTACTGCCAACCTGCCTTTGCAAGAGCTATCGAAAAATACGGATGGGAATCCTTTAAATCCGAAATAATTGCAAGAGATTTAACTTTAGACGAGGCTAATTAGCTGGAATCGGATCTCATATAGACTTACAAGAATGGAGGGATATGTTATAATATTGCTGAGGGAGGTAGAAAGAATATTATTAAGTCCAGAAAGGTTCTTTAGTATTCTATAAATGGAGAACTAATTAAGGTATTTGAATCTATCTCAGACGCAGAATCGATGATAGGAAGTACTTCTGCCCATAGTAATATTATTGAATGTTGTAATGGAAAAAGAAAAAGAGCATATGGCTTTATATGGAGATACGAGGATAGTTAGTTAAAGGTATTACCAATAGAAAAGTATAGAGTTCCAATATAGCAATTTACCAAAAGTGGATAGTATGTGAGAACTTTTAATACTGCAAAGGAGGCTAGTATAGCTGTAGGTGTAACTCCTGGAGCTATAACTAATTGCCTTAAAGGAAAGTCAAAAAGTTCTGGAGGTTATATTTGGAAATATTCATAACAGTATTAAATGAAAGGATTTATTAAAACAGAAGCAATAGATGGATGGTTAGATAAAGGAAATGGTATAACTACCGTATACCTACGTAGTGGCATTGCAATTAATATTCCAACTAGTGATTTTATGACTGGATGGAATAGTAATAAGGAAATTGCCGAAACCATAACAAAAGATCAAATGATTTGTATTGGTGGTTTAAATAAAAATAGTTAGAATGATAACTAAGGAAGAATTTATTGATCTTATTTTGAAACAACAGGAGTGGTCTAATAGAATTGATGAAGTTTCAGAAGCTCTCAGTGTGCCTACACTCTTCGAGAGTGACTGGGTAGAGTATGCATCTGTTCTCTTCGATAAAACTTTAGATCTCTTGTTTAATGAGGATGGAGTAGATGACATAGACTGGTGGATGTATGAAAAATCTGGAAACCCAGAACTCAAGATGTGGGATGAAAATGGAAAGGAAATTCCTACAGATACAGTAGAAGATCTTTGGAATTTGGTTAAGGATAATCAGAAATGATTAAATATCTCCTTGGTAAAGCATCAACTGGAAAGTTTCGTTTCGCAGTAGTTGAATGCGATGAAGAATGGCATGAACCTGAACATGGCTATGTAATACAGCGTAGCTATGGTCAGGTAGGCGGCAAGACTACACTATCGCCTAAGATTATTGTAGATAGGACTAAACAGAAAAGAACTTGGAAAGAGCAATATACTCTTCAATTCAATTCTGAAACCAAAAAGTTCTTAGACAAGGGATATGTTGAAGTAGAAAAGCATCCTAAGGAATATACCCTTGATGAGCTTCAGTCAATTTTTGGAGAGGTTAAGACTAATCAATATGGAGTAATTAAACCCCAACTTGCTAAACAAGCAGATAAGGTGACTAATCCAAAGATATTTGAAAAGAAGTGGCTTATTAGTAGAAAACTTGACGGTGTAAAAGCCCTATTCTATTACAAGGATGGGGTAATACATACTGCTTCCAGAGGAGGTGAAGACTATGATGCTGCTACTACTCACTTGCGTGAGGATCCGAAGCTTTTAAAGTTCTTTGAAGCACATCCTACTGTAATTCTGGATGGTGAACTTTTTGTTAGAGGTAAAACTCTTCAACAAATAAGTGGAGCTGCCAGAATGGAGAAGAATGCATATGATTGTGACTGGTTACAATATTGGGTTTACGATTGTTATGATTCTTCTAATGTAGATATGATAGCTTCAGATAGATATAAGTTTCTTATGCTAGAGCTATGTGATAATTGTGATATTCCTATGTACCTAACCATTGAAGATGATGAACATAATGTTCCAATTCGCCTCCTATTACATGAATATGTAGAGGGTTGGGATAATATGAAGAAACTTCATGATAAATGGGTTGCTGAAGGATTTGAAGGTGCAGTAATTACTGATCCTTCTAAGCCTTATAAGGTAGGATCTCGTTGCAACAATCTTATAAAGATTAAGCAATATAAGTCTGAGGATTTTACAGTCGTTGGATATAAGCTTGGTCTTAGAGGTTCGGAGGATATGACCTTTACATGTGCACTAGAAGATGGAAGAACATTTGAGGCTATGCCAGTTGGAGACAGAGCTACTAAAGCTGAATATGTCAAGAGCTTTGATAATAAGTATAGAGGACATAAAGCTGAGTGTACTTTCTTTAACTATTCGGATGATGGCATCCCAACTCAACCAAAATTAAGAATATTTAGATTCGACTTAGAAGATTAATTATGGATAAATGTACTATTGAAAACTTCAAGCTGTTAGCTCTTCCGGGAGCTACTCTTGGAGTTTTATTGTGGATAATTATGATGGCTTTAGACCCATTTGTTCTATTTTTAACACTTGGGGCAGCTTTAGCGTTTATAACGATTGATAAACTGAATGAAGAAAGATAATTTAGGAGATAGAATGAAAGAGAACTACGAGAATAGAGCCAAGACTCAACTCCTTCGTAGAACTCCAGTAATTATAAGATTAGACGGAAAAGCTTTCCATACCTTTACAAGAGGTTTTAAGAAACCTTTTGACGATATTCTTACTGAAGCTATGCAGCAAACTATGTTAACTTTATGTAAGGAGATTCAGGGTTGTGTACTAGGATACACACAATCTGATGAAATTACACTGGTTTTAACTGACTACAAGAAGTTAGAAACCGCTGCCTGGTTTGATTATGATATTCAAAAAGTATGTAGTGTATCTGCATCAATAGCTACTTTAGCATTTAATAGAAGCTTCCTAGACATCATATGGAGTAAAAATATTCCATTGGAAGATATCCACGTAGATGCTGCGGTAAAGGGAGCACTATTCGATTCTCGATGCTTCAATATACCTAAAGAAGAAGTAGCTAATTGTATTTTATGGCGACAGCAAGATGCAATTAGAAACAGCATAAATTCTATGGGACGAGCTAACTTTTCCCATAAAGAATTACAAGGGCTTTCTACAGATCAAATTCTGAAGAAACTTCTTGAGGAGAAGCAAATAGATTGGAATAAGTTACCAGTACACTTACAAAGGGGAAGTTGCTGTATCAAGAGAGAAGTAGACGGAGTAGATTCATGGTTTATTGATACTGAAATCCCTATCTTTAAGGGAGAAGATAGGGATTATATTGAAAAATTAATATGAAATTTAAGGGAACTATAATAATTACTGACCCATGCTATGTAATCAAGAAGAATAATTATCCTTCTCCGAAACCAGCGGACTTTAATCTTCCGGAAAGTATAGATAGAAAGCCTTATAAAGAGTATAAAACTCCGGATGAATTGGCTTATAAAGCAGTCTGCGATAAATATTTTGCGGAATATCGTAAAAGAGATGATTGGTCAAGGTGCAATTACGGACAAAATATGGAGGTTCTGGGTATTCATAATTATATTACAGAATCTACTATTTATGGAGATTGGAGTTGTACTACATATGAGATTACCGAAGACCCTTATAAGGTAATTAATAGCTTTATAGAAGCTCAAGAAAAAGGGGAAGATTATGGAATCCATTGCTCTGAACTTGGTAACTTCTGCGCAGATGCCGGACTAGTTTCCGTTTTTAATCTGGACGAAGTAAGAAAAAAATATAATCCAGACATAGATGAATGGATTGCATCTCACGATTGGTGTGTAACCACTATACCTGACTTCGATGGAGAAGTAAATTACTATGTTGATAAGCAAGGTGCTGCTCATATAGTAGGAATTGGTAATATTAATTTCTTTACTGACCAGACAGGACTATGAAAATGCCAGAAAAGTTTACTATTAACTCTCAGGAAATAAGAATAGAACTGGTTGATACTCTCCCAGATCAGAATTTTGGAGAGTACCGTTGTATCACAGATACTATCAAATTAGCCACACATATCAAGGACGATGATGGAACAATTTATCCTCTAACTGAGGAGCAAATTGAGAATACCCTTTGGCACGAGTTACTGCATGCCTTCCAGTGGCATTCAAAAGGCGAATACTCTGAAGAGGAGTCAAATACCTATGCAGGATATTTATTGGAATTTTTCAAATCTAGTGGTTTAATAATTAAATAAGATGGAATTAATCAAAAGTAAAAAAGCAAGTGAGAACTATCTTTCGAAAATTGTAAACATTACAAATTTCAGAAAGCACAATGATCCAGAGGTAACACGACTCAAGTGTTGTACTATTGATGGATTTAACATTATTACGGGAATAGATGCACAACCAGGCTTGTATGTCTATTTTCCAGCCTTATCCTGTATCAATGGAGATTTTCTAAGATTTGCTAATCTCTATAGACATAAGGAATTAAATAACGATCCAGAGCAGTCTGGAATGTTTGATGATAATGGTAGAGTTAAAGCTATCAAGCTTAGAGGTGAATTATCTGAAGGATTCATCTTACCAGTAGTTGTACTTCAGAATTATATTGTATCTGTAACAAATCATGAAATCGATGAAATCAAAGAAGGTATTGAGTTCGACGCAGTGTCACATGGCGGTAAAGAGTTCTGGATTAGCAAGAAATATGTCGCAAAGAGACAAGTCTCACAAGGTGGCAGCAAAGGCAGGATCTCCAAGAAGGTTCCAAAGGGACTCGACAAGGTCATTGATACCCAATTTAGATTCCATTACGACACAACTCTTATTAAGAAATGTCCTCATGTAATTACTCCAGATGCATGGATTCAGCTCTCTTATAAAATCCATGGAACTTCTGGCATTTCTGCACAGGTACTTTGTAAGCAGGAACTAACTTGGCGACAGAAGATTGCTAAGTGGCTCACTGGTGAAGAGTTTAATAAGTATGATTATCTGTATGCATCTAGGACAGTAATTAAGAACAGGACCTATAATCCTGGTGTACAGGGAGGTTTCTATGGAGTTGATGTTTGGGCTGAGGCTGACAAGATTGTTCGCCCATGTCTTGCTAAGGGTCAGACTGCATATTATGAAATAGTAGGATATCTTCCTAATGGAGGATTTATTCAGAAGAAGTACGACTATGGGTGTGTTCCTCCTAATGAGGGAGAAACGTATACTCCTGAGAAACACTTTAAGGTTCGTATTTATAGAGTTACCTATACTAATGTAGATGGTAAAGTATTTGAATATACTCCTCGTCAAGTTCAGCAGTGGTGTGCACAAGTAGGTCTCACTCCAGTTGAGGAATGCTATTTTGGACAAGCAAAGGATTTATACCCTGACTTGGATATTGCCAACCATTGGAATGAGAACTTCCTAGAAAGGTTAGCAGATGATCCTAAGTTCTATATGGAGAAGGATTCTCCACACTGTAAAAATAAGGTTCCACACGAGGGACTTGTAATTAAGCTAGAGGATGGACTTAGCCATGCCTTTAAGCTTAAGTGTTTTAGATTCTTAAATAAAGAACAAGAGTTATTGGATAAAGGTGAAACTAATATTGAGGATGAAGCATGAAAAGTAATTTATTGCACATTTGTTTTGTACTAGACGAGAGTGGATCTATGTACAATTCCGTTAATGATGTTATTGGAGGTTTTCAGAGACTCATTGACGAACAGAAAGAAGAGAAGAATGGAGAATGTATTATTTCTCTATACAGATTCTCAGATACAGTTAAGAAGGACTATATAGGTAAGCCAGTAAATGAAGTTCCTAGACTTACCTATTCTCCTGGTGGCTGTACAGCTATGAATGATGGTGTAGGAACTGCTATAGATGAGATAGGCAAATGGCTCTCTGATATGGATGAGTCTGAGCGTCCTTCTAAGAACATGATAGTAATTATGACTGATGGTAAGGAAAATGCCTCTAGGGAATATAGCTTTGATACTGTTAAGGCGAAAATTAAACACCAGGAGGAGAAGTACAGCTGGACTTTCGTCTATATGGGTACTAATCTCCAAGATCTCAAAGATGCTAACAGGCTTGGTATCGAAATGAGATCTGTATCTGGCTCCAAAAACATTATAGCTAACTACGCCCACATTGATACTTATGCCAAGGCAGTAAGAAATAGTACTAATGCCGCTTCAGTAGCTACAGCTGATAGGTTCTTGACTAAACAACTTTGTGAAGATACTACTAGGTATCAAGTAGAAAATAATATTACTCTTTAATGAAGAGTTTTAAAATCACTCAATCTATAACAGATAGAAAGGATGCATCCTTAGGAATTTATTTCAAGGATGTGTCCAAACTATCTATGATTACTCCAGAAAAAGAGGTAGAGCTTACTAGGAGAATAAAACTTGGAGATAAGGCTGCTGCTAATGAATTAGTAACTGCTAATCTAAGATTTGTAATCTCTGTTGCAAAACAATATCAGAATAAAGGTCTTGACTTAGTTGATCTCATTCAGGAAGGAAATATCGGAATGCTTGAGGCTGCTTATAAGTTTGATGAAACTAGAGGCTATAGATTTATTTCTTATGCCGTTTGGTGGATACGTCAATCTATTATGAGAGCTATATCTGAACAGTGTAGAACTGTTAGAGTTCCTATGAGTCAAATAGTTAATATGAGTAAGATAAATAAAATGTCTGAGAAGTTTGAGCAGAAGAACGGTAGAGCTCCTTCTATGGAGGAAATAGAGGAAGAGACTAATCTTAATAGAAAGAAGATAAATATGTCTTTAGCCTCAACCTACAGGTCTGTTTCTTTAGAAAGTCCATTACGGGATGAAGATGTAAGTTGTTTACTGGATGTACTTCCAAATGACAACTCAGAATCTACAGATACAACTGCTTTAAAGAGTGATTTAATCATTGAAATAGAACGTATTTTATCCAAACTCTCTTATAGAGAGCAGGATGTTCTTAGAATGTCCTTTGGAATTGGAGTACAAGCCATGTCTAATGATGAAATAGCAAATCGATTTGGAATTGGAGGAGAGCGAATCCGCCAAATCCAGCATAGTGCTATTAATCATATTAGAAATAAATATAAAAACGAATTATCTGAATTATTATGAAACATGAATTAATTATTTTACAGGGTATTCAAGGCTCTGGAAAAACTACATGGGCAAAGAACTGGGTCAAAGAAGATCCTAAACATAGAGTAAGATTTAATCAAGATGATATAAGAAATATGTTTGGGGTTTACTGGGTTCCTAGTAGAGAGCCTCTCGTAAAGGCAATGCATAATAGTTTCCTTAATGAGGCAATGTTAGAGGGATATGATATTGTGTTAGATAACATGAATCTTAATCAGAAGACTCTCGATGAAATTAAGGAAATCGTTGAAGAGTTTAATAAGTGGATTTCACTATCTCCAGTTGATTTACACTATGACATTAAGTATCAGACCTTCTTCGATACTCCTTTAGAAGAGTGTATTGCAAGGGATTCTAAAAGAGAGAACCCTATTGGAGAGAATGTCATTAGAAGTACTTATAATAAGTATAAGGACGTTATAAGTGGAAACTTATAATTTGTGTGTTGATCGTAAGTATACTATCTGGGAAAGGGAATATTATATGATAGAGGCAGAGTCAGAGACAGAAGCTTTGGAGAAATGCTTAAGTCCAGATGTGGAATGCTCTGACTCTGAATTTCAGTATGATACTGCTGACCATATGACTCCTAAGGATAACGACAATTATCCTACTCTGGAAGTATTTAACGAAGACACAGACGAACGAATTTTTAGTAATAATCCAGTATCAAATGAAGATAGATAACTTTAAACAACTCCGTGAGCATTTAATCTTTCACAATCCAAACGAGTTTTACTTTCTTCAAATAATACAAAGGAAGAAAGATGGAAATGAAGGGTTACATGTAAGGAATGGATATAGACTTATACGTTCTTATTATATCTATAGTCTCGAAGAATTTGATTTTTTAGAGAGTAGAATAAAAGAATTATGTGAGAGCAATAATGCTAGAGCCTACATCAATCCAAATGTAAGAAATGCTCAAGAGGTTGCGCTAGAATGTATTCGCAAGTACGCTGACTTGGTAGCCGGGAATTGTGCCTTTCAGGGAAATAATATTTGGGATAGTACGTGTGGAAGTACTCGTGCCAGAGGATATAAGGCACTATGGCTAGTGGATGTTGACAATCCAAATGAATTATCTCAAGTTAAGGAATTAATACTGCAATGCAAACATTCAGAACCATTTGTAATGTATGAAGTTCCAACAGTCCACGGATACCATTTAGTATGTAGCGGATTCAATTCTTTACAATTCAACGAGGAGATTCAAAATAGAGGTTTAGATAAAGTAGATATTCACAAAAACAATCCTACTTTACTCTATTATAATGATCTTTCTAGTAAGCAAAAATAAGGGACTATTTAATCCAGAAAAGTATAAGCATGTAGATTTTCTTGATGCTATGAAGATTCTAGATCCCATAAGATTAGTTCAGCTTGATACTGAGACTATGGGACTAGATTGTCATACGAAAGACCTTTTAACTCTTCAGCTAGGAAATAAGGAAAATCAAGTTGTCTTTGATTGGACGACTCTCGCAGATTGGGAAAAGAGAGTTCTGAAAACCTATCTAGAATCAGATAGAATTTTTCTTGGATGGAATATTCAATTTGATTTAACCTTTCTATATGTTCAAGGAATTTATCCAAAGAATGTTATAGATGGTATGATTATAGAGAAACTTATATTCCTAGGATTCCCAGCTATTCTAGGTCCAGATCTGTACGACGGACAGTTTGGATATGAACCTGTTAGGGATGAGAGGAACAATGAAATCAAATATTGGGAATTTAGTTATTCTTTAAAGGCAGCAGCTAATAGGTGGTGTAAGATTGATATCGATAAAACTGTTCGAGGTCAAATTATTAATCAAGGTTTAACTGAGGAAGTTGTAGTATATGCTGCGGGTGATGTAATGTGGCTAGAAGATATTTACAATGCTCAGATGGAGGAAGTACGAAAACAGAATCTGGAGCGAGCAGTAAAGTTTGAGTGCGAAGCAGTAAAGTCTGTTGCCTATACCAAATATTGCGGAATCCACATGAGTCTCTCTAGGTGGAATGAAAAGATGGCTAGAGACAAGATGAATCTTAATCAAGCTGTTTCAGAACTAAATCAGTACGTAGTTAATCTGTATAACAGTAATCGTGAATTGTATAAACCTTTCGTTAAGTGGATAGATGCTGATTTATTTGGTTTTGTCAAAGCTGGGTATACTTGTACTCTTAACTGGAGCAGTTCTAAACAAGTTATACCTCTATTCAAAATACTTGGTATAAAAACCAAGACATTTGATAAGAAAACTGGTAAAGAGAAGGATTCCATAGAGGAAAAGGTTCTATCTCCTCAAGCAGATCAGTTCCCAATTATTCCTCTTTTCTTAAAGTATCAAGGCGCTTCTAAGTTAGTTTCTACTTATGGAGAGAACTGGGTTAAAGCAGTTAATCCAAAAACTGGTAGAATACATGTGGAGATACACTCTATAGGAACTGATACTGCGAGAATGAGTAGTGGAGGTGGTGTTTATAAGCTAAACCTTCAGAATCTACCTCATGACGAGGTAACTAGATCCTGTTTTACTGCTGAAAGTGGTAATGTCTGGTTATCTACGGATTATCAGTCACAGGAAAGTAGACTCATTGCTTCAGTTTCTAATGATAAATCTATGATTGATCTATTCGAAACTGGATGTGGTGATGTTCATAGCCTAGTTGCCTATATGTCTTATCCTAACATTATACCTAGGAGTACTAGGATTGAGGATATTAAGGAATTATATCACGAACAGAGACAAGAGGCTAAGGGAATTGAGTTCGCAGTAAATTACGGAGGAGACGCACATACTATAGCTAACAATAAGGGACTTCCTATAAAAGAAGCCGAGAAAATCTACAATGACTTTATGAGGGGTTTCCCTGGTATACATCAATATCAACAGTATTGTCGTCAAGAAGTAATGAGAAAGGGATATATTCTTATGAATCCTATCCTAGGACATCGCGCACATATCTTTGACGGAGAATGGCAGAAGAAGATGACAGAGAAGATGCAGGATCGTGAGTTTACCAGTTATTACTGGCAGATGAAGAAGGAATCTCCTTACTGTGATACTGTACAAGAAGTTAAGCGTTTTAACAAACGTAAATCTTCCTCTGAAAAGCAATCTATTAATTATCGAATACAAAATAGAGGAGCTTGTTGTACAAAATTAGCTCTTATTAAGTTCTTTAATTGGATTGTATCTAATAACTACCAAGATATTGTTAAAATATGTGCTATAGTTCACGATGAAATTAATGTGGAATGTCCTAAAGTAATGGAAAAAGAAGTATCAGATGTGCTTGTTAAATGCATGATTGCTGGAGGAAAACCTTTCTGTCCTAATGTTCACTTAGGAGCAGACATTTCTGTCGGAGACCATTGGATTCATTAATATTATGAAAAAACATATTACATTATTTGGGAAGGAATCTTTGTTTGGCGATTCTCGCCAAGAATTGTGGGATATTGACGATAGAAAGAAACTGTATGGAGTTTCTGATTTATCAGAGTGTCCTGAGGATGCTATAATTGGAAGGGCATTATTAAGTGGTGAGGAAGTTTTAGACCTAGTTGAATTGGGTATGAATTATTCCAAAATGGGCTATGACGAAATTGAGTATAACTATTTAGAATGTCCTGAGGATGTTGAGTTAGGTGGATTTATTCAAGATTATCTAGATAATGAAAATGCAAACAATGGCAAATATAATAAAAATTAATGCCTCTCCAGTGATTCAACAGACCTTGGAGAGGTATATATTGGTAGGGTGGCCTGAAATTCAAACTTTCATGGACCACCCTAGGTGGAGTGAGTGTATATTTTGTACAGAAATTATAGGGCATCCATGCCCTGATAATTCGTATATGGTTCCAGAATCTTTATATAAGGAGGTTAATAATGGGATGGTCAACTGAATTATTTTGTAATGTCTCTTACAATAAGGAGACATTTAATTCCAGAGGGGAAGTAGAAGACAAAATCTCTGATTTGGATAAGAACATTGAGTCTTGCAAAAAGACCATCAGAGATATGGCTCTAATGACAGAACCCTCTAAGTTTATGAGTAAGGACAACGACGAAAGTCCATATTACTTTGTAACTGAACAAGTAGAAGACAATTTAGAACTTCTAGAAGAGTATACAATAGAGAGATGGAAACTCTCTTTGTTACTTGAAAATTGGAACAATTGCCATACTAAAGAAGGACTTGCTATTTATCCACCTGATAATGTGGATTGGAAAACGGCTTACCTTCACGGCGATTTCGTTCACAGCACAAAATATCCAACTAATAAAGACTTATTGGGATGAGAGGAATTAAAGCTAAAGTCACGATGGAGAGAACTCTCTATGTTGATTTACCAGACGATGCTACTGAGGCAGAGGTATTAGAGGCAGCAAATAAGGAGATTATTCTCCCTACTAATGCTCTCTATACTGCTTCACAAGCTTTAAGAAACTTACATGTTGATATTCCACATCTAGACTTAACAGACTGGAATACAACAGGCATTAATTATGAAGTAATACAATGAAAAAGATTTTATTTTTATTTAGTATAGTATTGCTCTGTTCTTGTAACGCTAAGAGTGATGGTTCTAATACAATACGTGCCAAAGAGGGCACTGTTCCATTTGGATATGTAGAAGAATTTAAATACAAAGGACACTCTTATATTAAATTTGCAGGTAAGGGAGTAGTACATGATCCAGACTGCCAATATTGCTATGACAAGTTTGACTAAAAGAATTGCCATCTTCGTATCAATATCTAAGGTAGTTGATATTAAAGTAAACGAAGGTCAATCCATAGAAGAGGTAGCTTATGATTGCATCGATGGTATTAAAGATGACTGGGAAATTGAAAACATTATAACAACTGAAGTATGAAAATAATTAAGTTCTATTCAGACACATGTGGTCCTTGTAAGGTTCTAGACTCTAATCTTAAGAAGGCTGGCATTGATTATGAGTCTATTAATGCCAATAGTGATGAGAATGACGCTCTCGTAGAAAAATATAAAATACGAGCAGTTCCTACTCTTATAAAGGAGGACAATGGAGTGGAGATTGATCGTCATGTAGGTATTATGACAGAGGAACAACTTAAACATTGGTGTAATGATTAATTTTGAAACTAAAAAAGTACTGTTCATTGATTTGGACGGTACTTTAATTAAGACTATTTCAGGTAAAACGTTTCCTGAAGATATTACAGATTTTAGAATACAACTTCCTGTATTAAATAAAGTTATAGAGAAATTTCCAAATCTTGGGTATTTCTTTATAGTAACTAATCAAGGAGGTATTGGTAAGTTTATAACAGAAGATGATTTTAAAACAAAAATATCGTCTATTTGCATGTTCTGCGGTTACTATTTAGGAGATAGGTACAATCAAAGAATTATTAAAGACAATTGGGACTACTGTGATTCTATGGATAAAGCGGATCCTAGGAGAAAACCTAATACAGGAATGTTGGAAAACTTCTATAAGTATGCTTGTGTAAAGAATAAAGCAGAATGTATAATGATAGGTGACGCTTCTGGTAAACCTGGAGACTTTTCAGACTCCGACAAGAAGTGCGCTGAGAATTTCGGAATTGATTATATTGACGTTAGAGACTTTCTAACTATGAATTAAGACTGAACAAATTTAAATGGACAGATGATACAAAAGCAGACATGGAATGACGAAATCAGAATTTTACTAACTGATGAAGAAAATCTTGGCTCAGTTCAAGTACTCATACCATTATATGTTAGTGATATTTTTGGCAAAGCTGATGCTCTAATATATGCACTCTTTGTTGATGATAATCATAGAAGAAAGGGTGTTGCAAAAAGCCTATTACAACTTGCAGAACAACAGGCTAAGTTGAATGGAGTAAAAACCATCGGATTGGAATTTAATAAAGATGAATCTGATAGATTTGTTCTAGATTGGTATCTCCGTAGTGGTTATAAACCATTTGATAAGAAAAGTAATTTATTAATAAAAGAGTTGAAAGGTTAATATGACATTGGACGAAGCAATAGAACATTGTAAGAATGTAGCTAAAGAGCAAGAAAATTGTAATGCTGGTTGTTCCTTAGAACATAGACAATTAGCTATTTGGCTTAGTGCTTTAAAAGCTATTACAGAAAAAGTCTACTCTACAAAAAGTAATATGATTAAGAAATATAAAAAGAAGCCAGTTATCATTGAGGCTATTCAGTGGACTGGCGAAAACTTATCCGAAATTGATAAGTTTACTCAAGCTAAAGTAAAGAATCATGGGTTGGTTCTAATTATTCCAACACTTGAAGGAGATATGTATGCTTCTCTTGGCGACTATATTATCAAGGGAGTAAACGGAGAGTTCTATCCTTGTAAGCCTGGTATTTTCGCTAAGACTTACGAGGAAGTAACAGAGTAATAACTATCCGCAAGGATTATAAATAGATAGTAATATGACAGAAGAAGAGGCTAAAAGACTAGATGAAGATGCTGCATTAGGATGCGCTATACTGGGGTTTATAATTATAGTTACTATTGTAGGTTGTATAATTCTATAATTATATGATTAACTATTAAAATATGAAAGCAACATAAGCAAGATGTTAGGAATTAAAGAAAATAATAATCCGATAGATATTAAATACTTAACAAAAGCTCTAAGGGATGCTATACACAAACATCCTGAAAGGGAAGAATATTACAAAATTACTTTTAAAGACATTTACATTGTGGAAGAATTTCAAAAGAGAATGTGTGAGGAATACAAAGAGTTGGCAGACCGCTTAACTAAGTTACAAACTGCCCTAGGCAAGGATGGTTTCCGTGAGAAGGTAGGAGACTATCAGTATAAATTGATGAAGGAACAAGCACAAGGGATGGAGATGTATTTCAAGGCTTTAACTGCCAGAATGAAAGACATGGATATTGATGTAAACGCATTGATCCCTATGAACTTCGGAAAGGCTATTGAGGCTCTGAAAGCAGGTTCCGCAATTCGTCGTAGTGGTTGGAATGGTAAGGGGTTATTTGTTGTCAAGCAGGTACCTAGTCATATTACAGGTGACATCATTCCTAAGATGCAATCACTCCCTCAGTCTGCTAAGGACATCTTGATGTCTCGTGAGAATCCTCACATTGATTACACTAACCAAATGCTTATCATCAATCCAGATGGTAGAGCAGATTCCTGGGTTCCTTCTTCTAGCGATATTTTTGCTGAGGACTGGGAGGTTATAGATGAGTAAGCCAGATTGCTCTAAGTGTAAAAGCTATAACACTTGTGATTATAGAAAACATGGAGAAATTTGTTTAGGATGGAAATCCTTAGGAGAATTTGTATATTCTTGGGATGGAACATCAGGTAATCTTTAAATTTAAACACCCTCTCCTATAAAAGGGAGAGGGTAAAAAGAAGAGAATATGGCAGAGATTATTTACTTTGGAACAAACGGGTGTTCCGGTCATTGTCCTATCGGAATTGACAAAACGCTGACACACGAAGAATACAAGATATGGTGTGAATGCGATAATGGAACTTGGATAAATAATATTCAAAAGAATCCTGGTCGCCATCTTATTAAACATCACGGAGAGACCTATACAAATTATGGTGTTCCGTTCTCTATAGATGACGACAGGGTTGGTAGTCATACTGAACTGTTTTGGAAGGGTGTTCATTCGGAAGAAGAAATTGTCAACTTGATAAAGAATGATTCATTTTTATCAAAGCAGTTTAATCTAAAATAATAGTCATAGCTATGCACAAGATTAAAAATATTGTAAACAATATTATCGCTATCACAGTTGTATTTTCAGTTGTTGCGTTTATAATATATGGGATTGTCCAATGCTCTAATGAGCAAGATGATTTATACAATTATAAAATAAAGTATGGTATAGAGCATCCAACGTACTATGAAATCTCTTTTATTAATGGTCATAAAGACACAATTACAGTGTGGACAGACCCAGAGTATGGAGATTATATAGAAATGTATGATAACGGAGGCACCTTCACAAAGGGTAATATCGTATTAAGATATGTTCCTTATAAGAAGTATACACGGTCTGATTTTCTTGGGAAAATCAATGTATATAATGTACTATATTACAATAAACTAAAAATGCGACATTATTAATGACTAAAATAGTATGGATAAAGAGCAATTACATTCAGCCTTACTTCTTCTAATGAGTAAGTTAGAAGATATTAAGAGCAACCCAATGCAAGACAAAACATTCGTTGTTGCATTAACGGAAGTGTTACGATACTTCCGTGACAATGGCGAATTGAAGGAGGCTTTTAAACAACATAAAGCTATAATAGCTGATATGGAGAAGCAACCTTTCTGTAAAGCTATTATGGATATGTTCTGTGCTAAGATTACTGCGGAACATCCAGAACTTCCTCCTCTTAATATAAAAGAAACTGTAGAGAAGTTATCCTCAGATGAGTTTATTGAAAGTAAAATTAAAAATGTTCTAGAATGAATAGATTGTTTAAGTCAATGGGAATTGCTATTGTGGCTTTATTACTTATAGCACTTCTTCCAGTAACAATACTTATAATTGCAGGAATATTGATGTACTTTGGTATGAACTCTGTTCTTGCGTTACTTATTGGAGCAGTTGTAGCTCTATTTATTATTATTACAATAGACGTATATCATCAGCAAGGTAACTAAAAAAAAAAGAAAATGAAGAAAATTTTATTATTTTTAATGGCTGTAATGTGTTTAACACTTACATCTTGTAAAGAACATTTCTCTGATGGAGAACGTGTTGGTACTGTAACTAAGTTTAGTAAAGCTGGAGTCTTTTGGGATTCCTGGGACGGTTTACTTAACGTTACTCAAACTGGTATGAACTCCAGTGGAGAGCCTTTTGCTTTCTCTATGGATAATGATCGTAGCGACCAACAGAAGCTTATTGATACATTAGTCAAAGCTCAAGTAGAAGGTTGGAAAGTTAAAATTAAATATCATCAAGTTTGGGGAGCAAAGAATGTCTTCAAGAATCGTGGTGAGAGTGATTATTTCGTCGATGATGTAATAGTTCTCGACAAAAACTTTTCAAAGATTGGAGATATTGTAAAGGGAACTAATAAAACAGCTCCTCATGATACATTGTATGTTAAAATAGTTGAATAATGAAACTTATAAAACAATCTTTTGAAATTCTAGAGCAGAAAGACTTCACTATTAAAGGTATAAAGCAATTCGTTGAAAGATGCGCTAGAGTATCCTATAAGAGTGAAGATAAAATGACTGATACTTCCTATGAGAAATTTGTAGGAATGCTAGAGAGTAGAGACCATGCTCGCCCACTTGAATTTGGAACTGTACACATTAAAATGAGCGATGCACAATTTGAATGTTTGCAGACTCTCCTTATGGATAAAGTTTATAATGATTACTGGATCAAGTATAATATTATAGACACCGAAGACGAGGACAATTGTTATATAACTACTAATTATAGATACTATCTAGAATTATGCAAATATGACAAAGGAATCTCTGAATACTTAGATCCATCTGATAATCCACTCTATCCTAGGAGATATACAGTTCACATGATTCTCGATCGCGGAGTTATGGATGAGTTCAGAACTCATGTAGGATTGTCTCATTTAGCCGAAAGTACTCGTTATTGTAACTACTCTAAAGACAAGTTTAATAATGAGGTTACTTTTGTTATTCCAAGTTGGTGTAACTCTCTCGTAGAGGGGTCTAAACAAGAATACTCTCCATTTGAAATAAATGGTGACGAAGTGGAATTTATGAATGCGTTACAAAACGCCCAAAATTCCTACTTATCTCTTTTAAAGATGGGTTGGACTCCTCAGCAAGCTCGTTCTGTACTTCCTCTAGGAATTAAGTCTGAACTTATTTCCTGTGGATTTGAAGACGCATGGAAGAATTTCTTCTATCGTAGAGATGCTAAAGATGCTCATCCTATGGCTCAGGAGATTGCTAAGCCAATGCACAAAGAATTTATTGAAAGAGGTTTTATAGATAAATAAGATTATATTTAAATAACCTAAAAAAAAAAACATGAATTTAAAAAGTATTTTTAATGGAAAGAAAAGTAAATCATTTGCTGAGCAGCTAGCAGCTGTTAATAGCATATTCAAGAGCTCTTATGAACAAGCAATCCAACTTAACTCGGCAATAGCAGAGGACACAAAAGTTAAACAAAATGAGATTGCTGCTATTCAAACTCAGATAGACTTTAACACCAAGGTTGCAGAAGATAATACCAAGTATATTGATAAACTGAAGGAACTCATTGGATGATAAAGTTTGAAATTGATAATGATGAGGAGAAAGCTGCTAAGGAATTTATCCAGCAGCACTCCGAATCATGTAAAGTTTACAATAGGATAGGAATACCAATAGGTCCACTATTCACGTATTGCTTTACACAAACTGGTATAGGTGTAGGAGTAAGTATTTTATGTACTGAATGTGGAGATAAAAAGGATATAACTAATTACGATAAGTGGTAAAATGGGAAATATTATATGTATAATTCTATTAGTAGTCTGGGCAGTGTGCCTAGTAGGTATGGCATACTGTTCCGTACAAGCTGTTAGATCTCTTAAAAAGTTGAAGCGCAATGATGACGTAGCTTCTTATCGTCTTGATCTTATTCATAGATGCTACCCAGATGCAGATCTCGTGGAGAAAATAGTGAATAAGCATACATACGAAGAAATGCTTCAATCATCTAAACCTTTAGAGGATATCTACTGGTTCACTCCGGAGGAAATTGAAGAGATTAATAATAATTATGTATCTCGTCTTATGGGAGCATGCATAGCTGAGAAGATTAAAGCGCAATGACTTTTGAAGAGTATTTTGGAGACTGGTCTAAGGTAATAGATGAGCAAGAGACATTGAAGATAATGCACTGGCTAAAGGATGTAAATCCAGAGATACTATGCCCAGCTAAACAAAATATCTTTAGGGCTTTTAAGTTATGCTCCCTTAAGGACTGTAAAGTTATCATGTTAGGACAGGATCCATACCCTCAAAAGGGTGTGGCTACTGGAATACTCTTTGGTAACTCTGCGGATACACCTGAAGAAAGACTCTCTCCCTCACTCCAAGTAGTGAAAGAGTCTGTAATAAACTATGAAATGCCTCATAATAGAATAGAATTTGACAACACTATGGAATCCTGGGCAAAGCAAGGGGTATTAATGATTAATACCGCGCTTACCTGTGAAGTAAATAGGGTGGGTTCTCATTTTAATATTTGGCAGCCCTTTATGTCCAAATTAATTCATAATTTAAGTACTTATGATGGAGGACTTATATATGTATTGTTTGGAAATCAAGCAAGTCTTTTTAAGAAAGATATAGTGCAATCCTTTGGAATATTTGAGATATATCATCCGGCTTTTTATGCTAGAAGGTGCGAGAAAATGCCATACGATTTCTTTCCTAGGGTTAATATAGCACTTCAAGAACATTATAACACTAAAATAAAGTTTTACAATGAAACAGAATATGGAACTTGTTAAACCTCTAAAGATTGACTCCTCTAAGCAGGGAATCTGGTTTACTTCCGATTTACATTTCGGACATCAAAATATTATAAGGTTCTGCAAGAGACCTTGGAAAACAACTGAGGATATGGATTGGAGTCTTATCCAAAACTGGAACTCTGTAGTTAAACCAGATGATCTTGTATTTAATCTAGGAGACTTTGCATTTGCTACAAATGCACGATGGAAAGAACTTTTAAGTCAGTTAAACGGACATCATTATTTGATTTTGGGCAATCACGATATTTTAAGATGGCCTGGGGATAAAATAATGGAGCTCTTTGAGGGCGTAAATCATCAAATGATTCTTAAGATAGATGGAAGAACTGTATATCTTAATCATTACCCTTATTTATGTTTTGGAGGGGCATGGAGAAAACCTGAAAATGCGGTATATCAACTATTTGGGCATGTTCACTCCGGTCCAAATTGTGGAGGAACTGACACTGATAGATTAGTTAATCTATTTCCATATCAGTATGATGTTGGAGTAGATAACAATAATTATACTCCAGTATCTTGGCAACAGGTACAGGAAATTATAAATAAACAAGTAGAATATGGTATAGAAGCTCAAAATAGAGAGCACACTATCCCAGATGCTGCTTATAAAGAATGACAAAGGAACTATACAATTGGTTGCAGAGAGAATTTTATCTTTGCAACCATTCTAAGTATCATCATTTATTTGATATGTGGATAGGTAATATTACCCAAGATCAAATAGAAGGATTTAGTAAACAGATGTATAATAAAGAAAATAAAGTACTAGGATGAAAGATAGCATAGCTGGAACATATTGGCTTGTAGCAAATGGAGATGGTAGTAGAGCCATCTGTAAAGGAAAAAAGCCTAAGGGAATAGGAAAATTTGGATGGGTAATTGAGCGTCCGGAAATGGGATGGATTACCTTAGATAACGATGTCCACGTTAGAGCAAAATACAGGGACAAAATCATTGACAAGAGTGACTTTCAAGGTCTAGTTTTTCCTAAGATTTCTTATGAGGAGAGTCCTATGGAAATCGAAATAGGAAAATCAGGAAGAGTATACACGTATGAATCCGAACACACTAAAGAAAATTCAAAGACTCCTTAATGGGGAATCTTTTAGAACCAAAGAGCCTGGAAATTCCATGCTCCCTCTTTATAAGAGCAATGAGGAACATTTACTGACTCCAATCACTTGGAATAAGTGTAAAGTTGGAGATGTAGTTTTCTGTAAGGTTAAAGGGTCTTGTATAACTCATAAAGTCTACGCTATAGATAACAAGAAAGGATGTCTAATTGGAAACAACTTTGGACATATGAATGGATGGATTAAAAATGTATATGGATTAGCACATAAATTATGATGCACGTATTACCAATACTTTGTTTATTAGTTTTTGTTTTCTTCCTAGAGATTCGTATAAAACACGAACTTATGGAAGTAGGGCAGGAGTTTAAAACTTTAAAAGAGGAGATATTAAAAAATAGAGAAAAGATTAAGGAAAATAAGGAAGCAATATCTAAAATGAATGGCTAACATTTGTGAGAATACCCTTCGAGTGTATTCTGAAAATTCAGAGAATTTGGAGTGTATAGAAAACTTCTTTAAAGATTTAGGAGACGTAGAAAGAGTTGATGATGAAAACTTAGAAGTCTATTTCGACTCAAAATGGAGATTTCCAGAGGAGGAGATGGATAAGTTATACACGAAACTCCCAGATAAGAATAGTATTAATATGACCTGTCTCTCAGTTGAATGGGGTTGCCTCTATTGTCAATTCCATAGCTGTGATAAAGATGGGTGGACAGCAGAAGAATAATTATGAAAATAGAAAGTGTTACTGGTTGTACTTGTGATTCACTAACAGTTGATAATGTAGAAACTGTTGATATGGACAGGACTGATGTACAAAATGCCATCAAAAAATTAGTTGACAGAGAAGATGATCTAGGAGTTCTTCAGTCTGTTCTGATAGACCTTGTGGAATCCCAAGGCGAGTTTGAGGATTTAGGTCATTGTGATCAATGTGGTGATTGGATAACTAAATACACAGTAGAATTATGATAAAAATTTGTGCAATAAGTGATCTTCATGGTTATCTTCCAAAGATAGAACCATGTGAGTTAGTATTAATTTGTGGAGATATTGTTGGTCTTCATGCTCAACGATATCCAAAAAGCTGTAAGGAGTGGTATATTGACTGGTTCAAACCTTGGGTTAACGAATTGCCATGCGATAAGGTTCTATTTATTCCTGGAAATCATGAAGTAGGAATGGAGGGGCATGAGGGAGAATATAAAGAGTTGTTTGGACCTCACAACAAGGCAACGGTCTTATTCCACGAATCCTATGAATATTTAGGAGGTGATGGAGAAACTTATAAAATCTTTGGAACTCCTTACTGTAAGATTTTTGGCAATTGGGCTTACATGCGACCTAATAGTGATTTGAAGGAAAAATTCTCAGAAATTCCAGAGGGATTGGACATTTTACTCACCCATGACGTAGCATACGGATATGCAGATCAATCTTTACAGGACATAGGATGGGGGACAGAGGAGCACTTTGGGACAGTTGAATTACGTGATGCTATTCTAGAGAAGAAACCTAAACTTCACTTAAGTGGGCATATCCATACTGCTGATCACAATCTCATAATGATTGGAGATACAAAGCACTATAATGTAAGCTATCTAGATGAAAAATATACTCCAACATTTAAACCTCTTTATCTTGACATTTAAATTATGATAGACGTAAATGAACTTATAAAATCTTCAATGAAATCAGGGGACAAGGTAGCACTTCGTGCTTATAAGAACCTGAAGGCAGAAATACAAAAGGTTAAAACAGCAAAAAATGCTAAACCTTATACTGATGCTGCTGAGATTCAACTTATCTCAAAAATGTGTAAGAATTTGGAAGATGCTATTTTAGACTTCTCTAAGGCTCACAGAGAGGACTTGGTAGCTGACTATACAAGTGAATTGGAGGTACTAAAAAAGTTGCTTCCAGAGCCTGTAAATGAGTCACAGATATGTTCTTTCATAGAGGAGTACTGTCTCGCAAACAATTTTGTAGGATGTGCAGAAGTCGGCATAGCTAACCTCCAAATTCCTAAAAAGGAAATGGGAAAGGTTATAAAGGCGGTAAAGGATAAATATCCTCAAGCAGATGGGAAATTAGTTTCATCTATTGTTAAAGGATATGTTATTTAAGTATATTTTTAGTATACCTGTTGTAATAAATGGAGAAGAATCTATCTTTATAGATGATACCCTAGAATTTAACGAGAAAGACCATATTGTTATTAATCATACCCACAGGAAGAAATATACGGTAACCGATGAGGAGCTGTTATCTATCAAGAGTGGATGTATCTCTATTAAGGCAGATGCTCCTAGGGTTCCAACCCCAGAGGATAAGGTTAATCACCCAGGTCATTATACATGGCTAAAGCAACTATGTGGTATTGAGGTAATTGATATCACTAGGCATATGGATTTTGATCTCGGAAATGCCATTAAGTATATCTTGCGGTGTGGACATAAAGAAGAACTTGGGTATTCCAATAAAGAAAAAACTATAGAAGATTTGAGAAAAGCAATATTTTATATTAATGATAAAATAGAAATGCTTGAAAGACAGTAAACAATAAGCCTCTGACGGTGTGAGTTAATTCTCATACTGCCAGAGGCTTTTTTTTTTTAATGTGCTATGTGATATTGATTGCAGTATCTACACTGATAGACTGTATATCCCATCAAACTCATTTTTCTAAGATACTTCTATGCAGATTCCTCTGAATAGAAAGCCTATTTTGCTTTACCTAATTTATTATAGTGACATCTAGGGTATTTGCCCTTCAAATCACTTCTAGGAAGAAGGTTCATATTATATAATAAAAATCACTCCTGTTTAATATATCTAGAGATTCTGCAGGACATCTATAATCTCCATTATAAAATATTAGAGAATTAGAACCAAAGTCCCATTTAAAATACCCTATAAAGTTAGGTAATTTACCTAGTTTTCCATGTTTCGCGATTTCAGTTATTTCACTGTAAGTCATAGATTCTTAAAATTGCTCTACTTAAACAGTAGAGCTTTTTTTTTTACTACTATTGAGATTTAATATATGCAAATCCAGTATCTTTAATAGATCTAGTTAAACCAGTATTATCGAATATTAAATATTTCCAAGATTTATCTCCGAATATTGACTATCCTGCATCCTTTAGTAAATTAACAGGAGCGCTATAATATGGAGGATTCATATTCTCTCCAAAGAACTATATAACATTTATAGGACCCTTATACTAATCATAAGACCTAGAAGATGACTTATATAATATCTCTGTTAGAAGATTTACTAATACTGGATTGTCAGCAGCTGTCTTCTTGTGCTCTTTATATGCTGGGGTCAAAAGTAAACCGAATAATGAACCAAGCAAAGCAAACATTAATGCATCTGATGTGAGCTTAAATACATTAGCTTTTACCATATTGTTACCCTTTACATAGGCAACTGCCGCCTTTAACCCGTCTTCTTTAGTAATATTAATTAAGTCACTTAACGTAGGAAAAATACCCTATACTATAATAGGAACATTCTTATATACTGGCATTCCAGTATCCTCGTTGGTTATATTACCATGCTCATCAAAGAATAGTTTATTACCTTTATCATCTATTTCCTATTCTAATTTCAAAGAAGACACTCCATTCTTCTAGGTTGGCATAAAGTAATTATTGATAATTCCATTCATCCAAGTAGAGAAGCTACCAAAAAGGAAACCGTAGCTAGCATTTTCTTCCATAGCTCTTTTACCTTTATCATATGAACCATATATATTATCACCTAAACCTCTGATAGCATTAATCATACGTTTAGAATATGGCTCTGGCAAATCGTCAGTCATTTCTATTGGATTATCTGGATGCTCCTGATTATATTCTCTAACTCTAGATAAATAAAGAGATTTAGCTTTTTTATACTCTTCAGATCCAACTACCCCATATTTAAATGCTTTGAATCTAGCATCCTTAGTCCAATCATACTTAAGATTTCCATCTGGATCTAAACTTATTGCTTCCCATACGCCATCGTGCATACACTTAGCAACAAACAAGGTCATTCTATTTAGGAAGTCAGGACCTCTAAGAGTACTATACATCCAATTCTCATAATTCAATATTCCATTTCTACCAGTTTTTGCTTTCTCTGCAATACGACCAACATCCGTATTTGATATTCTATATCTTAAACACAGTTTACTTAATAAGTTCTAAGCCATAGCATTTGAAGAACTATGAGTCCATACATACGCGTAAGCCTTACTTATATCCTTAGGATTCAAATCCGTGTTAAGTTTAATCACAGACCTTATAAAATTCTGCTAAGCGCCTTCTATAGAGTCTCTTAGAGCTGATACAATATTTCCTCCAAGTAACATATGGGATACTACCCTTTTAATTGGAGAAATTACTCCAACTATTTTCTTTTCAGCAGGGCTCATAATTGAGGTATGAAATACATTAGTTTTCAAGTAGTCCTGCATATACTTGATTTCCTTGCTTACTGTCTCCTTATTTCCATTATAGTTACCAGTAATGTGAAGCTCTAGCATTAATGCTTTAGAGGCTATGAGTAATTTGTTATACTACGTAGTAGATATATGTTTAGCTAGAAAGTCTACCAGTATATTCTCCACGTTAGTTTCAAAGAATCCTTTCCCATATTTATCTAATAGAGCCTTTCTAGATTTCATAGTTTCATTAACTCCGCTCTAACTAGTTGGCATACTTAAGCTAAATGGATTCTTTAAGTGCATTCTATAAAAGGAATCAGAATCTCTTCCGAGTAGTTCACGTTCCTCATCAGTAATTCCTTCCACGAACTCGTCAAATGCAGTTGATGCGTCCTTTACCTTTTTACAAAAGTTTTTCATTCCAGCTAAAATAGCTTCTGCACTCTATCTTTTGGTAGCACCTGAAGCTCTTTCCAGAGGAACCCATAGGTATTCTGGATGTGTCTTTATCCATTCCTTAATTTTTGGATCATTGGATGAATAAAATCTGGAATTTCCATTCCTATTGATTTTATCTATTCTGAACAGAACCTCTTTTAACAACTCCCTTTCCTACGGCTTTAAATCATTAGAGGTATCATAAGGATTTTTAAATGACATTAATTCATCATCTGGATTGAAAAAGTTTGAATATTGTTGAGCCTAGTTTCCTACTATCATATTCTAAGCAGAAGTATATCCCTGTTTCTTATAAAACTAGTCAAACATTCCTCTAATGTTAGAGTCATACTCTTTGAGGAACTCCTCCGCAATAGTATCATGAGTTATCTGAAGATTATTTACAACTATTTTGATATTCTCAGAATCTACAGTAGGTGCAGTAAAGAATGTTGTATTTAACCCATTTAAAGAGTTTTTATTTTTGGGAGTTTCCCCTCTTAATGTTAGATATGCCCTAGCAGTTAATTCATACAAAGTTGCCATATTTCTAGTAAGAGACTAAGTAGGCTATACTAGAGCTTTCTCAACTTCCTCTGGGTCTGAAAATGATGGATATTGTGTTAGGATTCTATTTAATATATTTTCCAAGGAATGCATCTAAACTACATCATTATCCATTTCTTTCAATTCATCAAAGCCATACTGAGCATATTCCCTAACATATGCCTCTGGTTTTCCAGTCGTGATAGTAATATATTCTTTTAGAATCTCTTCTACAGGATCTGTAAACTGTGCAACTGAAAAATTATTCTCGATATTTAACCCGGAGTTTTCCTTATTTACTACTGTAATTATGTTCTAAAAATAGTTCTTGTTAAATTCACCAATATTATAGGATCTATAAGCTGCTCCATTTATAGAACTTAATACACCTAGAGTTCCAAGTTTTACATTGTCCCCTAACTATGGCAACATTTCATTTAGCAGCTCCATGGTTCTTACTGCCTCCACATTACCATAATCGCCTTCTAAGTCTATATACTCGCTATCTCTCCTGTAGTACCCTAATATATTATTTCTCCCCTGTCTAATAGGGGCTTTTGCCCTTAAATCAAAGGAAGATAAAGTAATTATATCTAAAGTATTATCATCATTATTCTTAAACACGAGTATATTTGCGTCAATTAAATCTGGAAGGAGTTCCCAAGTATATTCCCTTTTTCCAGTTTTTTCATCAGTGACATAATCATTTAGATACTTTCCTAGGACAGACTCTAACTAAATAGCAATACTCTTTAGACCAGGAACAGTTGAGAAAGTCATAAATCCTTTATCATAACTATTGACTATTGCTTCCTTAAGTCTTTGAGTAGAGTATCCTTTTGAGTCCTCTAAATCTGATACATATCTAGATACTAAGTCAAGAATTTCCTGATTCTTTTCTTTAGGCTTATTAGACTTAATGTTATGCTTTTCTCCTTTTATAGTTACTTCATAAGCATGGTCTATATCATTTACCTAAGAAATTACTAATGGTTCAGTTCCCTCAGGATCTATAGAAGGGGCATATTTAACCCATTCCTTAGCAGATTGTCCGATTCCTTCACTTCTTAAGTTTACAGTTGGAAAAATAGCCTTATTTACCTCTAAAGCTCTAGATATAGGCTGAGAAGATATATGATAAGGGATTGAATTATCTTTTATAAAGTGGGCTACCTACTTGTCAAACTTATGCATTGAGTATCCATTTCCAGATTTCTTAGTACTATACTGTATAGTCGCTTGCACTTTGGCTGAAGACACCACTCCATTTGAATCATAAGTAATTCTAACCGGGATAACGTTCAAATCTATATTTTTAATATTAACCCCGTTATATGCTAACATCTATTTTAGAAAGGCTAATTGGTATCTATACTTATCAGCCTTTACTCCTGTCCACTCTCTTGGACTCTGTGTTGTAGTCTTTAGTGCATACATATGAAGAGTTCCATCTTCACCTACAAATAGCCAATCGATGTGTCCAAATATTTCCTTATCCAATCCGGATAATTTAGCTTTAACATTTAAGCCCTAAATAGCTTTACTATTAAGATATTTTCCCTTTTCTTTAACCCAAACACCATGCAGCTAGTCTCTTAAAGAAATTGCAACCTTCTGCATACTATCTGGAACAGAATCTGCAATTAGATCCTAATATTTAGCATCATCATTCTCAAATAGGATTTTAGAATCACCAAGTAAGTGAATAAACTTAGCATCATTTCTTAAATATTTCCACTACTCTATTTCCTAGGATACCTATTTTTCTGCAGACTCAGGATCTATTCCTAAGTCCTCCACTAAGTGTTTTATACTTTCCTATGTATACGCATCAATATTAAATGGAGTAACTAGTGGCTTACCCTCTATATTACATTGTGGCATATCAAGGAAACTTAGCACATTTAATCTTGACTAATCAAATGAAGGCTCTCCATCTATCATAGATGCCTAACTTAAAGTAAGACCTTCTACCTTAATAGAATTGAGTTTATCTATCTGTGAAGCCTACCTGTCGGCTCTACTAAATACTATATCTGTTATCTTATCAAGTTGCTTGAGTTCGTTCTTATTAGAAAAAACTTCATCCAAATAGTCTAGAAGTTCACTATATGAAGTAAACTCTTGACCATTGGCTTTCAAAGTATAATGACAATAATTCATATTAACATTTTTCTATTATATTACCATCTGCTACTTGTTTAGAGATCCACGCAGATATCTTTCTTGAGTTTTTAGTAGAACCAAAATCTATATCGGGAGACTATAGCATTTGAGCCACTTCTTTATTAAATTTTCCAAAAATGCTAGTTATACTCTTTCCATAAAATTCCTTTACATCTGCAATATTTGTATTAAATACTGATTTAGTTAATTTCTTTAACTATTCTTCAGATGCACTAAATACCTAGTCTGTTTGCAGAGAAGTATGTCTTCTAACATAGTTACTAAACAGTTTTGCAAATACCTCCTCTGCTAAGTCCATCTATGATAGCTCAGAATACCTATCTCTAAGCTTATTCATAGTGAATCTACCTTCATCAGTACTCAGTACTAAATTTAATAACCTTTCATAATTACCTCTTAATTCTGGATTGCTCTTTAACATTCCTAAAACTAAATGGACATGTTCATGTAATAGGTCATTAGTAGAAGCAATTGAAGTATTTACATAGACCTCACCATTATAAATAAAAGCCTTATCAATATTAGGATCTGCTATCCCCTTTAATTCCTTTGATACCTCTTCAGAGGTAACTAAGTTTATAGGAACTCCAAATTGATTCTGCAGAGCAGTAGATATAGCAGACATCCACATAGTAATAGGGGCATTCTACTTCTTCTTATATTCCTCTATCTAATCCTTGTCAGTAGGAATCACCTTATACTCCCATCCATTAGACCCTAATGATTTTCTATCCTCTATATAATAGTAGTTTGAATCACTTTCTGCTATATTGTTAGCTATATTTACTAATTCCTAGGCATTTGTTCTATCCTCCATTCCCAATAGCTCATTTATCTTATAAATATAAGTTACTGCTTTCTCTGGAGTATTCATTTCTGAAACTATACTGTCTTTACTGGTTTCATCAATATTCCAAGACTATACTAATTTATTAAAGCTCTATAAGGTATAGGCGTTCTTTCCTAGTAGAAATTGCTCATCCCCTCTAATATTAGTGTTTCTATCAACAGGAACATTAATAGACTCTATTATCTATCCAGGAAGAAAATTAGTTGAACTCCTAACAAATTCACTTGGCAAGCTATTGTCCCAATTTGAACTTCCATCCTCATTTGTAGAATGGTCTCTGAACTTAAATTCTATTAAAGAATTTTTTCTAAGGTGTTGTTTAGACAGAGCTTTATCCACTGCAGCCTGGGCAGCTTTTTTAGAAGTATATGAGTTACTTAAACTCTACTCAACTAAGGTTCCTCTACTAAGATAGTACCTTTTCTTTTTATTGGGAAGTGCTTCAGCATATATTGTATACCCTCTATATGCTTCAGTACTCATGTTCTATATAGTATCATAAGCAATTCCATACTTTTCTGATATAGGAGTAAACTGCTATTTAAGCGTTATACCTTTCTTACTGCTATATGCATATTGGTATGTAAAGTCAGGTTCACTTGATAAAACTAATCTAAATAGTGCATCGTAACTATTCTTTACACCATCTAATAATTGCTTTACATCATCAACATTTCCCTCCTAACTATTTACATAGTCCAATATAGAATTTATAACTTCGTCAGCCTTTCTTGAGCCAAACTCATTAAAGGCTTTCTAGGTAGATACCCCTATGCTATCCAGAAGAGGTTTATGGTATTGCTTTAACATCTTATACAAATCCTAGTTTGAGATAAATATCTCTCCATCTCCTTTATAAAACTTCCTGAAATTAAGATCCGTTACAAATGGATCCTCATAATCATTAGGAATGTCGTAATTTCTCAAATTTCTCAGAAAGCTCTCAGCAACCTGTATAGCGCTCTTACCACTTTTTAAGAATATTCCGGAATATGCTTTTTTATTAGAAACATAGTCTACTAGCATATCTTCAAGGCTGCTTATCTCTGGATTTTTCTATTTGCTCTCCTATAGAATCTCGTTTAATTCCTAATAATATGGAGATTCCTCCGAGACATTTAAACCATAATCTCTAATAGTATTTCTAATTTTTAGGAAGTTTGAAAGTTTCTAAACATCTTCCTTAGTGCCTTTTACTATAAATACCTCCTCTCCATTAGAGTTTATAGTTCTTCCATATATAGGTTTTCCTCCTATAGATAATTTATTTACAAGTAGAATATTTGCATTTCCATCAGGAAATTGAATTTCTCCAAATTCAGGACTTTCTCTTAAATACTATAGAGTACAGTTAGCCTGAATACCCTCCTACTGCAAATCTTTTAATTTAATACTTCTTAGTCCACTATTTATAGACTAAGCTCTTATCCCTTCTACTATTTTATTAAGGGCTTCTGGATCTTCTCTTAGTGCCTATATAAAGCTTTCATCAATGAGGACTGAAGGAGAACTATCATTTAAGTTCAACTTCAGTTCTTCCCCATTGACTTTAACTGTAATAATACATTTACTCATTCGCAAACTTTACTTACGGTTAATAGTCCATCCCTTATAAAATTATTTATATAAGAGATAATGTTATCTGAATCTTTTAATTCTTGTATAGTATTTAGCTAGTTCTGTAGGTAGTCAGAGAATTGTCCTCCTAGTACAAAATAGCTTCTTTCATTATTTACCCTTTCTAGGTAATGGTTCTAATCCTCACTCTAGCCTTTACGTAGGAATCCTTGCATTGGCTAGTAAGAAGTTCCGACTCTTTCCATAATTACTGGTCCATCTTCAGTCATCTGAATGCAATAAGGATCAGTCTATCCTTTAGTAGAGCGAACACTAGAAGCAGCGGATATCATTATATCTCTATAACTTAAGTTTATAATAGGAGTATCCTTAGAATACTTGGAGGTATCAAACTCCATATCCGTATCTAATCTTGGAACTCCATAATAGTCTACCTTTCCTAAGTAATCAAAGTATTTAGACAAAAGCCTCATAGACTAATTCTTACTTATAAAAGCATCAAATAGAGTAGTTAATCTACTTGCTCCATACTGATTCTTATTTACAACCAGGTTATAAAGCATAAATAGGTCTGATAAGGTCTAATCTCCTACCTTATATTTAGATAGGGCTTGTAGTCCAGATGAATATGCCTAATACTTCTTCTAAGATTCGGTACTATCTTTTATAGTCATCATATTCAGTCCCACTTTATAAAGAGGAATTTTCTATTCACTACTTCTCAAGAGTCCTGAAATGAATGGATTATTTGCTAAATCAGTATATTTCTTTTCCGAAATATTTCCATCCTAGTCTACTTCAGTTACTATTCCCTATTTCAATTTAGGAATGATTACATTCTCAAATATATACTTAAAGGAAGCAATTGATGCTCTATTGTCTAGATATAGTAATCCGTCTTCTTTAAAAGTACCTGTAGAAGCATCTGCCTACAAGTATTTAGTTCCGGCTATTACAGGAATACTGATGTTCTAGTTCTAAATAAAATTAGTTATAATAGCTGCATCTATTCCACCTAACATCTTTTTCTAATACTTCTCAGATATGTATCTGTAAGTACTCTTTGCCTAATTAAACACAGCATTGAATGTTTTTGATTTAAAGGAGAGATTACTATCAATATCAATAACTGTAGAGAGAATATCTCTAATAGCATCAAATTGCTGAATGTGAGTAAAGGCATCGAATATGTTAATACACTTCTTTACCTAGTCATATTCATCAGCAATCTACTGACGGTAATTAGCATCCTTTAACCATCTCAAGACATCCATTGGTGCAGCATCTTTTAACTATTCTTTTACTTCTGAAGATACTTTATTATCTCCTAAAGTTGCTTCTACTCCCTGAGAGAGAATGCTCTAGATAAATGAGGTAAGTTTCTATAAATCAACTTTAGAGGTTGGAAGTCCCTAATTAAGTCCAAGGAATCTACCAAAGTTACTAAACTCGTTAGCTCCCTCTAATACATTCTAAAACTCATCACAATCAGCAACTACACTTTCAATGTTTTCTGGATTTCCTAATCCTGCCTTCTCATATGCTTCTTTTATCTAAAGCATTTTTAATGCACCATACCTAGCTTCCATCTTAGGGTTTATCTTGCCATTAGTCATGAATTGACCTCTAGCAAATGATATTGCGGTGTTTATATCAACTGTAGTTCCTCCAAAAATATTTTCCTCAGTAATAGAATCTATAAATGATGCTACTGGTGAAGTCATAAATGTAACGATGTCGTCTATATTCATTCCTACTGTAATTAAGAACAAATACATTTTTGCTAATTTATTACCTGCATTTACTTTAGCAAGAATTAACTCCTTAGCATTATCTGTTGCAGCTGACAGAACTTGACTAATCATCAAGTCAACATAAAGGTTTCCAGTAATTCTCGATCCAAACTCAGCTTGAATATTAGGGTCTACTCCATCCATATTCAAATCTGGGAGACCTGTTATTGTTCCAGGCTGGATATTTCCCTTTGCTCTTCCTATAATTCTACTAGTTGTAAATTGGAAATGACCATATTTTCTCTTCTCTGCATTTCCATGCCTAATCAAATCATTTAAGTAATAGTGCCACATGAATGAGGATTTCTCACCATTGGCAGCAATACCAATGACGTTCTTACCAGTCATATTAGAATATTGCATAAGGTACTTAGTTGTAGGATTCAGAAGGGTCATTTCTGAAGCTGCTTTCTATTTTGGACTATACCCAGATGCTGCACGGAAGTCTTCCATCTCAATAGGAGAATAAGCTCTAGTCATATTCACTAAATCTTGAACAGTATTCTATATGTGCGAAGAAATAAAGTTCTTACTTACATCCTGAGATAAGTTAGGAGGAATCTAGGTAAACTCATGTTTATTAAGATTCTTTACTACTTCTAATCCGTTAGGGTTAGTATAGGAGATATTAACAGTCTTGCTATCACCATCCTAATAAGATTCCCTATTTATCTCATTTATAAGATCTGCATATAGTCTAATTTTAGATGCTTGATCCTATTCACCACTAATTCTTTCAATCCAAGGGTCTAAATCTACTATGTGATCTAATTGCTTTAATCTATTTTCTATTACTCCCTTGCGATTTTCATCAGTAGTCTCTGTTAATTGCTTTGCAAGATTAGCTCTAGCAGCTGCTGCATCATTTATTACTGTATGTCTTATCTTCTGAGGCATTGGTAGGTATTCTGAAGCGGCTAGTGTTTCATCAGTAGAATAATCAAATAGATTACTCCATCCAACGTATTTACCATTGGTATCAAAACACAGACCCATGACATATGCTTTATCTATATCCGATTTATCTCATGTCTTTCAACACAAGTCCGACTATATCATCATTATATTAAAATATAATGTCTCGCACTTCGGAACCTGACTCTTGAAGTTTTATAAATTCTTCCTTAGTTAAATCTTTTCTTATCTTGTAGAGAAAAGATGGAACCTATTCTATATATGGCTTTATTATTTTAATAAATTTTTCGCAGTCTAACTCAGAACTAGAAGCTATAGAGTATGTATTTCTACCTTCTTTAAAGGGTCTAAAGTGTATACCCCATACTTCATCGAAATAATTTATTATAATTTTAACAGTATTATCATCAACACATGTTGCTATTTTAATAGTGTGTTGAATAGAACTTCTTTGTTTTGACGTATTAACATTAATACATCCATCATCCATATACCAGATAGCTAATCCTAGAGGATTTAACCATTTTAATAGTTTTCTAGTAATAGTTTTCTTTGGAGTATAAACAGACCTACGTAATGCTTTTATTGTCGGAATAAGTGACATTTGAGAATACAAAACACTTTTCCCCGTATTATATCCACATTTTGATATATATTCTTTTACCCCATTATTCTTGATTCCATACTTATTTAATAATCCCACCTTCCATTCCAAATATTCTCTTTGCAATGTAGAATGAGAGAGCTTAAATACGTAATTACTAGATATTGTCCCATCTCCTATCAATAGAGCTATTAATAAGCTCTTTTGTTCTTTACTAAGTCGAATAAATTTTCTTTTTGTCATATTTCGTTTAATAAAATTGGTTTTACTTAAACGAAAGTTCCTACTCCCTTTCGGGATAGTCTGTGAACCTTCATCCTTATAAATATATAGGTAATTTTGTCAACTGACAAGTCTTTTCTAAAAATATTTATCTAGGAAGCTTGGCTGCGGATTGTCCAATTCTATACACTTTTTACTATCTCAATAATAGTTAATTATTGCCTTTAGATATATTACTACTCTAAATTAGTATATATAGACTCTAAGGAGTTCCCCGCAATTCACGAGATTTAAAGACTACAATTTTGTCTATAGTCTGATCCTTGTAACCATGTCTACCATGCAGTTACAAAGCATTGTCCAGTTTCTGTTCCAGTGAATCCTACATTTTTCATCTTCATGAATGACTGTAGTGTCTGTGCTGGAATACGAGCAACTGTAAAGCTCTATGCTTTTCGGAAAGAAGTATACTACTTGTTCTAGTTTTTAGCATCAAATGCTGCTAAAGCTTTTTTAAGTTTAATACCTGCAATCTTAAAGCGATTATTATCATTTTTGTTTGGATTTGCTGCCTGCATTATCTTATGCAAAGATACTACATATTCTGATAAATCCTAATCATAATCTATTTCTTTACTAAAATTATATAAGGTTTCTTGGAGAATCTTTCCAGAGCCAAATGAAAGAGACTTGTTTAACTATACTCCTCCATATTCGTCTGATTTATATATGTTTCCAAGAAGTCTGCTAATATACTAATTTACTTCCTAGTCAAATTTCTATTCTGGAGTTAATTTAGAAGTATGACCTTCAGCATTTGTATAGGTAAGTTCTGCGTCAGAATACTATTTCTGCTCTAAGCATTGCTTTATGGCACTTCTATTAATGTTATACAAATCATAGGATACTATTGATCCATCCTCTGCAATTTCATCAACCCTATGCTTAGATACAAATTCTATATATTGAAGTACTCTATCACCATCTCTACGGTAGGTGTTTTGATTCTCAACCTTCTTACCTCCCTTTACAAAGGCTTCCTTCTTATTATCCCACACAATATCATCTCGTACTATTTCTCTACCTATTTCAAACAGACGCACGTTATCCCCTGTTATAGCATAAATCCTATTAACAATAGTTGGAGAATTTTCAGATACTTCATATTCTCTCTAATATTTTCTCTTATTTATATTGTCCCAAGCTCTATAGAATGACATACAATTACTACTATTCTTCTAAAGAGGTTTAAAGGTAATGAATGTGTGATTTCCATTTCCTTTAGTGAATACCAAGTCGTAATTATCAGATTCAACAGATACTGTAGGAGTAGAGAAATAAGACTTTCCTTTCTTTAATACATCCACCAAAGAGTCTCCTGCCTTAATTCCGAACTTAGAGGCATACAGATTAGACATAATAATCTCCGCTGCTTCATTTTTTAGATTAGAAATCTTTACTGGCTCAGCTCCCTATGCCAATTCATATACTCCCTTTTTAATATCATGGAAGGCTTTATCAACGTCCCACTTCTTAACTGCTTCTGCAGATAGTCTCTTCTTTTCATCTCCAGATATATTCATATCATCAATTTGAGCAAGTTCCTAAATCTATCCCTTTACTCTCCAATGATTAAAGATATTGGTATGATGTTGAACTCCGATAGCATCTACATAATCCCAAGTGATTCTAACTGGAGCTAAATTTCTAGGTACTGTAACGTCTTTTTGGAACTTCATACTAGAGATATTTGAATAACCTCTCTTTTGTAGGTATTCTTGTGGATTATCCTAGAAGTTATAGTAGTCATGAATCTCATTTAACGAAATATGTTCATAGAATGTTCCAGTTTGTCCTAATGCATTAGTTCCTTCTAAGGTTACTAACACATTTTCAGTAGGTATGAAAGACTGTCCATCTTCATATACTGGCATACTCTACTGTATAGTAGACAAGTACTATTTCACAATATCCTATTTTGCTTTAGTATTATCTAGCTCTGTTGATGAGAACCCTTTCTCTGTGGCTTCCTTTACTAGATCTTCAAACTAATAAGTCATTCCATTTATGTCGTATATCATTGACATATTATAAGAAGGAACCATCACAGTACCAAGACCTGGATACTAACGTTTAATAGATTTTTTGTTTATGTTAGATACAAATGTAGAAAGAATACTACTATATATGTTTGGGTCACTGAAAGGTATCTTTAGTTTGTCAAGAGAGTGATCTGTATTTAAATTAAATTTAGCCTTTATGTTGTTTATAATAGCTTCAGCTAGACCAATCTCTCCACTTCCAGACTTAATATTTGCCATAATAGTTCTACCTATGACATCATAGATAGCAGACATATCTCCAGATTCTCTAAACTAAGCAACTGCATCAAGTTCTACCTTAGACAGGTCTAAGGCAGTCTACCCTAACTACTAATAAATCTGTGTAACGTAATCATGCAAATAACCTCCTGCATCTAAGGAGCTTATAACCTGAGAGAACTCTGTCATGTGTGCTTCATCAGCTGTATGGTCTGAATCCTGCTGGATACCATAGGTATCAGATCCTATAGTCATATAAGAAAATTCTGTATCGTCATACCAAGAGGAAGTAGGGTTTATATTTCCAACTCCATTCTTTACAGCAGAATTATTTGCAAGGACATGAATCATAGCCCTCTTTAAAGGCTAATCATAGCTCTTAATACTTAAATCCTTCGGATCTGCTCCTTCTTTTAAGGTTGCTACATGGTTTATGTAGTTAGTTACAGCTATATTGGAACCCTCAGAGTATACAAAATTCTCTCCATTATAAGATTCCGACCATATACCTCCTAAGGATGTATGGAGTTCAAATAATGAATCAATTGTATGATATGGAGTATTCTCTAAAATAGACTCTGAAGGAATGTGACTTCCTGTATTATCAAAATAGTGATAAACTTTCTATTCCTCTCCTATAGGTTGATTTCCCTAATCTACTGCTTGTTCAATAGTATAATATACTCCACGCTCTCTACCAAAGTCTGTAATCTTAATATGATTTCCAGCCCTATTATAGTAAAGTTGATTATTTGGATAAAGATTCTATTCCATAATATCATCTGCGAATGATATTTCATGGTCAGCTTTATAACCGCAACCTTTTATTAAGTCAATTTCTCCATCATTCCAAGCTCCTTCTATTGACTTTCCCTGTGCATCAACTACATGCCATCTCTTACTATGCATCTTTCTAAAGATATTATGTAAGTTGATTGCGTGTTTAGTTGAGTTTAGGTCATTTCCAACTGATTGCCTCATCCACTGATTTGTAATAGTATCTGTTGCATATTTTAACAAAGTTGCAGTCATATACCTATCATCATAATAGTGTTGAATAGGCTTCTTAATTGTTCCAACTTCATTTGGACCAAGAGATTTATTCTCAAGTATAGACCAGAAAGGACTTAGCTGAGCACTACCGTCATGTGCATCCACTGCGTCAGTTTTTCCACTAAAATTGAATACGTCCGCAGGAACATCTGAAATACATGCAATATTCATTTGTTCACATATACCTTCAAGACTTGGAACCATCTTAGTCATAGTTGCAGACATAATTACATTACGCTTAAACTGAGCATTCTGCCCTAGGTTTTCCATAGCATAAATCTAATCATCATAGGCTGCCTCTAAATCTGCAATAGTATTCTCTAGAGGAACTCCTTCAACTTTAGCTCCATTAGCTATTAGTTCTTTACCATTATCTATCATCTTTTTTAGATCATAGAAAGTAAGAACATTTTGGTCATATTCTGGATTTAGAAAGAGAATATTTCTCTTATTGAGATTTTCATTCTTTATTTTCTTCTTTAAATCCAACTTAGCCAGAGCCTTGATTTTGTGGTTAATTTCTGAACCAGTTGTACTAAATCTAAGATTGTTTCCAATGAGATTATCAATAAGAAAATAAGCATTTAGCATTGGATTTAAGGTAAAATCTGCATTATCATCTATACTTCCATATAGAATATCCTCATTTCCAGACTTTGCTAAAACTACATATTCTTCACCTCCTATTTTCTTAATCCATTGTTTAGTATTTAACCCAAAGGTTTGCTTCATAATAGACTTCATCTATTCATCTACAGGAATAGAGAATTGTTTTTCCAGAAGGTTCTTTAGAAATCTTCTTTTTTCCAAAGCAAGTCTCTAATTCAATCTAGTAGAATCATTTGGATTGTATAAGTTAGTAGCAAACTCGTAAAGTAGTTCATTGAATGCTAGTTTTTTCCCTTTAATTTGCCTATAATGTAAATCCTTATAAAGAGTAATAGTATTATTTGGATTTGCTTTATTGTAGGAATTGACTGCATTCATTAAGTCTTTTTCAGAATTAATAGTGACCTCTTCTCCTGTTGCAAGCTTGGTTGGGATTCCTTTTAATACTTTACTTATGTCATCTATACCTTTAATTTGTGGAAATAACCTCTTATAATCCTCAATGACTCTTTCGTATACTTTATTATAGGCAGTGCCTATTGTACTTTTAAGTTTAGATACTACTGCCTATTCAAGAGCGGGGCTCTTTATAAGGTCAGTTAATTTCTGATTATCAATGATGATATCTCCAAGACTTATATGGTCTGCAATAAATTTCGTTTTATCAGATTGAGTAGTAGACTGTGTGAAGACTGTTCCATCCTCATGTAAAGGGAGTAGAAACTTGTTAACCAAGGCATTGTACAAAAGCTCTCCCTCAGTCATATTCTTTATCTACTTAACTTTACCATCCTTAGTTCTAACATCAGTGTCAATAGTCACATCTAACACCACTTTTCTATTTCCTGAGAAAAGAAGGTATGCAGTTGGACCGCCTGCTTCATTTGATTCCCTCATCTGAGTTTTTATATCTCCACTTAGGAATGCAGGGCTAAAGTTTGGAATTTTATCTCCGTCTAAGTTTGAGATTACAGATTTAGAAGTATCATTAGCTAATAATGCTCTTGTATTTGCTAACTTAACAACCCAAGGCTCATTAGAATCGACTGTAGTTAATTGGTAACCATCAAAGTCAGTTCTAAAATATTCATATAGATTTCTTGCATCATAGATTCCTGGGAACTTTCCAGAATCTTTTAAGAAGGTTCTCAATTCTGTTAGTGCATAAGTAGAACCATCTTCTTTGGTAGCTTTTCTGAAATCATTATAAATATCTTGTATTACTAGGGCTCTAGCTGCAGACATAAATACATCATGTAGGAAATTAGGTCTACCTTTCATTGAAATAACTAACTCATTTAATGACTGAGTATTCTTACTGAAGTCAGTATTAAGCATATTATCTATGAAAGATAGAACATCTGCTAGCTGAGTTTCCTAGGCAGTTAAGTTATGTCTAGACACTAAAGCATTTCTCTACTCTCTTGTGTTAAGAGATACATCCTTAAGCCCCTCTAACTCCTTAATTTGGAATCTACTAGCTGATACATTCTTCTTGGATAGTAGATTTATTCCTAATCCATTTACCTTAATTTGATAATCTTTTCCAGCAATATTGATAGAATAACTTTTTCCATCTGCCATAGGAGTTAGTTTATATTCATCTAACAACTGAGCACTATCCAGTCTTTTTATGGTATTATCATTTATGTCATTGATAATATCAAATTTAGTCTTAGAAATTGAATATTTATCCTTAACTGCGGTTTTTGTAGTCTAAGTATCAAAGTCATAAACTGTCTAAAGATAATTTAGAGCAGTATTTGAACATATTAGACCATACATTGTTTCTATCAGATTATATCGAGAACGAATACCGTTTTCCTTTAAATACGCATCCTCAATCTCAAGCCATGACTTATTTTGTCTTCCGTTCTACTTGGTTTTCTTTCTGGTATCAAATACAGTTCTGTATATAGAGTACAGAACATTCATGTTATTATAATCAAACCCTCTAGATTCTAGCTCTCTGATAATATTCTAATTCTTGTCAACAAATAGTTTCTTGAATATAGTCTGTAGATTGCCGTTTCTCCTAGATTGGTCTTTAGTTAAATTTTCTACAGCGTCTTTGAACTCATTATCAGTTACTAAAGTTCCTGCTGATTTCAGCTTAACTACAGTTCCTACAAAATCTTTTGGTTCTAGACGTCCCCATTGTTCAACTTCATCCTTATAATCATATAGAGATATTCTATTTATTAAGACTTGGCTGAATTTAGCCATTTCTTCCAAAGAGTCCTATACATCGTCTCCCCAAGTCTTTCTAGCATTGCTGTTTCCTGCTGCAATCTAATACTTATATTGATAAGTAGGTGTACCGTATCCATCCAACGTAAATTGAATAGGGTTTGCCTATGAACCTATATTGATGAATTTACTTAAACTCTGTTTTAATACATCATCAAAGTATGTTAGATTAATAAAGGCATTAACTGCATTATACAAATCTCTATTTTGACTTGTCTACTTTACTTTATCTATGTCTTCATTCCATCCATTTTCTATTGAGTCTAAAAAGGTTCCTTCACTTTTTAAGGACTCAATAATATTATACATAGCTGTAATGGTATTGTAGTGATTTTGAGTCTTTATCTTTACTTTATTATTCTTTGTAGAAGTTACATAGAGATTCTTAGGAAACTATTCGACGTCAGCCTCCTGAAGGTGATACTTAGTTAGGTAATCTCTTATAATTTTATATTGAGATTCCTGATAGTTTATTATATTGTTATTTAACTTTCTATCGGAATCAATGATCATTCCTTCTCCCCTGGTGTCAACGATAGTAGCAAGCGCTAAGTTATCTTCGAAAATTCTACGTCTCCAGGAGTCCATTCCTGGATTGGACGTACCATAAACACTTGATAATATTGATTTATATTTTATCTACTGGATATCCTCTTCTCTAACTAGATCTGTTCCCTTAATAATTGCAGATATTTGCTATTCTGCCTTAGTTAGGGGTCTTGGTAGAAGCTTAGTTTTTAAGGATCTTGTAATGCGAGCTTTATCTTGGGTAGATAGTTCAAATGGAAGATTTGCCTTTGATAATTCTACTCCAACCTGCTTTACAAGAGCGTCTATACTATCAGTATAATTTTCCTCGTCAACAGATTCGTCTATATCAGTGCTGAAGGGAAGATCCTACAGCACTGAATAAACGTCCTCTATTAACTCGTCTACATTTGATGATTCTAATTTAGAAAGATTTATCATATTTGAATGAAGATCTTTACTATAATTAGGAACTCTACATTTTTTCATATTAAATTGGACATGAGTTTAATAAATTAGTTAAATCTCTTATAACGTCATTAGCATCATCTTCATAATTTTCTTTTAAATATCCTATCATTTTATTAACAATCATAGTGAATGTTTTCCAAGAAATATCACCTCCCTGTAAAGAATTGGAAAGTTCTTCCGTGAACATCTACAAATCGTCTTCTTCTAAATTAGAGAAGAAACTATTTGTTGTATTCAATATAGTGTTAATAGCCTCATCAGATGTTAAAGTATCCGGATGTGTTTGTTCTGCAATATCTGGAACTATTACTAGACCATCATCGTAGTGAATATTGTAATAGGACTCATTTCCATCCTAGTCTACAAAGGTTAATCTTTTAGCATTAGGTATAGAATCTGTTGCCTTCAAGGTCTTACCCTAAAACTCCTCAGAATCCTTAAGAGAAGTAATATCTCCGTTCTCTGAAAGTCCGAGTAATATATTTTCAAAAGAAACTTTTGGATTGTTCTATATGAAATTTCTAAGACCCTTATCAATTCTTTTATTTACTGCCTTTACATAATCCTCTACAGTATCATAATCAGCGGGATCTATCTCTATTCCTGCTAGATTTAATGTATTACTTATTGAAGTATGCATCTGCTATACGGGACTAACAACTTCTTCCTATTCTACAGGCTTCTATGCAGGTTTTTCTGTCTGTTCTACATATGGATTTATATCAACTGCAATTAGAGGTCCAGAAGAAACTGCATTAGAAGAAAATAACTTCTTATTAGTTACAGTTCTATCGATCTATCCAGATTCTTCATTCTTTCTCTCAACTAATATTGGGTCAGAGAATATTCCGTACTTAAACTAAGCTGCAGTTGCACGTATATTATCTCTAGTAAAATCATTTTCTACAGGTGTAGAAATGACTCCATGGAACATCAAATTAAATAAATCATCCATTCTAGAATCATATACTCCAGTTCCATTTTCCTTATTATATGGAATAACTCCAGGTGTTCCCTCAGAGAACTCTGCATCTTTGTCAGCACCAACTTGATTATCAATTGGATCAATAATTCCCATCCAATTTAGAACCTTATCCTAGTACTTAATTGTATACGGAGTAGCTCCATCTTTCTATCTATCAACTATATAGTCCAGAAAGTCCTCCTTACCTGTTGCCATCTAATTGCTTATGTAATGAGCTGTCTTGATCATTACAAGTGGAAGAGTAGTTAAGTTAGTTTTATCAGAAATATGTAAGGTACTTCTAGTACTAGCATCCTATTCTTGGAAGTCCAAATCAATATTATTGGTTGCTTCAACATTCTTAAACCAACCCTTCATATCTTTTAAGTTTGTAGTGATATAGGACTTCTTGTTCTACTCAGAAGGAGATATAATCTAGTCAACTATGTTGTTAAATATATTCTCAAGTACAGCTAATTGAGTTCTAGCAATCTGAGGATTAATATAAATTCCTACAGCTTTATCAGGATTGTCATAGAATTTACTATCTATGTTTGTTAACTTTCTGAGGTAAGCACCATGAACAGAGTTGAATCCAAGTCTAAATTCTTTTACGTAGTCAGCCAAACTATCATTAAAGTCCCATAGAACCTATAGCCTTGACTATAATTCTGGGGATACCAGTTTTCTGTACTATGCTTCATCTAAATTATCCTTATCTCCTTTCTACCTTTGGAACTCTGCATTGTCCATCTGACAAAGCTTATTCATATCTTCGTCATTTAAACCATTTTCCTTACAGAATGCGTCATAACGCTCCATAAAGCGACCTAAGCCTGCTCTGTAGTTCCACATTGCTTTGTACATTCTTATGGCAAATGGCTACAGTTCCATTGGTGTGGTAAATGTACAATTTCCTACTCGATTATTGTATAATTCTACCCACTTTTTTTGATAAAGAGATTGAAATGAAACTCCGACATTATCAAGACGAATCATTCTAACCTACTTAGGCATAGTTGGATCCTATGTCTATCTTATATAAATATCCTTTAATTCTGATGGAGAAAGTAATAAGTTGCTAGAAACGAACATTATAGGTTTACCTCTCATTTCCGGACTAATTCCAGGAATGTCATCTATTACAATATTAACATCAGATTCTACCTAAATAGGTGCCTTACTTCTATAAGGACTCTAAGAGTTATTAGCTTCCTCTAACCTATAAGAAGAATCCAAAGGCATTAAACGAGTATACTGTGAGAATTTTGGAGGATTAACTCTAAATTCCTGGTTATTCTAAACCCATCCATCAACTATTGTAGAATACTTAGTTATAATATCATCATACGAATCATACAATCTTTGTAGTTCCTCTGAATTTTCTGCACCATTATCTATCTTAGATTTAATAGCTTCTTTGATAGAATTTGCATTTCTAGCCCAGGTATCTGGACTATTCAGACCTCCTAGGGACACAGAATATATATTTCCATCTTTTCCCTCCAGTTTAGCTACAAGTTTTATTACCTTTCCTCGTATTGTTCTATCCTCATTACTTAGTCCACTTCCCTTAGTTAAACCTATAAGTCTATTTGAATCAGACTCATCTTCTACACTTATAAAGTACTATATATTATTAAAGGAATCCTTGCTGAATATTTCCCTAGTTTCAGGAGGCAATCTATCGTAGTACTCAGATCCGTATATTATTAAATTCTTTAATTGAATTACTTTACGCATTAGTTCTACTTTACCTTCCTTTACTTCTTGTCCAGGCTTTACAAAGATTCCTAAGTCACTAGTACTATTAGAGTCATTTACCCAAATATCTCCAGCAGTATTAATTCCAGAGTAACTTACACTACTATAGGTAGTTACAGGACTACTTAGAATGGCATTCTATTCCATCTCCTCTGAGGCTGATTCTGTTTCCTCTTCAGAATTATCTCCATCCTCTTTAATAGGAGCGGCTTCTTCCTATATCTCCTCCTAAGATACCTCCTGTCCGCCTATTGTAGTTGGTTCATTTGGCTCTTCATCCTGATCAGTAGTAGGGGTTTCCTAAGGCTATTCAGACACTTCTGGATTGTCTGCAAGAGCTTTCTCGATTTCTGGGAGTCTTTTATCTCTAAATTTCTAAACAGAAGTAGATAGTCCAGAATATTCTCCATTAAACTCAGATTCAGCACTCTATATTATATCAGATAATCCATTATCTATAAGGATAGTACCTTTAGTACTTCTAGTAATTAGAGTGTATAAGTCCTTAGAGAATTGATTAATATTTATATTGTTGTTATTCCAGTTGTTTCCTAAGTCAAGGTTCCATTTTTTGTCTACCACAACATAGTCAAATTCTCTTCCCTAAACATCTAGAGGAGACATTGGGTCACTAACCTTTAGTCCTGCATCTCTCAACTTTTGATACTCGGTAGATGATGAATCTCCTATGAATCCAACAGAAGCATTCTTTGGAATTTTATTGAGAACATCTTGAGGAATAGTGTCAGTAATCATTTCCCCGCTAAAGACATCTTTATTATAATAACGCAATTGAATATTCTTGAAGGTCTATTCGTAAACAGTATTTCCAAGAGTTCCTGGATCACTAACTGACAATTTATCAATTACAGAAAGTAAAGGCTATTGATTAGAAACCTTTAAAGCGTTTCCATTCCTTAATGATAAATATAGTGAAGGAGACCTCCATGCTATAAGAGAATTTTCTTCAATATTTCCTATATTATTTTTGTTATATCCATTCTGGTGTTCATCTCCTATAAGAATTAAATTTATTCCATTAAGGTCACAGAATTTTGATATAATAAGTAATTCTGGAGTACTAAAATGAGTTGCCTCATCTATCACTAACTATTTAGGAGCATTATCAATCTTCTTTACATTTAGATTATCCTTTAGATTTACAATGGTACTTCCGTTCTCCTTCTAAGTTGTATATAAATCTTTAATGTTTGGTGCCTTACCCCCAAAGATAGTATTAAATAAGTCAGATTTCAGTTTTTCAGTACTGTCTGGTAAGCTATCCTTTAGATTGTCTACCTAACTCTAAGTAGGACCAGAAACCCAAGTATTCTTTCCAGTTCCAAGATTTAATCTTGCTACTGCAAATGTTTTTCCACTTCCGCCAAGTCCAGTAACTATAGAAGTATTATGAGCTACATCCATCTTAGAGCCGGTTTTAGCTTTAATCCAATCTAATGCCTCATTAATTGCCTTAGGATTTTCTTTCTGTGCATAAGCAAGTTTAGATACATACTCCTGCATAGATATCGGAGCCATATTAGCATTCCCATCAAGGAATGTCTTTAATCCCCTATAGTACTTTGTAGTACTTGCTGATATAGCCCCAACTATTAACTAGAACTTGTCGTAATTTGTTAACTTGTCATAAGTTAGATTCTCGTCTAGCTTAGCTGATTCCTATCCTAGTACCTAATTAACATCAAATATACTATTAGATAGATTATCCAGAATTTCAGCAGTAGACATATTTGACTTCCTTCTATTTTTATAAAGTAACTCCTATAATGCTACTAAGGATGAAAGAGAATCATCTAATGTCAAGTCTTCATAACCATCCAATAGGTCTAGAGTAGGGGAAATCTTGAATGCAGTTCTATTTAAATCAAAAAATTGTTTAGTTGACTTAGTTAGTGCTTGATTTGCCTTAATAAATTTTATTTCTCTCTATCCCGTATTCTAATCATGCTTATTAATCCATGAATTAATTTCTCGTCTATATGCAGAAATTTCTCCAAGAAGCATATTAGCATCTCCCTCTTCAATCTCTGGGAGCTCTTCTGTTTTACTAAAGACATCACTATGATTCTTTACAAATTCATTCACATATTTATTGTGTCCTACAGGTGTTCCGTCTGTAGTTCTTACTGAAGCGCCATATATGAAGGATTCTGCAGTTTTAAAATCTTCTAGAATTTGCTTTAAGCTAGATAGCTAAGAATCACTTAATTGGAAATCAGCATTCGTTTCCTATGAGTTATAGGAGTTATATATATCTTGAAGTAAATCTTCAACATTAACATCATTATTAGAAGAGAACTTAGAAATTTTATTAAGAAGAGGAATAACTGGATTATTTACAAAGGTAGTTCCTTCTAAGGCATTAAGAGTCTTAGTCTGAGGAGAATTGTTTACCCCTTCGATAAAGGTATCTAGATTCTTAAAATAAGAGTCTGACATCTAGTCAGATACATTATTTACTATTTCATTATATTTACTCTCTGAAACATCGGCTACTGTATCAGCTACTTCTGATTCTAAAACTGACGGATCTATTGTAGCCTCTGCGTAGAATTTCTATAACGGTTCAAGATTATCTGAGAAAAATCCCAAATAATCCCATTCATCCTCTAAAGAATTTCCATTTCTCGCCATATCATATTTGATAAAAGCATCCAGGTCTCGATAAGTAACCTCTCCGTTATTCTCAAACTAGTAATCAGAAGGAATATTAAAAGCCTACTTCTCGTCTGTAGACAAGCTAGATATAGATTCAAGAGATCTTATAAAATCAGGATCCGATGAAAAGGCTCCAACAGTTTCATACTTTCTTCCAACTATTGATGAGGCAGTTTCGTTAATTCTATTCTTAATTGCTTTCTTTAAAGATGGAATATCCTATATACCCATCTTCAGAATCAGATTATATAAGTCAGTATTTTGCTTATCAATATCAGAAATATCATTAGGATCTACTTCCTATCCATCTTTAGGAGTAACTTGCATTTCCCACCAATGCTTCTTAACATCAGCATCTGTCTGTTCAGCTACATTATCAAGATAGTACTTAAGTAGTTCACCTCTAAGAGCTCCAATCTATGATACAAAATATCTGAAATCTGTAGAAGTTATAGGCTACTTAGCAAATTCCTGAATCCATCTAAATTGATTATCAATATTGTATTTACGTATTGCATCAGCGTGCTTTTTCTGACGTGCTCTGAAGTCTTCTTCAGATTCTCCTTCTAATGGAGAAGCTAAGGCTGCAAATTCTTCATCAGACTCAGAGTCAAGCTTATCTGTTATTTGCAGTAATTTCTTAGAAGGATCATCCTTTCTTAATTTCTCAATTACAGATAGTTCCTGATCAAAGTTAGTATTCTAGAGAGTCTGTAGCTCTGGGAGAACCTACTTCTCCATATCTTTATATAATTTAAAAGCAGTATCTAGATCCTACTTACCATTCTTTTTCCAGGCTTCGTATCTAGTCTAAACCGTTTGAAGTTCCGAAGGAGATAACTATTGAAGAGATTTTCCTGTGAGCTCTCGTGCAAACTAGTTAAAGTTAAGTGATAAGAATCTTCCACTTAAGTTAGTATCCATTGCAAATAGAGTTTTCTCTACGTATCCTAAAGAACCTTCTCCGAATAGGTAATCCTTCTACTCTATAAGCTCCTACTTCTCCTACTGAAGTTTCTAAAGTTTCTCCTAATATTCAGGACTTTTCCTTTTGGCTTCATCAGTAGTAGTATTTACTAGTTCCTATATTTCATTCTCTTTATTAATTATAGAGTTTGAAAGATTCTAGAAATCCTCCTAAAATTTAGAGATATATGATAGATTTTTAACATTCTCTGCATTATCTCCCTTTAGAAAATCTGATAAAGCATTCGCTCTATATTCTCCCTGAACCATTTTATCAAATAGTTCATCTTCGGATAGATTTAGTTGATTACCATTAAGGATTAAATCTAATTGATTTATGATGTTAGAAAGCCCCTCATAGTTTGCCTATGCTTGAGACTTATGATTTTCATCTGCAGTTATGTAGGTTTTTGTTCCATCAGAATTTGTAGTACTATCATAGGATAATTCAGAACTTCCGAGAGAACCTTTGTCTCTTAGAGTTTGAAGCTCCTGCAAAATATCTTTTTTCTTTCCTTGTCTTAGAAGGTAAGTAATTTCATTTTGGAACTCTTTAGTAGAGTTGTTTCTATTATTCCAAGCCTCTACTCCTCCAAACATAGCACCACCGGCAGCTCCTCCGAAGAAGGACATAAGATATCGATCTCCCATATCTTCCCAAGCACCATAATCAGTTTGTGAAAAATAACCAAGCCTTCCTGCTAGTTCTCCAAGACTCTTAGTAAGGTCTGTTACGAGTTCTTCGCTTACTTCCTCTGTACCCTCTCCTAAAGCCTTACCTATAATACCTATTGTTCCATCCTTATACTTTTCTCCGAACTTATCAACAGTTCTTTTACCTAAGTCAATTCCTTTTTGAATAACTCCTATGATACCTTTCTTTGTTGATAAATCAGCTGCTTCTCTTCTTCCAGCCATATATAGGTCAGCATTTTCTTTAGCAGCTTTTCTTAAAGCAAGTCTAGCAGGATCTTTTTCAAAGAACATCTCTCCGAGACCTAGGTATTTATCAACGGAATACATACCAAGTGTTGATCCAAATGCAATGGCAGCAGCTTCCGCAGGAGTTCCTCCCTTTTCTAGAACTGATTCATATACATCAGTATTAGATATAAGTGCCATATATCCAAGAGATAAATCCTGAGCGAGCCTATTTCTATTCTACATCACCTTCTCTGCCGCAGGAACATACTTGTTGAGAGCAGCCTTACCTAAGGAAGTTTCTGCCCATTTTCCAGATTCAAATAATTTTCCAACATTATAAGGGTCGTCAGTTCCAAGATAAGAAGACAATTGTGCCTTACTTATTTTTCCTTCTAAACTCTCCTGTATGTATTGGTTTGCTTTATCCATGTAATCCTTCTAAGCCTTAGCAGTTGCAGTATTAAGGACTGAATCTCCTCCTCCCTTAAGCTTATTGAAGGTATTTGCTATGAACTTCTATTGTCCCCATTGTAAAGCAACATCTGACATTAAATTTCCAAAATTTTCAAAGCTAAATGTATTCTCCTGAGCATAATCAGATGTAGAGGTAGAGAATTTCTAACCGTAAGCCGCAATAGTGTTTGCAAGCTAACTATTAGGGTTCTAATCTCCAGTCAATGAAGCAAGCATACCGTAAGCCATAGGAAGGGTCTTAGCCAATTCTCTTCCTACTAATAATCCAGAATAAGCTGTATTAACATAAGGTATAAACATTGGAATTATAGATGCAACATTTTTTGCAACAGTTCCTGCAACTGATTTCTCTAAATCATCTGAATCGAAGAAATCATACTTGTTTATAGCACTATTTTCACTAGTAAGATAGTCTGCTGCAGATACTACTGTTTTTCCCCTTAGGTTTCTGCCATTAGCCTTCTCTGTGTAGTATTCTCCGTCCTCGTTTACCTTCCACTCTCCTTTCTAGTGCTTAACTTTATTACCTGTAATTGGGTCCACTTCAATAGTATCCTCATCATAAGTAGCATATACAAGAGGATCATCAAAAAGAGAACTGATATACTCAAATGGGTTAGTAAACAGAGAAATATCATTAACAGATTTGTCTAAAAATGTACCAGTAGCTGGATCGAATATCTTACTATCCTGAGCTAACTCTCTTCTAGATTTATCTGAATTAGTAATCTTGTTTATTCCACCTACGCCAATTCTTATATGATCTGGATTATTAACAGTATTCAAATTGAAGTTGATGTCCTTTACTCTACCTCCGGCAGGTCTATTGACATCCCACATACTATATTCATAATTGTCTACAGAGCTCTCTGTACTGAAGTCTCTAAAGGTGCTAGCAACATTATTATAGTATGCATCGAATTTCTAATCTGAGAAATTACCGTTACTATCCTAAAACATCTTTTGATTTCTAATATATGGACTATTTTTATATACATCTTTAGACATGAACTGTGTATTGTCTAAAGTCATTCCTGAAACATCCTTGAAGTCCTGAGCAGTAAACTCAGGATTATTCAAGGATGCAACAAGCCAATCATTCTATTTCATTGCCATAGCGTTGCTGTATTTGTAGCTTTTTGCTTTTGTTGTTTATCCCATACCTGTTGTCTCTATTCATATCTATATGCGGTAGACTCCTTAATATCATTACCATCAGCATTAGCAGCATTAAGGGGATTAGTATTAATAGGAATGTATATATTACCTTTATACAATTTATCATTGTTAAATGTAATCCAGTTATTATCGAGTTCATATTCTCCTTTATCCTTATCAGATAGTGCTCTCTTAACAGTATCAAATAGTGCATCATCCCCTGATGCATTTTCTATATACTAGGACTCTTGTAGTTTCTACTTCTTGCCTGCTACCATTCCCTACGCCTTACTGCTAGCAACACCCTCTAATACTAAGAAATGTCCAAAATATTTTGGATTAACTTCTCCCTTGGAAGCATCTACTAAATATCCAAGACCAACTCTTTTAAGTATTTCTGCTTTCTTCCTCTCATAGTCTTGAGTTCCAACTTTAGCACCTAATTGCTTAAGTTTATTTATTACCTTTGAATAAGTGTCCATAATACTAAAGTTAACCTTTCCGTCAGGAGTTATAGGCAGAGTAACAGTCATTGCACCTCCACCAGAATTAACCATAATATCATCAAAGCTATCAGAAGAAATCTACTAGTCTCCAAAGGTAATGTTCTGTCTATTTTTGATAAGATAGCCTACTTTAGAATCACCAATATACTTAGTAAGAGATTTATTGTCGTCCATTCCAGGAGTGGTTCCGTAATACTTACCATCAACAGAAAGCTGTCCTCTTCCTATGAGTAGATTATAACTTTGCTCATCACCTGCTTTATCAGATTGGAGCTACCTCCAGAATCCCTCTTTAGGATCTTCAGAACTTCCTCCATCACTACTGCTCTTTCCAGCTTTTTTAAGCTTCTCATCAGTTCCAAGATAGTCTATTTTGTATGAAGATGTACTTTTTAGGCTACCAGATAAATACTGTGTAACTAATGCCTGAGTAGCTTTGTTTGGATCAGATATTCCAGTTTTTAAGGAGGCCCATACTTTTGCTCTCTTAGGAAGACTTACGGTCAAATAATCAACTAAAGCTTTTATTTGCTGAGCATTTGTATCAGTAGAAGACTCTGTCTAATATTTTCCATCAAGAGCACCCTGCAGATATTCCTATTGTTGTGACTTTGATAGATTCTATAATGCTTTTAAACCAAGAAGTGCCTCTTTTCCAGCAATTCCTTGTTCTTCATATTTATAACTTCCTAATGATACTTTAGCCTAGTCAAGGAGCTTCTAAAATGCTTCATACCCCATTCCGTTGTTGATGATCTCAAAAGCATTGTCGTCCTTTGAGAATGCATATTTAGGAGAGTACTTTCTAAGCCAAGCTAAATTGGAGTTAGTAAGAAGACTATACTAATCTGGATTTTCTTGATACTGTTGAAGAGTAAGTTCCTTAACCTTTCCAGATTTATCTGATGCAAGAAGATTTCCTCCTAAGGTAATTGCAACCTCTCCAATGCTGCCGTTCTCCTTAGCATCCTTAATAGATTCATCAAATCTTTTTTTATTCTAATTAGCTACTTTTAACTTATATAAACTACTCAAATAAGTATTAGCTAATTCCCCAGTATCTATTCCAACTAAACTTTCAGTTGCCAAAGTTCTTTTAAGATTAGTAATGATAGACTTCATTTCATTCGGAAGTCCATCCACGTCCTTAATCATATTAAATAGATCTTTCTCTGTAAGTTTTCCCTTTGTGTCTTCCTTATCCTCGTCCTTAGAAGAACTCTTTATTGAAAGAGATTCTTTATCAGAATTTGATAATTTAACACTCTGTGGAGCCTAAACCTATGGAGTTTGAACTGGTCTATATGTTGTAAAGAGGGAGGAGACATTTCCTCCCTCTTGTAATTTAGGTATAATGTTCATTACTTCATTACTTTGTGTAGTAAATTTATAGTAGATGGACTCAGTTTACCTCCCTTTCTAAAGAGTGTACTTGAGTTCATCTTAGTTCTGAGTCCTTCTATATACTATCTAGTTCCTTTTGATTGTTCTTCTGCAAGGGCATCAGAATCAGTATAATATTTATCTCTAAGAGCTCTTGCTTTGGCTATATAGTCCTTGTAGAATGGCTAAGTAGTGTAGTCAGCATCTTCTCCATTAACTGCCTGCCATGCAGCTAATTTAGCATTAAACTCTTGTGACATATCATTAACAGAATCTTGGTATTGCTACTTAAGATTTCTTGCCTTTATCTCGTAAGGGCGATTCATATCTTGCATATCAAGAGATAGTGAACGCTACTTATTCTCAGCCAATTCTACTCTTCTATCATAGTCTCGTTGAGCATTTCTCTATTTAAGATCAGCTTCTATTCCAGACAAGAAATTATCTCTAGACTGCCAATTACTTTTAAGTCTTCCTGCTTCAATTTGTGCAATTTCTCTATTAGCCTAATTAATAGAAGCTCTATTGAAGTTAGCTGTATCAGTTCTTCTAGCTATATTATCCTCCTATCTCTTAAGAGCTTCCTATTTAGTTCTAAGAATTTCCTTATCATCAGCTAGGAATCCCTAATATTGTAAGTCTGTTGCCTACCTGTTAGCATCTAATGATCTTGCTGCATTTAGAGATGCATCAGATGTATATGGCTAAGCTGCCTGTCTTCTTACATCAGCTGCTTGCCTATTCCTAAGCTACATTTCACTAAAGGCTCCAGTTACTGGAGAATATAATTCATAGGTATTTTTTAGAACAGGCTTTATAGATCTTCTAACAACATCTGCAACCTTATTATTAGTATGCAGAGAATCAAACAATCTTCCAGCTCCTACTGCTAGAGGTGCAATATCTTGTGCCAATTTTAATCCATTCTATTGGAACCAGTTTGGTTTGCTTTCTGGTTGCTAGGTAGGATTTATAGCAGATCCGTTATTCTAGTCAGGAGTGTTTGAATTAGGGTTGTTTGGAGTAACTCCGGTTAATTCATAATCAGTCCAGTTAGTTATACCGTCTACACTTTTAATACCATTAGAACTTACTTGATACTTTCCAGATTTAGCAATTTCAGGATCCACCCAGTGCTTTACTCCATTTGTATCAGTATAGAAGTAACGTGTACCTTCCTTCATTAAGTCATTGTGTCTATTAGCAAGAAGTTGGTCATTTCTAATACTGCTAATGTAATCAGATAGATTAGTTATAGCTTCTCTTGGACCTCTCATATAGGAATCCTTATTAGTAACTTTCCAAGAGGTTCTAAGATTTCCATTCTAATCGAAGAATGTGGAAGTAGAATTGGAAGGCAATCCTCTATCAACTAAATGTGCCCATTTGAGGAAAACATTATTGTCATCATTAAAGGAACTTTTATCCTAAGCATTAGCATATTCCTAGGCTGATGATAAAAGGCTATTTGTAAAGTCCTTATAATATTGTTGTCCCTCTACTTCTGAGGCATAGGATTTACCTTTCTAAGTATAGTCAGAATAATTTGAATCTGTTTTGTATCTGGAGTCATTCATACCTCTTCCACTATTTCCATAAGAAGATCCATATACTCCTTTATTATTGATTCCATATAGAGTGTTTCCCCAATTAGAAGAGAATTTATTTACATCAAAATCGTTAATTCCGTTGTACCATGGAAGTTTAGTACCTTGTTGAGCTTTCAATATACCTCCAAGTTTGCGTGAACTAACATATGTAGTAAAGTTACTCTACTAAGGTTGCATATGGTCTTTAGCATATGGAATATTCTATAATGGTAACTCAGTTACAGTGTTATTTGCTTTATCCCAAACCCATCCTGTTCCATTCTTAGTCTTGAGACCTGGAATATAATAAAGATTCGGATTATTAGGATCGGCATTCTGTAGCACACCCTAAGCCTAGAGAGCATTAAGAGTAGCAGTTACGCCCGCCTTACTACTAATATTAGTAGCTCCAAAGATCTACGAAACTCTTGGATCAGATCCAAATCTATAATATCTATTATAGAAGCTATTTCTTAGAATATTGATTAAACCCTTAGAAGGAACTCTAGTCATAACTGATGTCATTCTACTCATTGTATTAGCATCATAGGATTTATCAAATAAAGAGGCATGTTTAGTTTTTATTTGAGGCTACTATACAGGAGCATCCTATAACTACTGTGCAGGCTATTCCTGTACAGTAGGAGTTCCAGTTGCCATCATCTCTCTAAAATCCATTCCTCCAACTGCCTTACTTAAAGTTAAATAATCTCCAGGGTCAATAGTTCCATCACGTAAGGCTTTTGCAGCATTAACTAAAAGAGGAACATACCTTGATTTATCAGCATCCTAGTATCCTTGGAAGGTATTATCCCAATTATCCGCAACAGATTGAAGAGCATTTGATAAGTAAGTAGACCTATTTGCTATACTTCTTACACCATTTTTCTCTGCATCAAGTTCAAGGAAATCTTTAACATTTCCATTGTCGCTATTGAATAGCTACCTCATTAGAGCTGTCTTGACACTCCCATCTCCCCATTCGATTTTAGATGGATCTTTTGGAGCCTAATAAACATTAGACTTTCCCATTTTCCCATATATGTAGTTGGCTATCAAACCATAATAATCTTTATTCTTTTTGTCAGAATTTGTATATCTGCCCTTTGAATCATGGAATTGTCCATTGTCGAATGTAATAGATCCATCCTTAATTCCTGCCATAATGTTAGCATATGCTGTTCGGAAATCATCAGAATCCTTTTCACCTCTTTTCAGGGTTGCTAAATATTCATTCAATCCCTAATCAGCAGACTATGCTAAGTCATTGTAATCATATTGCTTTCCATAGAAGCTATATAGATTAGGAGTAGTTCCTCCTTGCTACATTTTCTTTGCTAGTGACATTATAATATGTATAAAAAAAAAAGAGGAAGAGGAGTTGATTATCTCCACTTCCTCTCAATGAGTAATAGATTATTTCTTAATTCTATAGGCTAAGCGACCTCCCTTACGGAAAACAGGTTCACCCTGTGGTTCTTCGGCGCCTCCACCCTGTGACTGCTCTACAAGCTGCAAGAACATTTGAGCACCCTGTGCAAGCATTTGACAATCTTGATTCTGCAATCCCTGTGCAAATAATTGTGCTAATTGCATCATAGGATTTTCTTGACCTCCTTCTTCAGGAGCTGGTTCTTCAGGAGCTTCTTCCTGAGATACTGGAGCTTCTGCACCCTCAGCAGGAGCACCAACTGGACCACCTTGCTGAAATTTCTTAGTCTGTTTTACTGCGTTTTTATAAGTAATTTTCATAATTATATATAATTAAATTAAATGATTTTGTGAGTAAATATACAGTATATTTTTAGCTAACCAAAATTATCAGAAGATATTAAGCATTTTTGTTATCAACATACTCTGCAGGTCTAGTATCTTGTCCTTTGATTACCTTGAAGATATACTTTCCAAGTGATCTACATTTGTTATCAAACTATGGAGAGCCCTTAGCAGCCTCTGCTACCTTAACTTTCTTTATGAGAATTTTAGTTTCCCTACGGCTAACAATTCTTTCTCCTCCCCATAATTCCATCTACGTACTACCATCTGGAGCCAAAACCTTCATAACTGGATCAGAATTATCTTCAATATCTAACTCATCTCCAATCTTTATACCAGATTTCTCATTTACCTCTAATACGTATGCAGTTTCTGGAGACGATATTAAAGTTTCATCATTTGGTTTTCCATGATTTTCTTTATTAAATAAAGCATAATCCATAGCATTAGATTCAAAATCGATTGACGCTAATGATATGTTTTTTTTCTTGCTTCTTAAATAATTCATATTCAACCCCCCATTTCTCATTAAATTTGTCGTCTATGATAGCAAAAAAATGATAAAAAGTCAATTTTTGTAGATATTTATATGCTGCTTCATGCTCTGCCAAAAGTTGCGCATATTCAGTGTCTCCACCAATAGTCATCAAAATTCTATCAATTTCTTTTTCTTGCGCACTAATATCGTCTTTTAGTTTTTTCGAACTTTTATTGGGAATCGTTGCACCAATATCTGCTAGAGCCTTTTCTGCGTTGTCTTTTGCAGCTTTGAGAGGTTCCAGCGTTGCCTCCAATGTAGCAATTTCGCCAGAGATTTTTGTATACTCCTCGTCGTTCTGCGCATCGGTCAGTTCCTTCTGCGCACGCTCGCTCTCCTTGGTCAGCTCCTTAAGTCTTTTATCTGCCTTCGCCTTTTCGGTGGCAATCTGGCTTGCGTCCATGGAACTGTACTGGCTGTAGATGGTAAGCGCCTCATTATATTTATCGCGCAGCTTCTGCACGTCGCGGTCCTCCTGCGCCGAATCGTTCGAGGCGGTGATCAGGCTCTTCTGGTAGTCCAGCTCCTTCGCCTCGAGGTCTGTCTTCGCCGCTTTCAGCTCGTCCGACTCCTGCGCCTCCAGGACGAACAGCACGTCTCCGGCATTGACCGCCTGCCCGACCTTGCACTTGACGCTCTCGATCTTTCTCGACTGCGCGAGCTTGACGTTGTAGGTTTCGTTGGCGGTGATGGTGCCCGAGGCACGGATTTTTGCGTTGATCGTGCCCTGCGTCACCTGCTGCGTCGCAACCTCCGGGAGGGATGCGTTCATGATGGTATTGGAGAAGAAGGTCAGCACCAGCAGCACCGCCAGAAAAATAATTGCCGCGGTCTTGACCCATTCGCGTCTTTTGACATTCGTATCCATAGTTCCCTATCCTTTCACGGAGCCTGCGTAAGTAATGCCTTCCACGAGATATGCCTCGCCATGCAGGAACATCAGAAGTCCCGGCACCATGTAAACCACCGCCGCGGCAAAGGCGATGCCGATCTCGCCCGCGTTGATCTGACCGAGCAGCTCGTTCGCCTTGTCCTCGGAATCGACGAGAATGTGGCTGGCGTTATAGTTGGTGCCGGACACGAATTTGTCCTTGTTTTCCTCGTAGTACTTTTCGTAATCGTCCATGGTATAGGACAGCTCGGACTCAAACTTCGCGGCATATTTTGTGGCAAGCGCGGTCAGCTTGAGACAATCGCGCACATCCGCTTCCTCCACGTTCCCGCCAAACATCGCCATGAGGTAGGTCTGAAGCGTGTATCCGGCCGCTTCCGCGTTCTGGGTCAGCACTGCAACGCTTGCGTCGATGGTGGATTCGTCATCGGCGTCCAGCGTCATGCCTTCCTTATTTGCGGCTTCACAGAGGGAGAGAATCTCCTGCACATAGTTCGCCGCCATCGCAGCCATGTAATCAAACCATGTCGCCTCGTCGGAGTAGTTCTGCGCTTTCAGGGACTTGGAGGTATCCAGTCCGTAGTATGTGGACAGAATGCTCGCGTAGGACTGGTAGCTGCT
>OQWM01000025.1_pt1 | contig 66658 bp, 52 predicted proteins | sample 1691531 | NCBI WGS metagenome assembly OQWM01 (sample SAMN03418257, study PRJEB22391) | human gut metagenome | biome: human-gut; feature: organic feature; material: feces | host: Homo sapiens | place: Tanzania | collected 2013-01
AAGTATGTAAAATTGTATGTTATGTATGTTCTCGCGCTAAGCGACTATAAGCAACCTGCTGCTGCCGCGGGTTAAAACCCCGCCCCCCAATTAGGCAGATAATAAGTGTTAGTACTCCACCTTATCGTCCTTTCCCTGCCAAGCTACGAAGGGGGCTTGTGCTTCAGCGTTCATCATCGCCTCAGTGGGGAGTTTCCGCTCGTGAATGGGGAGGGGAAGTTCCTTATATATAAAGGCGTCATCAAAACCGATGCGGGCAGCATCGTCCTTTGTGCCAGCAAAGTAAAGGTGGTCGAGGTGCGCCCAATAGATAGCACCGAGACACATCGGGCAAGGCTCGCATGAAGCATAGATGTCAAGGCCTGTGAGGTCGAATGTATTGAGTTCGCTACATGCCTTACGAATAGCCTGCACTTCTGCATGGGCTGTAGGGTCGTGTTGTGAAGTGACGCGATTAACGCCCTCCGCTACAATCTCACCTCCACGAGCTATCACTGCACCAAAGGGGCCACCCCCATTGCGCACATTCTCAACGGCCAAGTCAATAGCACGTTGCATGAGTTCTTGCTTTGTCATAATTTTGTAATTTTTTTATTGTTGTTGCAACAAATGTAATGATTTAGGCCCATAGCGGTGGACTATTTTACATAAAGTAAGTAAAAACTTTCCCTTTTTACCTTTTATTTGCTCTCTTTCTGCTTTATAAGTTGTAATTCTTTAAATATCTATCTACCTTTGCAGTGTATTTAACTAAAAAACTTTATAGCTTTATGAGAACAAGATTACTTTCTCTCAAAACGCTCCTCGTCATTTGCCTAATGGCAATAGTTGGGGGGGTAGAAACTTGGGCTGACACGTACAAGTACACCTTTACAAGTGCGGTTTTTAAGAAAACTTCAACAACAAGTAAGGAGAATCTTGAAACACAGAAGTTGGGTGATGTCAGCTGGACTACTTCGGGGGTTATTCCTTATTTGGGATTTGGTGGTGATTCAAATGGAATGCAGTTTGGGAAAAAAAACAATCCTGCTGATTTTAGTTTGACAACTTCTGATATTGTTGGTACTATTACTAAGGTTGTTGTAAACGCTTCAACAACAACTAAAAATACTGTTACACTTTCTGTTTCAGTTGGTGGTGAGCAATATGGCACAGAACAAATTACAAGTACAACTTCTAGAGGCTATACTTTTAGTGGTAAATCGACAGGAAAAGTAGCAATTTCAATGAAGTCTAATGGCACGAAGGGTATGTATATCAAGTCCATTGAAATTACCTACACTCCTTCTTCAAGCTCTTCAGTCGCTGCTCCCACATTCAGTGAAGACTCAAAGTCATTCTCTGATAAGTTCGAGCTTAAACTTTCAGCAGGTAGTGATGCAGCGATGATTATGTACACTACTGACGGAACGACTCCTTCTTATAAGAATAATGTTGGTAAACTCTACGAGGCTCCTATTAGCATTACGCACTCTACTACGGTAAAGGCCATTGCTATATCAAGCAAGGAAGAAGAGAGCGATGTCGTTACCAAGGAATATAAATTGGAACTTCCTGCTCCTACTATCAGCGAAGCAACAAAGATCTTTACAGCTCCTTTCACAGTAAGCCTTTCTACTGAAGCTACTGCTGCAGAGGCTATTCTCTATACGCTCGATGGTACTGACCCAAGTTGGGAGAGTAATGCCACAGAGATTTATACCGAACCTATCCAAATCTCTGCTACTACTACTTTGAAAGCCGTATCGTATGCTACGAATGGTACTACTTATGAATATAGCCCCATCGCTACTGCTACTTATACCGAACAAGGTGATGCTCCTATTGTTATTTGGTCGGAAGATTGGAGTGCGTTTAAGGCGGACGATAAGCCAACTCAAGGTGAAAATGCAACGTATGTTTGTGGAGGATCAAAAACGGAAGTAAAGGAAGGAAAACTTGAAAACTATGCGGGTGGTGTAACCCCTGAGATTATGATAGCTAGTAAAGGCTCTTTATCTATAACTATTAACGATCTTAAGGGAGCGGACAATGGCTTGATGTTTACATTCAAAACGAATAGGGATGAATCTGAGTTCCAAGTGTCTGCTGACAATGCAACTATTCTTTCTAATGAAGTGATAGGTGATTCAAAAGATACCCGAAAATATATTATGGGATTGAACGAAGGCACAACAACTCTTACGATTAAATTAGATAATCAAACAGGTAAAAATGCTCGTGTCGACGACCTCGAACTCTCAATCTACTCTGGTGTAGGTTGCTTTAAGATTACTGAAGCTGGTTATGGCACCTATTATTCTTCAAAGGCTTATACCATGCCTGAGGGCGTAAAGGGTTATACCATTACGGGCAATGAAGGCACTTCACTTGTTATGAACGAAGCCTACGCTGCTGGTGCTGTTGTTCCTGCTAAGACAGCTTTGGTAGTAGAAGGTGCAGCTAATAAGTACTATACACTTGTAGCTAAATCAACAGAATTGACACCTGCCGACAATAAACTTCATGGTTCAGACGAGGCAGAAACGACCTACGTTGACGGAACAGATGTGAAGTACTACAAGCTTTCATATAACAACGAGGGTAACAACCTTGGTTTCTATTGGGGTAGCGAAAATGGTGCAGCCTTTACCAATGGCGCTCACAAAGCATACCTTGCACTCAATAGTGAGACGTTACTCAGCCAAAGCCGTGGTTTCTCTCTTGCAGACCTCGCTCATGGTGTAACAACAGGTATTAACACCACTGTTAAGTCTGCTACTCAATCAAACTTTATCTACGACCTCAACGGCCGTCGCATCAATAGTTTGAATGGCGCAGCCAAGGGCGTTTACATCATGAATGGTCAGAAAGTATTGGTAAAGTAAGAATAACGAAATTAGAATAAATCTCTATATGAAAAAGACTTATATAACTCCGCAAGCAAGCACTATTCGCTTGCAGATGGAGTCACAGATTTTGGGTGCAAGTCGTTTGTACGATGAAGTGTCCGACCAAGAGCAGCTCTCTGACGAGCGCGGTTGGGCTGACGAATGGGACACCGTAGAGGAAGACTAACTTCTTCTACTTAAAGAAATAGATAACTGCCTATCCAACGCACACGCGTTAGGTAGGCAGTTATCTTGTGTTAGAGGGGGATAAATATCTGCCTAATTGGGGGGCGGGTTTTTAACCCGCGGCAGCAGCAGGCTTGAACATCTACCTATAGTCGCTAAGCGACTATAAGCAACCTGCTGCTGCCGCGGGTTACAAACCCGCCCCCCAATTAGGCCGACAAATAGCAGTTTATTTTGTCATAAAAACACCACGCAGCACAAGTGGTTTGCGATTGGGACGCTGACTCCACTTCTCTAAATCTTCTATTAATTGTCTGTATATCATAGCTTTCGTTTTTTGAAAAAGTACAGTGTTTTCCTAAATCATAGGCAAAAGAACGGCTTTTTCTTCCTAAATCATAGGCAAACGATACCAAAGACGTACAGCAAGTGGGGGCAGACATCTGACCTGCGGAACGATTTTTTTACGTTTCCACAGGCCGAGAGGTTTGCCCCCACTTGCTACATTCTTGATTAATACGTTCTCTTATCTAACCGAAACTTTCTTGACCTCTTTGCCCGACTTTACGACATAGGGGGCAGCGGGGAGGGAAAGCGTGCAGCTGGTGGCGCTTGATTGGTGAAGCAAACGGCCATCGGTGTCGAATACTTGGAATGTGTGGCCTTGCGGATTGTTAATTGTTAACTGTCCATTTTGTGCGTTCACCCGAAGGGCGTTGTCAGAAGCTGTTACGGCATGTACGGCGGCCAACTCAGTGGGGAGGAACATCTGCCACTGCGCTCCACTGGCCACTAAAGTGTAACCCTCTGGCACGGTGGTGGGGGCAGCTGCGCCAATGCGCGTGATGAGCGTGCCATGGTGGCCTACGGCATGGCTCTCGTAATATTGGCTGCGCGCCGTTACGGTGACGTTGCTCTCAGAGTGAACACCAGCTTGACGGCGAATGGCTATCATCTGGTTGATAGCATCGCGGTCAGCGCCAACCCAATGAGGGTAGAACACGCAAGGAATGCCAGGCGAAGAGAGGATAAAAGCATAGGCAGCTTGCACGTTGCCAGTGTACTTATTGCTGTCGCGATATGTGTCGTGATTGTCGACAAAGGTGACGGCATAGCGGTTGTAGTTGTGATGATGAATCATGCCCGCAGGGCGCCATGTGGTCTTATCCTCTATCCACGACATATTGCTAAAGTTGTTCTTGGCCAGTCCGTTGTTGAGAGCCGCATATTTAGCGGGATAGTCGAAGGCCATGCTCTGCTTGCCTGTTGCCACGATCCATGCCGCTACGGGGTCGTAACTGCCGTCCCAATATTCGCCTACGGAGAGGTAAGGCTGCGTAGCTTCGTTGAAGAGGCCAACGTACTTGCCATTATAGCCTTTACAGAAGTCGTAACGCCAACCGTCGTAACCATACTCACCATGCAACCAGTTGAGGTAAGCCTCAATGTCTTGTTGTACGTAAGTGGAAGTGTGGTCGAGGTCGCGTGCACCGTCCCAATTCTCCCCCGTATCTTTTGCCCCTTTTGCCGTGCCATACCATGAGCCAGCCGAAAGGTTGGTATTCATCTCGTCGTTGGAGCAGATGTGGTCGGTTGTGAGTTGGTACGAGCCATACGTGCCAAAGTCGTCTTTCGTGAAGTTGCCCCAGCCCGTGTCGCCCGCGCGGTGGTTGACAACGATGTCGGCGATGACTTTCACATTGCTATTATGCAGTGTACTGATGAGCGTCTTGAGCTGTTCGGCCGTGCCCCAACACGATGTCTGATTGTTCCACTGTCGGGGGTGATAGCCCATATTGTTACCGCCTACGGCCCCACCGCCTTCAGCACTGGCAGAAGGGGGCAGCCAAATGAGATTAAAACTCTTGGCTATATCAGCGGCTTGGTCTGTCAACTGTGTCCAACCTGTCTGTCGTTGTGAATTCCAATAGAAACCTTGTAGCATAACGTCCTCGCTCTCAGCGGGTGCTTGGGCGTAAACGCCAAGGGACGCTATGCTAAGGAATAACGCTAAAACTCTTTTCATAACATTCATGCTTAAACGTTAAGGCGCGCTTCGCGCGCTGGATGGGAACATTAATTATCATATAATTGATCATTAATTTTTTTCATTAATTTTTTTCATTAAATTATTTCATGTAATTGGTCATTAATTATTTCATGAAGTCGTTGTACGTCAAAGTAGAAGAGAAATTAATGACATTTATATGAAATAATTAATGACCAATTACATGAAAAAAATTAATGAAGAAATTAATGACTAATTATATGATAATTAATGTTCCCTTCCAACGCGCGAAGCGCGCCATTCATGTCATTTTGTGTTAGTATTTAGCAGTGATGCTGTAATTCATGTCGTAAAGGTCGACCGTAATGGTGAATGAAGTTGCACCTTCGGGTTCGATCAAGTGCCATGAATATTTGTCACCACCGATGACGAACTTACCCTCAGTGCTTTCATTGTCCTTAGATGTAGCGCAGAGGCAGTTGCCCTCGTTTGCCCAATCGAAGTTGCCGTCAGCACCGAAGCCAGACTCAGGAGCAATCTTAAACCAGTGCCAACCGCCTACGGCAGGGACAGTAATGGTGAACACACCATCAGCTTCCTTTGTCATCGGGTGACTCTTGTCAGTACCTAAAGCTCCAATGTAATAATAAGCGTCTTCAATCGCGGGGGCAACGGGCTTAACCTTTACCTCAAACGTCTTGGTAGCGCAAACGCGGTCTACCTTTTCAGCACTTGTCCAAGCATAAACGCTGGCCTTTACTTGCAAGGTGCGAAACTCTGGACGACGGCCAAACGCTTTGGTAATGATATTGGCTAACTCGCTTACCTGTACAGTATTGTCGGTAAGGGTGAGTGGGGTAGTCGTGCCGTCTGCATTGACTACGTCCAATGCGGTAGAGTCCGTAACGTAGCCTTCGGGCAATTCTGTTGCCACCTGACCTAACTCAATGCTTTGAGCCGTAACATTGGCCAATTCGATGTCGGCAGCAGGTGTAACGTTTACAACTACGTTTTGTGGCTCTTCTTGTGGATTGCTCTGAGGAGCCTTCCAGTCGGTATAGTCTTCATCGCAAGCCGTCAAGCAGAGTGCTGCGGCCATTAATGTGAATAATATCTTTTTCATTGTTTTTTTTATTTTGGGGTTAACGAGTTAACAAGTTGACGAGTTAACGGGTAAGTTAGTCTTTTTAGTTGACAAGTTAACTTGGTAACTACTTCCTTTTAAAGTAACTTACCCGTTAACTTGTCAACTCGTTAACTCGTTAACTAAAAAGAAAACTACTCTTTAATAAAGCGGAAAGCACCTGTGATGTCGTTAACGATAACGAGGTAGTCAGCTTCGTTGGCAATGTAAATGTTACCGCCACCGCTCTTAGCACCTACGCCGTAGTAGCCAGATTTGCAACTGGGCGTTTCGCTGTACTTACTACCAATCTCCATACCCCAATTGTTGGCTTGGAACTTTAACTCAGTGCCTGCGGGCAAGTGAATGCGTGTGTACCAATCGTGGTTGTTCTCACCCACAGTTGTGTTAACTGGGCTCATAGCAATACCGTCGCCCCAATTATTGAATGAACCATTGAGGTAAACTTTGTTGTAAGTAGTGGCATCGTCTGTCTTCGTAATGCTAATGCCCGAAGCATCGCCCGTAGCTATCGCCTTGGTATAAACTGTAATGTTGTAAACACCTGCTACACCCGGAGCAATGTTGCCGCAACCGACATCGTTGATAGAGAACTGACCATACTCCGTGCCTTGACCAATTTGGGTACCCCAATTGTCGGTGAGAGAGCCACGCAGTTTGAAGATGGCATCAGCGGGTATGTAGCCCGTCCACGAAATAGTGCCGTAACCTGAATCTTCGTCATACTTATCGCCCGTGAGATAGAGAGGCAAAGTACTTGTCGGCACTTGATCGCCCCATGTACCATCGGCAAAGCAGCTACCAACCAAGTACCAAGTAACGGGTTCAGCTATCTCGGTGCGCTGGTAGTAAGGTGCGTAGGTCATCTTGATGATGTTAGAGTAAACGGGCTGCGTAGAAGTAGTCTGTGCACTTACACGATAGTAAACGTCGGTTGAGGCTGGCATATTGTCGGCCGTTGCGCCCGTTTCGCGTAAGAGAATGATGTCAACGTCAGCGGGAGCGAGTTTGTACTCACACTTTGTCTTGCTCTCATCGTATTCCTTTACCTCAACGCCTTCAGCAAATTGCAGTTTGCCGTCAGCAGTGGTCACTACTTCGTTGCCCGTCTTAGCTACGACGTATTGCAACTTATAGGTGGTAGCGAGTGGCATGCCACCATAGTCGGGTTGACTCCATGTGAAGGCGATAGAGTCAGTTGTATTCTTCAGATCATACGTGTTGCCCGCAAGAGCTGGCGTGTTCAGCGTAAAGGTGTCGGGCATGTGCAGCACGGGGTTAGAGTCATTGTCGTCAGCACACGAGGTGAAGCCGAGTGCGACGCCCAAGCCCAATGCTACGGTTGGTAATATATGATATAGTTTCATGGCTTTCTTTTTTAATTATGAGGGAGTTGACAAGTTAACGAGTTGACAAGTTAACGAGTTGACAAGTTAACGAGTTGACGAGTTAACAAGTTGACGAGTTGACGAGGAGCCATCAATTATCAAGCAGGGCCTTTGCCTTATTGTTCTTCTTCCTGTCCTTGCTGTAGTTCAGAATCTTCATGAAGGCGAGAGCGTCGAAGCCTATATAGGCAGAGGTCTGATAAGCCTTCTTGCCATCAGCAGTCTTGAAGAGCGGGGTAAGTCCGAAGTTTCCTCCCATCACTACTGGTCCAAAGCCCCAGCTCAGCGCCAGTCCCAGACCAACATGGTTGAGTTTGTAGGTGTCGGTGAACTTTCCCTCCGGACCCTTCCTCCTGTACCATGCGTTTGTCCTGAACTCCGGAGTAAGTCCTATACCCAGCTCAAAGTCATAGTCTGACTGCCATGTAAACATAAACGGCACTCTCAGCGAGAGAAAATTAATATTGTTGCCGTCAGCCCTGTAGCCCAGCTCCTTGAAGTGCCATCTGCCTCCCTCCTCGCCTACGGCACAATCCTTCTGGAAGCACAGATGACTCCATACCACCTGCGCAGCCATGCTCAGCCCCAGGCTATGGCTCTTGTTGAATGGCACCGACATATAATAAGGTGTCACTCCGAGTTCAAACGACTTGGAATAGCGTGCATGGTCCAGTTCGCTACTACCCATCACCTTACCAGAGATGCTCGACATACCCATCCACACGGTGGCAAAGCGCGGTGAGAAATCCAGATGCTGCAGATTTTCCGTCGGCACGAAGGGCGAGCCCACAAACACGCGCTCCACTTCCTGTCCGTCGATATAGTTCATCTCGCTTATTTTTGTCTCCCGGTTACCGTCCTTGCCGTATACCTTCACGTTGGTCTTGTCGCCATCCACGTCTACCACGATGCTCTTGCCGTTTACGACAAACGTAGTGTCCTTCACCTCTTCTGCCCCTGCCAGCATAGGCAGGCAAGCAGCCAAAAACAATAGTTTCTTCATATCTTCAGTCTTTTTTATTTCATATTTTTGAATAGCACAGCTTCATAATATCGTCTGGCGATAGCGTACCCTCGATATAAATCACGGTACCCTTATGCCCTCCTACGTTGCTGAACAGGATGTACCTGTTTATGCCGCCCCTCAACGGAGCCATCATGTAGTAGCCGCTTACTATGCGCCCTTCTTCCACCACCTCTCTCACCTTCTTTGCCGACTTCTTGTCTGCCGCCAGATAGGGTTCTATGGCAGAATACAGGTTCTTGTAGACCAGACTCTTGTAGGTCTGCAGCTTATAGCCACGCAGTTCGGTGTTCTTCATCACCACCATCTTGCAGCCCTTCGACTTTCCGAAACGCTGAAACACCTTGTCAACGTTCAGTCCCTCCTGTGCTGCTGCCGTCATGGTGCAAGCCACCATTATCGCCAACGTAACCATTATGCGTTTCACAAAGAACTGTTTCATAATAATAAACCTTTATGTTCACGTTATTTTTTTACTATTTCTCTTTCTCTCGCCCCCCATGCCGGCATTACCTCATCATGTCCATTGCGGCAAAGGGGTCTTCGCTGTTCTCTCCCACCATCTCGAGGGCTTCCACGGCTTCCGCCTTCACCTCCTTGCGGTCGGTATACATCTTTCCGTCCACTATCATGTAGCAGTCAGGCTGGCGCTGCCTGCCGAAGAACACTCCTACAAGGAGCAGTAGCGTTGCCGCTGCCGACAGGGTCCACACGAGGCCTCTTACATGGCGCTTTCTGCGCTTGCCCTCGCCAGAAGTCTTTTCATCCAAAGAGCCGTTGCCATTCTTTTCTTCCATAGCACCGCCGTCTGTCTCCTCCATGGAGCCGCCGAAGAATTCCTCCCGCTGCTCACCCACGAAGCTGAACAATGCTCTGTATGGCTTCCACTCCTCGGGAACTATAGCAGAAGGATTTGAGAAATAGTCTCTCAACGTCTTCTCTTCTGCGTTTGTCGTCAAGCCGTCCATATACTTCTTGAGCAGTCTGCCAACAGTATTTTCCATCATGCTCTTATTTTCCATTATCTTTGTCCTTTCATTATTTTCATATACGTGTCACGGATTTTCAGTCGCGCCCTCGACAGGTTCTTCCGCAGGTTGTCAGCCGAGCAGCCCGTTATCTGCATTATCTCCTCCGCCTCGTAGCCTTCAATCTCCTTCATGCGGAACACCTGACGCTGCAGCGGCGGCAGACTCTCCACGATGAGCTTTATGAGCCTCACCTCGTCATGCACTTCTGCCGTAAGGTCGTTGAAGGGTATTTCCCGGTCAATGCCTCCGTCAGACGAGAATTTCCGGCGCCTGCACTTGTCGTAGAACAGATTTCTTGCCATTGTGGATGCAAGCGCCATCATGCCGCCCTTCGTCTCCTCCAACCTGGTGCGCATGTTCCAGAGCCTGAGCATGACTTCCTGCACGAGGTCTTCGGCATCATCGTCATTCCCGGAAAGTTTCAGCGCATAGCATTTCAGCTCCTGGCGCATCGGCAGCACTTTACTGTTGAACTCTTCTGGTTTCATCCGCATCGTTTATCTATATAACGCATAAATGTAGTATTTCGGACATTCTGAACTATATTTTTTTTATTTGGCATGCAAAAAACTTACAACCACAACAAAAAACAACGACTTTCCTTTGGTATTTATTATATATATATGTATATTTGCATAAGATAAGCTGCGGCTCGGCATAACATTCAAGCAAGCTTGATGATTCTGCTCTCGCCTTGCATTATCTTTACAGTCACAGAATGACATTCTGCTCAAAGGCACATGGCATGATCCACACTTAACAAATTCATTTATCATACAAAAAAAGTAACTATGAACAATTCCATGAACTATGTAGCCACGCCGAGACTCGGTTTCAGCGAGGCTGTAAAAAGAGTACTCAACAATCTGACCAACGTCAATGGCCGTGCCCGTCGCTCGGAATACTGGTGGTTCGTACTTGCCACCACCATCGTCAACGGCATTTTCTGTTCCATCTTCGGCTCAACGTCCATCATCTACGCTGTAGTATCCATTCTCGTCAGCCTGTGCACCGTTGCCGTCGGCGTAAGACGCCTCCACGACTCTGGCCATAATGCCATCTGGGTCTACATCGGGTTTGTAAGCAACGTTATAGTGCTGGTATACATCCATGCGACAGGCTTCTTTGAATTGACTAACACCCTGAACCCAAACCCCGAAAAGATTTTTGAGACCTTGTCAAGCCCCGTATATGCCGTTTCGGCTTCCGTTTCATTCATCTGCGGACTTGTTGTCTTCATATTCAGCCTCTTCGACAGCAATATGGGACCGAACAAATACGGAGACTCTCCTAAATATATTCCGGCAGACTCCCAGGACCAGACCGCAAGTTTGTAAAAAGACTTTCAAGAGGACTCTCTCAAGAAACAGACAGTAACTATACGAAATATAAACAACAAAACTCTCCCCGTCAACTACACCTTATATTATATAATGGTGTAAGGTTGACGGGGAGAGTTTTATTTTGTTTTTCTTATACCACCGGTCTTGCCGACTCGCTCCTGACATACTGCTTCGGCGTTATTCCACACACGTTGCGGAAGGCACGCACAAAGGTGGAGTATTCGTTGAAGCCGCAATGCAACGCCACGTCGGTGAGCAGCGCCGCAGGATCGGCATCGAGCATCATACATGCCTTCCTCACCTTCACACGCTGTATGAAAGCCGCTGGCGTAAGCCCCGTGGCATCGTTCATCCTGCGGTAGAACTGGCTTGGACTCATGCAAATCTTTGCCGATATGGCAGGCACGTCGGGACATTTGCCCTTGCTTATCATCGAGTAAACGGCATCGGTCACACCTGCCACAAAGCGTCTGTCGTCCTCCTTCTTTTCTTTGTCAGCTGCGGCGCAGCCCTGCGTGGCGGATTCTCCAGCGTTCCCGGCAACATTCTCGTTTGCGGCGACTTCTGCCGTGTCAGCCTCGCTGCCCGGCCTTATGTCGGCGGCAATTCTTCTGCGCTGCTCCAGAATCTTATCTACCACCATCAGCAGCTCGCTGCTGTTGAAAGGCTTCGTGAGATAAGCGTCGGCTCCAGCTTCGAGCCCGCGCAGCCTGTCCTCGTCGGTAATCTTCGCCGTCACCATCACTATCGGCACGTGTGCCACCTTGTCGTCTGCCCTCAGCCGCCGACACATCTCATGACCGTCCATCACGGGCATCATCACGTCGCTGATGACCACATCAGGCATCGCCTCGCACACCTTGTCAAGTCCCTGTTGTCCGTTTTCGGCATACAGCACATTATAGCTCTCTCCGAGCAGCTGTCCTATATAATGTGCCACACTCCTGTTGTCTTCCACCACGAGCACGGTATAGTCCTTTCCCACCACCCTGTCGGTATTCTGTGCCGGTTTCTCTAATGGTGCTGCGGTGTCCACCACGGCAGACGGCGGTGCAGTCATCTGGAAATGTCGCTTCACGTTGTTCCTCACCGGAATGCTGACGTGGAATGTGGTGCCGAAGCCCACCTTGCTCTCTGCCGAGATGTCGCCCCCGAGTGCCTTCACGGCGTATCGGGCTATGGGTAGTCCGATGCCGGTACCGATATATTCCTTGCCGTTTTCCGACTGATAGAAAGGCTCGAAGATATTCTGCAACGCACTCTCTTCGATGCCGGTGCCTGTGTCGCACACATCGATATAGAACATGTTGTCCGTGCATCCCGTTATTACGCTCACACGCCCCGTCCTTGGTGTGAACTTCATGGCGTTTGAGAGCAGGTTGTTCATAACCTTTCCTATATAGTCGGGTATGAAGTCCATCGTCACCTGGTTCTTCTCCACATACTGCAACGCTATGCCTCTGTTGGCGGCATACTGCCTGTAACCTTCCACGATCATCTCCACATAGGCACACACGTTGCCGTTGTTCCATTCCGGGTTTCCGATATTAGACTTCAGCTTCGATATGTCGAGAATCTGGTTGATGAGCGTGAGCAGGCTCTTGCCCTGCTTCTCTATCGTCAGCGCCCTTTTCCGGTTGTCATCGTCGAGTCCTGTCTTTCCCTGCGCCATGTCGTGGCTCAGTCCGAGAATCAGCGTGAGCGGCGTGCGGAACTCGTGGGTTATATTGGTGAAGAAGTTCTCCTTCATCTTCATGTAGCGCTGCTGCACGGCAAAGGTCTTTCTCCTTGCCTTGTGCGTGTATGCCATCATCAGCGTTATGGTGAGCAGCAGCAGGAAGGCTGCGGCAAAGCCCCACTTCTGCGCCCTCTGTTCGTTCAGGTGCTGTTCGCTGCGCATCTTCTCCTTTTCTTTCTGCCGTTGGTAGAGGTCGTCGTGGAGCTTCTCTATCTCGAAGAGGTTTCTGGCGTTCATCGTGCTGTCTTCTATGCTCTTCGCTCTGGCATAGGTTTTGAGCGCCTTCTGGTAGTCGCCGCTACTCTTGTATAGCTCCGACATGATACGCAGAATCCTCGGTTCGTATTCCTTCGTGCCTATTTCCGCCGACAGGTCTCTCACTATATTAAGGTATTTCCATGCGCTGTCGGGTTTCCCCACAGCGAGATACGCCTCTGCCAATGCGGAGCTGGGCTGCAGCCACAGCCATGCGTCCCGGTCGCGGTTTATGGTTCCCATCGACTTGCGGAACTGTTCTATGGCGTTGTCGTATCTCTCTTTCTTCATCTCCAGGCTTCCCAGGTGCATGTGGCAGTAGGCAATGCCGGTCTGCGAGTTGCACTTGCGACTGTGATACATGGCACGGTTGTAGTATATGCGTGCGGAGTCTATCATGCCTCTCTTCTCGAACACCATTCCGAGGTTTGAACAGTCCACGTTCATTCCGAGGTCGCTGCCGAGCCTGGTCTCTATGGCGAGCGCCTTGCGCAGCATCTCGTCCGCCTTCTGATAGTTTGCCACCGCCATGTATGAGTTTCCGCATCCGTTGTAGCCTATCGCCATACACTTGAGGTATTTGTATCTCGACTCCTCGTCTGCCATTGAGCTTACCTCCACGGCGGCAAGATGGTTTGAGAGAGCCTCATAGTGGAGTCCCATCCTGCGGTAGTTCACGCCCAGGTCGTTGAGCGCGCTTGCCCTCATGAGGGTGTCGTCGAGCTCCACGGCAATCTCGAGCTGGTCCTGGTGTGCGGCGATGGCATTGGTGTATCGGTTGGCATTCAGGAAGCAGTGGCCCAGTTCGGCATATGCCGCCATCTCCTTGTCGCGTTCCTTCGAGCGTTTGTATCTGTTTACAAGCGCCGTCAGCGAATCCACGTTCTTGCTGCGCACCGCCGAGGTGTCGAGCTGCAGACGCTGGCTTTCGGTGTATGATCTGGTGGTGCCGCCCTGCTGCTGACAGGAGGCGAGAGTGATAAGCGACAATATTAATGCCAATAGCTTGCGTAGATGATTCTCCTTCATCGCTTCAATATGTTATGTTAAAATAATGTAGAGAGAATTACTCTGCCTGTAAAGATTTATGTTCCTTTCGTTTGCAAAAATAGTCATTTTTTCATTATAAGCAACAAAAGCTCTAAAATAATGTTACTTTATAAAAAAGGAAATTGCGGAAAGGCGTTTTATACGGATGAATTCACTATATTTCCAAAGCAAGACATTTAACGAACGCATATGACACACAAAGAAAATCAAAAGGTATTTGTCGCTACTAAAACTCTATGCAAATTTCGTAATGCACATGGAATTTTACTTCGTTATTTTTTTTCGTGAAAAAATCTGTCATTCTATCATAATCTGTTGTAACCATTTGATATATAAGAATATAACAGACTGACAAATTTGTTTATATTTACAATATCTGTCATATATCTGTCATTTTTTAGGTATTTTCACGTCTTCTGAGCCATTATAATACGGCTTAGACGATGAAAGAATACGACTTTTGAGTCGTAAGGATGCAACTTTTGAGTCAAAACTAACGTGTTTACGATTCTATCTTACGTGTTTATGATTCTATCTTACGTGTTTATGATCATATCTTACGTGTTTACGACGCCTAATTTGCGCATTTTGAAGCCTAATTCTTGTATTACTTGCGAGCGTTGAAAACTTGCCAGATGCAGCATTTATCTATCATAAGTACTGAGTATCTGACAGTTAGGTGGTTTTGAAGTGCATATAGCGGTCTGACAGAAAATGACAGATTTCACTTAAACTAAAACTTCTGTCAGCAACTGTATATTATTAATTTATAGAATCTTATCTGAAGAGAATGACAGAATGACAGATATTTTCCGAAAAAAAAGGTTCTTCGTCAATTTAGGTGGTAACATATCTTCCATCCCAGTCGGCATGAAGTATCGTTACCCTTAAGATAGCATGTTTAGCCTTGTTGTTGAACATGTTCATAAAAAATACAAACATCTGCAACTTTTATTATGTTTATTAACGTGCGGACAATCAGACATTTAAATCATAAAAAAGTGGCTCTTTTTACCACCTAAATTGACGAAGAACCAAAAAAAAATTTCTTATCACCATCTTTGGGGCGTTATATGATGCGAATGGCATATTGCGGGAATAATGTTTTCCGGAGCATTCCCGTTCAGTTGAAATTGTCGTTTTCAGAAAGTAAGAAAAAGTAAAAGAAAAAGCCCCGTCCACCGGCGTTGTTCCAACGACTGACGAGCGGACGGGGAGTAACTTTTAAATATAACTATTTTCTAATAGCATGCCTGCCATTCCTATAGCTTGCTTGCCACTTCAAGGATGCTCAAGATCGAGGAATTCTTATGATTATCGGTAACCCAAACACGACCGCTCTTCTTGTCGTACTTGTCTACAGTATACCTGTCGTCATAGTTTTCGCCGCTCTTGCCGTACACCTTGTCACCAGGCTTGAACGACGGCTTAAGCGTAATGAGCTGACAGTCGCTGCGCTTTGCCGTGGTGATGCTGCCCGCAAAGCCATGGATGAGAACCTTGTCGTCGGTAAGGGAGATGATGTGTCCGATCTTCTTCTTGCCGTCCACGTCGAATGCCAGCTGCATGCCCGGTGCCCACTCGCCTTCCTTGAGAACACGGAAGGTGCCTGGCTTGAGCTTCTCATCTTTGCCGAACGGCTTCACCTTGCCGTCTTTCATCGACCAGCTGAGGTCGAGATACGACACAGTAGGCTGCTTCGGGTCGGAAGCTTCGGTCACGATGGCACGCTGCATACCAGAGCCACTCTGCCACCATGTGAGCACTATGTCACCGACCTTTGCCGTGGCATCGTCAGGGATAGGTATTACCAACGCATTGGGCAGTTCGTATTCTTTGCCAAAGTGGTCGATCTTCGTGGTGCCCACTCCGCCTTCAACCACCTCGCAATAGTAGAAGATGTACGACCTATTGTCCAAATCCCTGTCTTTCGTCAGATAGTCGGGATAGTAGGTGGCGGCGAGTACCGTCTGACCTTTCTCCACATCCAGCTTCACGTCTCTCGGAAAGTCCCATGGCCACGGATTGATATTGCTCTTGGCCTCATTCCCGTCGGTTTTCACTTCTACGGAGTCGGCATCCGGATTCTGGCTGTCCACGCTCTTGTTGCCGCAGCTGAATGTTGTCAGCAACGCTCCCGCAAGGAGGGAGACGAAAATAATGTTCTTCTTCATAGTCGTATTTTTTATTGGTTTATATTTATATTTTTGTGTTCGTTATTTTTTCCACCGCAGCTATTTCCATGGGTCTTTGTCTGCCGGTGTGCGAATGTCGGTGAGGGCAATCATGATGTTGGTGACGAACCATCTGCCGATGGACTCCTTGTAGCGGAACGTGATGGGCACGGGTGAGTCGGCGCCGCCGCTGTGCAGGAACACTTTTGCCCACTGGTATCCGCCGTCCTGCGTGAAGGTGTTGTCGGTCGACGTCACCCTGATGGTATATGGCTTTGTGGGTTGATAGCTGTTGGTAGGTGTTGCCCCATCGAAGAAGGCGAAAGTGATGTAACCCTTGTTGTCTTTATTCTTGAGCAACCTGCGGTTTACGAGTTCCTTCTGGTTCTGCGACCACGTTGCCGGTCCGTTCAGATATTCGAGCATCTCCCATGTGGCATCAAGGTTGTTGTTGATGTTGCAGAGGGCTGCCACGCAGAGGGCCGCCGTCTTGTGTGGCGTATCGAGCGATGCCTCAGGCAGGGCTTTCAGTTCTGCGAGGTTTCTTGGCAGCGAGTTAAAGGTGAAGGTCTCGGTGCGCGGTGTCTTGTTCACTTCTCCCGGTGTGCCGTCGAGATTTGCTCCAGGGTCGTTTGCCGTTGAGCCGGAGCCGGTGCCGGTTCCTGTTCCGGTGCCGCCAGTTGTGGTACTGCCGTTAGGCTTCTGGTCGCCGTCGTCATCCTTTGAGCATGACGTGAGGCTTAGCGATAGTAAGGCCAATGCCATAAATATGAATTTTCTCATAGTTGTCAAAATGGTTTTAGTTGTTTTGGTCTTGCACATGGCTGAAGCTTGAAGCCGAAGGAATCTATAATCATAAATATTCATAACCCTCTTATTTTGCGCTTTTTTATGTTTCTATAGTCCTTTACGTTATTCCCATAACCCGAGGGCTTCTTGCTTCCCGCCAAATGCATTTTTATCAATTCTAAGTTCCTTTTATAAAAAAGTCTTTATGTGTCCATCATGTGTGTCAGCTGCGTTTCATCTTCTCGGCTATGAGTTTCTTTCCCTTTGACGAGAAAGCGAAGATCACGGCTCCCACTACTGCCAACAAGAGTATGCCGATGAGCGGACGGTAGAAGATCCATGCGAGGGCGATGACAAGCAGCGACCATACGAAGCCCAGTACGCCGCATATCAGCGATACACCGAAGGCGAAGATGTTTGCCACGAACGGTATAACCTTGAGCAGCGTCTCGGCTATGCCCAATATACCACGCAAACCGGAGATGACAAGCAGAATGCCTATTACGCGGAGCACCCATGTGAGCATGCTGTTGCCCTCGTGCTGCTCGGTAAACATCTGGTCGGCGGTCTGTACGCCGTGGCGTATTACGGAGAGCTGCTTGCCGTTCTTGGCGGTGTAGCTGGAGAAGGTCTTGCCGTTTGCCACTGCGATAATCGACACGTCGCCAGGGTCACACTGCGAGTAGGTCACTCTCACGTCGCCGATTTCCGGCGAGCCTGCGTTCATGCCCAGATAGACTGTGTTGCCCTGAACATGCACACATTCTGCGGCGTACGTGTTGCCGGGGTTCTGCGCTACAGAATCGTTAGCGGCGGTCTTTTCGGTTGTTGTCTCCTTCTTCTTGTCGCCATGCTTTGCCTTGTAGATTTTCACTATCTGCTCGTCGATGCCGCGCAGCTTCTCGTCAGAGAGTACCACCTTGGTTTCCGCCTTTGTGGACAGCGACTTCACCTGCGACTCGCTGAGCTGGTAGGCTCCGAAGCTTACGTTCTTGGCGTCCCATCGCTCCCTCTTCAGGTCGGCAAGCACGAAGTTCTTGCTTCTGTATGACGGGTCGTGGAATTCTGCCGAGTTTTCAGGCTGGCTTCTCCAATCCTTATGATAGGTATAGGTGGTGACGGTCTCTTCGCTGCCTCCCAGCTTATCGCGCTTGGTCTGCTTGGCAGCCTCCACCCACTGGTAGTATTCCACTTTACGCTGCAGGGCGATGGCTCCCACACGGATTCCGAAATAGTCGTCTACCAGCGTGTCCTTGGTGGTGGCAAGTCCGGTGGCATGCACGAGTTTTCCATTCAGAGCCGGGTCAACGGTGTTGATGTCTTTCATCTCCACATAGTTGCCCTGTGCCTCTTCGAGCATCTTGGTTGTCTTTACTGCACGTCCTTCGTTCCACCATAGCAGACAGGTGGCGATGATGAACATGAGGAATCCGGTGAACACGCCACCGACCGAGTTCTTCAGGCGGGTGCCGTAACTGGTTGTTGTTGTTTCTGTGTATGCCATAACTATATATGTTTTGGTTAATAATTCAAGGGCGTACAAAAACTGGCGAGGAGGTCAGCCATACTGTTCAAGAGTCGGCAAGCCGGCATCGAAGTGCGCCTCGTTTTTTGTCTGGGGCAAAGTTACTACCGAAACGATGTTTCTAACATTGCAAATCTTCTCAAAAATCTTGCAAATCCTACTTTTTTCACTTCCCCACCCTTCTCTAACGCTGTTTCTGAGGAGCAGAAACAGCTCGTTTTGCAAACACCAATAAACAAAATGTCGGAGTTACGGATGTTTTACACAAAGAAAAAGTTACACACCTAAAATATTGATTTACAAAATGTTAGACAAAGCGAATGACAGAATTTGCCATTTTTCAACAGAGCTGCAGTATGCCGGACAGGTTTTTCTTCGCTTTTTTCCAGAAATTGCGAGCTGTTGCTTTTCATTAGTCTGATGTTGTTTTTTCATGAAAATGAAGATTGGGAAGATTTGCCATTTTTTTGGAAGAATTTGCAAGCTGACGTTCTTCATTCTCTTCTTAACTTTGCAGCGGAAACAACAACGAACAGCTTCGGCAGCTTCAACGCCACACAAAATACACCATATATAATACTAACAAAAAAAATGACGATTATGAAACTGACAAAGACTATCGTTGCCCTTGCAGTCCTGATCGGATGCAGCGCAACAGCAAACGCACAGTTGGGCGGACTCCTAAACAAAGCCAAGAAGGCCGCCAAGGATAAAGTGGAAAGCAAAGTGAAAGATGCCAAAAACGACGCCAAGGCTAAGGTTGAAGGCACTGCCATGGAGAAAACAGGGCTGAAGGAGGCTGAATACGACCCTAACCGCAAGTACAAGCCGAGCAAGGAAGCTCTCGCCGCTGACCCACAGGCAAACGACGAGACCATAGAGAAGGGCTTCACAAAGAGCATCGGAGACATCCACGCATGCTATGAGCAAATTCAAAGCGTTACACTCTACTCGCCCTACTACACCGACGATGCCAAGCGCTTCTACGGTATAGGAGCGGACGAGGGTACATTCTACAACATCTTCTTCGGAATGTTTTCAGAAACATTGAAGTATGACGGTATCCGCAGGGCATATCATTATCCTAACTTCACACCTGTGAATCTGGCTAACGACCAGATACAGGTACCTTGCGACGAGTTCGTACTCAACTTCTGGACATGCCGCTTCATCGCCGACCCCAAGTCGGAGAAAGCTCTAAAGGAATTTATCTACGCCTACACATGGCTCAATTCTCTGAATGTGAAAGCTATCCGCCACTATGCCATGAAGGACGAGACGGCTGGCGTGATCGGCGACAACGCAATACTGCCTTCTAATTTTCAGCAAATGCGCTACGACCGCGACAACATGGCTTATGGCCTGGCAGTCTCCGTCACTCCATACGAGAACCTGCTGAAGCTTGCCAACGAATGTGCTGCAGGCATTACGGCAAAGGACGGCAGCGGTTTCTCAAGATTGCTCTACCACCTCGTACTCAAAGTGCTCGTTGACGACTTCCTGCCAAGACACAAGGATGCGAAAAACGACGATTCGTTGAGACTCCTGAGCCTGAAGCTTGATACACCTCGCATCGGAGAGCTCTTCGACGCTTATCAGAATGACTTCGTTGAGGCCGTTGCCGAGCCGAAGGGCGTAAGCGTGGACGAGAAGACACGCAGCGCCGGCATCGCCGCAGCGAAGAAATTTGCAGGTGCCAACTTTGAGAAGGCTGTGTTCACCAAGAGCTCATGGCAGACGTTCAAGGAGCCTAAGTATCCTTACCGCATAACTGCATACGCTCTTCCTATCGCCATCATTACCAAGGAAGGCGGCAAGCGCTTCGTACAGTACTGCACACTTACCAAGTCTGCCAACGGAGCGAACTACTTCGTACAGGCTGGCAGCGACACAAGCAAGCATCCGATAAAGTAAACGAATTAACGAAGAGACAAGTTGACAAGTAGACAAGTTAACGAGTTGACGAGTAGACGAGTTAACAAGTAGACGAGTTAACAAGTAGACGACGTTGATAATGAAAACGAGTAGACAAGAAGGTCTGGCATACCGTAGTAATCTCCTTGTCTACTTGTCTACTTGTCTACTCGTCTACTTGTCAACTTGTCAATAACATTCAGCAGCTCTGAGAAATCATCTATCAGGAAGTCAGCAGAAGAAAGCTCCTGGAGCGTGCCGTTGCCGTATGTAACGCCACACGTCTTCGTCCCGGCAGCCTTACCCATGTCTATGTCGTAGGTCATGTCGCCCACGGTAAGTGCCGACGCAGGCTTGCCTCCCGTGTCGGCAAGCACCTTCAAAACCATATCAGGAGCAGGCTTTGCCTTCTCCACATCATCCGAAGCAACGATGCTGGCAATACAATCCACGATGCCATACTGCTCCACATATTCCACAAGCGACTGTCTGCTGCGGCTGCTTGCTATGGCTACGGTTACTCCCAGCCCGTGCAATTGGCGTATTGTCTCTATGACATGTGGAAACGGCTTAACCGCCATATTCTTTTTGTTTTCCATGAAGATGCGTCGGTAGACGTCGGCACAACGCTGTCCGTCGGCATCGCTCATGCCGAACAATACCACAAAAGCCTTCCATAACGGCAGACCGATAGTTGCCGCACACTGGGCATCGGTGCGCGAAGGCAGACGACACTCCCCTATCGTCGCCTGCAGAGTGGTTACTATTAGGTGCTGCGAGTCGCCCATCGTACCGTCGAAATCGAGAATAACGGTTTCTGTCTTCATCTCCCTACTTATTTTGTCGTCTTTAAGAAAAAAATCCTTGCCAACCTATTATACCGGCCAGCAAGGATTTGTCTATGTCTCTTTATCTTTCCACTATTTAGTTTGCAGCTTCAAACTCCTCAAGGAAGCGCACATCATTCTCGGAGAACATGCGGAGGTCTGAAACCTGATACTTCAGGTTGGTAATTCGCTCCACACCGAGTCCGAAGGCATAGCCCGTGTAAACCTTGCTGTCAATACCGCAAAGTTCAAGCACGTTAGGGTCTACCATTCCGCAACCGAGGATTTCCACCCAACCGGTGTGTTTGCAGAAGCCACAACCCTTACCGCCACAGATGTGGCAGGAAATGTCCATCTCCGCACTTGGCTCTGTGAATGGGAAATAGCTTGGACGCAGACGAATCTTGGTGTCTGCTCCGAACATCTCACGGGCAAAGGTCAGAAGAACCTGCTTAAGGTCGGTAAAGGAAACGTTCTTGTCGATATAGAGTCCTTCTATCTGATGGAAGAAGCAGTGTGCGCGTGCCGTAATAGCCTCGTTGCGGTAAACGCGTCCCGGGCAGATGATGCGGATTGGCGGCTGTGAGGTTTCCATCACACGTGCCTGCACCGAACTTGTATGGCTGCGCAGAAGGATGTTCTTTGTCACGTCGTTAGGATTCTGCTCCACGAAGAAGGTGTCCTGCATGTCGCGTGCCGGATGGTCGGCGGCAAAGTTCATCTTCGTAAACACGTGCAGGTCGTCTTCCACCTCCGGACCGTCGGCAAGGGTGAAGCCCATACGCGAAAAGATGTCTATAATCTCATTCTTTACGATAGTGAGCGGATGGCGCGTACCGAGCTCTACAGGATAGGCTGTTCTCGTAAGGTCAATACCCTGTCCGTTGTCTTCCTGTGTGTCGAGAGCGTCACGCAGAGCGTTCAGACGTTCAAGGGCAGTCTGCTTCAGTTCGTTAATCTTCATACCCACCTCTTTCTTCTGCTCGGCAGGCACTGTTCTAAAGTCAGCCATTACGGCATTGATTTCACCTTTCTTGCTCAAGTACTTTAGGCGCAGGGCCTCTATTTCCTCGGCATTGGCTGCTTTCATCTCCTTTACCTCCTCAAGGAGGCTTGCAATCTTGTCAAGTATCATGTTTAAAAACTACGATTTTTCTTTGTTCTTGATTCTGTTTATATTTTGGCTCACACACATGCCGCCAATGTCAAGTCAAACTGCTTGTCATCAACACCATATAGCCAAATCGGGAGCAAAATTACAGCATTTTTTCGAGAATCGTGCATAATACTCGATTTATTTAACATCACCACCTTTTTAATTTACTTGTATCTATCTCGCCGCTGCCCTTTATCTCATGTCTGAAATCTTTCACATAACCCTTGAGCTTCACGTCGCCACTGCCATATACAGAACACCGGACAAACCCTGTACGCGTAAAGCCGATTTCCACATCACCGCTGCCTTTCACGCTGACGTCTGCCTTGCGTTGGGCTACGAGATTGTCTATATCCACATCCCCACTGCCGTAAATCTTTACCATGGCATTGTCGCAGATTACGTTTTTCATATCTACATCGCCGCTGCCCTTCACGGCAACCACGAGATTGTCGGTATCCAACTTGCCGGCAACGTCGAAATCGCCGCTGCCTATTACTGCAACGTCCGTAAGGTCGGGAGCACTGATGTACACCTTCAGGTCGTCATCATCGTTAAAGAGCTGCCATCCCTGCTGCGGCCTATCTGTGACGACAAGGGTTCTGCCGTCTGACGAAATCCTCACACGCCCCACGTCCTGCTTGCGACCAACGACCGTAACAACAGGTTTTCCGCCGTTTGTCTGTCTGAATTCCACGTCTACACCGCCTCTTATCTCAATCTTAGTGAATTCTGCCACAGCAACATTCTTTTTTATCTTCTTTCCACCTTTTACACTTGTAACGAATTCACCCGTCTTGTTTTCACCCACTGCCGTGGTACAACTTACTGACGCCAAAACAAGGCAAAGCGCCATAATCATCATTCTGTTCATAAGCTTTATTTTGTTATGTCATACATTATTTATTTGTCCTATATTTCAGCATATAATGCTTGTTCTACATATAATGTAGACGATTCAGAATATGGAAAAGTTGCACTATTTTTATTTTTTTCACTCAAAGACAGGCATCAATTATTGACATATAGAAATTCTTTTACCTCATAATGCCATTTTTTCACATAAATATTTGCACCGAATAGAAATAAATACGTACATTTGCGCAAAATTTGAGAGAAAAAGAAATACGAAAGAATTATTTCTTAGTATGGAGAAAATGAAAAAAGGATTATTTTTTGTTGTCTTCACATGTATGATAATGACTATGTGGACAACAACAGGATGCACAGAAAAGAAAACGTCTGGAACAGATTCCATCGACGCAGACTCTACCGACACAACGGCAGCCGACACCTTAGAGCAGCTTATCACCGAGCAGCCAATGCCAAAGGCAGCAGATGAGCTGTTTGATGATTTCATCTTTAATTTTGCCGCAAACAAAAAACTTCAGATGAAAAGAATACTATTCCCACTGAAGGTCGTAAACGGCAAAACGGAGAAGACTCTTGAAAAGGGACAGTGGAAGATGGAGCATTTCTTCATGAATCAAGGCTACTACACACTTATCTTCGACAACCACCGACAGATGAAAATCGTAAAGGACACGTCTATCAACCATGTCGTGGTGGAGAAAATATATCTGAAAAGAAAGAAGGTAAAACAATATATCTTCAACCGCATCAACGGACAATGGATGCTCGTAGAGGTGAACACGGGAGCAATGTACCAGAACAACAACGCTTCGTTCCTTAACTTCTACCAGAAGTTTGCCACCGACTCCACCTACCAGATGCAACATCTGAACGTACCTATCCATTTCTCCGGACCTGACCCCGACGACGACTTCAGCACCATGTCTGGCGACATTGAACCTGAAACATGGCCAGCCTTCGCTCCGGAACTGCCGGCAAACTTCATATATAATATAATATACGGACAAAGCTACACACAGAGCAACCAGAAGATTCTCGTGATGCGAGGTATTGCCAACGGAATGGAAATGCAACTTACCTTTGTAAGAAAAGGCAAGGTATGGAAACTGACAAGACTGTCAGAATAATATATAGAGTCAAGAATGCAGAATGCAAAATGGACAAAGGATTCTGCTCTCAATTACGACACAGGATTATAGCTGCTGACAACTCCTACATTCTTGACTCTTCTATTCTCTCTTAAAGATTAACAGGATAACAATAAATAAAAAAACTAAAGCAAAAAGAAAAGTGAAAGATTTCAGAAACTACAGTTTGACACAGCACAACACCTTCGGCATTAGTGCCGGGTGTAGCCGCTTTATCGAGTTTTCCACCGTGGCAGAAGCCAAGGAAACAGTGAAAAACTTGAAACAGACGGACATGCCGTTGCTTATCATCGGTGGCGGAAGTAATCTGTTGCTGACAAAAGATTTTCAGGGAACAGTGCTCCACTCTGCCATTAAAGGCATCAGCACCACGTTTATTGACGGTGGTGTGCTCGTAAGAGTGGCAAGCGGAGAAGTGTGGGACGACACCGTGGCATACTGCGTACAGAACGGATGGTATGGCATGGAGAACCTCTCGCACATACCAGGCGAAGTAGGCGCTACCGCCGTGCAGAACATCGGTGCCTATGGCACGGAAGTAAAAGACATTATTTATAAGGTGGAGGCTATAGAAATTGCTACAGGCAAATCATGCTTCTTCACCAACGAAGAGTGTGAATACTCCTACCGCCAAAGCCGCTTCAAGAAAGACTGGAAGGACAAATATATTATAACTCATGTAACTTACCGTCTGTCGACAATCTTCAACTCGCACCTCGAATACGGTAACATACGCAAGGAACTTGACAAAGAGGGCATTGAACACCCTACTGCCATGCAGCTACGCAATGCCATCATAAAAATACGTGAAGACAAGCTCCCCGACCCAAAGATAGAGGGCAATGCCGGAAGCTTCTTCATGAACCCTGTAGTAAGCATGGAGAAATTCAATGAACTGCTTGCTGAATATCCGGAAATGCCACACTATGAAGTTGACGAAGACCACGAGAAGATTCCTGCCGGATGGATGATTGACCAGTGTGGATGGAAGGGAAAATCTCTCGGCAGGGCTGGTGTACACTCCAAGCAGGCTCTCGTATTGGTTAACAAGGGCGGTGCCACTGGCAACGACATCGTTTGCCTCTGCGACCATATACGCAAGGACGTACAGGACAAATTCGGCATCGACATACACCCGGAGGTGAACATTATATAATGTAACCCTGAACTTGAAATAGAAATGAGACTGACTTTTCTTGGAACCGGAACATCTGTCGGTGTGCCTACTATTGGCTGCCGTTGCAAGGTCTGCACGAGCCACGACCCTCATGACCGACGTCTGCGCTGCTCGGCAATGGTGGAGACGGAACAGACACGCATCGTCATTGACTGCGGTCCTGATTTCCGTGAGCAGATGCTCCGCCAGGAATTCCGTAAGATTGACGCTCTGCTCATCACCCATTCCCACTACGACCATGTGGGGGGAATGGACGACGTGCGCCCCTTCTGCACCTTTGGCGACATAAATGTCTATAGCGACCCTGTCTCCGAAAAGAGCCTTCGCCAGTCATTGCCATATTGCTTTAAGGAGCATCTATACCCTGGCGTGCCCAAAATCAGTCTACACACCATTCATCCGCATGAGGAACTACAGATAAACGAACTGAAGATTGTTCCTTTACGGATTATGCACGACAAGCTCCCCATTCTTGGCTTCAAGATTGGGAAGCTTGCCTATATTACCGACATGAAGACTATCCCCGAAGAAGAACTCGACTTTCTGCAAGACATCGACTGTCTTGTGGTGAATGCTCTGCGCTTTACCAATGCACACCACTCCCACATGCTCATTGACGAAGCCTTGGCTTTTGCCCGACGGACGAGTGCCAAACGTGTCTTCTTCACACACATGTGTCACGACATCGGACTACATGAAGAGGTGAACAAGATTCTTCCTGCAGGAACACAACTCGCCTATGACGGACTGACGGTTGAAGTTGACGTCTAAGTCTTTATCATCTCCAGAAACTCATCCTCACTGACAATCCTTATACCAAGCTTTTCGGCTTTCTGCAACTTTGACGGTCCCATATTATCACCTGCAAGGATAAAGGAAGTCTTGCCGCTGATGCTGCCTACATTTTTACCGCCATTCTGCTCTATCATCATCTTATACTCATCACGACTGTGATGCTGGAACACTCCACTTATCACGATGCTCTTTCCCTGCAACAAGTCTGAGGCGTTTTCCATCTGCTCCCGGCTTAACGCCATCTGCAGTCCGTAGCTACGCAGACGCTCCACAATCTGCATGTTTCCCTCGTTGTGGAAATATGTAATGATGCTCTTTGCCATAACCTCGCCGATACCGTCAATCTCAAGGAGTTCCTCAAGCGTGGCGTTCATCAGGGCATCGATATTCTTGAAATGGCGTGCAAGAAGCTTTCCCGATGTCTCACCAACAAAACGGATGCCAAGGGCAAAGACAACACGTTCGAAAGGCACATTCTTCGATTCCTCAATGCCGCTGATGATTTTCATAGCCGATTTCTGGCGGCTACCATCACCGTTTATCTGCTGCACATCAATGGTATATAGGTCGGCAACGTTGTGTACGAGTCCCTGACGGTAGAAATCATCAACTGTCTCCGGACCTATACTGTCGATATTCATGGCACGGCGCGAGATGAAATGCTCTATCCTACCCTTTATCTGTGGCGGACAGCCTGCATCGTTCGGACAGTACCATGCTGCCTCTCCCTCATAACGAACGAGTTTTGTACCGCACTCTGGACAGTGGGTTATGAATCTTACGGGCTGTGCGATAATAGGTCTCTGGTCAAGGTCTACACCTACAATCTTCGGAATGATTTCCCCACCCTTCTCTACATACACATAGTCACCGATATGGAGGTCAAGGCTACGTATAAAATCTTCGTTGTTAAGCGTTGCACGTTTCACGGTTGTTCCTGCCAGTTGCACAGGATCCATATTGGCAACAGGCGTGACGGCTCCCGTCCTGCCAACCTGGAAGCTCACCTCATTGAGCCTCGTACAGGCCCTCTCCGCCTTATATTTGTAGGCAATTGCCCAACGTGGACTTTTTGCCGTGTAGCCAAGGTTGCGCTGTTGGCGCAGGGAGTTCACTTTCAGCACAATGCCATCGGTGGCAACGGGCAGGTTCTTGCGTTCCTTGTCCCAATAGTTTATATAGTCGTAAATCTCCTGTAACGTCCTCACCTTCTTCATTCCCTCACTTATCTTGAATCCCCACTTACGGGCTGCTTCGAGATTCTCATAGTGACCGTCGCACGGCAACTCTTCGCCCAACAGATAATAGAGATATGAATCAAGCTGCCGACTTGCCACGAGAGCCGAGTTCTGACTCTTCAGTGTACCGCTTGCAGCGTTTCTCGGGTTTGCGAAGAGAGGTTCTTCTGCAGCCTCACGCTCTGCGTTAAGCCGTTCAAAAACTTTCCACGGCATCAGAATCTCCCCTCTTATTTCAAACACCTGCGGATAACCGATTCCTGTCAACACGAGAGGAATGGCACGTATGGTCTTCACGTTTGCCGTAACATCATCACCGTGCACACCGTCTCCTCTTGTCACTCCACGCACCAGTTTGCCGTCAACGTAGGTAAGACTAATGGATAGTCCGTCGTATTTCATCTCGCAGCACACCTCAAAGTCTTCTCCATTGAGTCCGCGCTTCACGCTATCGTACCACTCCGCCACGTCCTGTTCGTTGTACGTGTTTGCGAGCGAGAGCATCGGGTATTTATGTGTCACCTGCTGAAACTCATGGTTCAGGTCGCTACCCACTCGCTGCGTAGGCGAGTTAGGGTCCGCAAGTTCCGGATGTTTGGCCTCAAGATCTTGTAACTCGTGCATCATGAAGTCAAAGTCCTGGTCGGAAATCTCCGGCTGGTTCAACACATAATACTTATAGTTATGTTCGTGCAGCTCTCTACGCAGCTGCATGATTCTCTGCTTTTCGTCCATATTCTTTATATTTTATCTGATTGCAAAGTTACTCATAAAAATATCCGCTTCCAAAGAAACGACCATTCATAATATGCAAAATTCCGTTAACGAAGCCAAGCATAGAACTTTCTAAGGCAAATCGGTTCTCATTCTGTTTCTCTACGTAAGATACTCTGAAGAGCTGAAAACTGTCGCTCTATCAACAATCTATCAGATTGGGTCCCCAACATTTACTAAATATTTGTTGAATTTCATTGAATGATATTACCATTTAGACACCTCAGTCTCTATACATAAAAAAAGAGGTGTCTTCATATATAATATCAGGTATTAGAAACGCAAAAATCCAAACGACGGCTATACCTTATAATATATATTCCTTGCAGAATTTCTCTCCAAGGTGGAATCCTTCTTCATAGAGGCGTTCCAGTTTCTCCACGTCTCTCTCCATACGTCCCACTTCCATGGGTCTTTCTGGACGGATGCAAACTATCTCGCCACGCTCCTCCATCTCGTCAATCATGTCGAGCTGACGGTTGTAAGCCTCGCAACGGTGGCTCAGGGCAACACGCAGACGGGGATAGTTCTTGTAGATGAAATGCGGAATCTTATGGTCCTTCTCCGTTGAACGATACCCTTTATTACGTGTCAGTACAAGCACATTCGTCTTATGCCCACGCTCAATGGAGTGCAAAACGGGTATGCTGTCCACTATACCGCCATCCAGCATCGGTATGCCGTCCACCGTAACAATCTTGCACACATAAGGCAGACTGCTGGATGCAAGACAGATGTCGATAAGCCTCTGGCGGTCAGACTTCTCGGAAAGATAACAGGCCCGGCCTGTTAGACAGTTGGTTGTGACCATCTCAAACTCATCCGGATTGTTGAAAAAGGTATCATAATCGTACGGCAGCAGTTTGTCGGGAAAATCTTTGTAGAGCAGCTTGCGGTCAAGGATGCAACCCTGAGTTACGAAATGGCGCAGTCCAATGTATTTGTATTTGGCAAGATAGTCGATGTTAGAGATGCGTGCCCTCCTGATCTGGTGACTCATATAAGAGAGTCCATTACATGCGCCAGCCGACACCGCTACGACATAATGGAAATAGACATTGTTCTTCATCAATCCGTCAAGCACCCCACTTGTAAAAGTACCCCTCATGCCTCCGCCTTCGAGCACCAATCCTGTATTCCAATTTACCTGCATAATATTCTCTTCTATCTACTTTACTTACACGATGTAAAGCCCACCAAATCATTCCAGACACATACAAAGCTTTAGAAAAGCAGTACTTTTTCAAAAAATATGATGGAAATCTTTAAAAATCTTTGCAAAGATAATGATTTATATTTAATAATTCATATCTTTGCAAAGATAATATTCATATCATTGTAATACGGTGTGTGCAATATTTTCAATTTATCGCATAACCTTAAGTGAAAAAAGGCTAAGTACAACAGTTGGAATAAACTAAGAAAGGCAAAAGACATGTTCAGTAAAGAAACCTACGTTAACCGCCGCACGGAGCTCAAGAAGCTTGTAAAGAGCGGAGTAATAATTCTTTTCGGAAACAACGAGTCGCCGGCAAACTTCCCGGCAAACGGTTATTACCCATTCCGTCAGGACTCATCATTCCTCTACTACTTCGGACTTCAGAGAGACGGACTTGTGGGAGTGATAGACATCGACAACGACACGGAAACCCTCGTGGGTGATGACATCGACATCGACGACATCGTATGGTACGGAAGCGTAAACAGCGTCAGCAACATGGCTGAATCATGCGGAGTGAAAAACAGCGCACCGATGAAGCAGCTGCAGGTGATTTGCAACAATGCGCTAAGAGACAAGCGACAGGTACACTTCCTGCCACCATACCGCCACGACACTATGATACAGATATTCGACTTGCTCGGCATACATCCAAACCAGCAGCGCGAGCAGGCATCGCTTGAACTCATCAATGCCGTTGTTAAGCAGCGCTCCACAAAGAGCCAGCTCGAAATTGAAGAGATTGAACGCGCATGCGCCGTAGGCTACAAGATGCACACTACTGCCATGCGACTGACAAAGCCGGGAGTGACAGAGAAATTCGTAGGCGGACAGGTGGACGGAATAGCCAACTCATACGGCTCTATGACAAGCTTCCCTACTATCTTCACGCAACACGGAGAGATAATGCACGGCAACCCGTCGATGGCTGTTCTCGAAAGCGGAAGACTCGCACTCTGCGACTGCGGAGCCGAAACGATGGAACACTACTGCTCCGACAACACACGTACATTCCCTGTAAATGGAAAATTCACACAGCGACAGCTTGAGATATACTCTATAGTAGTTGACTGCCACGACCTCGCACTCAGTCTGGCAAAGCCGGGAGTAAAATACTTCGACGTGCATCTCGGCGTGTGCCGACTAATGACCGATCGACTGAAGGAACTCGGACTGATGAAGGGCGACACCGAAGCAGCTGTACGTGCCGGAGCACACGCTATGTTCCTGCCACACGGACTCGGACACATGATGGGAATGGACGTGCACGACATGGAAGGACTGGGACAGATTCATGTAGGATTTGACGAAGAGACTCGCCCTAACCTTGAACAGTTCGGTACCAACTGCCTACGCATGGGACGAAAGCTCGAAGAAGGCTTCGTGATAACCGACGAACCGGGAATATACTTCATCCCGGCACTCATCGACGAATGGCGCGCCAAAGGTCTGCACACCGACTTCATCAACTACGAGAAGCTTGAGACATACAAGGACTTCGGAGGCATCCGCATCGAAGACGACCTGCTCATAACAAAGGACGGCTGCCGATTCCTTGGCGAGGAGCGCATTCCATATCATCCAAAAGATGTGGAGGAGTTCATGAGCAAGAATTAAAACAGAAACAAGAAAAACCTTTAAATAAATTAATAATACGCACTAAAAGAAAACGAAATGAAAAAAATTCTATCGTTAGCCCTCTTGGCTTGCCTCGCTATGGGAGCCAATGCTGAGGAAAAGAAAAATCCGGAGAACAAGAACAAGCACGAGTTCACCACAGTCAAGGAATGCAAGATTACAAGCATCAAAGACCAGAACCGCAGCGGTACCTGCTGGGCTTACTCTACACTATCGTTCTTCGAGAGCGAAATCCTGAAGAAGACAGGAAAGACAGTAGACCTTTGTGAAGCTTTCGTAGCAAACAAGACCTACATGGACCGTGCCACAATGGCTGTGCGCATGCATGGTGACACTTCTTTCTCACAGGGTGGTTCTGCAGAAGATCCACTATACTGCCTCAAGCACTATGGTATCTGCCCAGAAAACGCAATGCCTGCAGCAGGCTCTCTCTACGGCGACTCACTGAACAACTTCAACGAATTCTTCGCAGTAATGACTCCATACGTTGAGGGTATTGCAAAGAGCGACCTGAAGAAACTCTCTCCAGCATGGAAAAAAGGTCTGCAGGGAATACTTGACTCATATCTCGGCGTTTGCCCTGAGAAGTTCACCGTTGACGGAAAGACATACACTCCAAGAAGCTATGCAGACAGCTTCGGTCTGGACTGGAACGACTATGTAAGCATCACAAGCTACACACACCACCCATTCTGGACTGCATTCCCTGTAGAGGTACAGGACAACTGGCGTCAGGGAATGAGCTACAACGTGCCTATCGAAGACATTACAAGAATCATCGACAATGCCATCAACAACGGTTACTCTGTAATGTGGGGCGGCGATGTTTCAGAGCAGGGATTCACACGCAAGGGACTTGCTGTGGCTGTTGACGCAAAGGCTGTACAGAGCCTCTCAGGAAGCGATGCAGCTAAATGGCTCAGACTGTCTCCGACACAGAAGACAAACATCCTCGACTCTCTCGGTGTTAACACACCTGAGGTTAAGCTGACACAGGAGATGCGCCAGGAGGCTTACGACAACTGGGAGACAACCGACGACCACGGAATGCACCTCTTCGGTATCGCAAAAGACCAGAACGGCAAGGAGTACTATATGATAAAGAACTCATGGGGCGAGACTGGTGACCACAAGGGTATATGGTACATGACCAAGACATTTGCAGCTTACAAGGTTATGGACTTCATGGTTAACAAGAACGCCATTCCTAAAGACATTCGCAAGAAACTCGGAATCTAATGATTCATTCATAAAGTTATAAAAAGTTTATTGCTCCCGGACTAACAGCTTTACAGCTTAGTCCGGGAGCTTTTTTTATACATACTCCACATAAACCTACCTGCCAACAACACTAAAAGTCCACTTCTTTAAATATATTACAGACTTGTTTCCGCTATTTAATAATTATTTTCTACCTTTGCCGCGCCTTTTGGCAAACATTTAATTAATTTTCAAAAAACATCTATGTACAACAACAAGAAGACATCGAGCTCGCCAATGAAGTTCAAACACTTCACTCGCAAGGGCTATGCTCTCTTCGCTTGTCTGGGCAAGGAAGTGATTGTAGGCACACTCAGCGTTGCCACCCTCACCTATGCCAAGGCAGACGGCATCAGCACACAGCCTATCATGGCAGAAGCTGACAGCCTGGCCACACATAGCGAGATTGCACTCGATGAAGTGAGAGTCACTGGCTCTCGTGCTCCGCTTACCCATGGGCAGGCGGCAAGAATGATTACTGTACTGGAGCAGAAAGACATTCAGGCTGCCCCAGTGCAAAGTATTAATGACCTGCTTAAATATGCGGCAAGCGTAGACGTAAGGCAGCGCGGACCAATCGGTGCACAAACCGACATCAGCATCCGCGGCGGAAACCAGGAGCAGATAACCATACTGCTCAACGGCATCAACATCTGCGACCCGCAGACAGGACACAACGCATTCGACTTCCCCGTTGACGTGAGCGACATCGAGCGCATCGAAGTGCTTGAAGGACCGGCAGGAAGAGTGTTCGGAACATCATCATTGCTTGGAGCAATAAACATCGTTACGAAACATCCGAAACAGAACAAGATTTCAGCTCATGCAGAGGCAGGAAGCTACGGATACTTCAACGGTGGAACAAGCATTGGACTGACTTCGGGAAAATGGACCAACACCATTTCCGGAAACTACACACGTTCCGACGGCTACAACCGCAACAAGGCGGGCAGACTGAACACTGACTTCGAGGGAGCCAAGGCCTTTTACCAAGGAACATACTCTGACAAAGACACAAGAGTCAGCTGGCATGCAGGATTGAGCATGCGTGACTTCGGTTCCAACACTTTCTATGGAACCGGCAGCGACGACCAATTTGAACATACTTTCAAGAGCTACACGGCTCTACAGGCTGACACCAGATGCGGAAAACTGCACCTGAGCCCATCGGTATACTGGAACAGAAACATGGACCGCTTCGAATATTTCCGCGGTCTGGACAACATCATTCCAGAGGGAGGCACCTATGGAGTGGCTTACAACTACCACCGCACCGACGTGTATGGCGTAAACCTTAACTCGTATTTCGACTGGACGCTCGGTAGAACTGCCGTATGCGCCGAACTGAGAAACGAAGACCTCGTAAGCACAACACTCGGTGAGCCGCTCGAACAGCCTAAACACATACACAAGACCGACCGTGACTACACCAACGGACTTAACCGCACAAACATCAGCTTCACCCTGGAGCACAACATTCTGCTGGAGCGCTTCACGCTGTCTGCCGGAATCGTTGCGGTAAAGAATTCATGGAACCAAATGAACATGAGGGTTTATCCTGGCATCGACGCAAGCTACCGCATTGGTAACAACGTTAAGTTCTATGCCTCATACAACACTTCTCTGAGAATGCCTTCCGTAACGGAGCTTTACTATTCTGTAGGCGGTCACAAGGCTGACAAGAATCTGAAACCGGAGGAGCTGCAGGCTCTTGAAGGAGGAGTAAAATATCTTGGCAACGGCATTACGGCAAGTGCCAGCGTGTTCTACAACCACTGTAAGAACATGATAGACTGGATTCTCGACACTAATGAGGGCAATGACGCAGTATGGAAATCGGTGAACTTCACCAAGATTAACACTCTTGGCATTGAAGCGTCGCTGGCAATGAAACTGAACCAGCTGATTCCTCAGCAGCACCTGCTGAAATCACTCGACCTTTCATACACATACATGACACAGGACAAAGACGAACCGGCAAACATACAGAGCCGTTCCACACTCGAATACTTGCGCCATAAGTTCGTAGCCAACCTCGACCTGAACATCTGGAGCAAGCTTGACCTGACGATGAAATACCGTTGGCAGAAGCGTACCGGCTCGTTCACAAGAAAAGACAACAGCGGCAATGCCGTCGTTTCCAAGTTCAAGCCATACGGACTGATGGATGCCCGTCTGTCATGGAACGCCGATAAATACAAACTGTTTGTTGAAGCAAACAACGTGTTCAACACCAAGTACTACGACTTCGGTAGTCTGCCACAACCCGGCACATGGATTATGGCAGGAGCATCGGTAGATATTAATCTGTAGTTTTGCAAGTTTCCAACTTGCAAAACAGTTGACAAGAAACAAGTAGACGAGTTGACAAGTAGACGAGTTAACAAGGAGACGAGTTAACAAGGAGATTAGTTCTTCCCTGATAATCGATGTCTACTCGTTAACTCGTCTTCTCGTATCTCCTAAATTCTGAATCCAAGTCCTACTGACATAGGATAGCATTCAGGTGCCTTGCTCTTCTTGAGAAGCGGAGTGACACCAGAGCGTGCATAAACCAACACACAACCATAACCAACAAAGAAATCAATATTCAAGCCTATAGGGTTAAGGTTTATGTCTCCGGTTTCCGTATTTTTACTCTTGCCTACAAAATAACGGGAGTGGTCATTCCAACGATACTCCACCGACGGACCTAAGGCAACATACAGGTCATTCTTTCCTATACGCTTCTGCCATTCAGCCATAATCGGCAAACGAAGCACATTGTAGCTTATATAGCTTTTCTTCAACGTAACGCCTTCTTTCTGAGTCATCGAAGACTTCCCGTCTGTTGTACTCAGCGTATAATTGTCCTGGAAATGGTTATGTACTTGTCCTACTGTCAATGATGCCGTGAGTGCAAAATCGTTTACAAGGCGCAAGCAAAGACTGGTAAGAGATATGCCCCATTCCCATGATCTTGAATCACGGCTGTGCATCTCGCTGTTGCCTCCCAAGCCGCCTACCCCACCAGGCAACATACTGCTGCCGATATACAAAGAAGGGAAATGACTCTGCAATGAGAGCTTGCGCTTACTGTAGTTTTGCGGAATAAAAGGAGAAGTGACGAAGACTCTCTCCACTTCCTGTCCATCAACAAATTTCGTTTCGGAAGTCAGCGTCATTTCCTTACCATCATTCTTATAAACCTTTACACTGGTCTGACAGTCATCCTGCGAAACAACAATATTCCGATTGTTTACCGTAAACACCGTATCCTGACTTTCCGTCATACCACCCATGCTACCTTTGACTTCGCTGGCAAAACCGATGCACGGCATCATGGCTGCCATCAACATGATTCTTCTAATATCCATAATTGTATCATTTTAAATTATCAGTCCAACGGCAATGGCTATTATACAACATGTCTTCGTATAAAAACACATGATAGAACCGCCGGACTTTCATTGCCTTTATACACTATATACGAATCAAAGTGGGATATTGGACATGGAAATATCATTTTTTTCTGTTTTTTATCAGAAGCAGAACGAAAAGCCTCAATTTCTCCTCAGATAATACAGCATGAGAGGTTTAACATCAGTTTTTATCCACAAACCCGAGAATACACAACGCTGCGCTTCTCGACAAGTCGCCGGGATTGCTTCCCGGCTCCCCTTCCGGAACGGTCAATCCCTGTCTTCCGTAATAGTCTTTCCAAAACTGCGTGATACTGCCCGTATTGTCGTGAAACGACATAGGAATGGGCTTGAACACCAGTTCGCCACTCTTGTACCGATAGCATTTCTGCACCAGTTCGCTACAATAGAAAGCACTATCGGAGGGCATGAAATTAAAGTCATAAGGCTTGCCGAGAAACCTTAACGCCCTCACAACAGAGCGAGCCACCCCGACCGTATCCTTCAATCTTGCAGCCAACACCATATCGCGACTTGCCATGAAACTGTCTATCGGCGTCAGGCTCACACCCTTATGAACAGCCTCAAGTGCATAGGTACCACCTTCCGTCATATGAAGGATAGCCACATGGTCTATCTTCATACCACCGACACCTTGTGTCACATCTGTTATCTGATTGCCCTTATTCTTTACGCAAAACAGCAGGTCGCCCTCACAAAGTCTGGCGACACCAACACTCGACATATTCTGACACATGGCAGAAAGGGCAAACAAAAAAAACATTGCCGACAAAAAACATTTCCTATTCATAACCGTCATATTTGTTGTTTTATAGACATGCAAATATAACGCTTTTTCCTCACCGATGAAAACGCCTCAAAGAGAAAGTTACCGAATTTCTATGAGAAAGTTACCGAATTTCTCATAGAAAGTCACCTAATTTCTATTTCTAATACCTAAGACAGCTGAACAATCTTTGCTTTTCCACAGACAAGAAAACATTGCCACACAAATAAATTTATCTAAAAAACAAGGTGCAGTAATGTATATTCTGATTTTTATTCGTAACTTTACACGCTCTTTGACCTAAGCATACAAAAGAAGGGGGAAAGCACAAGGCGCAAGACACACGCCGCATACGGGTCGGGAGCTCACCACGTGGAAATAAAAAAACAATATAAATGCATTTTAAATGGAAATACGAACCACCTACACCACAACAAGAGCAAGATGCAAAAAAACTGATTGAGAAAATGAACATCAGTGCACCACTTGCACTCATAATGGCAAAGCGCGGAATAAAAGAGGAGGACGCAAGGCACTTCTTCCACCCGCAACTTACCGAACTGCACGACCCATTCTTGATGAAAGACATGGACAAGGCAGTGGAACGACTCAACGAAGCCATGGGACGAAAAGAACGTATCATGGTGTATGGTGACTACGACGTAGACGGATGTACCGCTGTGGCACTGGTCTACAAATTCTTACAACAATACTACTCCAACATCGACTACTATATTCCCGACCGCTACGACGAGGGATATGGAGTAAGCCGTAAGGGCATCGAATACGCCAACGAAACAGGAGTAAAGCTTATCATCATTCTCGACTGCGGAATAAAGGCTATCGAGGAAATACAGTATGCCAAAGAACTCGGCATTGATTTCATCATCTGCGACCACCATGTGCCCGATGATGAAATGCCATCTGCCGTGGCTATCCTAAACCCCAAGAGAAACGACGACAGCTACCCCTTCAAGCACCTCTGCGGATGCGGCGTGGGATTCAAGCTGATGCAGGCCTTTGCCAAAAGCAACGGCATACCGTTCTCCATGCTTATTCCACTGCTCGACTTCTGTGCCGTAAGCATTGCTGCCGACATTGTGCCGGTAACGGGCGAAAACAGAATCATAGCCTATCACGGACTGAAGCAGCTGAACCAGAACCCTAACATCGGACTGAAAGCCATTATTGACATCTGCGGACTTAGCGGAAGAACGCTTTCAATGACAGATATCGTGTTCAAGATAGGACCACGGATCAACGCCTCCGGAAGAATGGAAAACGGAAGGGAAAGCGTTGACCTGCTCGTGGAAAAGGATTTTGCCACTGCTCTCAGCAAGGCAAAGCACATCAATGAATACAACGAGCAGAGAAAGGACATCGACAAGCAGATGACAGAGGAGGCAAACCAGATCGTGTCGAGACTCGAAAGCCAACAGAAACACTCAAGCATCGTGCTCTACGACGAGAACTGGAAGAAAGGCGTCATCGGCATCGTGGCTTCAAGACTCACCGAAATATATGTAAGACCGACGGTTGTACTTACAAAAGACGGCGACATTGCCACCGGCTCGGCAAGAAGCGTGGCAGGGTTCGACATCTACTCTGCAATAAAAAGCTGCAGAGACATTCTGATGAACTTCGGAGGACACACCTATGCTGCAGGACTGACACTGAGATGGGACGACGTGAAAATATTCAGAGAGAGGTTCCAGAAGTATGTAGACGAGCACATTCTGCCAGAACATACCGAGGCGGCACTCAACATCGATGCCGTAATAGACTTCAAGGACATCACGAAGAAGATGCACGCCGAACTGAAGAAGTTCGGACCCTTCGGACCGGGAAACCCAAAGCCTCTCTTCTGCACCACCGAAGTATATGACTTCGGAACGAGCAAGGTGGTGGGACGAGAACAGGAGCACATCAAGCTCGAACTCGTGGACTCCAAGTCAAACAACGTGATGAACGGCATTGCCTTCGGACAAAGTGGCTCGGCACGATACATAAAGTCGAAAAGAAGCTTCGACATTGCCTACACCATAGAAGACAATGTGTTCAAGCACAACGAAATACAGCTACAGATAGAAGACATCAGACCCTGCGGAAACAACAATTCATAGGCTGGACCATCGGGAAAAAAAATTTTTTCATTGACTGGCGTGGAACAAAGCAAATATCTTGGCATTCTGAAAGAATACTGGGGATACACCCAGTTCAGAGGAATACAATGGGAAATCATAGAAAGCATCTGTTCGGGAAAAGACACTCTCGGACTGATGCCTACCGGCGGCGGAAAATCAGTCACCTTCCAGGTGCCTGCCCTCGCCATGGACGGTGTATGCATCGTCATCACACCGCTCATAGCACTGATGAAAGACCAGGTTGACCATCTGCGCAAAAAAAACATCAGGGCATACGCCATCTACGGCACGATGCAAAGGAACGAAATCCAGACCATCCTCGACAATGCCGTGCTGGGAGGTGTCACCTTATTATATATATCACCCGAAAGACTCACTTCCGAACTGTTTCTCACAAAACTGAAGCATATGCACGTAAGCTTCATCACCGTAGACGAAGCCCACTGCATAAGCCAATGGGGATATGACTTCAGGCCTTCCTATCTCGCCATAGCAAAGATAAGAAAGATGAAGCCCGGCATCCCAGTTCTCGCACTTACCGCCACGGCAACGCAAGCTACCATAAACGACATTCAGGAGAAGCTCGCTTTCAGAAAAGAAAACGTGTTCAGAATGAGTTTCGAAAGAAAGAACCTTGCCTACATCGTAAGACAGACAAAAGACAAGCTTGCCGAAACGATGAAAATACTTAATGCTGTCGACGGTACCGCTATTATATACACCCACAACAGGGAAAAGACAAAGGAATATGCCGAAGCTCTGGCAAGCATCGGCACCACTGCCACGTTCTATCATGCCGGTCTCGACCCGGTGACAAGAAGCGACCGACAGGCCTTGTGGCAGGAAGATAAAGTGAAAGTGATGGTGGCGACAAACGCTTTCGGAATGGGTATCGACAAACCTGACGTGAGAGTTGTCATCCATGTAGATTGTCCCGACTCCATCGAGGAATATTTCCAGGAGGCAGGAAGAGCAGGACGAGACGGCAAGAAATCCTATGCCGTACTGCTAAGAGGACTTCATGAGAACACAACCCTTGACAAACGCATAGCCAACAACTTCCCAGAGAAAGACTATATTAAAAAGGTATACGAACACGTTGCATACTTCCTCCAGGTGGGAGTAGGCAGCGGATACGGCTACACGTTTGAGTTCGACATGGACAAATTCTGCAAGTACTTCAAGCACTTCCCCCTGAACGTAAAGCCAGCACTAAGCATCCTGCAGATGGCTGGCTACATAGAATACAGCGAAGAGGAAGTAAGCTTCACGAAAATGCAGTTTCTCGTGGACAGAGACGACCTCTACCGCTTGAAAGACATGACAGAAAACGAAAACAACCTGGTTACTACCATCCTAAGATGCTACAGCGGACTCTTTGCCGACCTTACAAGAATCAGCGAAAAACTGCTGTCACAGAAGACAGGCATCGAAGAATCACAGATATACCTTATCCTTAAAGGACTGTCAAAAAGAAACATCATAAGGTTCATACCGAAGAAAAACATCCCCCATATCAAATATCTGCAGAACAGAGTAGTATCCGAGGAAATCATCATACCGAAAAACGTTTACGAACAAAGACGGAAACTTTTCGAAATGAGAATCAATGCCATGAAATACTATATCGGCAACGACAAGTTCTGCCGCAGCAAAACCCTGCTTAGATATTTCGGGGAAACAAAAAATGAAGACTGCGGGCATTGCGACGTATGTATAAGAAACAAACGCAACGATAAGGAACAGAAAACGACATACTGCAACATAAGAAACAAAATCATCGCCTGTCTGAAAGACGGAAAAGGACACAAGGTAGACGAAATGAGAAACATAGACCCAAACTATGTTGAACTCAACCACACCCTGATGAAGATGCTCAACGATGAAGAAATAATAAACAACGATGGCAGCTATTTCCTTAATATTAAATTATAGGTTATTGCACACTCTTCAGACGAATGTGTTATTTTGATTTCAGTTTATTATATTTTTAACTATTTTTACTATAAATACGTATTATATAGGAAAATAATCCTTTCATTCTGCTTCTTTTTTGAAGAAAAAAAGTACCTTTGCCACACTTTTACAATAATTTCCAAAAGGAGATTTGATAGAAGAAAATGGAAAAAAGAAACAATTTCCATAAAGAAAAGGTATTAGTATTATTATTGACAACTAAAAGAAGAAGAAGATGAAACACAAACTCAGAAGTGCTGTATGTACAGAAGGACGACGCATGGCTGGAGCCAGAGCGCTATGGGTAGCAACAGGTATGAAACATGAACAATTCGGAAAGCCCATTATTGCCGTGGTTAACTCGTTCACACAGTTTGTGCCAGGACACACTCACCTTCATAAAATAGGACAAATAGTAAGAGAGGAAATAGAAAAGATGGGCTGCTATGCAGCTGAATTCAATACTATCGCCATCGACGACGGCATCGCCATGGGGCACGACGGCATGCTGTACTCTCTGCCATCAAGAGATATTATTGCGGACTCCGTAGAATATATGGTCAACGCACACAAGGCTGACGCTATGATATGCATCTCGAACTGCGACAAAGTAACACCGGGAATGCTTATGGCAGCCATGAGACTCAACATACCGACAGTGTTCTGCAGCGGTGGACCAATGGAAGCCGGCAGATGGAGAGGAGAAAACGCTGACCTCATCACAGCCATGGTGAAAGGTGCCGACAAGAGCGTCAGCGATGAAGAGCTAAAGGAGATTGAAAGCTGTGTATGTCCTGGCTGCGGCAGCTGCTCAGGTATGTTCACAGCAAACTCCATGAACTCCCTTACCGAGGCGATAGGATTCAGTCTGCCAGGAAACGGCACGATACTTGCCACCCACAAGAACCGCATACAGCTGTTTAAGGATGCTGCCCGCCAGATTGTGGAGAACGCATTCAGATACTACGAAGACGGAGATGACAGTGTGTTGCCGCGCAGTTTTGCCACAAGGGATGCTTTCCTCAATGCCATGGCTCTCGACATTGCCATGGGCGGAAGCACCAACACCGTGCTTCATCTGCTTGCCGTGGCACAGGAAGGCGGCGTTGACTTCACGATGAAAGACATCGACGCACTCAGCCGCAAGGTGCCTTGTCTGTGCAAGCTCTCGCCAAACACTCAGAAATACAGTGTGCAGGAGTGCAACCGTGCAGGAGGTATCTTCGGAATAATGAACGAACTCGCCAAAGGCGGACTCATACATGAAGATGCAAGACGCGCCGACGGCAAGACCATAGGTGAGCAACTGAAGAAATACGACATTACCGGAAGCCTCATCGACAAAGAGGCTGACAGAATATACAGAAGTGCCCCAGGAAGACGATTCTCCACACAGATGGGTTCGCAGAACGAACAATGGGAGACTCTCGATACAGACCGTACAGACGGTTGTATCAGAGATTTGGAACATGCCTACACAAAGGACGGCGGACTGGCTGTACTATTCGGAAACATAGCCCAGGACGGCTGCGTGGTGAAAACGGCTGGCGTAGACAGTCTGTTGTGGCACTTCGAAGGTCCAGCCAAAGTGTTTGACTCACAGGAAGAAGCCTGCGAGGGCATCCTCGGAGGAAAAGTAAGCAAGGGCGACTGCGTAGTGATTACACACGAAGGACCCAAGGGAGGACCGGGCATGCAGGAGATGCTCTACCCTACCTCTTATATAAAGAGCATGCACATGGGAAAGGAATGTGCACTCATCACTGACGGACGATTCAGTGGAGGTACCTCCGGACTCAGCATCGGACACATTTCACCGGAGGCTGCCGCAGGAGGAAACATTGGTAAAATCATTGATGGAGACATTATTGAAATTGACATACCAAACAGAAGTATCAACGTCAGACTGTCCGACGAAGAACTTGAGAAGAGAGAACAGCGCCCTCTCACCCGCCAGCGCACTGTAAGCAAGGCACTAAGGGCATACGCTCAGAGCGTCAGCTCTGCTGATAAAGGCGGCGTAAGGATTATCGACTAACCAAGGAGGAACAGTATGACAAAAGATACTATAACAGGAGCAGAAATACTGATGCGCGCCTTGGAAGCAGAGGGAGTAGACACTATATTCGGCTATCCGGGAGGAGCCATCATGCCTGTCTTCGACAAGCTGTATGACTATACAAGAGGCGAAAACAAGAAATTCAACCATATACTCGTACGCCACGAACAGTCTGCAGTACATGCAGCAGAAGGCTACTCGAGAGTAAGCGGAAAGGTTGGCGTATGCCTCGTGACAAGCGGTCCGGGAGCTACCAACACCCTCACGGGCGTTGCCGATGCCATGATGGACTCTACACCGTTGGTTGTCATTGCCGGACAGGTTGGTGTCAGTTCTCTTGGCACCGATGCCTTCCAGGAAGTGGACCTCGTGGGTGTGGCACAGCCGATAAGCAAATGGAGCTACCAGATAAGAAAGGCTGAAGACATTGCATGGGCGATAAGCCGTGCTTTCTATATAGCACGTACAGGAAGACCGGGTCCTGTGGTTCTTGATTTTCCAAAGGACGCACAAGTTGCCGCCACGGAATACATACCGCAGCACATTGACTTCATACGCGGATACGATGCCGACCCAAAGCTCGACATGGACAAGGTGAAGGAGGCGGCAAGCATCATCAACAATGCCAAGAAACCGCTTGCCCTCGTTGGTCATGGGGTGGAAATAGGAAACGCACACAACGAGCTGATAGAGTTTCTTGAAAAGGCTGACATCCCTGCAGCAAGAACGCTCCTCGGACTGTCTGCCCTACCGACAGAACACCCTCTAAACATGGGAATGCTCGGTATGCACGGCAACTACGCCCCTAATATCAAGGAGCAGGAATGCGACGTGCTTATAGCCATCGGCATGAGATTCAGCGACCGTGTCACAGGCAACATCGATACTTACGCAAAGCAAGCGAAGGTCATTCATCTCGATATCGACAAATCGGAGATTGACAAGAACGTAAAGACCACCGTTGCCGTTGTGGCAAACTGCAAGGAATCATTGCCTGCCATCACAAAGTTGCTGAAGAAGAATGTACACCGCAAATGGCGTGACAGCTTCATACCTCTTTATAATATGGAGTATGAAAAGGTCATCGCCCCTGCCATCCATCCCAAGAGCGGAATGCTGCTTATGGGAGAAATCGTGAATGTCGTGGCAGAAGCCACAAAAGGCGATGCCATCCTCGTGAATGACGTGGGACAGAATCAGATGTTCTCTTCACGATACTTCAGATACAACCAAAAGCTGTCTATAGCGACAAGCGGCGGACTTGGCACAATGGGATTCGGACTGCCAGCCGCTGTTGGAGCCACCTTCGGTTCTCCAGAGCGCACGGTATGCCTCTTTACCGGAGACGGAAGCTTTCAGATGAGCATCCACGAACTGGGCACCATAATGGAACAGCAGGCACCGGTAAAGGTGATACTGATGAACAACAACTATCTTGGTAACGTAAGGCAATGGCAAGACATGTTCTTTGAAGGCAGAAGATCTTTCACAAAGATGCTCAACCCACAGTACAAGACCATCAGCGAGGCTTACCATATTCCATACGGCGTGGCAGAGAACAGAGAATCACTGAAGGCGGAAGTCGACAAGATGCTGAACACCGCCGGACCATATATTCTGGAATGTGCAGTAAAGGAGGATGACAACATAATGCCAATGGTACCTCCCGGCAAGTCGATAGACGAAATGCTGTTGGAAATAGACATTTGACAAAACCCACAACATGTTGTGGATTAACATTTGATGAAGATGGAAAAAAAAGAGAAAAAACTATATACTCTGCTCGTATACTCAGAGAACATCGCAGGTCTGCTAAATCAGATTACAGCAGTCTTCACACGCAGACAGCTCAACATAGAGAGCCTCAACGTGTCGGCGTCAAGCATCAGTGGCATACATAAATATACCATCACTGCATGGAGCGACGAGGAACAGATTCTTCTCGTTACGAACCAGATAGAGAAAAAGATTGATGTCATAAAGGCTGACTATTATACCGACGAGCAACTGTTTATCAGAGAGGAAGGACTTTTCAAGCTCTCCACACAAGCAGTGATGGAGAACCCTGAAATTTCAAGAATAATAAGGCATGCCGATGCCCATATCGTTGAAGTAAACCCTACATTCTGTGCTGCCATGCTGAACGGCAGAACAGAAGATATAACGGAGCTATACCGCAAGCTTCAGGAATACAACTGCGTGCTACAGTACACCCGAAGCGGACGCATCGCCATTACAAGAAACCCCGTTGAGGAGTTCAGTGCCTTCCTTGACATGCAGGAACAAAAAGGAAACAACAAATAAAATATAAGAAACAACAATATAAAAGAAATGGCTACTTTAGATAAAATCGGAAGATACGATTTCCTGGCGGAACCATTCCACTGCGACTTTTCCAAGAAGCTGTTCATGGGGCACCTCGGAAACCATCTGCTCAATGCAGCAGACTTCCACTCCAACGACCGTGATTTCGGAATGAACTATCTTAACCCAATCCACAAGACATGGGTATTGTCGAGACTTGCTATCGAGATGGAAGACATGCCTGAGGCTTACGAAAAGTTCAGTGTGGAAACATGGGTTGAGAGTGCTATGAGGTATTTCACCAACCGTAACTTCCGTATCTGCAGTACCGACGACAAGAAGGTCTATGGCTACGGACGAAGCATATGGGCAATGATAGACACGCAAACCCGCCAACCGCAGAACATTCTGGAGATAAGAGACGGGGAAATCATGAAATATCTCGAAACAGAAAAGGAATGCCCCATCGGTGGACTGTCGAGAGTGAAGATGGGAAAAGAAGCCAAACTCGTACGCAGCATCAACACACACTACAACGATGTTGACATAAACGGACATATAAACAGCATCAAGTACATTGAACATGTGCTCGACCTGTTCGACATATCCTGGTACAAAAGCCACAGGCTCAAACGTTTCGACATTGCCTACGTAGCAGAAAGCTATTGCGGAGACAAACTCAACTTCTATCAGGAAACCATAGACGAGAATACTTTCCACGTCAGAATAACGAAATCAAACGACGAGGTAAAAGACGTGGAAGTTGTAAGAAGTTTAACAAAATTCATAAAAGACTGAAAGTAAATTTGGATATTCTGTTTCAATATAGTATCTTTGCACCCACGTTTTGTAACAAACACAAATACACCGGTGTTGTATACCTCTAACAGGTATTATTCAATCAGGTGCTATAAAACAAGAAAGAGAAACAAGAAACAAGAACTATTAAAAAGTGCCGGTTATAAGGCACACTAACTAAAACATTTATATTATGGCAGAAATGAATTTCGGTGGCGTAATAGAAACAGTAGTCACCAGCAAGGAATTCTCTTTGGAGAAAGCACGTGAAGTATTGAAGAACGAGACAATAGCTGTGCTTGGATACGGTATTCAGGGTCCGGGCCAGGCTTGCAACCTACGAGACAACGGCTTCAACGTTATCGTAGGTCAGCGTGAAGGAAAGACATACGACAAGGCCGTTGCTGACGGTTGGGTGCCAGGCAAGACTCTCTTCTCTATCGAAGAGGCTGCGGAAAAGGGTACTATCATCTGCATGCTTCTGTCTGACGCAGGACAGATTCAGGTATGGCCGAAAATCAAGAAATATCTTACTAAAGGCAAGAGCCTCTACTACTCTCATGGCTTTGCCATCAACTGGAACGACCGCACAGGCGTAGTACCACCAGAGGATGTTGACGTAATCATGGTTGCGCCAAAGGGTTCCGGAACATCTCTCCGCACAATGTTTTGCGAAGGCCGTGGCCTGAACTGCTCTTATGCCGTTTACCAGGATGCTTCAGGCAAGGCTGAAGAGAAGACCATCGCATTCGGAATCGGTATCGGTGCAGGCTATCTGTTCAAGACGACATTCCAGCGCGAGGCAACATCTGACCTTACAGGTGAGCGTGGTTCACTGATGGGTGCTATCGAAGGACTGTTTGAAGCTCAGTATGAAGTGCTCCGCGAACACGGACACTCTCCATCTGAAGCATTCAACGAGACTATCGAAGAGCTTACACAGAGCCTTATGCCTTTGTTCGGCGAGAAGGGAATGGACTGGATGTATGCCAACTGCTCTACTACAGCACAGCGCGGTGCTCTCGACTGGGCTCCACGTTTCCGCGAGGCTATCAAGCCGGTTATGGAGTGGCTCTATCTGTCTGTCAAGACAGGTAACGAGGCACAGATTTCCATCGACAGCAACTCTAAGCCTGACTACCGCGAGAAGCTCAACGCAGAGCTTAAGGCTATGCGCGAGAGTGAGATGTGGCGCACAGGCGTTACTGTACGTCAGCTGCGTCCGGAAAACAACTGATGCTCCGCAACACAGTCTTGAAACAACAGACATCAACAAAAAGAAAGATTGAACTTTGCCATGCTGCATACATTGCGGCATGGCTTTTTTTATTGCTTGGTTCTGAATTATCGGATTTTTACATTAACTTTGCACCTGCTTTATATCATGCAGACGATGATTTGGAACAAAGCATTACTACAAGTCTGTCTGCCAATAATACAGATAACCCCTTTAGCAAACAACAAGACATATTATGGCATCAGAACAAGACAACGGCATTATCTACGGGCTCAATGACCGCCCGCCATTTCTCGAAGCTATGTTTGCAGCCCTGCAACATCTTTTCGCAATCTTTGTGGCAATCATGACGCCACCACTCATCATTGCCTCACAGATGAGACTCGATATAGAGACAACAAGCTTTCTCGTCTCCATGGCACTCTTTGCTTCCGGCATTTCAACATTCATACAATGCAGAAAGTTCGGGGCTGTCGGCACTGGACTGTTGTGCATACAGGGCACGAGCTATTCCTTTATAGGTCCCATCATCACGGCAGGAATGAGTGGCGGACTTGCCGTAGTATTCGGTTCATGTATGGCAGCATCAGTGGTTGAGGTATTTGTTGGAAGCATTCTCAGATATGCCCGCAAGGTCATTACTCCATTAGTGTCCGGAATAGTCGTCACGCTCATCGGACTGTGTCTCATCAAAGTGGGAATATCATCCTGCGGAGGAGGCAATGCAGCAATGGCAAACGGCACCTTCGGTGCGCTGCACAACCTCGGACTGGCAGCACTCGTGCTTGCAGTAATAGTATTCTTCAACAGCTGCAAGAACCGCTATCTCAGAATGAGTTCCATCGTCATCGGTCTTGCCGTAGGCTATATCGTTTCGTGGATTTTCGGCTATATCGACTTTGACTCCGTAAAGAGCTTCGGCGGCATCTATCTGCCTGTTCCTTTCAAATACGGACTGGACTTCGACCTCTCGGCATTCATCTCGCTCAGCATCATCTTCATCATCACCGCCATTGAAGCGTATGGCGACATCACGGCAAACTCGATGATTTCGGGAGAGCCAGTAGAGGGCGACCTGTTCATGAAGCGTGCGTCGGGCGGCGTTGTGGCAAATGGAGTGTCTTCGTTCATCTCTGCCGGTCTGAACTCTTTCCCAAATTCCATCTTTGCACAGAACAACGGCATGATACAGCTAACGGGTGTCGCTTCGCGCTATGTTGGATATTTCATCTCGGCATTCCTCATCATACTGAGCATCTTTCCAGCCGTGAGTCTTGTGTTCTCGCTCATGCCGGAACCAGTATTGGGAGGTGCCACGCTACTGATGTTCGGTACCGTGGCTGCATCGGGAATAAAGGTCATCGCCTCACAGAAGCTTGGCAGGAAGGAGATTCTCGTGCTTGCCATAAGTCTTGCCGGAGGACTGAGTGTAGAGTTCATGCCTGAAATTCTTTCCGGACTTCCACATACCCTTCGCAGTATTTTCTCTTCGGGAATAACTACCGGCGGTCTACTTGCCATCTTCTCAAATCTGCTAATAAGAATAAAGGAATAAAATCTGGTTTTTCACCTATATGATACAATCGAGTAGGAAGAAAACTGCTTCGTTTTCCTCCTACTCGATTACAAAAAGGAGGATGCGTCGTTTTGACACACCCTCTTCTAAAAGAGAAAAACCTACAAAAATGTGTTCACCAACACAGAATAGCGTATTCGTTTATTTCAGAATGATTTTCTTGTCGTTTATAATGTACATGCCGGAAGGGATATCCTTTACATTACCTGTGTTGCGGATTACTGTTTTTCCGTCGATAGTGTATACGTCATATTTTGAAACGCCTTCCCCGTTGTATATTTCATCCAAGGATGCTGTGGCTGAAACTGTGTTGGAGAAAGGAGATTCTGTGCGCACGCCATTTTTGTCCTCATACACTGCTGTCACGTTGTAAGAGTGGCTTGTTCCGTCGCCAGCCTCGTCTACGAACGCCAGAGTGCTGCCGTTGACTGATGCCAGTAATTCCCCGTCGCGATAAATGTTATAAGTCACGATGGTTTCATCTGTTCCGCTGGCTCCTGCTTCGTATGTAATGTCATCAAGTCCGAGCCACAGCCCTTCGCCTTGTGCATTTTTGTTTTCAATGGCAAAGTAGCGTGCTCCCTCAGGTATCTCGGCAGAATACTGCTGCCATGAGCCGGATTTCACAGAGATTGCTTTTCCCACGGCGGTAAAGTCGCCTATCTCCTTTCCTGTTGTGGAATACAGCACATATAGTGTTTCCGGATATGTCTTCGAGCCGTTGTTGTGGTTTTCGGCATAGAAGCTGATTGTCTGTCTGTTGCCGGAGAGTACGGAGCTGATAAGCCAGTTGTCGGTAGCTGCATACTGGGTGTTGGAACTGTTCACACCGTAAAATGCCGAGAGGTATTTCGTTCCGCCGTCAGTGTGGTTGCCGTAGTTGGCTTGCAGTCCTCTGTATTCGCCCGATACGTCAGTTAGGATAAATGCATACTGCTCTCCCTGATGTGGCAATGTGATATCAGAGAAAATCTTTCCGGCATAGGCATCATCGTTGTCTATTGTAGTCCAGTGTCCCCATTCGTTTGTGGTCCACCCGTCATACGACTCAAAGTCTTCTGTTATTGTCTTCGGCAAAGCTTTTGCCGGCTGGCTCCATGCGAGTGCTGCTCCGTTGTCGCCAGTTATATGAAGGTCCGTAACAGCGGGATAGTCAGACTGTTCTACTTTCACTTCTGTTTCCTCTGTGAAGTTGTCTGCGGCATCCATGTCGGCATTGTATTTTACTTCGGCTTTCACCTTGACACTGTTTCCCGAATTTATCTTCACAGGGAGCGTGAGTTTTACATTGCGTGTGCCGAGCACGGCAATGGCATCAGAAACCTTTACGTTGTCTACGGCTTTTCCGTCGGCATAAAGTACAACGGAGAAGTCTTTCGCCTCATTCTCTCCAATGTTTTCTATCTCAACGTTCACCTTTGCCGTTTTGCCTGCCTGTACATATTTAGGAGCAACGAGGGAATTGGCAGCAAGGTTGTCAGTATACTGGTTGAAAATTCTGATGGCATCAAGGGCAAGTATGGAATTGTTGCCGGTGCTTGTGGCGCGGAACTTAATTATTGCATATCTTGCAGCCTTAACGCTGTTCAGATCTACCTGATAGCGATACCAACCCTCTTTCTGGTTGGTAGAGAAGTCCAAAGTCTTGAGCACAGTCTCTTTCTTGTCGGGAGTCATGGCAACAATGTCAAGTTTCACATTGTCATTCTTTGTTGCATATACGCTGAACAGGAGCTGTGGCTTGGTGCTGTCTACCATGGAAACCTTCGGCAAGTTGAACGAGCACATATCGCCTTCGGCAATGGAGTATGTCACTCCATATTCTGTATATGGCATCCATATAGCCGAGCCTCCGTCGTTATCGTAAGACAGGCTTGTGGTCAGGGTCCAGACTGACGGAGCTTCGTCCTCGCTGGTGAACTCGCGGTCCTGTGAGCTCTCGAGCCATACGATGCCGTTCTCCACATTTCCGCTTTTCATTGATTCGCAGAATGGCAACGGGATTGAAGGACCGACAATGAAGCCGTCGGTTATTGTGATGTCGCTTTCGCTGCCGGTCGCCTTTGCCTGCAGTCCATAATAAATCATGCTCTGCGAGCCGTCGTCGGAAACGGCCTCTTCTGGATTCTGGTCGATTTCAATGCTCAAGTCGCCTTTCTTGCTCGTAGAGATTGAATCTTTCACCTGTGGACCAAAGAAAGGATAGTTCGCTGTGCTGAATACCGTAACGGCAATGTCAGACGGGTCTATATATCCGTCGTTGATTCCTCTGTCGAATTTATTCCATGCCACATTGATCTTGCTGCCGTTGTCGGTTATCTTTACACCTTGCGGAATTGTGGGAGTGTCAGTTCCGATGAATTTGGAAGCAGACACCACAGGACTGAATTCGCCACCATAGTAGCATCTCACGGAATATTTGTATATGGCATTGTTTGGAGTATCGTCGGTGTAGGATATGTTTTCTCCTGCCTTCTTATTTTTCAATGTTGCAATAATCTTGTTGCCGCGTGTTATCTCCACGCTGTCTACCGCTGCAAGGGCAGCTCCGCCAACGGTCTTAGATGGAAGAGTGAATTTCACATCTGCCTTCTTCTTGCCCTTTGAGTCAGGAACGACAGTCAGATTTTCCACAGCTGCCGGTGCTATGTCGAGAGAGTTTGCCGATACGGCAATGCTGTCAATACGCAGTCGGTACTGTCCTGCTTTCTCCGTATTGTCGTGGAATCCTATGAAGTAGGTGGCATCCTCTGCAACGGAGATAGTATAAGAATACTCCTTCATGTCGGCAGTGAGAGCCGTTGTTGCCTGGATGGTGTTTGTCATAGCCTCAAGAGAGGCTGCCTTTCCGTATTTTATCTCAAGAGTGTTAGGGCATTTAGCGAGCCATTCCTGACCGAGGAACGAGAGGGTGTATTTGTATTTTGGCTTCAGGTGGATAGGTGGTGTGATGAACCAGTCGTCATTGCCGTGGGCATTGCTGAACATAGAATATATGTAGCCGTCAGTGTTGTCGTACATTCCCCATTTCCATGTATTCCCGTCGTTGTTTGCATCTATTACGGTATACAGTTTCATTGGGGTTTCTGTGCTGAACAGTTCCATATAGTCCGGTTCGATGGCTTCGCCTGTAACACAGTCGTTAGAACTTGCCGGTTCGCTTGTCAGTTTGCCGTTCTTTGCATATACCACATAGTTGTAGCTCGCAAGACTTGCCTTCGGTATAATCTCCGTGAATGATGTGGCATCAAGGTCTTTGCCAGCGAGAATGCTGTCGCCATTGACGGTTCTGTAGACATCATATTTCAATTTTCCGATATATCCGCCGTTTACAGCTCCGGCAGGCGCCTCCCATGTCACAACGGCCTTGTTGTTCTCGTCTACAGTTGCTTTCAGTCCGGTAACAGCAAGAGGCGTGTCATAGCCGACCCATACCTTTGCCTTTGGTGATTCGCCGGCTGTATTATTCGTGCGCACAACGATGTTGTACATTCCTTCTGTCGCGAAAGTGACGGGAACTGAAATTTTTTCTCCAGCTATAGCCGTTCCATTTGCCACCTCTTTCTCATTGGCATATATCTTATAGCCTATGCTCCCCTGAAGGTCGTTCCCTCCAAATGTCTTTGCCGGGGCAGTGAATGTAACGTTACCTGTCAAGGAACCATTTCTGAAGTCAAGTGCAAGATCTGTGATGCGTGCCGGAGCAGCAGCTGTTGCCGCAGCTTGCGGGAACACCATACCATAAATAGCAGCATCGTAGGAATATAGCTTTGTTGCCGCTCCGGTCTGAAGGTCTATGGTATACAGTGCCGTATTGCCGCTACCATCGATGGCAGCCCAATAGAAAGTGTTGTCGGCTGGGTCAATCTCACCGCATTGGTTGTAGTATTTTCCCTCCTCCGTAAGTACGGTTACACCGGTTGCTCCTACAACAGTCTCCTTGCCTGTTTCTTTGTCTATTTTATATAGGTTGCCATCGGTTGCAACGCCGTAGAGTTGGCCATCGGATGTTATTCCGAGAGCCACAAAGGTGTTTACGGCATCAGATATCGTGGTGCGTGTTCTGTTCGCATAGTCTACGACCCCCCACTGCAGTCCGCTCATATTTTCGTTATAGAACAGACCGTATACGGTTCCGTCTACAGCCTGAGCAGTTTCCACGGCTGTCATGGTGACGCCGTTTACTATCGTAGGAGTGAAATTTTCCTCCCATGTGTTTACGTCGTAACTGCGTAGAATCTGTGTCACTTCAACGAGACCAATCTCTAATTGGTTGAACTCTGTTTCCATACAATACAGTTCTCCGTCTTTCACGCATACACCGTGCTTGGCTATAATATCATCGTTCTGGATAAGCTTGTTGAACGCAAACGGATTGGTATTGAACGAGCAGAAACTGTTGTAGGCATAGTCATTATCAGTGTATATATATGAAGCAGAGCCCAGGAATGTGGTGCTTGTTGTCGCATCTTTCATTATCGACGGTTTGCGATGGCTGCGGATAACGTCGGCTACCGGTTTTACGCTCTGCACTCCAGTCTGCATCCCCCTGTGCAATTCCATTCGGTTTGCCACCAGTGGATATCTTTTGGCGAAATCCTCTTTTGCCTTCTGTTGTTCAGGCAGAGTCATGTGCATCACTTCCGTACGTTGTCTCTGGCGCACGGTCTGGGCGAAAATGTTTTGGACAATCGTCAGGCCAATGGCGCAGACAAGTCCGAATAAAGGATAAGCTTTTTTTGTTTTCATAAGCATAATGTTTATGTTAATCTGTATTCTCAATTTCGTGCCGCAAATTTAAATCTTTTTGTTTCCACTTTATAAAAAGTATGGTATCACTAATACAAAATTCACGAAATTTGGAGAAAAACCAGTTTTTCTATTGATTATTTATACGTTTTCTGTCACATTTTGTTATTTTTGCAGAAATATCATAACGTATCAATGACGGGAAAAATTTTTATCATATATCTTTTGTGTATATCTTTCTGTAGCGTATGTACCTATGCCAACGAGACGGCAGATGTTGTGAGGCTCGGTAAGCAGGCAGAGTCGCAGGCTGACTATGGCACGGCTATAAGGTGCTATACAAGGTTGATAAACGAATGCAATGAGAGTTCAAAACCGGACACAACTCTTTGCAAAGGACTACTCGCCGGAGGAAATTGCTGTGCGAGTTGCAACCGCTATGTTGAGGCTCTGCAGTTTTATACCCTTGCTATTGAGCAGGCGGAGAAATGTGGAAGACTCGGCGTCAAGCTCTCATGTCTTAACAATATAGGCAGCGTGTATGCTCTTTTCAACGATTTCGAACGTGCTTCTCATTATTACGAAGAGGCTTATAATCTTGCCATCAAGTGCAAGAATGACAAAATGCTAAGTATTCTTGCGATAAACTTGGTAAAGATATATTCGCAACTCGGTGATATAAAGACGGCAAAGGAGTTTCTTCATCAGCAGATGTCATATCCTCATCCTGACAAATACATCAACCAGTATTATGTGCTACGCAACCAAGGAATGATAGCCAAGGCGGACAACAATTATTCGCTTGCCGAGAGTTTTTTTGAACAAGCCAAGGAAACTGTGAAAAGGCATAATCTAGGAAAGGACGACCTTGCCGACGTTTTCATAGAAATGGGGGAAATGAGAAAACAGCAGAGGAGAGACACTGAGGCTGTTGCTTACTTTGCAAATGCCATAACTGCAGCTAAAAGTGGAAATCACTTGTTCCAACTGCAAGAAGCCTACAAGAAGATAGCTGACACTTATAAAGAAATGAATATGAATGACAGTGCAGAACATTTCCAGTCGCTGTATGCAGAACTGTCAGACTCTATCTTTAATCAGAGGATGTTCAATAATATCAAAAACAATCTTTTTAAATATGAAGATAGGGTGAACAACGAACATATTGGTTTTTTGGAGAATACTATAGGAGGTTTGGCGGTTGCCATATCTACAGCAGTGGCTTTTATGTTGTTTGTACTCTATCATAATAGGAAATTGCGTACTGCCCACAAACTTCTTATCGTAAAAAACGAGGAACTGATCAGACAGGCACGTGAGAATAGAATTCTCAGAGAGGTGGACAAAACAAGAACAGCGGAGATTCCCAATAATGATACAGCTACAGGCAAGGATGGCGACTCAAATCTGCTTACTGAGGAGAAACGCAATGAACTTGTCAAGGCTATTCTTGCCGTAATGGACAATACCGAAACTATATCCAATCCGGAGTTTAACCTTAATTCGCTTTCCAAAATGGTTGGCTCCAATTCCAAATATGTCTCTCTCGCCATTAAAGATACTTATCAGAAGAATTTCAAGACTTTCCTCAATGAATACAGAATCAGAGAGGCAAGTATACGGCTTGCTGATAAAGAGAACTATGGTATGCTGACTATATCCGCAATTGGAGAGTGTGTCGGGTTTACTTCTACTAATGGATTTATTATAGCATTCAAGAAAATCGTGGGTATGACACCCTCTGTTTATAAACGTTTAAAAGAAGAAGATTAACAGAAGGATTCGGTAACTTTCCCATAGAAAGTTACCGAATTTCTATTTTAGTACAATTTTTCTTCTATTATTTTCTCCTTTTTGTTGAAGACTTTTTCTTGGTCGTGGTTGACTTCTTTGTAGCAGTTGTCTTTTTTGTTGTGGTTGTAGTAGCAGCCACTGGTTTATAATACTTCAGAGCCTCAGGCAGCCATCCTTTTATATCAGAAATACGCTTTGCGTCTGAAGGGTGGTCGCTAAGGAACGCCGGTGTAGTGTTTTGAGAACTTGAAGCCATACGCTGCCAGAAGCTTACTGCCACACTCGGGTCATAGCCAGCCATGGCAGCAAAGATAAGTCCCATATAGTCTGCCTCGCTCTCATTCTTGCGCGAATAGTGCAGACTGCTGAACTTGCTTCCCAGTCCGAACACGCCCTGCGCTATGTCGGAAGTATTGGAACTTACACCTGCCCCCGACAACACGGCGCCAAGCACCTGTGCTCCCATCTGCTGACGCTTCTGTGTGCTGATTTGTTCGGCGGAATGCTTTGCCACGGCATGTGCAATCTCATGACCAAGTACTATGGCAAGCGCATTCTCGTTTTGGGTTATCGGCAGCAATCCCTCGTAAACCACGATTTTTCCTCCCGGCATACAGAAGGCATTGGCTGAATTGTCCTGCACGAGATTGAACTCCCAGCTGTAGTTCTTTATCTCACCAGCCTGGTTGTGCTCACGCAGATACGTCTCAACAGCATTTGCAAGACGCTGCCCTACTCGTTTAACCATTGCCGTGTTTGCGGAGTTTGTAGATACCTTGGCAGTTTTCATGTAGTTCGTGTACTCCTGTTTGCTCAGACTCAATACCTCTTCATCCGATACAAGGATGTGCTGCTTGCGTCCTGTCACCGGAACAGTGCTTGTCGTTCCGCATGATACTACTGTCAGCATAGCAAGTGCCGACAGGAAATAACTGATCTTTTTCATTTTTGGTTTTTATAATAATCTTATTACTACTTATATTCCCTTTTTACCTTCTATCCTTTTTGATAATGCAAAATTATATTTTTTTGCTTACATATCCTATATTATTCATAAAAAAAGAACATGTCGAACTGGCTTCACAGCAAATTCGACATGATTATATAATACAAAAACATTATGAATTTTTATCCAATGACTGTCTATGAATGGGAAATTATATTACTTGACTAAAAAATTTTCTTCTTTATTGAGCCACACTGCAAGTGCGGCATTTGCGCTCACAATAGCGTTCACACTGTGCGCAGATATCATACCCCAACAATGCGCCGAGCATAAAGTCCTCCTCCGGGGTAAGCTGGTTGAGGGGACGAGTCACCATAACCCTTACTGCATCCATACATTCCTTTTTTCCGAAGAACAGGTTCAGACGGTCGTTGCCTACAGGTTGTATGATATAATCAATGTTCTGCCGTTTGAGTCGTTCCAACGCGAAAGTCTCGTATTTCTTGTTGAAAGTAAACAAAATCATTTGTCTGACGCCCTTCTTGAACTCATATATATGGTTCATCAGGACCTTCATGTCTATCGGCATTACCATAGTCTCTTGCATTTCTTTTCAGTTTAAAAATTATTATTTGTTTCTCTCTAAATCAGTCAGGCAGCCACCCACGAGCAAGTCCCCTAACACTCCACTCAAGGAATCACCACAGGAAACTTCTGTCGTGGGTGCCTTGTACCGACATGATTGTCCTTCGCCTGAATCCATCAATGAATCATCAGACACGGCGGACATCCGCTTGTGCTTGTATCACGAATTAAGTATTTATGCTTTTACAATGCGCTCTTGATGCTTTCCAACCATGCATCAATACGCTCATCGGTCTTGTCGTCCTCGTTGATGTCATCAAGGGCAAGTCCTACGAATTTTCCGTCTACGACGGCTGCTGAATCATCAAAGGTGTAGCCGTCTGTCGACACCTGACCTACAAAGTTTACTCCCTTGTCCTTCAAGGCTGAATAAATCTCGTCCATAGCTCCACAGAACGTATCGCTGTATGACTCGGAATCGCCGCAACCGAAAAGCGCCACTGTCTTGCCGTTAAGGTCAAGAGCCTTCAGCTTTTCCAGTCCGTCATACCAGTCGTCCTGCAGTTCGCCTGCTCCCCATGTTGATGTGCCAAGAAGAAGATTCTCTGCTTCATCAACCTGTCCGTCAGTGAGATTAGCCACATCTACCACTTCTGCTCCGAGCTTTGCCCCAATCTTGTCGGCAATGCCCTGACATGTTCCTGTTGAGGAACCATAAACCACCAATGTCTTTTTCATTTTCTCTCGTATGTTATAAGTTTTAGACTCGTAATATGAAAGGAACGCTCTTCACTGTAGCAGCAAGGAGAGATTATCCTTTGTTTTACGGTTGCAAAGTTATAACAACTTGCAGAATGCCACAATACCTAAAATTAGGGTTTCTGCATAATACCTAAAAGTTGTTATTCCAGCCTTATAAGCATCGAACCTGCAAGATTCTTGTTGGAAAAAGAGTTGGTCTGTATGAGATATACTCCAGCTGGCAAATGGCAGAGAGACAATGATGCACGACCGGAATTGAGCGAAATGCTCTGTTCTGACAATCTGTTTCCAGACACGGAATAGACAGATACCTTTATGGCTGTCGCCTCTTCAGCACCGGCTGTTGCACGAAATTCCAACTGTTTGCCTGGCTTGACAAGAAGCGACAAGGATGCGGGAGTATTACGTGAGATTCCAGGAATACCGTCAAGACCAAGCACCTTCAGCAGTCCTGCATAGGCGTCTATCTCGCCATAGCCGTAGAGATTGTCTTTCTCTCCCTGCATCTTACCGTCGCGACGATGGCAGGTTTCGGAGAATATCTGCATTATCTGCTCCATGGTAAGCCGTGGATTTGCCTGCAGCCAGAGTGCTATGGTGCCGGCAACGACAGGAGCAGACATCGATGTTCCCATCTCTGCCCACCAAGGATAACGCACACCATTGAAATAAGAATAGCCGCAGGTCTTGAGAACATGATGATCCGTTGGATTGTCCTGCGGAAAGAAACTGCTCATTGATGATATTATCAGCGTGCCGGGAGCCACCACATCAGGCTTTGTCAAGCCTGTACGACTCGGTCCGATGGATGAGTAACCGGCAAGTTCGCCGTTCAGTCCCCAGTCGTAGCGACGTACTATTCCGTCTTTGTCTGTCATATGGTCGCGGTATGATGTCGCTCCAACGCATATCACATCTGGCGACGTGGACGGACTGAGCACACTATACTTTGCCTCTCCACCACTGATATCCATACTCAGCTGTTCGTTTTTGTGAAACAACACTCCATTGCTAAACAGCTGCACGTCGGCATCAGAGCCAACAACTTCCAGCGAAGTCTTGAGATGGGTGCTTCCACCATTAACGTCACTAATCAAGACGTCGTAAGCTACAGGGTTGGACTGAATGGTTGACTTATATGCCTGCACCTTGTATACTACCTTCTCACCGAAGGCAGACAGAGTGTCAACGAACAGGGAGTCGGCATAGGCAAGGATCGAGGCTGTGGTAAAGTCGCGGCTCACCCTTGGCACATCATATCCTCCATCAACCTCATAGGCTGTTAGCCTGAAGGTGAACGGCGCAGAGCCTAACGCTGAGAGATAGAAGCTTCCGCCTGACGACGAGAGAAACACTCCATCGCTATTCTTGCCTTCAGGTTTGTGGAGATAGGTGTTATAGTAACCGCAGTTTCCGGCACTTGCCACAAAGATTCGTCCCTCACCCGTCATTGAAGCCAGCACCTGGTAGAACAACTCCAGCTCACCGTCAAACCCATCGCTGCTGCCCTCGCTGAAAGATATGACGCAGGGCTTGCCCACTTCTCCGGCATAATCGAAGATATATTTGAAGCCGAGGGCATCTGTTGCCGATGTATATTTATATAATAGGTGTTCGGGAATCAACGGAAGGTCTGTATTCACCACATTGCTTACGAGGCATAGGTCGGCATCCGGGGCGATACCTCTGTAGGGCGTATCGTAGCCTGTTCCGGCAGCAATGCCAAGAGTATGTGTGCCATGGGTTTCAAGTGAAGCATCAAAGGAGTGGGCATAACGGAGTATGTCTGCTTCCGTGCGATAGTCGGCACCGACATACAGGTTGCTGCCTATACTGTCTGGCGACAGCTGGTCCCAAAAACGGCTTATCCTTGTTCCTGTCATTGCCGAATTATAGAAATTAGGATGCGTCAGGTCATACCCCACATCCATGGAACCTAACACTACCCCACTTCCCGTATATGCCTGCGGCAGATTGTCGGCAGCATACACCTTTGTGGCGTTTATTATTATTGATGTGGTGTCAAGTGCAAGAGCATTGCTTTGTGAAGCCTCTATCCGATCCACGCCCCGACAGGCAGAAAGCACGGAAATACTGTCCAAAGGGATGTCGGCTATATATATGTTGCCGAACTGTGCAAGCTTACGGCTGCCGGTTTTCTCCAACACAGCATCTGCATCTCCGCTTATCCTGACGAAAGCACAGATGCTGCCCCGTGCCGGTACTTTGCCGTCGGCACTACCAAGTCTTCTGCAACGCTGCCATTCTGACGATTCCATTGCCGCACGCCTTACCAAGGGCGACATCTTTGAATAGTCCACACGCTGCGCCTTCACTACCATGCTCATAAGAATAAGCAAAACCAACAGATATCTTTGTGTTACAGTATTCTTCATAGAGTGCAAAGTAAGTAAAAAATATCGATAAGTCAAAGGGTTACGAATAAAAAAAGGTGCCAACAGGATACTGCCGACACCTTTTTTTACTATTATAAATGATTACTTATTCAATCCACGATTAACGATCGTTGCGTTGAGCAACTTCAAGTATGTATGATACTGTCCGTCTGACAACACGCTGCGCATGTGTTTCAGATCCTTTGCCAACGCCTTGCCTACCATTGCCTTGCGCTCGTCAGCATTGGCGTTTCCGGCATTCATCATATCTGCACAGAATTCTGAATGAATGTCCTGAACGGCTTCCAACTGGTCGAGTGTCAAATCAAGAGCATCAGCCAGTTTGTCATAGTTCACTGACATCTTGTAGGCATTGACACTGTTTACTGTGTTCAACTCTTCGTTCTCCGCAAATGTCAAGGTCATGCTGAGCACAGCCATGACAGTTAAAAACAATCTTTTCATAATCCTTTTCTTTTTAAATTAATACTTAATGGCTTTGGTCCTCTTCTCGCGAATCACCGCCACCGGTTATCCTTTTTAACTTTATCTTTTTACCTAAAAACTAACTATGTTTGTTGCCTTTTAGACTTTCTTTTTTCTTTTTTACGATGCAAAGATACGCCAAATTCAGCCAACCAGCAACAACTTTTGTTATTCTGTTTGCGTTAACAGCTGTATTTTTGACATACATCAAATATCATAAGCTATAATTTATTTCTATTAATAGAAATGAAATATCATTTTGTAAATAAAGGCTTATCAATTCATATTTTCAAGCAATAGTTACCATTTTTCATAAATAAGTTGTATATTTGCGCCATTTATTAAACCTATGAACTTATAGAATCTATGGAACAAACTGTCCAAACCAGTAAAAGAAACATGGTGGCCATCATAACAATGATGTTCCTGTTCGGAATAATTGCATTCGTAACAAACTTGGCCGCGCCTATTGGAGTAATTTGGAAAAACGCATTCTCTCACAGTGAAAACGCCAACACCATTGGTATGCTTGGCAATGCGATGAACTTTCTTGCCTATCTCTTTATGGGTATCCCCTCGGGAAAGATGCTCAACAAGTACGGATACAAACAGACGGCGCTGACGGGTATTGCTACCGGTTTTATAGGAATACTGCTTCAGTTCCTGTCAGGACTGTGCGGAATGGGACTTGGCGGATTTGCCGTTTATCTTGCAGGAGCCTTTGTATGCGGATTCTCTGTCTGCATGCTCAACACCGTGGTTAACCCAATGATAAACCTGCTCGGCGGAGGAGGCAACAGAGGAAACCAGCTGAATCTGATAGGAGGAACAGTAAACTCTCTGACCGGCACACTCACTCCTATGCTTGTAGGCTCGCTGATAGGAATAGTGTCCGCACAGACAAGAATAGAGAACGTAAACGTGGTGCTGTATATTGCCATGGCAGTATTTGCTGTAACATTCATCATTCTCCGCCTGCTACCTATCAACAATCCGGAGATGCATGAGGAAGACACCCATTTGGAGAAGACACCATGGAGCTTCAGAAACTTCAAGTTCGGTGCCATAGCAATATTCCTGTACGTAGGTGCCGAAGTGGGAATTCCTGGCACTATGTTCTTCTATATTTCCGACACTTCGGCAAACGGAGGAGGCTTCGGACTGGAAAAAGCTACTGCCGTGGCAGGCTTTGTGGCTGCCACATACTGGTTTCTGATGCTTGCAGGACGCTTTGTGGCGGGATTCATCGCAAGCAGAATCTCAAGTAGAGTGATGCTTTCGGCAACTGCCTTGGTTGCCATACTGCTGATTATAGGAGCCATAATGACTGGAAACAGCATAACGGTGGACATGCCTGTATTCACAGGTAAAAGCATTGCTACATACAATCTGCCGCTTGCAGCCCTGCTGCTTGTATTGTGCGGACTGTGCACATCCGTGATGTGGTCATGTATTTTCAACCTCTCGGTCGAAGGCTTGGGCAAATACACCGCCCTCGGTTCCGGTATATTCATGGCAATGGTAGTAGGAGGCGGCATCATGCCACTGCTGCAGAACTTCATTGCTGACCACATGTCGTACATGACTTCCTATATCATTCCTCTTGCATCATTTGCCTATATCCTGTTTTATGCTGTAAAAGGAAGCAAAGTATAATCTACACCTTATTATATATATGGAAAAGAAACAATTCGTAATCGGACTTGACCTTGGAGGAACAAACTCCGTATTCGGTCTTGTAGATGAGAATAACGAGATAAAAGCAACAACATCTGTCGACACACAGAAATATGAATACGCCTGGGAGTTTGTGGCTGATGCTGTAAATGCCATAAACGAAATGTCTATCATCGCAGGAGGTATAGACAACGTCAAGGCACTTGGCATAGGCGCTCCCTGCGGAAACATCAAAGACGGCACCATTGAACATGCAGCAAACATCAGATGGGCAAAAGGCGTTGTGCCACTGGCAAAGATGTTCTACGACAGCCTGAGCATACCTGTAGCCATCACCAACGATGCAAAGGCGGCTGCCCTTGGAGAGATGAGATACGGAGCGGCACGGGGAATGAAGAACTTCATAGAGATTACTCTCGGCACGGGAGTGGGCTCAGGCATCGTTGCCAACGGACAACTGATATATGGCTGCGACGGATTTGCAGGAGAACTGGGCCACACCATCATTGACTACGAGAACGGAAGACCCTGCGGCTGCGGCAGAAAAGGCTGTCTGGACATGTACTGCTCCATAAGAGGTGTGGTGCTTACGGCACAGGAGATGGTAAGCGGATACTACGGAGAAACAAAACTTAAAGACATAGAAGCCAATACCATGACGACTCTCGACATTTACAATGCTGCCGTCAACGGCGACGAACTGGCTATCGAAGTGTTCAGAAAGACAGGCGAGACGTTGGGAAAGGCTTGCGCCAACTTCGCCACATTCCTCAGTCCAGAGGCTTTCATTTTCTTCGGCGGACTGGCAAAAGCCGGAGACTTACTGCTGAAACCAGCCAAGGAGACATACAACAAATACATCCTGAGCCTATACAAGGACAAGGCAAAATTCCTGCAAAGCGGACTTGAAGACGGCACAGCCGCCATTCTTGGAGCTGCCGCCGTAGGATGGGAAATAAACAAATAACAACTAATAAACGCATGAACGGGTTTAGATTTGAGGTCTGTGCAAATGGCGTAGAGAGCTGTCTTGCCGCACAAGAGGGCGGAGCCGACCGAGTGGAGCTTTGTGCAGGTATACCAGAAGGAGGCACAACACCATCGTATGGAGAAATAAAGGTTGCACGAAAACTGCTCTCATCCACACAGCTGAACGTCATCATCCGACCGCGAGGAGGAGATTTCCTATATTCCCCTCTGGAAATAGAACGGATGAAGGAGGACATAACGATATGTAAGGAATTGGGAGCTGACGGCGTTGTCTTCGGATGCCTCACAGAAGAAGGTACTGTGGATATGGACAAGAACCGGCAGCTGATGGAATGTGCGAAAGGAATGTCGGTAACATTCCACCGAGCTTTCGACCGTACCGTAGATCCTTTCCAGGCTATGGAAGACATCATCAGTCTTGGCTGCGACCGCATCCTTACATCAGGACAACAGCCGAAAGCCATCAACGGAACAAGTCTGCTCGCCCAACTTCAGGAGAAAGCCGACGGCAGAATTATACTCCTTGCCGGCAGCGGCGTGACGGAAGACAACATTCGACAGATATACGAAGAGACAAAAATCAACGAATACCACTTCTCTGCAAGGACAAGCGTAGCAAGCAAGATGAAGAATATCTGCAGCAACGTATATATGGGAGCGAAAGGAGCCGACGAACAGAACATTCTTGTTACCGACGCAGACCGGGTGAGGGCTACTATAATGCAGCTGAAAGAAGCTTGCAAACAATAAACACAAAGGTCTTCATAAGAGAAGAAAGAATATGATACTTACTGAACTTTTCCAGTACTCTTACGTAAGTACTGGAGTAATCTCCCGTAAGTACTGAAATAACCTCCCTGAGAGTTTTGGAGAAATTCACATAGTTACGACACAAAAGTTTCTGGATTAAGCAGAACAAGAAGTGGGGACTTTAATATTCTTTTCTGAATCAGAAACTTGAACACTTATAGGCAATAAAGGATGCTCCGCTGAGGAAGAGGATGCGTCCTTTAATTGTATTTATCCAACAATTCTTGTAGACAATAAATAAATGTTGTATCTTTGCATAAGATTGGCTATATCCTTACAAAGAATAAGCTATAACCTTGCATAAGATAAGCTATATCTTTACGAGAGACAAGTCATAGACTTACGTGAGACAAACCATATAGAAAAAACAATAAATCAGATAATGGAAGAAAAGAAAAACAAGTACATCGCCGTAGCATACAAGCTGTACACTAACGAAAACGGCACAGAAAACATGGTGGAAGAAGCTCCAGCAGAAAGACCATTCCAGTTTATCAGCGGTATGGGACTGGCGCTTGACGACTTCGAAAAGAACGTGGCTGAGCTGCAGAAAGGTGAGGATTTCGAATTCTCACTCACCAAAGAGCAGGCTTACGGAGAGCATGAGGCTGAGAGAGTGCTGAGCCTCGAAAAGGAGATGTTCTGCATCGACGGCAAGTTGGACGAGGAACACATCTTCGTTGACGCCATCATCCCACTGCAGAACGAGAACGGACAGCGCTTCCTTGGCAAGGTAGTAGAAATAGGAGACGACAAGGTGAAGGTTGACCTGAACCATCCTCTCGCAGGCAAAGACCTGCATTTCAAAGGCTCTATCGTAGAGTCAAGAGAAGCTACAAACGAGGAAATCCAGAACCTTATCAACCAGCTGAGCGGCGGATGCGGAGGTAACTGCGAAGGCTGCGGCGGCGACTGCGGAAGCCACGACGGCAACTGCGAATGCGGACACTGCCACTAAAAAGAATTTATATCAACAAGAAACAAGGATTTGGAAAGATTGAAAGGACAACAGACCGTTTTGTCCTTTTGATTTTTCCATATAATCGTTTTCAACATGCGAAACACTTTCGGCAACATATTCACACTTACAACATTCGGGGAAAGCCACGGAGCTGCCGTAGGCGGCGTAGTAGACGGCTTCCCGGCAGGCATAGACATCGACATGGAGTTTATCCAAAACGAACTGAACAGAAGACGACCTGGACAAAGCAAGATAACGACAAGCAGAAACGAAGCTGACAGCGTGGAGCTTCTGAGCGGCGTGTTTGAAGGCAAATCAACAGGATGCCCCATCGGCTTTATCGTAAGGAACACCAACCAGCATTCCAACGACTACGACAACATGAAGAATCTGTTCAGACCATCACATGCCGATTATACATACTACAAGAAATACGGTATCAGAGACCATCGCGGAGGAGGACGCTCTTCTGCACGCATTACCATAAGCCGCTGTGTGGCAGGAGCACTTGCCAAACTTGCACTTAAGGAAAAAGGAATTACCATCAACGCCTACACCTCGCAGGTCGGAAACATAAAGCTCGACAAGGAGTATGACAAATACGACCTGCAGCTGACTGAAAGCAACGCTGTAAGATGTCCCGACCCCACCAAGGCAAAGGAAATGGAACAGCTAATAGCGGAGACCAAAGAGAAGGGAGACACCATTGGCGGCATCATAACATGCGTGATAAAAGGCTGCCCTGCCGGCATCGGCGAACCGGAATTCGACAAACTCAACGCACAGCTGGCATATGCCATGCTCGGCATAAATGCCGTAAAAGGCATTGAGTTCGGCATCGGTTTTGATGCAGCCACAAAGTATGGAAGCGAAATAAACGACATATTCTACAACGACAACGGAACGATAAAGACAAGGACAAACAACAGCGGCGGCATACAAGGCGGCATAAGCAACGGTAACGACATATACTTCAATATAGCATTCAAACCGGTAGCTACAATCCTCATGGAACAACAATCTGTTGACAAAAACGGACAGGAAACGACATTCAAGGCACATGGGCGGCATGACCCTTGCGTGCTTCCAAGAGCCGTTCCAATAGTAGAAGCAATGGCTGCAATGGTCATTTTGGATGACATTTTGGCTCAAAACACAACAAAATTATAATTTTTAACTATTGAGAGGAAAATTTTTCATGATAAATTATGCGGCATTGAAATATTTGCCGTATATTTGCATCGACAATATGAGGGGCTTGTGAAAGTCTTCAATTGTCTAATTAAGTCTAGTTTAGTTTTTGTGTTGGTTGAGGGCGGTCAGTTGATCGCCCTCTTTTGTTATATAATCCTTTTGAGGCTTTTATTTAATCACAAATCAGTCATTATAAAAAGCAAAAGACTGCAAGCAGTCATAAAAAAATCACATTAAACAACCTAATGACCTATCGGGGGTTAATATTTCAGCCTAAAAGCTTTTGGATTTTCAATAAATAGAACTAAATTTGTAGCTTCAAACAAAAGAATAGGATGGGCAACTACATTTATATAAAGAATGCACAGGTAAACAACCTGAAAAATATCTCACTTGAAATTCCACGAAACAAATTCATCGTCATTGCTGGAGTTTCCGGTTCTGGAAAATCATCACTTGCCTTCGACACGCTATATGCCGAAGGGCTCGTAGTGGATGGCGG
>OQWM01000027.1_pt1 | contig 64866 bp, 55 predicted proteins | sample 1691531 | NCBI WGS metagenome assembly OQWM01 (sample SAMN03418257, study PRJEB22391) | human gut metagenome | biome: human-gut; feature: organic feature; material: feces | host: Homo sapiens | place: Tanzania | collected 2013-01
AAACTCCTCTCAAAATAAAAAAATCTGACTCAAAAATACATCTCAAAATAACTGAACAAAAAAATTTAAACAGTTTCTCAGAATTAAGAATAAATGTCGTAATTTTGTACGATTTGGCGAGGTCTCGGAAGTGACGTCGTCGTGTGGTGAGATTGAAATATATAAACGAAGAGATATGATTACACAGGAATTCAACGAACAGGAACAGCAGCGCCGCGATGCGTTGGGGAAACTTCGCGAACTCGGAATCGAGCCTTATCCGGCTCCGCTCTATCCGGTCAATGCGACGACACGGGAGATAAAGGAGGGCTATGATGCCGAAAAAGGCAATTTTTCCGATGTCTGCATTGCCGGACGAATAATGACCCGCAGGATTATGGGCGCGGCGTCGTTCATCGAACTGCAGGACGAGACAGGCAGGATTCAGGTGTATGTGAAACGTGACGAGATTTGTCCGGGCGAGGACAAGACAATGTACAACACTGTCTTCAAGAAGCTCCTTGACATCGGCGACATCATAGGAATCAAGGGATATGCCTTCATCACCCAGACAGGCCAGCTCTCCATCCACGCCAGGGAACTCACGCTCTTGAGCAAGTCCTTGAGGGTGCTCCCTATCGTGAAAGAGAAGGACGGCGAGGTTTTCGATGCGTTCTCGGATCCGGAGCTCAAGTATAGGCAGAGATATGTCGACCTCATCGTGAATCCGCAGGTGCGCGAGGTCTTCATCAAGAGGAGTCAGATAATTGCGACGATGCGCGAGTACTTCAATGCGGCCGGCTGTCTTGAGGTCGAGACCCCTATTCTCCAGGGCATTCCGGGCGGTGCCACTGCGCGTCCTTTCATAACCCATCACAACGCACTCGACATTCCTCTCTATCTGAGAATTGCCAACGAGTTGTACCTTAAGAGGTTGATTGTCGGTGGTTACACGGGAGTGTATGAGTTCGCAAAGGACTTCCGCAACGAGGGAATGGACAAGACTCACAACCCGGAGTTCACCTGCATGGAAATCTATGTGGCCTACAAGGACTACATCTGGATGATGGAGTTTATCGAGAAGATGCTTGAGAAGATAGCCTTCAAACTTCACGGCAAGACTCAAGTCACTATCGGCGACAAGGCAGTCGATTTTAAACCGCCGTATCGCCGTCTTCCGATTCTGGAGGCGATTAAGGAGTATGCCGGAGTGGACATCAGCGGGATGGATGAGGCACAGCTTGTGGAGACCTGCAAGAAACTCCACGTTGAGGTGGACAAGACCATGGGCAAGGGTAAGTTGATTGACGCCATTTTCGGGGAATACTGCGAGGAGCATCTTGTACAGCCGACGTTCATCATTGACTATCCTGTCGAGATGTCGCCGCTCACAAAGCGTCACCGCGAAAATCCTGAACTTACCGAGCGCTTCGAGCTCTTTGTCTGCGGAAAGGAACTTGCCAACGCCTACAGCGAACTTAACGACCCTATCGACCAGCTCGACCGCTTCAAGGAGCAGGCGCGTCTCAAGGACGAGAAGGGTGACGACGAGGCTATGTACATCGACATGGACTTTGTCCGTGCACTCGAATACGGCATGCCTCCTACATCCGGTCTCGGAATGGGAATCGACCGTCTGACGATGTTCATGACCAACCAGCCTACGATTCAGGATGTGCTGTTCTTCCCTCAGATGAGGCCGAAGGAAGTGAAATAGCTTTCACTTCTTTTAGCCTCATGACCGCTATCGCGGCCTGAGCCTTCTGAACCCCAGTCAGCGGAGCTGACAGCCCCTGTCAGGGGCATACGGTCTCCGCTTTGCTGCGACCGGCGACTCCCGGAATTCCATTTCATTCCATTCCTTCGTCGCGACGGCTGATGCCGTCTGAGTTTCAGATTTTATTTACAGAAGTTTGACAGGAGTTCGTTCCAGGTCATTTCGACCGGAGCGGACTCTGTTTTTGTGTCTGAAACTTTGACTTGGCTGGACTTTGAGGCCTTTTTGTTGCTGTCGGAGTTGATGAGGTGGATGAAACGGAGACCGGCACGGAGCGCTCCGCCGTCCTTGGAGGCCTTGTCGCCAATCATGAGGGTTTCGGCGGGGGCGGTGCCGAGGGCCTTGCAGGCGTTGAGGAAGACTTCCTCGCGTGGTTTCAGACCGCCCATCTCCGGGGATTCCCAGACGGCGTCGAAGTCGGATGTGGAAAGGCCGATTGCCGCCAATTTCTCTGCCGCGAAACAGTAGTCCGAAAGGACGGCGATCCTGTAGCCCTGTCTGCGCAGGTTGGCGATGAATTCCTTCAGATGCGGACGCGGGCCGAACTTCTCGCGTATAATCTTCACCTGCAAAGGCATATATGTCCCGTAAAACCACTTCCGGCACCGCTCTGCCTTTGTCGGAGACCCTTTGCCCATAGCCGTGAAAAGCGCGTCGTAATAGTCGGATGCCCTGTCGAAATGCCTGTCACACAGTCTCTTCCTGCATTTTCTTTCAGCGGCGAGCATCCCTATGTGCAGCGGATCCGCAAGAATCAGCCTCAAAGGGAAATGACGGGACTCGTAAAGGGTCCCGTCAAGATCGAAAATAACGCCCCTTAAACACATTGTCTTGAAAATCAAGGTTATCTGACTATGGACTCAATCCACTTCGCGTCCACCCGCACGAAGCCCTCGCCCGGACGTACGGCAGGGTTGCGCTCAATGATGCCCTCGCAGTCTTCATAGACGTTCCAGCCTATCTTCAGGCCGACCATCTGCCCCTTTGAAGCATAGCTGAGGATAATCAGACGTCCGTCTCCCTCTCCCTCGACTTTGTAAAAATGGAAGGTAGAGGCGCTGATTTCATCGTTGTTCTGCTTTTCCTCAAGCTTGGTCTCCTTGCCGGAGGTTGAGGTCATCTCTCTCTTAGTTACCCACTTGCATAATTCTATGACCACGTCGTCAAGCCCGGAGTCGAAGATGAGCACCTTTTCCATCAGCTCTCCCATATCGCGCACGAGCCGGAGAGTGTATCCTCCCATTGCCTTCGTGTGGTTGGTTATGGCCTGCATCTGCGTTTCCGAGATTTTCCCGTCTGGCACGAGCCAGAGCATCAGCTTTTTCTGAGGGTCGTGGTAGAGCGTCTCGTACCGTGCCAGATTGACCGTTCCGCAGTGGGGACATTCCCAAAGGAACAGCGCCCCGTTCTTTACCTTTTCCTTGAGTTCCGGATTATCCGCAGTGTTGATGCTTTTGTAAACCGTGATTTCTGTCGTCTGCCCGCACTTGGAACAGACTCCGTTTGCCTTTGCCGTAAGTGACATATTTTTCTATCTGTTATTTCCGTTTGTTTTCGTATTCTCTCCAATTTCCCAATGCCCAGTCTTCGATGGGCCGACCCATTTGATGCCGATAGTCTTAATGTCTCTTTTTATGGTAATTATTGAAACATCAAAGTGTGTTGATAGTTCCTCGACATTCGCGTAAGGGTTATTTGAAATATAATTAGCAACTTGTCTTTGACGTTCAAGTGATTTCCGTGAGGTTGTCCCAATATGTTTGTTTTGAGTATCATTTTGAGTATCATTTTGAGTATCATTTTGAGTATCATTTTGGGTGACATTCTTATATGATGCTCGTCTGAATGTCACCACAACGGTCGCTTCACGAATTGTGAACTCCGGTTCAGGGACATTCTGTTCCCGACATAAATCCACCATTCGCTTAATTCCGGAACCCCAATTTTCGAGATAATTTGACAGATACAAAACTCTTGCTATCTTAAAGTTACGTGGATACGATTCATGCTGAGACTTTATTGATTCCGTAGTCAGCGGTGCGGGCAATTTACCCGGATTGACGATTTCAACCCTGTCGTCATATATCGCCAAACTCGTTGTAGCGCAGTAGTTATCATACGCTCTGTGGCACAAGGCGTTGGTCAGAGCCTCACGCAGAGCCTCCATCGGAACTTCAAGGTGCTCTTCGCGCAGCAGCCCGACAATCTTACCGCTGAGGTTAAGGTGCTTGAAGCAGAAATCCATGCCTGAATCCAGCAGTTCAAAGAAGTTGCCGCTCAGCCTTCGTTCATCGATGAACTCATTCTTGTCGAGTCCTCTGAAACGCGCCATCCGGAGCATCAGCTGGGGGAAATCATCTTCAACATCCTTTCCGAAAAGCGCGACCCCCGCATTGGTAACTCCCTCCCCGTTGAGAAGCTTGAACTTGCTGAGAACGGTTCGTATGTCCAGACCCTCGGCCGAGATGTTGATTCTTCCGCCAATCACTCCTCCGCGCACGGCATTGCGTATCATGTTCTCGTCAAGGTCGTCAATCGTAACGCCCGGTGCAGTCTGTGAGTCCCAAGCAAAGAAGTGTGGATTGCTCTCTTTCAGCCGCTCCTCAAACATATCGCGCGGCATTATCCGTGTCGTGCTCTCGACTTTGTAATACGGCCTTCCGTTGTATGTATAAGGCACCATCCCGTATTTCCATCCGTCAAAGTGAATGGCAATGGCTTGATTGCCGGGATGTTCCGGAACATCAATGTATTCGACCTTTATGTCTATCGTTGGCAGAAGTCCGTTCAACGCCTGAGCGATTTCTCTTCGCGTATTGTCCGTAACTTCCTGTCCTACGATTTTCAGCGACTTTGGCGTCACACCAAAAATCAGCCATCCACCGTCGGTATTCAAAAATGCACAGGACGAATGCATCCCGTCCTTCAATTCCCCCGTACTCTTCTTGAGTTCAAGCGTCCGGCTCTCATCCCCTTCGATGATTTTTCTAATCTCCTCAATCGTCATAAAACTCAAATGTCATCACCATTTTTTTAGGGTCGTATGTATTTCTGTCGTTCCTTTATAATCACTCACTGATACCTAAAGCATCCTTAATTGTATTGATTATCTCAAGTTGTTCTTCGTCGTAATCGGGAATACAAAATATGATTTTATTTATTTCCGGATTTACGACAAATAGACCAACGCATATGTTGGTTAATCCTCCTTGAGTCTTGCATCTATAATTGATGGCAGCTTGCCATCCGATATATTCAACTTTGTTACTATTGTATAGGTTTACAATCTCCGTTTTTGCGTCACTGATTTTGTCATTGGTTTCAATTATCTGCTTTTCGACTTTTTCTTTCTTTTCTTTAGCCTTGTTATATTGACGTGTCCAGTATGAGCTGCAATAAGGGTATGGGGCATAAGTGTCGATATCATCTTCGGCTCTTTCCAAATCCCATTGTGACGCAGTTAGTTCCTTGTTCCATTTGATGATGTTCTCGGCATTCTTGCGAACAGTTGCATTCATGAATACTGTTGAGTAGGCACTGTCTATCTGGCAGGAGTTTACTTCGTAACTATCATAATCATACAATATGGTTTTCATATATTGACTGACTAAATCAAGAACCTTGTCTTCTTTTGACTTGCAGGATGAAAATAGAAATGCTGCGATTACGGTAATGCAGACGGATGATAATAAACGTTTCATATTTAAGAGTTTATATGGTTATACAAATGTAGGGAATAAATGTAAAAGAAACAATAAGTTACTGTCCCAGTACCCCGAGGTCTATCTTGAAGATGGTGGGGGATTCACTCATTTGGATTTGTTCATTTTGGAGAAACATGAGCATATATATCGGAACGTAGCAGATTTTTCCGGCGGTGCGGATATTTTCGTTGCAGAACACGTATGCTCGGTCTATGTCATATTCGGGATTTGACATGACGTTCGACAATGCGTTGTGGCGGTCGTAGTCCTTGCCGGATTTGATTTCTATCGGAACCGTTTTCCCGTTTTCCTCAATGACAAAATCCAGCTCTCCGGATTTTTTGTTATTATAGTAGTAGAGCGGAAATCCGTGGGCAGTCAGTTCCTGGGCGGCGAGATTCTCGAAAATGGAGCCGAAGTTAATGTTCAAATCTCCAGACAGAATATTTGTCTGTATCCCTTGCGCATACTGGCAGGCAAGCAATCCTACATCGTTCTGGAACAGTTTGAACAGATTCCTGTTCTTCGAGAGCACCAGCGGCACCTTCAATTCCGACACATTGAAGGTCGGGAGAGCCACGCCGGCGTTGCTGAGCCATAGAAATCCGGGCCACATACGGTCAAATTTTCTTCCCTCGTTCAGATTCTTGAGGATGAACCGTTTGTTTTTTGTATTCAGTTCGGATGGAATCATATCGAAGATGTCGTTTATGAGGAAGCGACTATCCGTGTCGTATTGTGTTATGTCTTCGCGGTATAAGCGTAGAATGTCCCTTTGCTCTGCGGTGACTCTTTGCAGGTCATTGGTGTCGAGATAGCGCTGAACCACGGCCGGCATTCCTCCTACGATGAGGTAAAGCTTCATCAGTTCCAGCATTTTTCCGTGCACGAAACTGTCTACCGGTTCCAGCTTTATGAAATTCTCCCGCAGTCTTTCGATAATATCTTGATTTACCCCGACAGCAGACACGAATTCTTCAAAATCAATGGGATACATATCCCGTATGGACATATATCCGACGGGGATGGAACGTATGCCCTTCATCTCCGTTCCGAGCAGTGAGCCGCTGAGTACATAGCGGTATGTCCCGTCTTCCACAAGAAACTTGATCCATGTCACGATTTCGGGACAATGCTGCACCTCATCGAAGAATATGAGCGTCTTTCCTGGAATCAAAGGCTTGTCTGCGATGGACGATAGCCTGAAAAGCACGTCAGACACATCCTTTGCTCCATTGAACAGACCGATTGCTTCAGGCTTCTTGTAGAAGTTGATTTCGACAAAAACTTCAAAATCCTGATTTCCAACGTGCCTGATTGAATATGTCTTGCCGATCTGCCTTGCTCCCGTAACCAGCAAGGCTTTCTTGTCATTGGTAAAAAAGTCGTGGAGAAATTTGTATATCTTTCTTGAAATCATAACCTGTTCCGATTTTCCAATGCAAAAATAGACCAATTGTGCCGATTTTCCAACTTTTTTTCCAATGTAATTCTGACGAGTTTTGCCCTCTTTTCCAAGAATTACTATTCTTCGGCCCAGATGTAGACCTTGTCGGAGCGGCGGAGACGGGTAGTATGAGAAGAGTTTGCAACCTCACGCAATCGGTCGGTGTCCTCCGAGAAGTCAATCGGGACGGAACAATATGTTCCTTTAGAGGCGGAGGATACGGGTTTGAGGTCCACTCGGATTTCCTTGACTGTGGTCTCCACAACTCCGGTTGTCGGTCCCATTATGAGAATGCGGTCGCCGACCTTGAGCGTTGCTGACTCAATCAGAATCTCAGCTACCGAGAGCTTTGCAAACCAGTTGGTCACCTTGCCGGTGTAGACTTTTCTGCGTGTGGCGCGGCTGCCGTAGACTTCACTCCACTCTCCGAGGCGGGCTCCCTGATAGTAACCGTCCCAAAACCCTCGGTTGAACACCTCCGTGAGTTCGGCCTTCAGGGCAGCCGCGAGTTCCGGCGTGTAGTTACCGTCTATGACCGCATCTGCCGCCCGTCGGTAGCAAGAGGCTACTTTTTTGACATATTCGGCGCTGCGTGCCCTGCCCTCAATTTTGAAAACTGTCACACCCGCGTCAATAATCTTGTCCAAGAACTCGATTGTGCATAGATCCTTCGGGGACATTATGTATTTGTTGTCGACAAGAAGCTGGTTGCCGGTCTCAAGATCCGTGACTTCATAGCCCCTCCTGCAAATCTGGTAGCAGGCGCCGCGGTTTGCCGAGGCTCCGTAGGCGTGCAGGCTAAGGTAGCATTTCCCGGAAATTGCCATGCAGAGGGCTCCGTGGGCGAACATCTCGATTTCCACAAGGCGTCCCGAAGGACCACAGATGTGCTCGCGGACTATTGTCTCGTGTATCTCTTTGACTTGATGGAGATTCAGCTCCCGGGCAAGGACGATGACGTCGGCGAACTCGGCGTAGAAGCGCAGCGACTCCACGTTCGAAATGCTCAACTGCGTGGAAATGTGTACCTCAATGCCCAGGCTGCGGCAGTAGGCTATGGCGGCCATGTCGGAAGCGATGACAGCCGTGATTCCTGCTGCCTTTGCTGCGTCGAGCGTCTCGCGCATCGGCTGGAGGTCTTCTTGGTAGAGGACGATGTTCAGCGTCAGATAGGACTTCACCCCGTTGTCACGGCAAATGCGGCAGACCTCTGCAAGATCGTCGGCAGAGAAGTTGTTCGCCGAATGCGAGCGCATGTTGAGGTTGCCCACCCCAAAATAGACGGAGTTCGCCCCTCCCTGAATCGCCGCATACAGACATTCAAAATTGCCCGCCGGCGCCATTATCTCCAAAGTACGTTTCTGATTTTCCATAAATCCGGATTATACTGCATCCGCCTGGATGCACAAAACGTGCAAATTTACTCAATATTCTATTATTTTCAGCGTGCCGGATAAAAATGACCATATTGGCGGACACACATTATCACGCTATGTGATTTCGTTTAAACAATTTGCAAATAAAATCGCATTCGCCCGTGCGACTAGTTATAATATTGCTTAGAATTTTGAATAATTGTTATAACTTTGCGGTACGACAATATTAAGAATCGGCAACAGCAGCGGAATCATAATCCCGTCGGCTATTATGAAGTCCCTTTCACTTTCTGTGCGGGACAAAATCAGCATCTGCGAAGAGAATGGGAAAATCACATTGCGTAAACTGCCTGATAATAAGGCGGAAACGCCATTCTCCGCATTGGACGTATGGTGTGACGAGAATGGGTGTGGAGGCGAGGATTCTTTGGGTGAAGCCTTGGAATATGTGGAAGGAATAAGGGCGGACAGGAACAATAAGGAGATTCCGCAATGGTAAAGAAAGCGAAAAAATATCTGATAGATTCGGATATTCTCATTGCACTGCTCCGTGATCGAGAAGGCAAGACGGGACTTCGGCAAAAGGCTCTTGATATTGGCTTGCAGAACTGCTATGTGAGTTCTATTTCGCTTGCGGAATTGTCTTCGGGCGCGTATAGAATGGCTTCGGAGCGTGGATTGTTTGAAGTCGAGTTCGTGAAAGGCATATTCAATATCCATCCGTTCGGACTCAAGGAATCTGCCGATGTAGAGTGTTTCGGAAGGAACAGGGCATTGCTGTATGGAGCAGGGATCCCGATAGATGACATGGATCTTCTAATCGGGTCTTCCGCTCTCGCCGGTGACTTCATAATGGTAACACACAACACACGTCACTTTTCCCACATTCCGCACCTGAAGATTGAGGACTGGTTGAAATGAACAGCTTCTAAATAAAACTGTTTAATCCGTCGGCTATCCTAATCCTGTCTGGTGATGCAGGCGCCGAGGGCGTTGAGACGAAGGTCGATGTCTTCGTAGCCTCGGTCAATCTGCTCGATGTTTGAGATTACGCTTGTGCCCTTGGCGGACATTGTCGCGATGAGAAGGGCTATGCCCGCACGGATGTCGGGGGAGAGCATATTTCCTGCCTTGAGGCTGATGCGGTGGTCGTGGCCTATGACGACTGCGCGGTGAGGGTCGCAGAGGATAATCTGGGCTCCCATATCAATCAGTTTGTCCGTGAAGAAAAGCCTGCTTTCGAACATCTTCTGATGAATCAGCACGCTACCCTTGCATTGCGTTGCCACCACGAGCATCACCGAAAGAAGGTCAGGAGTGAGACCTGGCCATGGGGCATCGGCAATGGTGAGGATGGAACCGTCGAGGAAAGACTCTATTTCGTAGCATTCCTGCTCGGGGACGAAGATGTCGTCACCCCTTTGCTCAAGTTTTATCCCGAGACGCCGGAAACATTCTGGAATAATGCCGAGGTTGTCGTATGACACATTCTTGATCGTGATCGAACTGCGGTTCATGGCCGCCATTCCGATGAAAGACCCAACCTCAATCATGTCGGGGAGTATAGTGTGCTCCGCTCCGTGGAGTCTGCTGACTCCGTTGATTGTCAGAAGGTTCGATCCTATCCCTGTGATATCCGCCCCCATCGCCACGAGCATCTTTGAGAGCTGCTGCACATAAGGTTCGCAGGCCGCGTTGTAGATGGTTGTTTTGCCTTCGGCGAGCGTTGCCGCCATCAGGATGTTTGCCGTTCCGGTGACCGAAGCCTCGTCGAGAAGCATGTATGCACCCTTGAGATGATGCTTTTTCTGTCCGGAAACCGCTTCCTCGCGAGTGGATTCGGCGTTTGAGCCGTCTGAGGAGAGGTAGAATGCCCGGAGTTTTTGGTCATAAGAGAGTTCCGCACCAAGATTAATCATTCCCTGAATGTGGGTATCCACTCTCCGCCGTCCGATTTTGTCTCCTCCCGGTTTAGGAAAATATGCGTGTCCGAAACGGGCGAGCAACGGTCCCACGACCATCACCGAGCCTCTGAGCCTCGCACATTTGCGCACGAACTCCTCGCTACTTATGTATTTTTCGTCAAGATTGTCCGCCTTGAAGGTATAGACGCCCTTTTCGTGCCTCGTGACCTCCACACCCATGTCCTGAAGTAGCAGAATTAGGTTTTTAACATCCAATATTTCCGGGACGTTGCTGATTTTTACCTCATCCCGCGTTAGCAGCACCGCACTGATGACCTCAAGAGCCTCATTTTTCGCACCCTGCGGCATGATTGTTCCGCTTAATTTGTGCCCGCCTTCAATTACAAATGAACTCATATAATGAAAAATTATTTGAAACATATCGCCCCATGTGGACTTACGATATGAAACCATTTTTGTCGATAGCGTATCAACGAATGCAAATTTAACGAAAATATATTATAAGGCAACGCATTTGCCGGAATATGTGTGGTCCGCAGGATTTTGAAAATTGAAATATTTGTACTAATTTTCCACGATTTTTAGGCCTTATCGCAGAGAGGGCGTAAAGTAGTGAGTGTAATAAGATGAAAAAGTTGTTTTATATATTGGCGTTGCTCTTGTGTGGGTCCGTGGCCTGTTTCTCGGCGTTTGCCCAGACCCGTACGGTCAGTGGGACGGTGACTGACAGCGACGGAGTGCCGATGCCGGGCGTGAGCGTGATGCTCGGAAGCGACGGCAAGGTGGGAGCGGTGACTGACATTGACGGGAAGTGGGCTCTTGGGCTTTCGGGGAAGTCAGAGGTGATTGTGTTTTCGTTTCTCGGGATGGAGACTCAGGAGGTGAAGGTCGCTGATGGACAGAAGGTTATCAATGTCACGATGAAAGAAGCCGGGACGATGCTCGACCAAGTGGTGATTACCGGCTATACACAGACATCTACAAAGAAAATGACAGGCTCCGTGGAGGTGCTTACCACCAAGGACCTGATTGACAAGCCTCAGTCGTCAATTGACGCGATGCTTCAGGGGCAGCTTGCAGGAGTGAGCGTGAGCGCGACTTCAGGGCAGCCGGGACGTACTCAGGAAATCCGCATCCGAGGCCAGGCAACCCTCACCGGTGACCAGAGCCCTCTGTGGGTGGTTGACGGCGTGCCTCTTCAGGGCGGAATGCCGAACGTTTCCGACAGCCAGCTCAAGACAGGTGGACTGGAGGATTTCCTCATCAATGGTGTCGGAGACATAAACCCGAATGACATAGAGAATATCTCCATACTCAAGGATGCTTCCGCAGCGGCCATTTATGGTTCACGCGCAGCAAACGGAGTCATCGTCGTCACGACGAAACGCGGCTCCGACGGTCCGATGCACGTGAACTATTCGGGAAATGTGTCCGTCACCTTCCGTCCGCAGAGAGATGCGGCTCTGATGAATTCTTCGGAGAAGATTGACTGGGAGCAGGAACTCTGGGACGAGTTCTCCGCTGAGCGCTTTGGGGGGGGCAAGACATATCCTGTCGTCGGAATCGTCGGCATGGTGCGCTCCGGCTACGGGAAGTATGCTTCGATGGCCGGGGACAAGGATGCGCAGGACAAGTATCTTGAAGGGCTGAAATCCCGCTCGACCAACTGGTTCGATGAGATTTTCCGCAACTCCGTCTCCACGAACCACCACCTCAACATAAGCGGTGGTTCAAAGAAATACAACTATTATGTCGGAATTGGCTACACCCACGATGCCGGGCTCCTGATCAGGGACGACTACAACCGCTACAATCTCAAGTCCAACTTCACTTTCACTCCGAACCGGATTCTTAAACTCGACCTCGGACTGGACATTTCCCGGCAGGAATCGAAAGCCCCGAACCTCAGCGACGTCGATCCTTTCAGCTACGCCTATTATGCGAACCCTTACGAGTATTCCTACAACGAGGACGGCTCCTACCGCGCCGACGAAACATGGCAGGTGCTGAACCAGGCAAATGGAAGTTCCGTCATGCCGGTCTATAACAAGGGCTACAACATAATGCGGGAGTTGAACGAGACTTCGAGCAAGACCGGAAACTGGGCGAATACCGCACGCGCCGGAGCAGAGGTCAAGTTCCTTGAACAACTCAAGTTCGTGGGGCTGCTGTCCTGGTCGTTCGCTAACAACCGCACGGAGAAAATCAATCCGAAGAACAGTTACGCCGCATGGAGTGAGATGCTGGACTACGACAAGTCCTTCAATTCGAGCCTGTGCTATGGTTCCATAATTCAGAACTCCCTCACGCGCAACTCCTTCATCGCCCGCGGACATCTTGCCTATAATCAGGAATTTGCAGGTGGGGTGCACGCTCTGTCGGTGATTGCCGGGGCCGAGGTTAGGGGAGAGAACTCCAACACCCTCTATGCCAAGAGGCTTAACTATGACTCCAACACCCAGACCACCTCTATGCCTCAGCCGCCTACAGGCAAGAGCCAGCTTGAATCCTGGCTACGCGAGGTCGAACAGCTTAGCGGAGAGTACTGGTCAAAGAGCCGCTACGCCTCGTTCTACGCTTCCGGTGACTATTTCCTCCTGAACCGCTACATACTCAACTTCTCCTTCCGGACCGACGGCAGTTCCTATTTCGGGAGCAAGAAACAGTTCAACCCGACTTGGTCTGTCGGTGCGGCATGGCACATCCAGCAGGAAAAGTGGATGCAGTGGGCCTCAAGTTGGCTCGACAGATTGATTCTGCGTGCCGCCACGGGCTTCACCGGCAATATCAACAACGGTGTGGCACCGCAGCTCGTGATGAGCTACTGGCAACAGCAGTATAGGAAATATGACGGTGAGTCGCTTGACATCGCCACCTTCTCCGGCACTCCGAACCCGAACCTCGGGTGGGAAAAGACTCAGGACTACAAGCTTTCCCTTGAATGGGGACTCTTCGGCGAGAGGCTTTCCGGCGTGATTGAGGGCTACAAGAGGGTCAGCACCGACGTCGTCGTCAGCTCACGCATCCCGAGCATCACCGGTTATACCTACCAGAAGTACAACTCCGCCGACATCTCGAACAGCGGCGTCGAGTTCACTCTCAACGGCCGACTGCTCGACACAAGAGACTGGAAGATAAACGCTTCCGTGAACTTCTCCTACAACTACAACATCGTCACGCGCTACGACAGTGTCGACAAGATGACCTCCTCCACCCGCTACTGGGTGGGCTATCCGGTCAATGCCCTCTTTATCGGGAAGCTCGACGGGTTGAATTCCGAGGGACTTTACAAGTTTGAACTTCGTCCGGATGCGGAAATAACCAAACTTTCCGACTATCAGAACGCGGACAACTACCGCTTCTACCTCGGCACGAGCACCGCTCCATACACCGGCGGGTTTAATCTCAGTGTCGCGTGGAAAGGATTGAGCCTCAGTTGTTTCGCTGCCTATTCCGCCGGAGCGAAGACATTCGAGAATCCAGCCGTTCCGGGGTCATACGGTTCAATTACCCGAACCGGGGCTGACCCTGAGCGTCCGCAGACTGTCTACAGCGATCTCTACACCAACCATTTCAACGTGCGTCGCGACCGCACCGACCGCTGGACGGAAACCAACAGGAACGCGAAATATCCCCGTATCTATGACGCCTATGGGACTGCCTACAATTTCGACCGCGACAATCCGTTCAACAGCGACATCATTCGCGGAGCCTACGTGAAGGACAACTCCTATCTGAGAATAAAGAACATAATCCTGTCTTACTCGCTGCCTCAGTCTGCCGTGAAAAAGATGAAGATGACCTCGTTCCGCATGAATCTTTCGCTGAACAATTTCTTCACGTTTACGGACTATGACGGCCTCGATCCTGAGACACCGGGTGCAGTTTATCCGGTGAGCCGCAGCGCTACATTCGGACTTGTGATAGGATTCTAAAATCTTGAAAGACAATGAAAAGACACACGATAATATTGATGTTCGTCCTCTCTGCCTTCCTTTCCGTCGGCTGTAAGCGTTTCCTTGACGTGAAGCCACAGGGAAAGGTAATCCCTCAGACCGAGAGTGAGTATGCGGCTGTGCTGAACTACCGCTTGAACAATATCGAGGCGGGAGCATACGACTATGCTGTTGGGACTGCCTCCAACATCTCAATGTACGAGGGCTTCGCGGACGATTTCAACGCAAATCTTGCCGTCGGCAACCTTCCGATTTATGCGGGAACAGACTTTAACAAGCATCAGGACATCTATCGAGACCTCTACGCTGTCATAAAGGACTGTAACATCATCATCGAGGCAATGGACGCCAAGGATAGCGATGAGGCACGTATGCTCTCCGCTGCCTGCAAGGGCCTCAAGGGCGTGAGCTACTATCAGCTGATGCGCAACTACTGCAAGTCCTACAAGAAGGCTTCGGCGGAGAATGAACTGGGGCTGTGCATCGTAGATGCCTTCGACATTGAGTACTATCCCGAGCGCTCAGACCTCCGCACCACGGCGGACTATGTGGTGAAGACGCTGAAATCATCAATTGCATACGGCATCTCCGACCCGAAATATATGTTTACTGCTGACGTCGTGAAGGCATATCTCGCCAAAACCTATTTCTGGATTCAGAATTGGTCAGAGTGTCTTGCTCTGTGTGAGGAACTGGTGAAGATATACCCCCTGGAGGAGCGTGCGGACTACATCGCTGCAGTGAACAGCGAGTATGAGAAGACCTCGTCCGTGATTATCCGTTCGCACATCAACGACAACAACACTTCTTCGGCTTCAATCCGCAGTCAGGCCATCGCTGACCTGCGCTCCCGCCCTCTTGCGGCGTCTCTTGTGAAACTGTTTGACGCGAAGGATGTCCGTCTGGAGAATGTCTCGGGCAAATGGAAATGTCTCAAGGAACCGTCGGTGAAGCTTCGCTCGGCCGAGCTTTATCTCATGATTGCCGAGTGTCAAGCTCACCTTGGCCGCTCTTCGGATGCTCTTGAGACTCTGAACTTCATCCGCTCGAAACGTGTTGAGGGATGGGGCGGATGGGCGGAGGCTACTCTTCCGGAAGTTGATGCCGCTCAGAGGATTAAGGTCGATGCCGAGGGTAAGCCGCTCACGAGGCTGATGTCCGCGATTCTGAACGAGCGCCGCATGGAACTTTTCGGTGAGGGCGACCGCTGGTTCGAACTTAAGCGAAACGGAATGCCGACATGGCGGATAATCAACGATGCGACGGGCATATACCAGAAATACACGATGGAGGAATATATGTACACGTTCCCGATAAATAAGGACGACACGGAATTGAAGGATTACATTAAACAGAATGAAGGTTATGTTGAATACAGTAGCAAATAGGTGGCGTTTCGGCGCTGTTCTTCCAGCGTTTGCGTTCGTGGCTTTTGTTGTTGCGGTTTCGTCCTGCGGCAACTACGACCCTCTTCCGCCCAAGACAGAGGCAGCGACTTCCTACTACATCCCGGCCCCGGAGACCCCGACCCAGGACGAAATAGACGAGATGAAGGCCGAACGGGATGAGTACAGCAAACTGACAAAATAGTCTACGATTATCTCGAAAACAGATTTCAAGTTGTTTTAATTATTAAATGTTTATGCGTATGAAAAAGATTACTATCGCATTGGCAGCCGCGCTCGCAGTTCTGAGCGCCTGCGAAAAGACCCCGGCTCTCCCGGTGGTACAGTTTGACAAGACGAACTACATCCTGCCGGCCGATGAACCGGTCACGGTAAAGGTTGTTTCTGATGTTGCTCTCACAGACGATGTCACATTCACCCTCGGCGGAACAGCTGTAAAGGATGTTGATTATACCGTTTCTCCGGAGACGTCAGTTTCTTTTGCTGATGCTGTTGCGGCTGAGATAGTCATAACTCCTCTCAACAACCTTGAAGACAAGAATATCGTGCTTGAACTCGCGGCAAAGGCCGGCTCTTTCACAGTCGGACAGAACGCCAAGGCAACTGTTGTCATCACTCCGAAGGAAAAGGTTTATTGCAGCTTTGAAAAATCTGCGACACGTCTTTCAGGAACTGTCGAGAGTACAATTTCCCTTAAGTTGTTCGGTGCTGCAACCGGTGACAAGTTTCAGGCATCAGGTGATCTCAAGATTCCGTTTACCGTTTCCGGAACGGCCGTTGAGGGAACTGATTATGAAATTGTAGGAGGTGAGAAGTTCCTTGTCGCGGCCGCCGGCGCAAAAGTGGCCACAGTTAAGATTAAATCAAAGCACGAGACCGTTCCAGAGACAATACCAACATTGACTATTGCTCTTACCGGCAGCGAAAGGTTTATTGCGGGCGTGAACGCTTCAACGGATATTGTGTTTGGTGGCGTTCTCCAGTTTGCAGAGATTGTCGGGAAGTGGGCATATTCAAGCTATCCCCTTCATGATGACCCTGCAGCTGATAAGGCAACATTTGATGTGTTGATTAATGATGGATATTCAACGTCTGATACATGGGAAGAAAATATTCCGTGGAAGAATACTCCTTCAGATGTGATTGAATTTAAAGCTGAAGATGGAGTCAATAAACTGACTGTAAGTGGAACTGGAGATATCTTTGATTTCCTTACAAATGCAGAAATTATGGATGTAAAACCACATTCTTACACCTATTACTATTACAAATATACTAATAAAGATGCCGCGACATTGGACGCTGCTGTCGAAGTTACGCTTTCTGCTGTAAACTATGATTTTTCCAAGACATCAACAAATTATAAAGTAGGCCGTATAATTCTTAATCTGAGAGAGAATGGACAGACACTTGATTTGATAATACCAGCAGGATATTCATCAAATGAAAGCACTACAGAATTCACTAAAAACTATGATCCTGTGAATGGACCTTATTTTAAGACTGTGCGTGGCTATGAGGATGGTAGTGTATGGACAATGTTCCTTGGTATGGGATATTGGGATTTATACTATGTTTTCAAGAAAGTCGCTGAATAATCAGTTGATTTTAAGGTAGGACAAAGCGCCTCCGTTGCGATGATTCGCAGCGGAGGCGTTTTCTGTATATTCTCATCCCGGGAAAAATCGGGGAATCCTTGTGCGTTACTTCTTGTAGATAATACTCAGCCCGTCGCGCAGTGGGAGTATTACATTCTCGACCCTCGGGTCAGCTGCGACCATCTCGTTGAAGGCGAGTATGCCTTGAGTCTGTCTGTCCTGTGAAATGGTCTCGGCGCAGACCTTGCCGTCCCAGAGGACGTTGTCGGCAAGAATCCAGCCTCCGGGGCGGACGAGCGGGAACACCAGCTCGTAGTAGTCGCAGTATTCGCGTTTGTTCGCGTCGATGAATACCATGTCGTACTGCCGGAATACTTCATTTTTAAATTCCAGTAGCGTCTTCTTGCAGTCCCCGATGTGAAGCGAAATCCTGTCACTCACCCCGGCCCGTTCAAAACCCTCGCGAATCAGGTCCTCAAGCTCGTCGTTGAGTTCCAGCGTGTCAAGATGTCCGTCCTCAGGCAGCGCCGAGGCAAGGCATATAGAGGCGTAGCCGGTGAATGTCCCAAGCTCCAGCACGCGCTTCGCCCCGCTCATCTTCACGAGCATTCTCAGCAGCTCCCCCTGCACACTCCCGGAGAGCATTCTCGCGTGGTTGGTGCGGATGTTGGTCTGCTTCTCGACCCAGCGCAGCGCCTCAGACTGCTGTGTCGAATGCTCCCTGATGTATCTGTAAACCTCTTCGTCCATATATTGAATTTTTGTATGCCGGCGTGGATATCAGGACTTTGACGACGACCGCAACGCAGCTATTCGCTTTTTAGGCAATCCAGATTGTGCGGATCATGCACATGAATAAGAGTCCGCGTCCCGTCAGCCTCAATCCTAAATAGTTTCTGATTGGTTTTAGGACTGCGCAGCCCGCCGCATTCCTTGATGTAGGGTCCGAGCTTTATGTAGTTGAAATTCCGTGCGTCAATTCCGGAGGGCACCTCGTCCCGTCCCGAATACCACCCCGTCTTTAGACCAGGCCAAAGTTTCTGCACCCGAATCGCGCACAATTCCACCTCCTCGGGTGAATTGTCTCCTCCCATAAAACAAACGCAGGTCACGCACGGAGCATAACCGCCCACGATTGTGTCCAGCCCGCTGAAATCCTCGCCGCTCCCGTCCGGCAACACCCCGCAGAGAACCTCTCCGGTGTCCTCCCAAAGCCACTGGCTGTGACAGCCTTCGCAGCGGTTCGGACACCCGGTGATGTTTATGGCAAGCGTTACCTCGTCAGGAATCTCCTGACATACAATGTCATAATTGTAAAATTTCAGCATTCCGCTACTTTGCGACTTCCGTCTGTTCTATCTCGCCGTGGTCGTGCGCATAGTAGCGCCTTGCCGCCTCAGCCTGCCTTGCTGCCGAGAAGTTGCTGACCCTCTTCATGTAGCCGATGATTCGGGTGAGGTAATCCACATTCTTGCTGTGGCACTTCGGGCACTCGTGCAGATAGCGTTTGTCGATGTGTCCGCAGTCGTTGCAGATTGTGTTCGGGATGTTGAAGGTGAAGTAGTTGCAGCCCTCGTGCGCGGCCACCTTGAGCAGCTGCCTGTACTGCTCCTTGCTCAGATGCTCGTCCAGATTCATGTGCAGCGCAGAACCTCCCGTGAGATGCTCGATGTACTTGCGCCCGTGGAGGCGGAACTTATCGATGATGTTAAGAGAGTCGTCCTCCACGACGTAGAAGTAGCTGTTGTAGCAGTCACGCGGGACCATATATCCGTCTTCCCTGTCCCACTTGGCGTGCTTCACGCCCACATTTTCTGCAGGAATCATCTCACAATTGAAGAGAGTTTCCTTTGTACGGTATTTCTTATTATACCTTTCCATCACGCCGAGAACCTTTTGCACGAACTCGGTATATTGAGGATTGTCGGTAATCTGAATTCCGAGGAATTCGGCGGCTTCCACCATGCCGTTGATGCCGACCGTGAGGTACTGGCGGGCGATGTTGATGTAGCCGGCGTCGAACAGCGGCAGCATGCCCTTGCTCTGGAGCATCTTAAGGTTCTCGTTGTAACCGAGCTGAACCTTATGCACTGTGTCGGTGACGTCCTCAAGGAACGCGATGTAGTCCATGCCGTTCTTTACGGCGTACTGGATGCAACGGTTGAGGTTGATGGTGAGCACGGATTTCGAGCCTGTTGAAACTCCACCCGCACCGAGCGTGTAGCTGAACCCGTTGTCCTGAATCTCGTTACGCAGACGGCAGCAGCTTGCCAGCGAGTCCGCGTTATCACTCATATATGTAAAGAAGGAATGCCCTTCGGCATACATTTCGGCCGTGAAATCGCCCCACTCCCGGTCGCGCACGTCACCGTCTTTCGTGAGCAGCGACATCGTCTCCACAGGGAATGTGAGCGGGGTCTTGAGCCTCTCGGCGTTGAACCATTTCATAAACCTCTTCTGAAGCCAGCTCAACCCCTCCCAGTCAGGCTTGCTGCCGTCAGGGAAGTAGAATTCGCCGAACATGCTCTCGAAGTAGTAGCGGTCGTAATAGGCTATGTTCCAGAATACTGCCTGGAAGTTACGCGCTCCTGTCGGCTGGTTGATGGAATAGACAATCTGCTCGAAGCTGTCGGTGATGACCTTGTCAATCGTCCTCTTCTTGAGCGAGAGATCCACCACGTCACCGGCTCTCTTGTAGTAATCGAGTCCATATTCCTTGCCGATGAAATAGTTCATGTACATCAGGAACTCCGGAGTTGCGCATGCACCGCTGAGCATGCTGGAGACGATGAATACAAGGTTTACGAATCCGCCGCAGAACGACTTGAGGTTGGTCGGCTTCGTGGAGTTTCCACCGATCGAGAGCGTGCCTCCGAGCAGCCAAGGATACATTGTGATGCTGGCGCAGTAGTTTGCGAGGGACGTCTCGTCATTTTTGTAGATGAAATGGCTTTTGAGCAGCTTTATATACTTGTCCGCGAACTCCTTGCCGTACATTTCTTTGAGACGGTCGCAGAGAATCCTGCGGTTCATCCTGATGAATCCCTTCTTCGGGAGTTCGCCCATCAGGGTGGCGATATTCTTATTCTCGACATTGGCGTTCGCGTCGAACTTGCTTCCGGTTGCCGGGTTCGTTGAGTTGCAGTAGTCGATGAGGAAGTTCAGTTTGTCGCGCGTGTCTCTGTCCTCGGCATGCCTCTGGCGGTAGAGCATGAACTCCTTCGCCACCTTGAAATACTTTTCGGCCATCAGCCCGATCTCCACCTGGTTCTGTATTTCCTCCACAGTCATTCCGTTCGTGAGCCTCACATGGGAGAGTATTGTCGTGAGGTCGTCGTCTGTCGCGAATGCCCCGACCGCAAGAAATGCTTTCCGGATTGCGTTCTTAATCTTATCGACCGAAAAAGGCACATGCTTGCCGTCGCGCTTGATGATGTAAATTTCTGAACTGCCCATAATGTATTGTTGTTTTATTTTAGGTGTCGGATGCACCGACGATGAGTGTCAAGTTGTTGATAATCATCGTCTTGTCCGCGTTTATCCTACTTTCCTTCCTTTGAGGGATAACAAAATTATAGCTTGTCATTGAAATAGTCAAGAAATATACATTCTAGTTATTCACAAAGTTATTAACAATGGCGTCTGGTGGCCGCGAGATGGTGTTTTTGCCGTGGATTTGTTTTGCAATTTTGAATATATATAATTTATGGCCCATATTTCCCAAGCCTGCACGCCCCATATGTAGTTTGAATTTTTTTATGTCGAAAAATATAGTTATGAATAGATGAAATCGAAAAATTTTGCTATATCGATGTTTTGGGCTACCTTTGCCCACCTTTTATGGGTGGTAGTGTATTAAATTATTGTAGGTCAAAGATTTATTGTTATGGAAAAGATGAGGGACAGCATAGATTTCAGTTCTGAGAACATTCCGGCTCTCTATCGGAAAGTGCTCTATCCCACATTATTGGGAATGCTTGCTGCCGTGTCCTACACCATCGCGGACGGAATCTTCGTCGGTCAGGGCGTGGGAAGTGACGCCCTCGCCGCAATCAACATCGCAGCTCCGCTCTTTCTGATATCTTCAGGTCTCGCGCTGATGTTCGGCTTTGGCGGCTCGGTCGTGGCCTCGATTCATCTGGCAAACGGCAAGGAAAAGACAGCGCGAATTGTTACGACGCAGTCCCTTGCTGCAACCGCGGCGGCCCAACTTCTCATCACTGCCATCGCGCTCATTTTCCCGGAACATACCTTGCGCCTTTTCGGCTGCTCCGACACGCTGATGACCCTTGCCAAGGACTATCTGTTCGGCTATGCACCCTTTCTCGTGTTCAACGGCCTGCTGATAGCCTCGGAGTTCTTCGTCAGACTTGACGGGTCTCCGAAGTTCGCGATGGCGGCCAGCGTGGTCGCGTCAGGCATCAACGTATTTCTCGACTGGCTGTTCATTTTTCCGATGAAGATGGGCATTTTCGGAGCTGCAATCGCGACCGGCATAGGCACGGCGATCGGCATGATCATGCTCGTCCTCTACCTCGCGACTCCGCAACATAAACTCCATTTCGTGAGGTTCAAGCTCACGAGAACAGGACTCGGGCTGACGTTTCGCAATATAGGCTATATGTGCAAGTTGGGCGTATCTTCGCTGCTTTCCGAACTTTCCGTCGCCTTCCTCATGCTCTGCGGCAATTTTGTCTTCATCCGTCTCTGTGGCGACTCCGGCGTTGCGGCCTTCAGCGTGGTGTGCTACCTCTTCCCGGTCGTGTTCATGATTAACAACTCCATGGGGCAGGCCGCTCAGCCCATTATCAGCTACAACTACGGCCTTCAGCGCACGGACAAGACCCGCCTCGCGCTCAACGTCTCAATGCGGACCGCGCTCGTCTATGGCGTGGTCATAGTCCTCGTATCGCTCCTCGGTGCCGAGTGGGTTGTCAAGATGTTCCTCAAGTCCTCTGACCCGGCCTATCCTCTCGCCGTCAGCGGTTTGCGCCTCTTCTCCGCCGGTTTCATCCCGTTCGCCGTCAACGTCATGGCGATGAGCTATTTCCAAAGCATCGAGCGCGCCAAGTCCGCCACCCTCATCACCATCCTTCGCAGCTTTGTTTTCATGGGCGGCGCCTTCGTTGCCCTCCCGCCCCTTCTCGGCATCAATGGTGCCTGGCTCGCCGTTCCCACCTCCGAGATCCTCACCATGCTCGTAGTCCTTCTCATCTTTCGGAAGGCGGCCCCGACATCTTCCGGAAATTAGTGTTCTCCTTTGTGCTGAGACTGCAGGAGCCGTTACATCCGGACTTCGGGGGTCTCGCGGTCGGTGTAGAGGATGCCGTCGAGGTGGTCGCATTCGTGCTGGAAGATGACGGAGGTGAAGCCTCCGACGGTTTCGGTGACGTATTCCCAGTCAGGGGCAGCAGCGATGTCTCCCGCTGCATCGGCCATTACCGGCTCATTGCCGGCCTCGGCGCGGAGTGTTCCGACAGCCTTGGCGTAGCTGATGACCACGGTGTCCCACCTCTCGACGATGCCACGGCGGCCAGGAACGGATAGGCAGCCTTCGGCTCCAGTGCGGCGGTCGCCCCGTGCTTCGACAATGCGGATGTTCGGATAGACCTCAAACGGGCTGCCCTCCTTGTCAAAGCGCTGCACCGCGACGATTCTGCGGCTCAGGCCCACCTGCGGCCCCGCTATCCCCACGCCATCCTGCTCCGGACTTGTCACCGTCGCGACCATCTGCGAGGCAAGTCTTGCGCAAGGGGAGAGACTGTCCGCGAACATCCGTTCCAAGTCCTCCTCCGCGAAGTCCGTGCATTGGGTTCTCAAGACCAGCGAATCGGCCCTATCATAAACAGTGAGCACGCGCATAATCCCATTTGAATCAGCCGAATCAATCGTGCGCAGCTCTTCACGCGTCAGCCCCAGGTTTCCGCAGGCGGCAGCAACGGACGCGGCCGCCGCAACCATAAAAATTTTGCCGTAAACTTTCATCTTCCATAGAATTTACGGCAAATATAGCATATCATACGCAAATCCGCGCCAAATTTATAGCAGCCAGCCGGTCCAGTTGTCCGGGGTGATGACTGCGGTTTTATCGACATCGTAGGTTTCCTATAATCCCAAATTTTATATGAATTTTGGGATTGTAATCCTAAAAATAAGGCAAATTTTGGGATTACGCTCGGTTCGCATGCCCGCTACCAAATTTTATTAAATATGTTTTATAAGGATTATGTGATTTTATAAAGTTTGTTTAATAAAATTGTACGCAGCAATCTGCTTTTCGTGTCTAGTTGCAATCTTTTCGTGATTCGTCCGAATTTTTGTTGTTTCGGCCTTATATTCGTCAGAATCTTTGTGATTATTCCGTTTGTCATTCCTCATACGGCTCGTTGAAGGGCTGGAGGAAGGGGTTTTTCATTCTTTCTTCCGAGATGGTCGTGGCGGGGCCGTGGCCGGGGAGGACGTCTATGCTGCCGTCGAGACAGAGGAGTTTCGTGAAGATGCCTTGCATGAGGGCGGTGTAGTCGCCGCCTGGGAGGTCACTGCGGCCGATGCAGCCGGCAAAGAGCGTGTCTCCGCTGAAAAGAACCTTCCACTTGTCAGCCTCCTGGCTCGCCACCGCGCTTCCATATCCCTCTTTCGCGTCGCTCTCATTGTTGCTTTCCTCTGACGCAGAGGCCTTCCTGAACTCCCGGCACAGGTAGCAGACACCTCCTGCCGTATGCCCGGGCGTGGACAGTACCTTGAACTCAAGCCCTCCTGGCATGCCGGTCATGGTGCCGGTTTCATCAGCCTTGCGGACGTATGCCGTGTTCTCCGAGACAAAAATCCAGTCCCCGTCCTCAATCCACTTAATCCTCGACGAGAAATCTTCCACGTCGGGGTGCCCTAAATTTGCGCAGAGCGCATGGAGTGCCCCGAGCGTCACTTCCTCGCCGCGATTAGCATAGACCGGAATTCCCCACTCCTCGCAGAGACGGTGGGTCCCATATACGTGGTCCGGGTGGGCGTGCGTCAGCAATATCCCCGAAGGGGTGATGCCGTTTTCCTTGATAGCCTTGTGAAGCGCATCAAACTCCGCCTCACTGTCGAATCCGGGATCGATGATGACGCAGGCATTTCCAGCCCACACGAGGTAGGAGAGTTCTTCAAAACTGTTGCAGCGAAACTTTGTGATCCGTATCATATTGTCCGTTATTTTTCGTTAATCTTTCTGACATAAGAAGAGAATTTTCCCATTTTGACGCAAAAATACGAAAGTAATTGTTAACTTTGCTTGATTATATACGCAAAAATTGCGGACAGTAAGCGCGATTTTTGTGGACTACAAACGCTAAAATATAAACAGACATGCATGTAGCTATAGCCGGAAACATCGGCAGCGGAAAGACGACACTCACAAGGATGCTGGCGGCCAAATATGGCTGGAAACCGAGATTTGAATCGGTGGACTATAATCCGTACCTTGCTGATTTCTATGAGGATATGGAGCGTTGGTCATTCAATCTCCAGATATATTTTCTCAACAAGAGATTCAAGGACGTCGTGGAGATCTCAAAGAGTGAGGACGTCATAATTCAGGACAGGACGATTTATGAGGACGCGAGAATCTTTGCTCCGAACCTTCATGGAATGGGACTGATGTCGACGAGGGATTTCGAGAATTATTCGGATCTTTTCGACCTGATGATGTCACTCGTCAATCCGCCGGACCTTCTGATTTATCTGCGTTCGTCGATTCCGAACCTCGTGAGCCAGATTCAGAAAAGGGGGCGCGAGTATGAGAAGAGTATACGCATCGACTACATAACCGGTCTCAACGAGAGGTATGAGAACTGGATCAAGGACTACAAGAGCCGCCTGCTCATCCTTGACGTTGATCGTCTGAAATTCGAGAGCAATCCCGAGGATTTCAGCGAAATTTGCGACAAGATAGACGCCGAACTTTTCGGTCTCTTTAAATAATAAGGAGTTTCCGGAGCCTTTCCATTAGTGGGTAAGAGGTTCCGGACATTTGTTTAACCGGGAGAACGAAAACAATGTTTTCCCATAAACCCCAAATTATGGATAAAAGATTGACAATCATTGACTTCGTGGAGAAATACACCCGTCAGTTCGCTGCCAACACGTTCCTCCGCGAAAAAGTGGACGGAGTGTGGACGGAGACATCCTTCGAGCAGACTCGCAAGGAAGCCTACCGCATAGGTGCCGGACTGATGAAGCTCGGGCTTCAGAAAGGCGACAAGGTTTCCCTTCTTTCCGAGGGACGCAACCTCTGGCCAATCACCGAGATGGGAATTCTCTATGCCGGTGGCGTGAATGTTCCGCTTTCAATCAAACTTGAGGAGAGCAATGATCTGATTTTCAGAATACGTCACTCCGACTCGAAGTATGTGATCGTTTCCGCGGCTCAGCTTCCTAAGGTTCGCAAGATTATCAGCGACTGCGAGGCCGTGGAGAAGGTTATCGTGCTTGACGAGATAAAGGAATACGGCCCGAATGAAATGTGTATCACGGAGATACAGAAAATGGGCGACGAGTTTCTTGCCTCTTCACCAGAGGAGTTCGTGACTCGCTACAAGTCTGTTGGTCCGGACGATTTTGCGAACATCAGCTACACCTCCGGAACCACCGCCGATCCTAAGGGTATCCTTCTGACGCACCGCAACTACACCGCGAACGTTGAGCAGGCGCACTCCGTAATCGGCATAAATGAAGGCGACGTGATGCTCATCATCCTTCCGCTCGACCACTGCTTCGCTCATGTTGCGGGATTCTACACGATGATGTCGTTCGGCGCATCAATAGCCACGGTTCCGCAGGGACGCACGCCTATGGAGTCGCTCAGAAACATCCCGATGGCAATTAAGGAAACCCGTCCGGCCGTGATGCTCTCGGTTCCGGCGCTTTCCAAGAATTTCAAGAAGGCAATCGAAGCCGGTGTTAAGGCAAAGGGGCCTAAGGTTCAGAAACTTTATGACTTTGCTGTGCGCAACGCCATAGCATACAATAAGGAAGGCTACAACAAGGGTGGCAAGGACTTCTGGAGATTGCCGCTCGTGAAACTCTTTGACAAGATTCTCTTCAAGAGCGTCCGCGAGTCAGCTTTCGGCGACCGGATGAAATTCTTCGTCGGCGGAGGCGCGCTTCTTGGAATCGACCTCCAGAAATACTACTATGCGATAGGTGTTCCTATCTTCCAGGGTTACGGACTTTCGGAGGCAACGCCTATCATTTCGGCCAATTCCACGGAACACCACATCCTCGGTTCTTCAGGAATGGTAGTACGACCGATGGAAATCAAGATCTGCGACACCGATGGCAAGGCTCTGCCTTATGGACAGAAAGGCGAAATCGTCATAAAAGGCGAGAACGTCATGGCCGGTTACTGGAAGAATCCGAAGGCCACTGCAGAGACTGTTGTTGACGGATGGCTCCACACTGGAGATATGGGATATATGCTCGATGATACCTATCTCTATGTGACCGGACGTTTCAAGTCTCTTCTCATCAGCTCCGACGGCGAGAAATACTCACCGGAAGGCATCGAGGAGGCTCTTGTGGCAAATTCCAAATACATTTCACAGGTGGTTCTCCACGACAATCAGGACCCTTACGTGATTCTCCTGATGGTTCCTAACAAGGATGCTCTCAAGGAATATATGAAGAAGGAGCACCCGGAGGTTGAGCCGGATTCCGAGGCTGGAAAGAGGATGCAGCTTGAGAAGATTCAGTCCGAAGTTGACCAGTACCGTGCGGGTGGTGAGTTTGCCGGACTCTTCCCTGAAAGATGGCTTCCTACAGCTGTCTGCGTGCTTCCTGAGCCGTTCACCGAGCAGAATCACATGGTCAACTCGACTATGAAGATTGTGCGCGGAAAGGTGGAGCAGGCTTATGAGGACAGGATGACGTTTGCCTACACGGCCGAGGGGAAGAATATTTTGAACGAGAAGAATATTTCATCACTTTGACGGGGCGAATAAAAGGCGGTCTGCTTCGTTGGATGTCTTGATGAAATCCTCACAACCATAAGGTTGCTGCGGTATTCATCTTTACCATCCGCCTTGCATCCCATCCTTTTCTTCATCCCCTTCGACAAGATAACTTTTTCCGGATATTTGAAATAATAAATATTTATAAATAATTAAAATTAATAATCCAATGAGTAAAAAAAACAGTAACGTTCTGGCGATTGCAATCATGTTTTTCCTCTTCGGAATGATTTCTTTCGTCACTGGACTTCAGAATCCGATGGGTGTCATCGTAAAGGCACAGTTCGGAGCCTCAAATTTTATGTCGCAGCTCGGTAATGCCGCGAACTTCATCGCTTATGCCTTCCTCGGACTTCCTGCGGGAATCATCCTGAAGAAGAAGGGCTACAAGTTCACCGCTCTTGCAGCAGTCGCTGTCGGTTTTATTGGCGTGACGATTTCCTGGCTTTCAGGAGTTGTTGAAAGCTTTGGTGTGTACCTCGCAGGTGCATTCATCTCAGGTTTCTCAATGTGTATGCTCAACACCGTTGTCAACCCGATGCTCAACACTTTGGGCGGCGGCGGAAACAAGGGTAACCAGCTCATCCAGCTCGGAGGCTCAGTCAACTCTCTTTGCGCCACCATCGTTCCGGTGCTCGTGGGTTATCTTATCGGTGATGCTTCCAAGGCGACCATTTCAAACGCAAACCCTGCGCTTTTCATCGCTATGGGCGTCTTTGCACTTGCATTCCTGATTATTTTCTTCTCGGCAATTCCGGAGCCTGAGCTTGAGAATAGGGCAGCCTATGATGAGGAGAATGAGCCGATGGGAGTTTCTCTCGGTCGTCTTTTCTCACAGCGTCACTTCGTTTTCGGTATCATCGCAATCTTTATCTATGTCGGTGTTGAGGTTGGTATCCCGAATTTCGTGAATCTCTATCTTACTACAGACTATATGCTTCCGGGCACAGTCGAGCACGTTTCAGCTGCCGTTGCCGGAACAATCGTCGGAATCTATTGGCTTTTGATGCTTTGCGGCCGTCTCATCGGTGGAGCCATCGGAGGCAAGGTTTCAAGCCGCGTGATGATGATTTCAGTTTCATCTCTCGCACTTGTGCTCCTTCTCCTTGGAATGTTCCTTCCTGCAACTCTCGTCAAGTTCCCGACCGTTACTTCCGAACTCAAGTTCGCTCTCGCAGATGTACCTCTCAATGTGGTGTTCTTCATCCTCTGCGGATTGTGCACATCAGTTATGTGGGGCTCAATCTTCAACCTTGCAGTTGAAGGACTTGGAAAATACACATCCCTTGCATCCGGAGTCTTTATGATGCTCGTTTGCGGTGGTGGTATTCTTCCGCTCGTTCAGGGAGCTGTCGCTGACGCGACTTCAATAATGACAGGATACTGGGTTGTTATCGCAGGAGTAGCTTATATGCTTCTCTTCGCCCTTTTCCTTTCAAAACCGAAAACAGCAAAATAATTAATAATTATGGTAGAGTCATTGGAGAAACAGTATGTAGTCGGCATCGACGTCGGAGGCCAGACCACAAAAATAGGAGTTGTTGACGCTCGCGGGCAGGTGCTTGCGCAGACAGTCATCCGTTCAGACAATTATGACGAACCGGAGCCATATCTCGACGAGGTTGCAGCGGCTGTGAAGAAGGTCGTTGAGGAAGCCAATGTTTCCGGCAAAGTTCGCGGAGTCGGTATCGGAGCTCCCAACGGCAACTACTACACCGGTATGGTGGAGATGGCGCCTAATGTCGTTTGGGCAAGAACTACTGCGGTTCCTGTGGCAAAGATGCTTTCAACTCGTTTGAACGGCATTCCTGTCGCCCTTACTAACGATGCAAATGCTGCGGCAGTGGGTGAGATGACCTACGGTGCGGCTCGTGGAATGAAGAACTTCATTATGATTACTCTCGGCACCGGAGTCGGCAGCGGTATCGTCATCAACGGCGAGGTTGTCTATGGTCACGACGGTTTTGCCGGCGAGCTCGGCCACGTGAGGGTTATTCGCAATAACGGACGTCTCTGCGGTTGCGGCAGGACAGGCTGTCTTGAGGCATATTGCTCTGCAATCGGTGTCGCAAGAACAGCACGCGAGTGGCTCGAAATGTCTGAGGAACCGTCTCTTCTGCGCGGTATCGACAACATCAGCTCAAAGGATGTTTACGATGCGGCAAAAGAAGGAGACCCTCTCGCTCTTCGAGTTTTCAACTTCACCGGTCATATGCTCGGCAACGCATTCGCCGATTTCATAGCTTTCAGCGCCCCGGAGGCCATAGTCCTCTTCGGCGGTCTCGCCCGCAGCAAGGAATTCCTCACCGAACCAATCCTTGAGGCGATGAACGGCAATGTTCTGGACATCTGGAAAGATAAGGTGAAACTCGTCTACTCAGCCCTCAAGGAGTCTGATGCAGCCATTCTTGGCGCTTCAGCCCTCGCTTGGGAATTGTAAATGTAAAATTGCCTAAACGGCACGTCTGCGGCGTTGGGCTTCCTGATTTTAATCCTCACAACCATGAGGTTGCTGCGGTTAAAATCCATCGCCCGCCTTGCATCCGCACCATTTATACAATTTTACCTATAGTATATGAAGGGAATGGCTTGATTGTCATTCCCTTTTTTATTTGATATGAAAAGCTGAGAGTGGAAAGCATATAAAAAGATGAAGTGCAAGGCGCACGGTGAAGCCAAAACCGCAGCAACCTGTTGGTTGTGAGGATTTTGACAAAACGTGCAACGCAGCAATTCGCTTTTTAGATGTTTTCCACCCAAACAATGGATTTGTCGCGGCGCCAATAGGACAGCTGGCGTTTGGCGTAGCGGCGGGAGTTGCGTTGAATCAGCTCTATGGCACGTTCCGGAGTGGTGACTGGGCCGTCTCCCGGGGAGGTGGGACCCCATCCTTCGGTGCTGACTTTGCCGTCGAGGTAGTCGAACCAGGCGAAAATCTCTTTATAGCCTACTGTTTGGAGGGCAGGGCGATCGCGAAGGGGAATGAGGCCTCGGACCTCTTCGACCAGGCCTTCGTCAATCATCTTCAACACCCTTGCGTCAATGCGTGAATAGAGTTCCTCTTTGGAGCGCATCAAACCGATTTTTTCGATTTCGAAATCGTGACTGCGCCTCGGTGATGTTTTGAAAGACGAAAACTTGCGCCCGGTCATCAGACAGACTTCGAGTGCTCTGAGGACCCTCTGGCCGTTGGAAAGGTCAATCACCTCGCAACTTTCCGGGTCGAGAGCGCGCAGTTCCCCGGCCAAAGCACAGACACCTTCCTCCTGAAGCCGGGCGGTCAGTTCTGCTCTCAGCTTCTGATCCGCAGGAGGGAAATCGTCCAGACCGTTGACAAAGGCATCAATGTAAAACCCCGAGCCGCCACACATCACGAGCCTCTCGTGCCCCATCTCAAAGAGTTCCTTCACAAGACGGTGTGCCTCAATCTCATAGCGCCCAGCGGTGTAGTCCTCCAGGGCTGAATTGGAATGTATAAAGTAATGCTTCACGGCGGCAAGCTGTGAAGCATCCGGGACAGCTGTCCCAATGGTCATTTCCTTGAAAATCTGTCTTGAATCGCACGAAATCACCGGCGAACCGTATTCCAGAGCCTTCTTGATGGCGAAATCGGTTTTCCCGACTCCCGTCGGTCCCAATACAATCTCAACTTTTTTCAATCGAAGTCCAACGCAGCAATCCGCCGCCTATTCGTCATCCCCTTCGTTTTCATCATAGACGACATCCTCCTCATCCTTATCATCATCGTCGTCGTCATCGTCGTCATCGAAATCATCCTCATCATCCCAGTTTCCCTCTTCCTTGCGGATGATGTTGCGCTTCTTGTCCTCCGGCAGGTCTTCGTAGGCAACATACCCGTTCTCGAACTCGATGGGATTAGGACCCTTCGTCTCCACAAGCGCCGGATACACGATGCCCGGTCTTGCCTCAACCTCGCCCTCGCAGTTCACGAGCACGCTTTTCTTGTTGGTCGTGTCGTAGAAATAGACAAAACTGTCCTCGCCCCTTTTGTGGCAGTCTCCGAGAGTCACCTCGTCAATAGTTCCTTTTCCCAAATCGCTCACACTGTAGCGTGCAATCGCGCTTCCGTCAGGATTCACCGACTTGAAAAGCACAATCTGGTCCATAGGAAAATCCATGTCCGCGTGCATTCTCTTGTGGAACGAATAGAGCGAACTTGTCGACTTGAGTTCATAAACTCTCGCAAAGCCCTTCAGCCCGGGCAGGGAAACTCTGTATCTCAATATCATACGACAAATAATGATTAGGCGGGAAACCATATTCCCGGAAAACGGCCTCAAAGGTACAAAATGATATGCTATGCAGCCTAAATTTTTTGCAAAAAATGCTAAAAATACCTTTGTTGCCCAACAATTTTGATAACATCGAAAATATGTCTATTTTTGAGGCCGTGCAGGTACACGTAGATATGGCAGAAGAAAACATCAAGGACACGTACAACAGCATTGCAGCGCCTTCCAGAGGGCTTTTCAAGGACAACGGAAGCCGTTTTATCGCGTTGGCCTATCCGGTTGAGACCGAAGCGCAGATTAAGGAAATCGTGGCCTCGTTGAAGAAGGAATATCACGATGCCAGACATCACTGCTATGCCTATCGACTTGGATACAAGGCAGATGTGTTCCGTGCCAATGATGACGGGGAGCCTTCCGGCTCGGCAGGGAGACCAATATTGGGGCAGATAGATTCCCGTGGACTGAGCGACGTTCTTGTCGTGGTCGTGCGCTATTTCGGGGGCATAAAATTAGGCATTCCCGGGCTTATCCGCGCCTACAAGACATCCTCCGAAGACGCTCTGTCGCAGGCCGCGGTTGTCGAGAAGATCGCTGCGGTGAACTACAGGGTCGAATTCGGCTACATGGCTATGAATTTCGTGATGAAGGTGTTGAAAGACTTGAAGATGGAGGCTGGTGACCAACAGTTTGACATGCGCTGTTCGGCCGTTGTCCGAGTCCGCCTTTCCGCCGAAAGGGACTTCCTCTTGCGGATGGGTGATATAGACGATTGTGTGGTTACAAAAATATAAAATGACTATATTTGTAAAATATATGAAGGCCGCAGTTCAGTGGTGAACGGGGGCAAGTATATGAAACTTAAGAAGATGTTTGAATTTTTTGTTCAGTTATTTTGAGATGTATTTTTGAGTCAGATTTTTTCGTTTTGAGAGGAGTTTAGCGGTGCTAAATGACGAACAAAATGGGAAAATATGACCAAAAAGACACCAAAAGAACGAACATGTAAAATAAATGTGAGAAAAATTAAAACATATTCTAAATGGGTATGAAAACAGTTCATAATTTCTATGCGGGACCGTGCGTCCTGCCGGGGCAGGCTGTTGAGGCTGCAATCGAGGCTCTGAAGGACTTTTCCGGAACCGGACTGTCCGTAATTGAGATTTCACACAGGTCGAAAGAATGGGAGGCGGTGATGGACGAATGCCGCTCTCTTTGGAAAGAACTGCTGCATATCCCTGACACTCACGAAGTTGTCTTCCTTGGGGGTGGTGCAAGTATGGAGTTTCTCTATGTCGTGATGAACTTCCTCGAGAAAAAGGCAGGCTATCTTGAGACAGGCGTATGGGCAAAGAAAGCTCTCAAAGAGGCGAAAGGTTTTGCGGAATCAAAGGGTGCAGAGGCGTTCGCGGTGGCTTCTTCGGCCGATAAGACATATTCGTATATACCTAAAGGATATGAGATTCCGAAGGATCTTGACTATTTCCACATCACAACGAACAACACGATCTACGGGACCGAGATAGCATACGACATGGATTGTCCGGTGCCTCTGATTGCCGACATGTCTTCGGACATACTGTCACGGCCGGTTGATGTCTCGAAATATGCGCTTATCTACGGAGGGGCTCAGAAGAATGTCGGCCCGGCCGGAGTCAGCTTCGCCATTATTCGCAAGGATGCTCTCGGAAAGGTGTCGCACTACATTCCGACAATGCTGAACTATCAGACCCACATCGACGGAAAATCAATGTACAACACCCCGCCCGTGTTCCCTATATTTGTGATGAAGGAAACCCTCAAGTGGCTCAAGGAGCAGGGGGGTGTCGAGGCCATCAATAAAATCAATAAAAAGAAGGCCGCCATGTTGTACGACGAGATTGACCGCAACTCTCTCTTTGTCGGAACGGCTGCAACAGAGGACAGGTCAATCATGAACGTCTGTTTCGTGATGGCTCCCGGGTTTGAGCACCTTCAGGATGATTTCATGGCATTCGCCAAGGAGCGCGGGATGGTCGGTATCAAGGGACATCGCTCCGTTGGCGGTTTCAGGGCGTCGATTTACAACGCCTGTCCTGTGGAGTCGGTCCAGGCCCTTGTTGACGCGATGAGGGATTTCGAGACTTTTGTTCTTGAAGAAAGAGATTAACTTCGATTGAACTGACTTATCTTGTAAGAAACTGTGTTGACTTGTAAAAAGCTGTGATTATGAAGATTCTGATTGCAACTCAGAAACCGTTTGCGAAGGCTGCGGTTGACGGAATAAGGGAAATCGTTGAGGCACAGGGACATCAGCTGTGTCTGCTTGAAAAATACGAGGGACAGGACGCCCTTGTGGCTGCTGTCAACGATGCTGATGCGCTGATTGTGCGCTCGGATAAAGTGAGCTCAGAGGTCATAGAGGCGGCTCCTAAACTGAAGATTGTCGTCAGGGCAGGGGCCGGATACGACAACCTTGACCTTGAAGCCTGCACGGCGCATGGAGTCGTGGCGATGAACACACCCGGACAGAATGCCAATGCCGTGGCTGAACTTGTGATTGCGCTGATGATATATATGTCGCGTAATCGGTTCACTCCGGGCACGGGATCCGAAATTTTGGGAAAGAGGCTCGGGCTTCAGGCCTATGGCAACGTAGGACGTTTGGTTGCGACGAAGGCGAAGGCGCTCGGAATGTCAGTGATGGCCTTCGACCCGTTTGTCCCTGCGGAGAAGATGGTTGCCGAGGGAGTCGAGGCCGCTCAGTCGCTCGAACAACTCTATTCTTCCTGTGATTTTGTTTCCATTCACATCCCGGCTACGCCTCAGACAATCGGTTCAATCAGAGCGTCGCTTGTCGGCCTCATGCCGAAGGGCGGATGTCTTGTGAACACCGCACGCAAGGAGGTGATTGACGAGGAGTCGCTTCTTGAGTTGCTCAAGATGCGTGGCGACTTGAAATATGTCGCTGATGTGGCTCCTGCGGCTGCGGAAGAGTTCGCGGCGGCTCTCGGGAATCGCTATTTCGCGACACCGAAGAAGATGGGGGCGGAGACGGCGGAGGCTAACGTCAATGCTGGCCTTGCCGCTGCACGTCAGATTGTGGCATATTTTGCCACTGGGTGTGAGAAATACAGACTGAACAAGTAGTATGGTAAGAGTGAAACCTTTTGCGGCGCTGCGTCCGCCGCGCGACATAGTCGAGGAAGTGGCTGCAAGGCCTTACGACGTGATGAACTCGGAAGAGGCCAAAGGGGAGGCAGGCGAGAAGTCGCTGCTTCATATCACCAGGCCTGAAATCGACTTCACGCCGATTGTTGATGAACATTCTGAGGCTGCCTATGGCAAGGCTGTCGAAAACTTTGCTCGCTGGCAGAAGAAGGGCTGGCTCAGGCAGGACGACAAGGAATGTTACTACATCTATGCCCAGACGATGGACGGTCGCACTCAGTACGGAATAGTGCTCTGCGCCCATACTGACGACTATGCCGACGGGGCCATCAAGAAGCATGAACTCACGCGCAAGGAAAAAGAGGACGACCGCATGGTTCATGTCCGCATCCAGAACGCCAACATTGAGCCCGTGTTTTTTTCCTACCCGGACGATGATCTTATAGGCTCGATTGTGAAGAAATACATTTCACGCACTCCGGAATATGACTTTGTCGCGGAAGACGGTTTCGGACATCGCTTCTGGGTGATTGACGACGATGACGACATTGCTGCGATTACAAAGGAGTTTTCCTCCGTAAAGGCTTTCTATGTCGCTGATGGCCATCATCGTACGGCGGCAGCGGCCCGTGTGGGAGCGGAGAGGCGCGAAAACAATCCGAACCATACGGGAGAGGAAGAATACAACTGGTTCATGGCCGTTGCCTTTCCAGAGAGCGAACTGAAGATTATGGACTACAACCGTGTGGTGAAAGACCTGAACGGGATGGGTATAGCTGAGTTCAAGCAGTGTCTTCTCAAATGTTTCTCTTTCGAAGGAATGGGGACTGAAGAAGATCGTAAAAAGGCAGAGCGACAGGGATTCCGTAGCTTTGCTCCGATGCACAGACACGAGTTCTCAATGTATCTTGACGGGTATTGGTGGAAACTCAACTATCAGGGCTCTGTCAATGAGCAAGATCCGATCGGCAGCCTGGATGTGACGATTCTTTCCGAACATGTTCTTGACAAGATTTTGGGAATCAAGGATTTGCGTCGCGATAAACGTATCGATTTCGTCGGTGGAATACGTGGACTTGGAGAAATCGCCCGCAGAGTTGACAGCGGAGAAATGGCGGTCGGATTCGTTCTCTACCCGGTGTCGATGCGCGAACTTGTGAACATAGCTGACAGCGGGAACATAATGCCGCCGAAGACAACCTGGTTCGAGCCTAAACTAAGGTCCGGGCTGGCGATACATAAATTGGACTGATTTGAAGAATTTAAAAATCATAGAACGCGCGTTAGAAAAGACGACGGACACAAAGGCCCTCATCATCGACGTCGGTGCAATGAAACGGACGCCGGAGATGTTCTCCCAATTGTTTCCCGGAAGAACGGTTGTGATTGTGGCTGACCAGAACACCTGGGACATCGCTGCTGAAGAGGTCGCCGGCTCTATGGAGCAGGCGGGGATTCCGATGGTTGAGCCATTCATATTTCAGGATAGGAACATCTTTGCGGAATGGTCATTCGTGGAGGAGCTTGAGGCTGCCTTGGGACAGAGCGACGCCATTCCTGTCGCCGTCGGTGCCGGCGTGGTGAATGACTTGACGAAACTTGTCTCGGAACATCTGGGGCGAAGATATATGATTGTGGCTACAACCGTCTCTATGGACGGTTTTTCTGCTTATGGCGCTTCCGTCATAAAGGACGGGTTCAAGCGGACATTCGACTGCCGTGCCGCTTATGGAATCATTGTGGATCCGGCGGTGGCTGCGAAGGCTCCTAAATATCTTGCGGTTTCCGGATATGCCGACCTTCTTGCGAAGATTCCGGCAGGGGCTGACTGGATTGTCGCCGATGCGATGGGCTGTGAAAATCTGGACGAGTTTGCCTGGCATCTCGTGCAGGACGGGCTGCGTGATTCTCTCTCGGCTCCGGAAGCGGTCTACAACGGAGAAGTGCCGGCAATAAAGTCGCTTGCGCAGGAGCTGATACTCAGCGGTTTCGCCATGCAGTCCTGCCAGAGCAGCCGTCCGGCGTCGGGCACCGAGCATCTTTTCGGGCACTATTGGGAAATGACAGATCTGAGCTACACCGGTAAGGAGGAAGTCCCGGGGTTTGAAACTGGAAAGTCTTTCCTTTCCGAGGGCAGGCGTGTTCCGCACGGATTTGCCGTCGGCATCGGCTCGCTCGTCTCAGCCGCGTGCTACGAGTTCCTTCTTTCGAGGGATCTGTCCGCCATCGACATTGACGCTTGTGTGAATGCCTGGCCGTCGTGGGAGAATATGGAAGCGGAAATAAGGCGTGTGTTTGTCGATATTCCTCAGGATCAGACGGAAATTACCGTGAAGGACTGCCGAGCTAAATATCCTTCTAAAGAACAGCTCCGCTCGCAGCTTGGTCGCGTCCGTGACGGCTGGCCTGCTCTGAAAGCCCGTCTTGAGTCCGAACTGATGACCCCAAGAGAGCTTCGTGGCCTTCTCAAAACCGTTCATGCCCCGTACGAACCGGAAATGATAGCCGTCTCGCGTGCCGATCTCCGCACTGCCTTCCGGCATATCCCCTACATGCGCGACCGCATCACCGCCATTGACCTCATCCAACGTCTCGGCCTGTTACCTGAACTCGAAACCCATCTCTTCGGCCCTGGTGGCTACTGGGACATACGAAATTAAGAAAAAGCGGATTACTAATCCCTAATTACGCTTACTAAAAAGCGCGGCTGAAGGTGAAATTCAGTCGCGCTTTTCGATTAATCTTGTAGTGAGGAATTGAATAAAAAGATGGAGTGCAATCCGCTTTTTATTCAGTTCCATCCGTTAGAACGGCAGGTCGTCCTCGCTCTCTGCAGCATCAAAGTCCGTCGGTTTGGCTGCCGAAGAGGTCGCCTGCTGCGGAGCACCGGCTCCGGTCGGAGCCGCATAGCCGGGAGCACCATAGGCAGGAGCCTGTCCCTGAGGCTGAGCGCCGCCGGCGTGCTCTATTTTCCATGCACGGATGTCTGAGTACCAGCGGCCGTTGTATTCGCGGCTTGAGAGGTTGAACGAAACCTTGACGGCCTCGCCTGCCTGGAATTTCTCCAGATCCTTCACCTTGTCCTCGCCCCAGACGTTCATGCATACCTGAGTAGGATAGTTCCCCTCTTGGTATTCAATCACAAACTCCTGCTTGGACCACGGACCCCTTGCGGACGTCCCGTTCTGGACAGGAAGCTTTGTGATGATTTTCCCTTCAAGTTCGAGTGCCATAGACTATTTCTCCTCGTCGGCCACCTGGTGCTTTCCTACTTTCTGAACCTCAACCTCGAAAACGAGCACTGAGTTAGGTTCGATGCCGCGGTTGCCTCTCTCACCGTATGCAAGCTCTGAAGGAATGAAGAAAGTTGCCTTTCCGCCTTCTCCGAGAAGACCGAGACCCTCAGTCCAGCCTTTGATTACGCGGTTTGCAACGAACTGTGTAGGCTCCTCGTTGCCCATATTGCCGTCGAACTCTTTGCCGTCGATGGTCTTGCCGCTGTAGAATACCCAAACGGTGTCGTTAGGCTGCACCTTGTATTCCGCGCCTTCCTCGATGATGGTGTACTGGAGACCAGACTCGGTTGCGCTGACGCTGCTGTTCTTGAGGTTCTCCTCAAGGAATTTCTCGCCCTTTGCCTTGTTGACCGCAGCGGTGTACTCATTCTTCTTTGAAAGGTAACCGTTGATGATGCGGCCCATGTCCTCAGGATTGATCTTGAACTGCTTTCCGAACTCAGGGTCATAGACATTGCCCTCAGCCTTGAGGAAGTCGTTCATACCTTTCTTGAGCTCAGACATGTTGAGTTCTGAGAGATTGTCGCAGAGGTCATTGCCCTTGAGGAATGAACCGAAGTTGATTCCGAGGAGGTAGCTTACTGAGTCAACCTCAGCGTGTGTAGGAAGTTCGACATCAACCTTGACGTCACTGTTTGACTTGCAGGAAAGTGCAAGTGCGGCAACGAGAACTGCCGCAAAAATTCTTGTTGATTTCATAATACGTATTAATTTTTATGTGTTTTTATTCTTATTGTTATGGTTCGAAAAACCCGAACCGACCGCAAAGATACTCAAAGTTTCTCAAGTAATACTACATTAAATATGTATTTTATTTTGCAGGATGCAAAAATATGCCTACCTTTAAGAATAATTCGCTCAAATGGTATGATTGATTCGGAAAAACTTTTCGGGAAACTCAAATTGTTCTTCGGCTATTCGTCTTTCAAGCCGGGGCAGGAGGAGATAATACGCCATCTCGTCGAGGGCAACGATGCATTTGTCCTCATGCCGACCGGAGGCGGGAAAAGCCTTTGCTATCAGCTTCCAGCCCTTTTGATGGAGGGCACGGCGATAGTCATATCCCCATTGATTGCCCTGATGAAGAACCAGGTGGACGTGATTCGCGGGTTCGTCTCCGGGGATGAGGGAGTGGCGCATTTTCTGAACTCCTCGCTCGGAAAGGCGCAGATTGCCGAGGTTCGTGCTGATCTGCTGTCCGGCGCGACCAAACTTCTCTATGTAGCCCCGGAGTCCCTGACAAAACAGGAGAATATAGCCTTGCTCAAGGAGATAAAGATATCTTTCTATGCGATTGATGAGGCACACTGCATTTCCGAATGGGGGCATGACTTCCGTCCGGAGTACCGCCGCATCCGCGCCATCGTCGACGAAATAGGCCGCGCACCTATAATCGCCCTCACTGCGACCGCCACTCCAAAGGTACAGAGCGACATACTCAGAAACCTCGGGATTCAGGACGCAAAGGTATTCAAGTCTTCATTCAATCGGCCGAACCTCTACTATGAAATCCGTGACAAGCAGGATCCCAAGCGAGACATAATCAAGTTCATACGTCAGAATCCGGGAAAGTCCGGAATCATCTACTGCCTCAGTCGAAAGAAGGTTGAGGAGATGGCAGAACTGCTGAATGTCAACGGGATAAAGGCCCGGCCATATCATGCAGGGCTCGACGCGAAGACCAGGGCCGAAAACCAGGACGCTTTCCTCATGGAGGAGGTGAACGTCATTGTTGCAACGATTGCCTTCGGTATGGGAATCGACAAGCCGGACGTGCGCTTCGTGATCCATTACGACATTCCGAAGAGCCTTGAAGGTTACTATCAGGAGACGGGCCGTGCCGGACGAGACGGAAAGGAAGGGCAGTGCATCGCCTTCTATAGTTACAAGGACATACAGAAACTGGAGAAATTCATGCAGGGCAAGCCGATTGCCGAGCAGGAGATAGGGCGTCAGTTGCTGATGGAAACGGTGGCTTACGCGGAGTCGAACAGCTGCCGTAGGAAGCTGCTGCTCAATTACTTCGGGGAAGACTACCTTTTAGACAACTGCGGGGCCTGCGACAACTGTCTGCATCCGAAGAAGAAGTTTGAGGGGTCGGAACAGATGTGCATGGTGATTGACTTGGTGTCTTCGCTTCCGGAGCGGTTCAAATTGGAGCACATAGCGAACATACTTGCCGGCGTGAGCAATTCTCTGATAAAGTCATACAAGCATGATGAACTGGAGGCTTTCGGCTCCGGACGCGACCGCAGCTTCCGTTTCTGGTGCGCTGTCATCCATCAGGGGATTGTCCTTCATTTTCTTGACAAGGACATCGAGGCTTACGGGCTCATCTCTGTCACGGAAAAGGGGCGGAAATATGCCGTGAACCCGACTCCGTTGATGCTTACCGAGGACAGGACGTTCGCCGAAGGGGAGGACGATGACGATGATGCGGCTTCGGTGGCGGCACGTTCCGGCGGCGGTGGCGGCGACGAGACGCTTCTCACTATGCTGAAGGACCTTCGCAAGGACTTGAGCCGGAGGCTGAAGCTTCAGCCGTGGGTGATTTTCAGCGATGCCGCGCTTGAGGATATGTCGATTATGTATCCGGTCAACCTTGACGAACTCCAGCGCTGTCAGGGCGTAGGCGAAGGGAAGGCAAGGAAATACGGCAAGGAATTCGCCTCCCTTATTTCCAAATATGTGGAGGAGAACGAGATAGAGAGGCCGTATGACCTGTCGGTGATGAAGACTGTACGGCACAACTCCGACAACCGTATCACTATAATCCAGAACATCGACAGGCGCATGGCGCTTGAGGATATTGCCGAGGCTCTTGGGCTTGAGTTCGATGAGCTGCTGACTGAAATCGAGTCAATCGTGCAGTTCGGCTTCAAGCTTAACTTGAACTACTACATCGAGCAGAATGTCGACGATGACGTGGTTGACGAGATTTATGAATATTTTCGCGATGAGGCGGAGTCCGATTCTATTGAGGATGCGCTCAAGGAATTGGGGGCTGACTACGAGGAGAACGAGATCCGGCTTGTGCGGCTTAAATTTCTCTGCGAGGTCGCGAACTAATATTTGTTTTATTCTTTTCGGTCTATATTCCTTTTTTCATCAGTCGTGTACACCCAGTACACTCCTTCTTCAAAAAGAAATCTATACTCGAAAATAAAAAAACAAATAGCTGCAGTTTATTTTTTCTTGTTCCTTTAATAACTAATTTTGCAGGCTTAAAATATTGCAGACTTAAGATGTTTTGTAGGATTAAAACAGTTTGCAGGCTTAAAATATAAAGATATGATAACATTCGGTTATAAAACCCCGTGGAGCGGAATTGTACGTGCCCTTGCTTCACTTGGCCTGGGAATCCTTGCAGTCACCTATCCTGGTGATGTGATTCCACTATTGGTGAAAATTTTTGCAGTTCTTCTCGGACTCTACGGTTTGGGAATGTTGATTTTCGCCATTGTGAATAAAGATGAGAAGTTGTTCTCTCTCTGGCTTTCCAATTCGCTCATCGAAATAGTCGTGGCTGTGCTTGTGTTTATTTTCGCCGGGTTCATAGCCAACATTGCAGTGAAGCTTATCGGATTCCTTCTGCTCTGTTCCGGAATCTATCAGACAATTGCCCTGATAAGCGCGGAGAGGGCTTCACGTTTCGGGCTCTGGTTCTTTGTCCTGCCTGTCGTGGAATCAATAGCCGGAGGCACGCTGATGTTTGCCTCCCAGCTTTTTACTAGCGGAGTCGGAATCATCGTCGGCATCGCCCTCATAGTTTCCGGACTCTCGGAATTGTTCTCGTCGATTAAAGTCTACCGCATCCAAAAGATGATGGCTGACACGGAGAAGACTGAAGAGCAGACCGACGCGACGGTAGTGACTGTCGATGAGACGAAGGAAGACAAGCCTCAGGCGTAACTTGCTGAATACGGAGCATGATACCTCGCGATACGGTGGAGAGGGTCCTGGATGCGGCCCAGATTGTGGAAGTGATCGGCGATTTCGTCGATCTGAAGCGTCGTGGAGCTAACTGGATAGCCTGCTGCCCGTTTCACAACGAGAAGACCCCGTCGTTTTCGGTCTCTCCGTCAAAGGGAATCTACAAATGCTTCGGATGCGGGAAGGCTGGTTCGGCAGTGGATTTCGTGATGGAGCACGAGAGTATGTCTTTCCCGGAGGCCATACGCTACCTCGCGCAGAAATATCACATAGAAGTCGTTGAAAAGGAAGAGACGGCGGAGGACCTTGCCCGCAAGCAGCACAAGGACAGCCTTTACATCGTCTCGAAATTTGCTTCTGAGTTTTTTCAAAAGTCGCTTAAAACCCCTATGGGACAGGCGATTGCCTATCAGTATTTCCACGGGAAACGTAAGCTTGACGATGCGACGATTGAAAAATATGGTCTTGGATGGGCTCCGCAGTCGCGTGATGAGCTGAGTCGCGCCGCCCGTGAGGCCGGATATAAGGAAGACTATCTTGTTGAGACAGGGCTCAGCATACGCCGCGACGACGGTTCGTTGGTCGACCGTTTCTACGATAGGGTCATTTTCCCGATACATTCCGTGACCGGGCAGGTCATCGCTTTTGGCGGGCGCACGCTCAAGACGGACAAGAGCGTTGCGAAGTATGTCAATTCACCGGAGACGGAAATATATGTCAAGAACAAGTCCCTCTACGGAATCTATTTCGCGAAGAATGAGATTTCCCGACAGCGGAAGTGCATCCTTGTCGAGGGCTATCTTGACGTTCTTTCGATGCATCAGCTTGGAATACTGAATGTTGTGGCATCGAGCGGAACTTCGCTCACTACGGGGCAGGTGGACCTTATAAAGAGGTTTGCGGACGATGTGACCGTGATGTACGACGGTGACAGCGCCGGAATCCATGCGGCTCTGCGCGGAATCGGATTGGTGCTTCGCGGAGGACTGAATGTGCGTGTCGTCCTGCTGCCTGACGGTGAAGATCCTGATTCTTTCGCATGTTCTCACACTCTTGCCGAGGTTCAGGACTATATTGCCTCACATGAGCAGGACTTCATCGGGTTTATGACCGACATGCTTCTGGGAGAGGCGGGAAATGACCCTCTGAAAAGGGCGGCGCTTGTCAACGAGGTCGCGGACACGATTGCGCTGATTCCTGACCAGATTGTTCGCGCGATGTATGTCCAGACATGCTCCACCAAGTTCGGCATGGACGAAAGCATGCTTTACGACAGGGTGCGACAGTCACGGGACGCAATGCTTCTTGCCGAGAAAAAGCAGCGTGAGCGTGAGGCGGCCCAAGAAGCTACCCGCGCTGGAGACTCCGCTCCGGAGAACAATAATGCTGTTCCTGATGCTGCCGAAGTCGAGTTGCCGGCACGGGAACACCTCCCGGAGGTTGCGGAAATGGTGCGACTTCGCGAGGAAGAGCCGTCCACGGCATCCGGAGAGCGTGAGATTTTGAGTTTTCTTTTGGAATATGGGAACAATGAACTGAAGTTTGACAGGAACTCTCCGTTTTGGACGGAAGAGACTCCGACTGTGGCGGACTTTATTCTCAACACATTGGACGACAATGGGATGGCGTTTCATAACTCGATGTATGCGAGGGTGTTGAACCAGTACACGAAGTTCTATGACGAAGGCCTTCAGCAGAATCAGATACTTGCTCGGCTGCGCGACAGCGAGGATCCGGAAACCAGTGCCATCACACGTGATCTTCTCGTGGACAAGTACAATCTGACGGTCAAGAACTTCGAGAATTCGCTGACTTCGGCCGAGACTGTCCTTGTGACATATGTCCCGAAGTCGCTGATAAAGCTTCAGTTGCTCAATGTGGAGCTTGACCTCAAGTCGCTCCAGAAGGAACTTTTGTCTGCGCAGGATGCCGGCAGACAGGAGGAATTGATGCGGAAAATAACGGAACTTAGCAGAATGAAGTCGTCACTTGCGTCTGAGTTCCGAAAATAAAGCTATTTTGTTGATATATAAAGAAATATAGATATGGAAAACAAGGATTACAGAAGACAGCTGGTGACCTGTGCGCTCCCTTACGCGAATGGTCCCGTTCACATTGGTCATCTCGCCGGAGTCTATGTGCCGGCTGACATATATGTGAGGTATCAGAGGCTTCGCGGGCAGGATGTTCTTTTTATCTGCGGCTCTGACGAGCACGGTGTTCCGATTACTATCAAGGCAAAGAAGGAGAGCGTGACTCCCCAGGACATCGTCGACAGATACCATTCTCTCATCAAAGCGTCGTTTGCAGGGCTCGGCATCAATTTCGACATCTATTCCCGCACAAGTTCAAAGGTGCACGAAAAGACCGCTTCGGATTTCTTCCGCAAACTCTACGACGACGGCAAGTTCATCGTGAAAGAAAGCGAGCAATACTACGACGAGGAGGCCAAAACCTTTCTTGCTGACCGCTACATTGTAGGCACCTGTCCGCGCTGTGGATCTGAAGGAGCATACGGCGACCAGTGCGAAAAGTGCGGCGCGACGCTCAGCCCGGACGAACTCATAAACCCGAAATCGGCCCTTAGCGGGTCGCCACTTGTGAAGAAGCCGACAAAACATTGGTATCTGCCTCTGAACGAGTATGAGAAATGGCTCTCGGAGTGGATTCTGGAAGGACACAAGGAGTGGAAGACCAATGTCTACGGACAGTGCAAGAGTTGGATTGACGGCGGGCTTCAGCCGAGGGCGGTGAGCCGTGACCTTGATTGGGGCGTTCCCGTGCCGGTCGAGGGCGCTGATGGCAAGGTCCTCTATGTCTGGTTCGATGCTCCGATAGGATATATATCCAACACTAAGGAACTTCTTCCGCAGTCTTGGGAGAAATGGTGGAAGTCGGAAGATACGAAACTTGTCCATTTTATCGGAAAGGACAATATTGTTTTCCACTGCATCGTTTTCCCGTCTATGCTCAAGGCTCACGGAGGCTACATTCTTCCGGACAATGTCCCTGCAAATGAGTTCCTCAATCTTGAAGGCAGAAAGATTTCGACTTCAAAGGGATGGGCCGTTTGGCTGAATGAATATCTTGAGCAGTTTCCCGGACAGGAAGACGTGCTCCGCTATGTACTCTGCGCAAATGCTCCGGAAACTAAGGATAACGACTTCTCCTGGAAGGACTTTCAGGCACGAAACAACAGCGAGCTCGTGGCTATTTTCGGAAACTTCGTAAATAGGGCTGTAGTGCTCACCCACAAATATTTCGGCGGCAAGGTGCCTGCGGATCTGAAACCGGAGGCGATTGACCGCGAGACACTTGCACAGATTCCTGCGATTGCGGCGGAGATTGAATCCAACATCGAACAGTACCGTTTCCGTGAGGCGCTCAAGGCCGCTATGAACCTCGCTCGTCTTGGCAACAAATACCTTACGGACACTGAGCCGTGGAAGGTGGCGAAGACCGACATGGAAAGGACGGCGTCTATTCTGAACGTCTCGCTTCAGATCTGTGCCGCCCTCGCCGTCGCGTTCGAGCCGTTCCTGCCTTTCTCAGCGGAGAAACTTCGCAGGATTCTCCGCGTGGGCATAATAGCGGGCACTGACCATCGGACTGGAGATCCTGGCACGACCGGGGAGAACATTTTCACCCCTTCCGAGGCTGCCGCACTCCATACTGTCGATTCTTTAGTGGGCGCGTCCGAAGTGGCAGAATATCCGATTGCGCTTTCTTGGAGCGACCTCGTTTCCGAGCGCATACTTCCTGAAGGACACGAACTTGGAGAGGCGGAGCTGCTCTTCTCGAAGATTGAGGATGAGCCTATTGATGAGCAGATTGCCCGTCTGGATGCAATCAGGAAAGCTCAGGAGGCTGCTGAGGCTGAGGCGGCTGCAAAGCAGGCTGCTGCGAAGGTGGAGCCTCAGAAGGACGAGTGCAGTTTCGAGGATTTCGAAAAAATGGACATAAGGACAGCGACTGTGCTTGAAGCGGAGCGTGTCCCGAAAACCGACAAGCTTCTCAAACTTACGATTGACACCGGGATTGACACCCGCACGATTGTTTCAGGCATTGCCGAGTATTATTCTCCGGAGGATATGCTTGGAAAGCAGATTTGCATACTTGCAAACCTCGCTCCTCGTAAGATTCGCGGCATCGAGTCCAAGGGTATGATTCTGATGGCTCGTCAAGGCGACGGCAAGATGAGGTTTGTTACGCCGCAGGAAGTCTTGACTAATGGTGCTCAGATCGGGTAAAAATGCACTAAAAAGCGAATTGCTGCGTTGGAAGCCTTGCACTTCATCTTTTTATTGCATTTTTACATAGCTATTTGTTCTGGTGTTATTCTGGTTTATTTTGTTGTAATGCGACCGGAGCGGAAAAATCTATATGTATGATATTGTATAATAGGGACATACAAAATACCTTCGGGATGAAGGTGCGGGCGGCGGCATACGCCGAATGGGGAAGTGTGGATGCGTTGCGGGAGCTGTTGAAGGACAGTTCCCTTCCGCGTCCATTTCTTTTTGTCGGTGCTGGCAGCAACCTTCTTTTTACAGGAGATTTTCCCGGAACGGTTTTTCACTCCGTGATGAAGGACATCAAACTTCTTTCTTCGGAGGGTGTTTGTTCTGACGGGACGATTATGGTAGAGGCCGGAGCGGGAGTCGTATTTGACGATTTCTGCGAGTGGGCTGCAGAGAGGGGACTCTGGGGTATTGAGAATTTGTCGCACATCCCCGGAGAGGTGGGCGCAAGTGCTGTTCAGAATGTCGGAGCCTATGGTGTTGAGGCAAAGGATGTGATTGAGAGAGTGAACTGTATCGAACTTTCAACGGGCAAAACGATTGTGTTTGCGAACTCCGACTGCGGATACGGCTACCGCGCGTCTAATTTCAAGACAAAATGGAAAGGGCAGTATGTGATTACTTCGGTAGTTTTCCGCCTCTGCTCCGTTCCGCAGCCAAGGCTTGACTATGGACATCTTCGCACGGCGGTGGAAGAACATCTTGCCAAGAAGACAAGTTTGATTTCCGGAGATTGCCCGGAGGATTCTGCTATCAAAAACGGTGATGTTGCCGGCGAAATAACTCCGTCGGTAATCCGTGAGGTTGTCACATCCATCCGTAGGGAAAAACTCCCTGAACCGGAGGAACTGGGCTCAGCAGGCAGTTTTTTCAAAAACCCTGTGATTCCGCAGAGTCACTACGAGAAGATTCTCTCAGACTACCGCGCTGCAGCAGGCCCCGAGGCCAAAGTGCCGCACTACATTGTCGGGCAGCCGGACGGCTCCGCTCCGCTGATTAAAATCCCGGCAGCCTGGATGATAGAACAATGTGGCTGGAAAGGCAAGACTCTCGGCAATGTTGCCAGCTATGCGAAGCAACCCCTTGTCATAGTGAATCTCACCGGCAAAGCCACCCCGCAGGAGGTTATCGCTCTTGAAAATGCAATAATAGCCTCAGTCCGCGACCGCTTCGCCATCGAGCTCCACCCCGAAGTCGAGCATATATAAATATGATTTTTCGCAAAGATAGTAAATTATCATAAGATGATAATCATAAAATGATAATTACTTTATGAAAATCCATTCTGCTCTGATAGTGGCGGCCTCTTACAGAGATTCTAATATGTCCCTGTGCAAATGTCTCTATGCAAGATAGCAGATACTGTCTTCAGACTCGGTCCTTTCGCACAAGCCTGCGGCATTAAACATTCCCTCAAAACTGAGGTCTTCATCAATTTGCGGCCAATGGATTCCTGTGTACGACAAGTGGAAGTCATTCAACTGTTCGGCCGTGGCAGCAGAAAGACGAGGCCACTGTCCGACAGGATAACTCGCGACCAGTCCGTCCTTTGTTTCGGCGCAGATTTTTCCGTCCTCAATCCAAACTTTTGAAATATAACGTTTCATTTCTGCATAACATTTCGGAAATACTCTTTCCATTTAAACTTGATTATATCGGCATTTTCTTCTATAATACCTTCAATTACAGATATTTCGTGCTTTTTGAATCCGTGGTTGAAAACCATCATTAAGGATGGTTCCAAATTAAATTTTGCTTCGCACCCGTCTTTGATAACGTGAATATGAATCGGCGAGTGATCATCAGAGTAAAACTTGAATACAAATCCAAAAACAATAAAAACAGTTGGCATAACTCAATAATGCAAATTAAATAAAACTTATATTGAAAAAAAAATAAATCTTGTTCTGGGTAGGGACAAAAACCAAGTGGGTTTGCGCTGCTAATATGAGCACAAACCCACTGACAATCAATAGAACTTCCAAACTTTATCTTTTTTTATATGAAGTTTTTCTCTTTTTATATGTTTTGATGTTAAATAGCCTTATGCTAATGGATTTTCTTTGACAGTCTCGGCACGGGCGGGTGTAGAAATATGTTTTGTGCATTTTGACGTTCGTACACTTCGCGTTTTGTGTTGTCATCAAAGGCACGAATGTCAAGAAGAAGGTTGCAAAAGGTTGCTCCACAGACAATAAACATTATATTTGCAGTGTCAAACAGTCGGTACGCTTGAACGGAGATTAGAGGCGAAATGATAAGTTGACATTTGACGACGAGAATGTAGGATGGGTATGACAGCGATTCAGATAGTTTCATTGGGGCTTTTGGCCTTGTTTTATGCGGTTTATCTTGGGAAGATGATTGCGCAGAGGAGGCGGGGGATAAGGACGGATGTGCTTGGAGCGGCGGGGAAACCTAAGCGGGAGAGGGTGATTGAGGCTACGCTTAAGGTGATGACCTACAGCACCGTGGCGGTTGAGGCGGGGAGCATTGTCTGGGGACGCTCGTTCCTGCCGGAGGTCTGTGCATGGTGCGGAGTGGCGGTGACTGCCGTCGGAGTGGCTTTCTTTGTCGCCGCAGTGCTGACGATGAAGGACAGCTGGAGAGCAGGGATATCACCTGAGGAAAAGACGGAACTTGTGACCGGCGGAGTATATGAAATAAGCCGCAACCCGGCATTCGTCGGCTTTGACCTCACCTATATCGGACTCTGCCTCTCGTTCGCCAATGCCCTCAACATCGCATTCGCGCTCATGACCATGATTCTCTTCCACCTTCAGATTCTGCAGGAAGAAAAGTTTCTCCTTTCCCGCCGGGACATTGACTATGCCTCCTATATGCACCGCGTGAGGCGTTATCTGTAGGCTGCTCAGATTTACGCCGATGGTTAAATAAAACTACATTAAATAAAATTATATTAAATAAAATTGTTTAATCTGTCGTGAATGTATATCTTTGCAAAAAAGATACTGATGAAAGTTCCATTTGCATACGGACGAATTGTCGGGGCAGACGATTTTACCGACAGAAAGAATGAGACAGCCAAACTGTTGGCGAATATTGCTTCGCTGACAAATACGGCAATTATATCACCGAGAAGATGGGGCAAATCGTCCCTTGTATCCAAGGTCGTCGAGACGGCGTCAAAGGAAAGCAATAATTACCTGTTTGTACGAATGAATGTTTTCAAGTGTGAAGACGAACAGGAGTTCTACGCAACGTTCGCGAAGAGCATAATGTCCCAAATTTCATCATCCATAGAGAACCTCATGAGCAATGCCCGGGAGTTTATTTCTTCCCTTTTGCCTAAGATTTCTGTGTCGGATCCGGCGGGTCATTATGAAATTTCATTCGGCGTGGATGTCAGGACAAGTCCCATCGACGAGAGCATCCTTGACCTTCCGCAGACTATTGCGTCGAAGAAGAAAATGAAAGTCGTTGTCTGTATTGATGAGTTTCAACAAATCGGCGAATTTCGCAATGCGCTCCGTTTTCAGAAAATCCTTCGCAACCACTGGCAGGAACAGCGCGATGTGGCATATATACTTTATGGGAGCAAGAAACACATGATGCTCAGCATCTTCGGCGACTATAACAGGCCTTTCTATAGATTCGGGGACATTATGTTTCTTCCCAAAATATCGACGGAAGATTGGTGTGACTATATCGTCGGACGTTTTTCTGCTACCGGAAAATCAATCAGCCGGGACGTTGCGGCTTATCTTGCCGAGAGTGTTGACAATCATTCCTATTATGTTCAGCAGTTGGCGCAGGCGAGTTGGCTACGAACTTCGGACAACTGCACGAAGGATGTCGTCGATTCCTCGTTGGAGAGCATCTTGGACTATCTTAATCTGCAGTTCATCAATACTATGGATACGCTGACTGACAAGCAGCGCAACTATCTGTGCGCGATTGCGGACGATGCGGAACAGTTTACCTCTATGGAAACACTTGCAAAGTACAATCTTGGCTCGGCCGGTAACATTAGGATTCTGAAGGCTGCGTTACGGAAGAAGGATTTGATTGACATTGAAGGAAAAAGTGTCTTCATTCAAGATCCTGTGTTCTGCCTGTGGTTGAAGACACAGTTCCGCAAGATTTGATGCTGCGGTTTGTTGTTTCTTTCCCTGACTGACAAAGATTTTGTATCTTTGCACCGCCTGTGGCAAAAATGAATTTGCAGAAGGCGGAAAGCATTATGGAAGGAACAGCAACGGTCGTCAAACATACTGGCAGTCACTATCTTCTGGCTCAACTTCCCTCGTGGAGGCTGTTCCCGGCGGTGTTGCGCGGGAAAGTGCGGCTGGGCGGTAGTTCGGCGACAAATCCGGTGGCCGTGGGCGACAGGGTGGAGTTTCATGCGGACGGGGACTTGCTTCCGGACGGGAGCGTGCCGGCCAGCGAGACTGCACCTGCTGCAATCACCAGGATACTTCCACGACGAAACTACATCATTCGCAAATCGGTGAATCTCAGCCGTCAGGCGCACATAATAGCCGCGAATGTCGACCACGCTTTCATTGTCGTGACACTCGCGTTCCCGGAGGTTAAGCTCCCGTTTATTGACCGTCTGCTCGTCACCTGCGAGGTGTATGGGGTGAAGCCTGTCATCGTTCTGAACAAAATCGACATCGTTGACGAGTTTCGCGATGATTTTGCTCCGGCGCTCGAAAACTTCCACCGGATATATGAAGGCGCAGGCTACAGCATACTTGAAGTTTCGGCAAAGACCGGAAGGGGAGTGGACGAACTGCGAAGACTTTGTCTCGAAAAATCGGAGGACGGCGCTCCGGGCATATCCCTTTTCTCCGGCGTGTCCGGCGTGGGCAAATCTTCGCTAATAAAGGCAATGGATCCGTCTCTGAACCCTAAGACAGGGCTTATTTCCGAGGCCCATCTCCAAGGGCGGCACACTACGACATTTTACGAGATGTACCCGTTGTGCGGCGGAGAGGGGTGCATAATTGACACTCCGGGCATACGCGGATTCGGACTCGTGGATCTTGAGCCGGAGGAAATATCCCTCTATTTCCCGGAAATGCTGAAGGCCGCTTCGGACTGCCGCTTCACCCCGTGTACGCACACTCATGAACCTGGTTGTGCGGTAAAGGCCGCCGTCGACGACGGAACGATAAGCCGGGAACGGTATGCCTCCTACCTCGGGATGTTGGAAGAGTACACGAAATATCGGAAATAGCCTGAAACTGATGCGGAAGAATTGTAGTGAAGTAAGGACATGAACGGAATATCTGCAAAAGGCATAAACAAGGAAATTTTTTCGCTCGCCTTGCCGAGCATACTCGCGAACATCACCGTTCCGATTGTCGGAATGGTCGACATTGCTGTCGCGGGTCATCAGCCGGCGGGAGGGTTCGAAACCGCAACATTCATCGGAGGTGCGTCAATCGGCTCTATGCTCTTCGACCTGCTCTATTGGAACTTCTCGTTCCTCAGGGTAGGCACCGGAGGCATGACCGCCCAGGCCTATGGCAGAGGCGACACGCGCGAGTGCGCTAACATCCTCACTCGTGGACTCGGCATCTCGTTTTCCGTCGCGGCCCTATTCTGGCTGCTCCAGTGGGTCTTTGTCCAGCTTGCGTTTCTTTGCATCGACTGCACCCCGGAAGTGCAGGAACTTGCGACCACATACTTCTACATCAGGATTATCGCCGCTCCGGCAACCCTCAGCCTCATGGCATTCAAGGGTTGGTTCATAGGCATGCAGGACGGCGTGAGCCCGATGATTACCGACCTTGTGGTCAACGGCATAAACATATTTGTCAGCATATATCTTTCTCTCGGATTCACGCTCGGCTCATTTGTGTTTGAAGGACTTGGATTCAGTGGCATCGCATGGGGAACCGTGATCGCGCAGTACTGCGGGCTGGTTACGGCCGTGGCGATAGTCCTTGGAAAGTTCCGCAAGAAGGTCTTCTCCGGCTTCGGATGGTATGAGGTTCGCGCCGCTTTCAAGGGAGGGGAGACGAAACGTTACTTCACGATGAACGCCGACCTTGTGATACGTTCGCTGAGCTTCATCGGCATCTATGTCAGTTTCTCTGTCATCGCCGCACATTTCGGGGATATGACCTTGGCAGTCAGCTCCATAATGCTTCAGGTTCTGCTACTTTTCTCCTACTTTACGGACGGTTTTGCCTACGCCGGTGAGGCAATGAGCGGAAAGTACATCGGCGCCGGAAGTCGTGCCGGCCTGAGGCTCACAGTCCGCTACACCTTCATCTGGTCTGGGCTCGTGTGTCTGCTTTTCATGGTGTTTTACTACTTCGGCGGCGAATGGATGCTCGAAATAATGACCAACGACGCTGCCGTCATTAGCGGCTGTGCCCCATATATGTTCTGGCTCATGGTAATGCCGGCATTCGGTTGTGTGGCGTTCACATGGGACGGAATCTACATCGGTGCCACGGCGGCGAGGCCCATCCGCAATGTCATGGTACTTTCCACCATAGCATTTCTTGCAAGCTACTTCATCCTTGCAGCTTTCATTCATCCGGATGGTGTGATGGCCGTGCACCTGCTGCTTGCCGCATATTTTGTCCATCTCGTCGTGCGTGCGGTGGCTCTTACCTTCGATTACAAGAAAACGGTCTTGTCGAAAACTCCGTCCACTGACGAATCCTTTTAATAAGTGCAATCGTTTATGACACAGGAACAATCTTCCATACACCAGGAAATCGAAAGAAAATTTCTCGTCATCGGCGAGGAATACAAGTCTGAGGCGTATGACTCCACGCACATTGTCCAGGGCTACATAAGCCGCTCTCCAGGGCGCACGGTACGCGTACGCATGCGCGGAGACAAGGCATTTTTGACAATCAAGGGCGGAGGTTCGGCCTCGGGCATGTCCCGTCTTGAATGGGAGAAGGAAATTTCGGCGGAAGATGCCCTACAGCTTATGTTGCTGTGTGAACCCGGCATCATCGACAAGACACGCTGGCTCGTGAAGGTCGGAGAGCACACTTTCGAGGTGGATGAGTTTTTCGGTGAAAATGAGGGACTTGTGGTTGCAGAGGTGGAGCTTGGCAGCGAGGACGAGACCTTTGAGTGTCCGGCATGGCTTGGAGAAGAAGTGACCGGAGACAGACGCTATTACAATTCGTCCCTGACGAAGGTTCCGTATAGTGAATGGGGCACACCCCGTCCCGAATAGGCAATAGATAAATGAATTCAATAAGTTAGAATACTTGCGAAACTTGAATAAATAGATACTGACGAACAAAGAAAGATGGGCATATACAAATTTCTCAGAATAAGCCGTCCGGCGTCCTTTCAAGTGCCGGAACAGGAAATTGAGCGGACTTACAGGAAAGTGCGCCGAAGCACATTTGTTGGAGTTACAGCCGGTTACAGCCTCTACTATGTGTGCCGCATGAGCCTCAGTGTGGTGAAACAGCCTCTGATTGACGGTGATGTTCTGACTGCCGGAGAGCTCGGTCTCATCGGGTCGGGACTTCTTCTAATCTACGCCTTCGGGAAGTTTATCAACGGATTCATCGCTGACTACTGCAATATCCGTCGATTTATGGGCACGGGTTTGCTTCTGTCTTCGGTCATAAATCTGATAATCGCCATACTCGGCATATCCACGGAATACATCTCCCACAGTGCGCTCTTCGTCTCGTCCCTGCTTCTTTGGGGAGCTAACGGATGGTTCCAGTCCATGGGCCCTGCTCCCGGAGTCATAAGCTTGTCTCGCTGGTTTCCACAGTCGCGACGAGGGACTTTCTATAGCATATTCTGCACGAGCCCCTATATCGGCGAGTTCATTTCCTTCGTTATGATTGCCGCTGTCGTTGCCGCCTGGGGTTGGGAATGGGGATTTCTGCTCGCTGCGCTCATCGGTTTCGCGGGCTCCCTGATTATCTTCCTGACAGTCAAAGACACGCCGGAGAGCTGCGGACTTCCTTCCGTTCAGAAGCTTTCCGGAGAGGAAATGAAGCCTGAAGATTCTATGAGGACGCTGAGCCTTCAGAAACGTGTGTTGAGACATCCGGGGATATGGATTATCGCGGCGTCTTCCGCATTCATCTATATAACGAAATATGCCATAACAGGGTGGGGTGTGCTTTTTCTCCAGAAGGCGAAACTGTTTTCGCTCGAGAAGGCTTCGAGCATCATCGCTGTCGCTGCGCTTGTCGGCGGACTTGTCGGGACAGTCTCCGCAGGATGGATTTCGGATAGGCTTTTTAAGGGTGACAGGATGCGTCCGGCCCTGCTTTCTGGGCTTCTTGGCATCGTAATGCTGTCGCTTTTCCTTTTCACCGGGGGAGGGTTTGTGCTTAACACTGTCTATGTGGCTGTATTCAATTTCGCGATGGGTGAACTCTACTGCATCGTGGCGGGACTTATGGCAATTGACATCGTGCCGCGCAAGGCCACCGGAGCTGCCCTCGGGGTTGTCGGCGTGTCAAGCTATGTGGCGGCCGCAATTCAGGACATCGCGAGCGGCTACCTCATTCAGGAGAACGGAAGTGACTTCACTGCCGTGTCTGTTTTCTGGATTGTTGCGGCATTTTTTGCAACTTTGCTTCCGGTTCTTAACTGGAACAAGATGAAACGGCGTTCCAGGGACTCAAAATAATACTATAAATATATCAGTTTTGAGAGACGGTCGGGGCTGAGGATGTCGGAAGCGGCTCTTTGCAGGTCGGCTGCGGTGACTGCGTCGATTTTTCGTCGGACGGCGTCGTCGTCCTGGACTGTGCCGAAGGCGTTTAGGCTCTTGCACATTGACAGCGCCTGACTCTCGCTGTTTTCAGAGGAGATGGCGAGTTGTCCCTCGAACTGTTTCTTGGCCTCTTTCAGTTTTTCGTTCGAGAGGAGCGTCTCGCAGAGCTTGTGGAACTCGTCGTCTATCACCCTGACGCAGTCTTCGAGCCTGTCCCGGTCGCAACCGAAGCAGACGGCCATGATTCCGGTGTCGGCGTACTGGCTGTAGTTGCATTCGACGTTGTAGACCCAGCCGTTCTGTTCCCGAAGGACTGAATTCAGTATGGAATTGGTGGCCGGACCTCCGAGGATGTTGGCAAGCAGAGCCGCTGTTATGCGCTCTTTCTCGCGGTAGAGCGACGGGGCAGTGGCGCCGATGATGCAGTTCGCCTGATGGCTGTGGCGGTTTATGGTCTTGTCGAAAACGTTGCCGGCGAATTCGGCTATCTGCAGCGTGGCATTGTTTGAAGCCGGAGGAACGATGTCGCTGCCTGCACTGCTGGCGGGCTTTACACTTTCTCCAGCTGCCGTCATATCGCATTCGGCCGGAAAGTATTCACTGACAAGCCTCTCTATCATTGCCGCTGTCTCGTCCTCCGGAAGAGGGGCGACCACAGAAAAGGCAATCCTTTCGGGGACAAAGAATGTCCTTACATATTTCCGGAGTTCGTCAGTCGAAATTTTTCTTACCGACGACGGTGTCCCGAGCACGCGCCCGCTGAGCGGATGTCCCTCGAACAGAAGACTTTCGAAACGGTCATATATGTCATCGGCGGGCGAGTCTTTATAGCCGGCAATCTCGTCGATGACCACGGTTTTCTCCACCTCAATCTCGTCTTCGGGAAAAGTAGCACGCGTTGCCATCTCCATCAGCAGTCCGGCAGCCTTCTCGATGTCCTCTTTCAGCACTGTTGCGTGCAGGACAATCTCCTCTTTGGTCGTGTAGGCGTTCAGCTCCCCTCCGAGTCGTTCGAGGTAACTGTTTATCACTGTGGAGCTCTTGGTCTCCGTCCCCTTGAAAAGCGTATGCTCTACGAAATGTGCCGTACCGGAATGGAATTTCCCCGCAGACTTTTCCCATCCGCGCACATCCTCCTCTCTCGTTCCGCAGCGCACGCTCAATGCGCAGCATGCGACACGTTTACCCTCACGGAGCACTGCATACCTCAGCCCGTTTTCAGCCTTTGAAACTATCATTCCTGTCGCACTATCTTCTTATCGCCGCGAGTTTGTTGAACTCCGAGGCTATGAACCCGCAGTCTCCGTCACGGCCGACGCTCTGTTTCTTGAAATAGTAGAGTTTGTGGTCACCGGCGCCGAAGAGCATCTTGTAGCAGTAGGAACCGAATTCCGGATTGCTCGGAGCCACTGTGTAGGAAATCACGCAGTTCGTGTCTCCCGTGTCGAGCAGTTCGTCTGCCTCATCGTCGTCCACAATCTCGATGCCCGCTGCAAGAGCCTTTTCCCGCACTGTCTCCGGCATCTTCGGAGACACGTCACCGCTCGCGAATACAACCTTCTTTCCGGCGGTTCCGCTAAGGCCTAGGGCATATTTTCCGAGTCCGGCATAGCCCACACGGTCGTCAGTCATTGATTTCTGGATGTAGCCCTGCATCGCACCTATGATGTATGGCAGGAAATCGAACTCGCGTCCGCTCGGCATTTGTGCCGCCCTCACAGGAAACGTGCATGCCTCCAGCATCTCGTCAATGCCCTTTTCGGCATCCTTGCCGCCCTTGACGACTGTCAGAAACTCAATTCCCGGTTCGGCTTCCTTCTTGAACTGGGACTTGCTCAAAATCATAAAATAGAAGTCCGGATTGGTCTTGTTCGCCTCGAAATCGTCCAGCGTGCAGAACTCGTAGGGCGAAATCCTCCATTCTGAGCTTATCTCGTCCTGAAGCACATTGTCAATCATAGGATTGCCTGTGAGCACGACCTTCATTATCTTTTCCGGAAAGTCTCCGATTTTCATCTTTTTCGTATTGATCTGAGCCTGTGCACAAGCCTCAGGCGCCAAGTTCATCGACATCATCGCTCCCGTCGCGAAAGCCGCAACCAACGAAGCAATTTTTCTTATTCTCATATTCTTTCCTCCATAATTTTTATTCTATATAACACACTTTACATCTCATGTCGCAAATATGTCATCCGCCTCCATATCCATCCGACACATATTCACGAAACAAGACGACGTCACACGGAAATATGACGCGCACCTATATATCCATCCCATCTGCAATAATTGTGCAGAATTTTTATATCTTTGTAAGCTAAACGCCATAAAGCACAATGGAACAGAACGAACAACAGTATATCGTCTCGGCACGGAAGTATAGGCCGGAGAATTTCGGAACGCTCATCGGGCAGGATAACATCGCGAGGACGCTCAAGAACTCGATTCTTCGTGGACAGCTTGCGCATGCCTACCTTTTCTGCGGACCGAGGGGTGTGGGCAAGACCACGACGGCACGAATCTTCGCAAAAATGATAAACTGCTCCAACCCATCGCCGGACATGGAGCCTTGCGGAGAGTGCGAGTCCTGCCGTTCGTTCGCCGAGGGTCGTTCCTACTGTATTCATGAGCTTGACGCCGCCTCCAACAACGGCGTCGAGGACATCAAGAACCTGATGGATCAGGTGAGGGTGCCGCCACAGGTGGGCAAGTACAGCGTCTACATCATCGACGAGGTACACATGCTTTCCTCCCAGGCGTTCAACGCATTCCTCAAGACCCTTGAAGAGCCGCCTGCACACGCGATTTTCATACTTGCGACCACAGAGAAGCACAAGATTCTGCCTACGATTCTCTCCCGTTGCCAGACCTACGATTTCAACAGGATTTCGGTGGATGACATTGTGAAGAACCTCAGGATGGTGGCGGAAAAGGAAGGCATTACGATTGATGACGAGTCACTGCACGTCATTGCACACAAGGCAGACGGGGCGATGAGGGACGCGCTCACGATATTTGACCAAACAGTGGCGTTCTGCGGAACGGACGTGAAATATGCCGACGTCATCCGTAATCTCAATGTGCTGGATTATGAGTACAGTTTTTCGCTCGTCGAGCATTTCCTTTCGGGCGATTATGCGTTCTGCCTCAAGACCTTCGATGAGATTCTCGCAAAAGGATTCAACGCGCTGCATTTCGTTGGAGCGTTGAGCTCGCATCTGCGCGACCTCATCGTGTCGAAGTCAGGCGGGATAGAGTCCTTGCTGGAGCTTCCGGCCTCACTCAAGGCCCGTTATTCTGAACAGGCGGCGAAGTGCTCGCTGGCCTTTCTCTATGAGGCGCTCGGCATCACTACCGGCTGCGAGGCAAACTACAAGGCGGCGACTAATCCGCGCCTGCACATAGAGTTCGCCCTAATGAGGCTCTGCTTCATTCTGAACAGACCGTCTGCCGGCGCTCCGGTTCAGACAGCAGCTTCTCCTCAGTCGACGCCTATTGTGGCAGTTCAGCCTGTTGCAGCTCAACCCGTGGCAGCTCAACCTGGCGCATCGTCTCAGCCGGCCGCCGCAAAGCCTGTGGCAGCTCAACCAGCAGCCTCTCCTCAGCCGACCAGGACTGCTCCTGTGGAGGAAAAACCGTCAGTTGTCCCTGAAACTCCTGCCATAAAGACCCCAGAGCCTCCTGCCGCGCCTGCTGCTGACGCACCTTCAGCAGAGCAGACCGCTCCGCAGCCGCGTGCAAGGCGTGCCGGAAGAGCCGGCGGAGGAATGTCAATGAAGGCACTTGTGGAAAATGCCGAGAAGGCCGAGAATACAAAGGTTGAGATTGTGCAGGCGGAACTGCCGTCCGACGACGCCCTTAAGGCACGTTGGCCGGAGCTTGCCGCGCTCTATAGCGCTAAGCCCCGTCTCTACACCATGCTGACTAACTCCAAACTTGAGTTCGAGACAGTCGAGGGCAAAAAAGTCGTGCGCTTCCAGGTTGTCAACGACGCGCAGAAGGAATGGGTTGAGTCGAAGTTGCTCCACGAACTTGAGGGCCACTTCCGGCGGATAGCCGGCTCGGACGCGCTGATGCTCTCGGTCACGGTGGCTCCTATCGCGGAAGGCGAGAAGGTCGTCTACATGCCGAGCGACAAAGCTAAGGTGCTGATGGAGAACAATGAGGAGGTGAAGAACCTCGTCAAGGACTTTTCGCTTGACATAAAATAGGGGTCGGCGGAAGCCGCATGGAAAATTAACACATTCAGAATTTGATATGAAACTGCGCTGCGAGAATCTCGTCAAGAAATATGGTGTCAGAACCGTCGTCAAGGGCGTGTCTATGGAAGTGGAACAGGGGGAAATCGTCGGTTTTCTCGGTCCTAACGGTGCCGGGAAGACAACGAGCTTCTATATGATTACGGGACTCATCGTTCCGAACGAGGGACGCATATTCCTCGATGATGAGGAAATCACCGGACTTCCGATGTACAAAAGAGCACAGAAAGGCGTGGGTTACCTCGCGCAGGAGGCATCCGTGTTCAGGAAGATGTCAGTGGAGGACAACATCATGTCCGTGATGGAGATGTCCTCGCACTTCACAAAGGCAGAGCGCAAGGAGCGCCTTGAGAACCTGCTTGACGAGTTTAACTTGCACAAAGTGCGCAAGAGTTATGGTAACCAGCTCTCCGGAGGTGAGAGACGTCGTTGTGAGATTGCACGGGCCCTTGCTATCGATCCGAAGTTCATCCTGCTTGATGAGCCTTTCGCCGGAGTCGACCCTATTGCGGTGGAGGACATTCAGTACATCATTGCCAAACTCAAATACAAGAACATAGGGGTTATCATCACCGACCACAATGTCGGCGAGACCCTCGCCATCATTGACCGCGCCTACCTTCTTTATGAAGGCACAATCCTTCAGGCCGGCACACCGGAGGCCCTCGCCTCCGACGACGAGGTGCGCACCAAATATCTTGGCTCCAACTTCATTCTTAAGCGATCTGATGCTTTCGTAAGGGCTGAAAAAGAACTACGGGGCGAATAAAAGGCGGTCTGCTGCGTTGGACGTCTTGTCAAAATCCTCACAACCGAGAGGTTGCTGCGGTATTTGACTTCATCGTCCGCCTTGCATCCCATCCTTTTCTTCATCCCCTACTCCAAGCCATAAGAAAGGTTTCTTATTTGAAAGCCTTAGAATACTATTTAGATAAAACATTGGAAAAGTCGCGAAAGCGACCGGGGTGGGGGCCCCGCCGGCGAAGCCGGTGTGCCCCTAATAGGGGCTGTCACGAAGTGACTGGGGTTAGGAAGTCCCTTACAGTGAAATTACCCAATTTTGGGTAATTTCACTGTAAAGCAGGCGCCGGACAGGGCGTAGGACTTGCTATAGGTGATGGTGCCGTTGCAGGACTCGATGATGCTGCGGCAGATTGAAAGGCCGAGCCCGGTGCCGCTGCTCTTGGTAGTAAAGTTCGGAACAAACAGTTTGTCCAAATCCTCGTCACTGACTCCCGTGCCGTTGTCGTCCACCACGATGTCATAGTAGCCGTCCTCGGTGCTGTTTCTCAGGCTTATCAGAATCCTTCCGTACTCCGGCTCCACGCCTGCGACCTCCTGGGCTTCCTGCCTCATTCCTATAGCTTGTATCGCATTGGTTATCAGATTGATGAACACCCTCACGAGTTGTGACTGAGGAGCCATCACCCGCGCATCCGCAAGGCCTATGTAGGTGATTCCCACATTGTCCCTGTTGTCGAACATGAACGTCTGCTCCGACAGCATCTTGTCCAGATTCACCTCAGTAGCCTGCTCCCCGTAGAGCTTCGCGATTGCCGAGAATCCGCTCGCCGTGTCCGCAAGTACATCGATGTGCTCCAGAATCACTTTTGCCGTGTCATCGAACTTTGCGTCCCAGTCCGGGCTCCCGTTTGCCCGCAGCCTCTGCAACTTCTGAATCTTCAGACGGATAGGCGTCAACGAGTTCTTGATTTCGTGCGCAACCTGACGTGCCATCTCGCTCCATGCACTGTCCCTCTCTGCCTTTGCCAGCTGCTTGCTGCTCTCCGCCATAGCGCGTACCATCTTATTGTAGGCCTCCACCAGTCCCGACACCTCATCCTTGCCGTTGTACTCAATCTCCTCAAGGTTGTGGATGTCCATGCTGTCCATCTTCTGGCTCAGACGCATTATGTGGCGGAACAGGTTGTTTGTCACCACCGAACTCAGCCATATAGACAGCAGCACAAGCATGAAGAACAGGCATACGATAAGACTCGCGTGCATCACAGCCTCGCGGTTGAATCCGTAGTCCTCGTCCGTATAAGGACAGTTTACAATCGCAAGCATGTCCCCGTGCGCATTGAAAATCGGTGCATAGAGCGCGTAGTAGCTCTTTCTTGCCAGTTCCTCCTTGTGGATGAAATATCTCTGGCTCTGCTTCGTTATGCTGTAGTAGGCGTCCTGGTTTAGCCGGCTTCCAACAGCCATTCTCTCAAAGACTTCCGGCGCTGTGCTTACAAAGACTTTTCCGGAAGGAGTGTAGAGCGTGATGTCCGACCGCGTCACCTGCCCGACCTCAGAAAGGCTGCCGTAGAACTGCGGTGTTTGGAGCTCGGAGATGGAGTTTACATGCTGGCAGCGCTTTTCCAAAAGTGCCTGGACCGTGTTGATTTTATTCGACATCAGCCTGAGCATATTACTTTCGTTTCGGTCGTAAACGAACATCACGCTGACGACAGATATTACCGTAAGTGTCAGAATTAACGATATGATAACCAAGAAGTTGATTTTCGCACGCAGGTAATTTCTCCTTGATATTTTCGGCCGTCTCTCTTGTCTTATGAGATATATGAAAAAGAAGGAAATGAGAAACATGAACGAAAATGTCGTGAAATACGACGTCGCCTTGCGTGTCGGGCGGGATATTACCGTGAGTTCGTGTGCACCTATGCGCGAACAATAGTGATTATATCCCTTGAAACGAAAGAAATCGTGTCCGTCCGTTCCGAAATTAAGCTGTGCTATGTGGTCGGTCTCCGTCGGATACGGGTAGTCTCCGCGGAATGATTTGAGACGGCTGTCGTGATATTTTGCATAGGAATAATAGGCCGGTATGCCCGTTTCTCCGAGACCTGCGGTTCGTGGAAGAAGGCTGCGGTAGCCGTAGAGGTCAGTTTCGCGGTTGTTTGAGATTCGGATCATCATTCGGGCAATCCCCTGTTCTCCAAGAGGATAGACAAACACTCCGACATATCCGTTGAAGCCGTCCCCGTTGTCGCAGTAGAAAAAGTGCGAGTTCTCGTAAATCCGCGTGCCGGTGGCGATTACCTCGTCGAAGATTCTCCGTCCCGCCCTGTCTCCGTCTCCAACGACCATTACATTGACATCATGCGACTGTGACGCGCGCCAAAGGAAGGTCTCCGTAACACGGTTGCGTATGGGACGGTCGCTGTTTGGCATTGCAATGAGTGAGGATATGACCGGGTCGTTGTCAATTCCGTCCTCGACGCTGAGCAGCTGGATTTCGAGACCAAGGTCACGATCGATGGCAAGCCTGTCAGACCATGTCCAGATTTTTCTCTGCTCTTTCCGGAATCCATAGACCGACGATGTCGCCGTCAGGTAGGCTGCACAGATGAACGAGAAAGCCAGTACCCACCAGATTGACCGCGTGTTGAAGTTTTTCCCGGTGAGTTCAGTAAAGACAATCTTCAGGCTGAAAATCTGGAAGAGCGTCATTATCATCAGCAGGATGAACGACAGGAAAGTCAGCATGGAGAACCAGAAATTGCTGTTCCATCGGAAGAACTCCATCGAAAGGCTGGAGTTGAATATTACGCTCTTGTTCGCGATGTGGATGTAGGCGAACGAGCCGGCCATAAGAAGCAGCACACCGAGTCCGTAGATTATGGCGAATGTCTTCGGATGATCGCTGCTCCGTAGCCTTCGGACGGTTTTCTGCCTCATCAGGAACACGGTCAGTAACAGAAGCGTGAGTAGCGTGTTTATGCTCAGCAGTGCGCCGAGTGAGGACAGTACCGGACCATCGGCATAGACAAGTGGAGAGAAGAGCGAGTAGTCTATGGCCTCGCTCTGGGAAGCCATGAGGTCGCGCGTGACCTTGAATACGGGAACTCCGTCGAGAAGCACCGGGGAGCCGCTGTCCTCGGAAAGCGGGGCTATGTTGTAGTTGCCTCCGACAAGGCGGAGCCTCGGATTTATCCCGTTTCTTCCGCGTAAGTGCCTCTCTACGAGCGTGTTCTTTATTTCGAGCCCGGCAATTATGAGCGTCTCCTCGTCCGCTCTGATGGCCTTGACGAGATACCATTTAGGTCCCATGTTCACATAGCTCAGTTTCGGACCGGCTTTCGCAAGCGGGGAATAGAGCCTGTTAGGTGTGTTCGTGACCCGGGAAAAAATGAGCTTTGAGGATATGTCGTCGTTGATTTCCGTGAACTGGTTGCACCATGACTGGAGAGAATCGTTCACATATCTATAGATGACGATGTCATGCGGCAAGTCCTCGAGGTGCAGGAATACGTCGTTAGGGGTGTTGATGGCTTTGGATACATATTTATCCATCAGCCGCACCCGCCTTTCCACATTTCCTCCCACGCGCAGCGCCGCGGCGTCCGTGCTGTAGGGAACTGATTCTATCGCGAGGAAAAGGCCCAGCACAATCAGCAGCCCGAGCGAGAATACGAGCCTGAATGTCCTGTCACTGAGATGTACTTTCTTCATGTTTTTGCAGGCTGCGTTTGTTGGGGCGTAATCGCACACAGCCGAGGCAAAGTTAATACTTTCTTTGTAATGGCTCAATATTTGCGCAAATGATATCTCAGCTTTATAGTTACAGATTATGGGTTTGAGGACACGTGTCATGAATTTTGGACTGCTTTCTGCGGTTGTGATGTTTTGCTGCGCCAATGCTTCGGCGCAGAGCGTCATTCCTGTGTCGACGGGCAGCGCCGATGGTTTCGATGTCTTCGTACCCATCTCAAGGTATCTCGGCAACGGGGACGCGGAAAAGCTTTCTGCCTGGTTTTCAAGCAGCGTTGAAATCACGATTCTCGGAGAATCGAACACATGTTCATGTTCACAGGCCCGCCAGATTCTGAAGTCTTTCTACGCTGCCTACACCCCAAGGTCGTTTGATGTGACCCACAAGGCCTCCCAGGGGAATATGAAATACGCCATAGGGGAACTGAAGGCCGGAGGCGAGACGTTTGTGGTCACGGTCTTCCTCTGCATGAAGAATAACTGTTACGATATCCATCAACTGAAAATTGAACGGCTTTAAGTGTCTTTTGGGTCATATTTCCCCATTTTGTTCGTCATTTAGCACCACTAAACTCCTCTCAAAACGGAAAAATCTGACTCCAAAATACATCTTAAAGATTAAAAGGTTTATTGTAGTGAACGAAAGTCCTTCACTTGTGGTCACGGCTCCTGGAGACGCCGATCGCGTCCTACTCCACACATGCTGCGCTCCTTGTTCGTCAGCAATCATCGAGTGTCTTCTGCACAGCGGCATCCGTCCGACGATATATTATTGCAATCCGAACATATTTCCTGAGGAGGAATACCTCATCCGCAAGAGAGAGTGTACGCGCTATGCCCTCTCGCTCGGCTTGGAGATTGTCGACGCCGACTATGACCACGATGCCTGGCTTTCGGGGATATGCACGCTTGCCGCAGGTTCCGGAGTGACGGACATCGAGCATCAGCCGGAGCGTGGAGGACGCTGTCTTCAATGCTTCAAGTATCGGCTTCTGGATTCTGCCTGCTATGCGGCGGAGCACGGCTTTTCCGTCCTCACGACCACACTTGCCTCGTCTCGGTGGAAGTCTCTTGACCAGATTAACGAGGCCGGACGCTGGGCCGTGGCGCAGGTCAATGCGCAGACCGGCTCGGCAGTGCCACCGACAGTGGACCTTATGCGCGCTCAGACATGCCCTGAGGCTCTTTCAAATGCAGCCCCGCTCATCTGGTGGGAACAGAACTGGCGAAAGGGAGGTCTTCAAGAGCGTCGCTCCCAACTTATCCGCGAACACAATTTCTACAACCAGCTCTGGTGCGGCTGCGAGTTCAGCCGCCGGTACTCG
>OQWM01000029.1_pt1 | contig 63798 bp, 50 predicted proteins | sample 1691531 | NCBI WGS metagenome assembly OQWM01 (sample SAMN03418257, study PRJEB22391) | human gut metagenome | biome: human-gut; feature: organic feature; material: feces | host: Homo sapiens | place: Tanzania | collected 2013-01
CTCCGTCGCAGTTTTACCAAGCTCCGCAGCCGCGTCCTCAAGCCCCGCCTTGAGCGTGTCGTTGCTCACCTGGCCGGCGAGAAGGCCTTCAAGGCGACAGGGAGCTGGCTTCCCGAGGAGACCCTCGCTGCCTTCCGCAAGTATCTTGTCGGCATCAAGGGGCCTCTGACCACACCGGTCGGCGGCGGCATCAGGAGCCTGAACGTCGCAATCAGGCAGGAACTTGACCTTTACGTATGCCTCCGCCCGGTCAGGCACTTTGCGGGAGTCCCATCCCCTGCCAAACGCCCCGAACTGGTTGACATGACAATCTTCCGCGAGAACACCGAGGACATCTACGCCGGCATCGAGTTCAAGGCCGGAAGCGACGAGGCGCAGAAGCTGCTCGACTTCCTGAAGGAGAACTTCCCCGAGCGCTTTGCCAAAATCCGCTTCGCCACCGACTGCGGCCTGGGCGTCAAGCCCGTCTCAAAGGAGGGGACGCAGCGCCTCGTGGAGGCCGCGATTGAATACGCCATCGCCGAGGACCGCGACTCAGTCACCCTCGTCCACAAGGGCAACATCATGAAATTCACCGAGGGGGCCTTCCGCGACTGGGGCTACCAGGTCGCAAGGGAAAAATACGGCGCAGAGCTCGTCGGCGACGGCCCATGGTGCTCCTTTGCCAATCCCAGGACGGGGAAGACAATCACCGTCAAGGACGTCATTGCGGATGCATTCCTGCAGCAAATCCAGACGCGCCCCGCGGAATACAGCGTCGTTGCCACCCTCAACCTCAACGGCGACTACATCTCCGACGCCCTTGCTGCCGAAGTCGGCGGAATCGGAATCGCCCCGGGGGCAAACATCAACTACAGAAGCGGGGCGGCAGTCTTCGAAGCCACCCACGGCACCGCGCCTAAATACGCCGGGCAGGACAAGGTGAACCCGGGAAGCCTCATCCTTTCGGCGGAGCTGATGCTCAGGCACATCGGATGGAGGGAGGCCGCAAAACTGATCGTGGCCGGACTCGAGAAGGCCATCTCACAGAAGACCGTGACATACGACTTCGCAAGGCAGATGGAGGGAGCGACCCTCGTAAGCTGCTCCGAATTCGGAAGACGCATCATCGAAGCAATGTAGGCTGGACAACCGCTCCGTACATGGATTTCCTCGGAATGGACATCTCAACCCGCGAAGGCTGCCAGAAGGCCATGCGGGAACACTGCAGATTCGTCCGCGAGTACATGATGCTCCTGGGGCGTTTCAGGAAGCTCCCCGCCTGCGAGGACCTGGTCTACAGCAGGCTCCTGAAGGATGGGTATGACAAGGACTTCCTGGACTCCCTGGAGACCTTCACGTGCCTGCCGCCGCCCGGAGACTCGCTCTACAGCGGAGACGACTCACCCTTCGATCTCCAATACCAGGAGATCCTGGACAGGATGGACAGGGATCCGGAGGAGCTCAAGGAGGAGGACGAGGAGGCATACACGGAGATGGACGACGCGGAGAGGGAGTATTCCCAGCTCCTGTCCATGACCGCGTCAATGGTCAACACCTTCTTCATGCTCTCGCTGGACTGGTCGCAGGTCGGAATCATCAGCTCCATGAACATCTGCCCGACGGCAATGCAAATCCAGATTCTAGGAATCCTGGGGCTGGCGACGGGCACCTGCCGCAGCGCATTCGACAGGATTTCAATGCGCCACCTGGAGGCCGGAAGGGAATTGCTCGAAGTCGCACACAAGTGCGCGCTCCGGGTGCACGCCACATTCAAGATGTGGGCAAGCCAGTGCCCCTCCCTCAACGAGCCGCTCATGACACGCGCAAGGATGCTGAAGCACACCGCGAACAACCTCGAAATCCTCATCAGCCGCACGGATGAACTCCCGGGAGACCCGCCAAGATGACGAAGACGGAGGAGGCACCACGCACTACCCCCGCCGACGGCACGCAGGCCGCAGCGGCTCTCGCAGACGGCGCAACGCTGCACGTCTCAGGAGCGTGGACCCTCGGAAACCCACATCCCGACGCGACGGAATTCCTCGCCGAAAACCCAATGCAGGGCGAATGGACCCTCGAATGCGGCGGGCTGAAACGATGGGACACGACGCTCCTCGTCTTCCTCTCAAAGGTCTACGCCGAAGCCGAAGCCCGGGGGTTCGCGCTGAAGGAGGGAGACCTCCCCAGGGGACTCTCCAGGCTCCTCCAGATGTGCAGGGCTAGCCGGAACGCCACATCGGCCGCCGCAAACGCAGCACCACCCAGGAAGACTCTCCTCCAATGCTTCGGGGCATTCGGCGTCGAACTGAAGGAGACAATCCTGGAAATCCTCCTCTTCACGGGAGAATTGACTGTCTCGATTGGACGGCTCCTGGGATGGCGGACGCAAATGCGGTGGTGCGACTTCAGGCACCAGCTCACTGAGTGCGGACCAAAGGCACTCCCGATAATCTCGCTGATCAGCTTCCTCATGGGGCTGGTCCTGGCATTCGTCGGCTCAATCCCGCTGAAATGGTTCCAGGCGCAGCAATACGTCGCCAGCCTCGTGGGCATCGGAATGTTCCGGCTGATGGCCCCCGTCATGGTGGGAATCGTAATGGCGGGACGCACCAGCGCCGCATACGCAGCAGAACTGGGCACAATGCAGGCCAACGACGAACTAGACGCCCTCGAAACCCTCGGAATCCTCAAGACGGACTTCCTGATCCTGCCAAGATTCCTCGCCATGGCCCTGATGCTTCCGCTGCTGAATCTCTTCGCAGACTTCGTCAGCACCATCGGAGGACTCATTGTCGCAACATTCAACCTGGGGCTCACCCCGCAGGCATACTGGCACACGCTCCTAACCACAACCAGGACAAGCGACCTGCTCGTCGGAGTGGCGACATGCTTCGTCCTCGGAGTCCTGGACGCATGCTGCGGATGCTACCAGGGCATCCACTGCGGAAGAAGCGCCGCGGACGTGGGGCGGGCCACCACCTCCTCCGTGGTATACAGCATCGTCTGCATCGTGATCGCAACATCGCTCATCACCGTCATCACCGTCCTCCTGGAGATTTGACCCATGGCGAAACCAACGGATAATGCCATCGAGGTCAGCCATCTGACGATGGGGTATGACGGGCGCACGATAATGAGGGACATCTCCTTTGACGTGCGCAAGGGCGAGGCATTCCTCGTAATCGGCCCCTCGGGCTGCGGAAAATCCACACTGCTGAGGCACCTGGTGGGCCTCGCAGAACCCGTCGAAGGCAGAATCCGCCTCCTGGGGGAGGAGTTCCTGGACATGGACTTCGCCTCGCGCCAGCGCTTCATGCGGCGCATAGGCATCCTATACCAGGCCGGAGCCCTCTGGAGCTCCATGACAATCGCGGAAAACATCGCGCTGCCGCTGCAACTGCACACAACACTCTCGGACGCCGAAATCCGGGACGTCTGCATCTGCAAGCTTGAACTCGTCGGACTGGCAGGATTCCAGGACTTCTACCCGTCGCAGCTCTCAGGCGGAATGCAAAAGCGCGCAGGACTGGCAAGGGCGCTGGCACTCGACCCGGAAATCCTCTTCTTCGACGAGCCAAGCGCCGGACTGGACCCCGTCACCGCAAGAAACCTCGACAGGCTCATCGTGGAACTCAGGGACACCCTCGGCTCCACGCTGGTCATCGTCACACACGACCTGGACAGCATCTTCGCCGTCGGAACAGAGGCAATCTACCTCGACCCGAAAACTTGCTCGATTCTCGGACAGGGCGCCCCAAGGGAACTCCTCGAAAACCCGCCCGCACCCGAAATCGCAGACTTCCTGGCCAGGACTCCAAGAAGGGAGAACCAAGAAAAGTGAAGAAGAACACAAGGCAACTTACTATCATCGGGGCATTTGTCGCAGGGGCAATCGCCCTCATGGCCTTCCTGCTCATGGCAATGGGAGGACGACAGTGGGGACGGGACTCGCTCCACTACAAAATCTACTTCCCGACCAGCGTCAAGGGGCTCAACATCGGCTCCCCCGTGATGTTCCGCGGAGTCTCCGTCGGAGAGGTCGCGCGGGTGAATCTCGCCCCAAGGCAGATGCCATCGAAGGAAATCCTCGACTCATTCAACCAGGACATCCTGCCAGTCGAAGTCGAAGTCAAAATCTTCCCGGAAAAGCTGGGATACTATTCGGAGTCAGGGCTGGTCTCCTTCGGCAAGGACAGGGACAGCCTCGAGGCCGCCGACGATTTCCTCAAGGGCCTCATCATACAGCACAACCTCAGGGCCCACCTGGAAACACTCTCCATACTCACAGGGCAGATCTACATATCGCTGAACTTCGTCCAGAACATCGACGACGAACCATCCAGGCTGGCGGAAAGGCTCTGGGAGCTGGGCATCATACCGTCGCAGCTCTCATTCCTCGAAAGAATCGCCCACAATGTCAACGGACGCGAGCTTGGAAACAACATCGCAAGCTTCCAGAAGCTCATGGACCAGGTCGGCGAATTCGTGGACAACGGGGACCTGAGGAGATTCCTCGACCAGCTCTCCTCCACCTCCAACGACACAAGCAGGCTCATGGCAAACCTCAGCATGGGAATGCCGCAGCTTGTGGAAACACTGAGAACCGCCGGTGAAAAGATGGAGGACACGCTGACAAGGCTGGACTCCACGCTGGACAGAATCCAGCATGAACTCGACACCACATCGGGCAATGCAAACGCATTCATCAACAACCTCAACGACACAATCAACGAGGCAAAACCAAGAATCCTCGCGACAATCGACAACCTGGACGACACAATCTCGACAACCAAGGAGAGGATGGCCCAGGCACGGGCACTCTTCCAGAATCTCCAGGACGCGACATCGCCAGGCTCCCAGGAACGCATCCTGCTCTCGGAGATACTCGTCCAGTGCGACCAGGTGATGGCGCAGCTGCAGACACTCATGGAGACACTCAACAGAAACCCGCAGGCACTCATCATCGGACGCTAAGGGCACATGACCAGGACACACGCCATGAAATCACTCCTCACGCTTCTTGCGGCATCGCTTCTGGCGGCCTCCTGCATCTCACGGGGCCCGGCACCCGCATACTACCTGCTCAACCTGCCCGGAGACTCCCCCCGGGAACTTCCGGCTGTCGCAAGAATCACAATGCCCGAGTATCTCTGCTCACAGGAGTTCAGGTACTGCACCCCCGAGGGAGAACTCAGGTCCATCCACAACGCACTCTGGGCAATCCCCCTGAACCGCCTCCTACGCACGACATTGTCCAGCGAAAAGGCAGCGGGGGAACCAGACAACCCGCGCCTCCTCCTCAACATCGCGTCAATCGTCGTGTCCGACGACACACGGGAACTCCTCCTCGCGGGAAGCCTCCGTCCTATCGACGGCGAAGGGCATGGCGACTTCTCCGTCCGGATTCCAATCGAAGGGAAGCTGGACGGGCGGACCTTCAGAAACGCATTCGGCAAAGCCCTCCTGAAGGCACTCGAAACTGCAAAGTAGGCGTGCGTCACCCCGCCGCCACAGACGACTCAACAACCACCCACACAAGCGTATGAAGTCAATGCGACTTGCCATAGTCCTGGCAATCCTGGCGCTCTCGCTGGCAGGATACGCGGCGGACAATGCCGCCTTCCTCTTCCCAGAGAAGCCCGCACAGGAGAACATGAACCTGGAGTACGGGGAGAAGGCACTCTCCGAAAGACTCTACAAAAATGCCATCCGCTACCTCACCCTCTTCAGCGAGGAGGCCAAGGGCCGCCCGGAAAAGGCAAAGGCGGCCACCCTGCTCTCACAGGCGTATCTCCTTGACGGGCAACCCCGCAAGGCGCTTGACGCAGTCAACGGATTCCTGGCGAAGGACCCCCTTGCAGACGACCTTCCAACCAGGTCAAGGCTCTTCCTGACCGCCGGCGAGGCGTGCAATGCACTTGGGGAGCACGCGACGGCGCTGAACTTCCTCCAGCCACTGATGAAGGAACTCGAAACCGCGCCCCATGAACGGGAGGCGCAGACTCTCTGCGCAATCGCCGAAGCCTGGAACGCCACGGGCAAATGGGTCGAAACAACGAATACGCTGGCGCCGCGTCTGGAGTCAGGAGACTTCTCCCAGGAGGAACGGGTGGCCCTCACATGGAGGGTGCTGGATGCATCATTGGCGCAGGGCAACTGGAAACGGCTCCGGGAATACGTCAACAGCCTCCTTGCAATGGATATCACGCAGGACGAGAAGACCACCCTCATGCTCCTCCATCTCCGATGCGACCTGGCCGAAGGTGAAATCGAGGCCGCACTCGCATACTACTCCGAAAACGACCTGGAAAAACGCCTCCCGAACTCCGCCGACAAGCAGTGGTGGGAAATTCTGACATCACTGGCAAACGCATGCCAGAGCAAAGGCCTCAAGAAGGAGGCCGCACAATTCTATGGAGACGCCGTCCCCGCCGCAACCACGGAGGCGGACGCCTTGAAGGCGGCAAAACTCCAGGCGGAATGCCTGCTGGCGGCAGGAGAATGGGAGGCCGCAAAGAAATGCCTGAACTCCATCCGGCAAAAACTCCCAAAGGACGCGTCAATCACACTGAGGCTCGCACAGACAAAGCTGGCACTGGATGAAAGAAGAGGAGCCGCGGAACTCTTCCTCGTAGTCGCAAACGACGAGGCGGCGCCCAGGGAGTCCAGGTACACGGCGGCAATGCAGGCGGCGGAATGCCTGGCAAAGGAGGGGCTCTCGGAGGACGCGTCCACCGCATTCCTCCTCGCAAAGGAACTGGGCGCCACGGACGAACAGAAGGCAATCCCGCTGAGAAAGGCCGCTGAACAGGCCGAAAGGGGAAAACGGACAAACGACGCAATCAGGCTGTATGCCATGGCGGCCGACAGCTTCGGAGGCACAAACGAAACAGCCCTGGAGGCACGCCTCGAGGCTGGACGGCTGCTCCTGGCATCGGGAAAGCGTGACGAAGCCATCGACCAGTACACGCTCTACATGGACGCAAGGCCAGACTCCCCAAGACGCTGGGAGGCGCTCATCGCAATCGCGTCGGCAACCACAGACAACGACGAGGCGATTGCGTCGCTCCTGGAAGTCGCCCGGAACTGCCCCGTCCCGGAGACTGCCGCACTGGCATACTTCGAAGCCCACGCCCGCGCAGTCTCCAAGGGCTCCGACGGCCTTGATTCGGCAATGGGCATCCTGCAGGAGTTCCTCGGGAAATTCCCGGACGCCAACCAGGAGACCCTGCGCAACGCACGCCACAGGCTCGTCGCCATCGGGCTTGCAATGGACAATCCGGAGGCCGTCGCCTGGGGCAAGGCCTTTGTCAAGGACTACCCCGACTCCCACCAGGCACCGGAGGTCGCCATCAGAATGGGCGACTGGCTTGCAGGCGAAGGGCGCCACGAAGAGGCAATCGAACTCTACAGGGGCGTCAAGGACCTGAAGCGTGCCACCGCGGAGATGAAGGCCGTCGCAATATACGAGGAGGCATTCTGCCAAAACGGCGAGGGCAAGCGCAAGGAGGCGCTCGCCACACTGGCGGATTTCGAAAAGCACACGGGAGACGCGACCCTCCAGGCAAGGGCGGCATTCCTCAGGGGAGACGCCCTCGCAAGCCTCGATGCCCCAGAGGCCGCAATCGAAGCATACACCCGGGCACGGGAAGCAGGAGGGGAGTCGGAACTGGCACTGGCTGCACTCGGAAGAATCGCAGAACTCCAATACGCCGGCGGAGAAGTCCAGAAGGCACGCAAATGCCTCACGGAAATCCTCCAGAAAACCGCGTACGAACACCCGGAAATCAAGGCAAGGGCAAAACTCCTCATGGCCAGATGCTGCCGGGATACGGACGATACGAGAACCGCCATCGACTACTACAACGAAATAAGGGTGGAATACGAAAAGACAAGGGAACGAAACGTGCCGCCCGCGACTCCAACGCAGGTCTATGTCGCCGCAGTCCAGGAACTGCTCGAAATCCTCGACAAGAACACCACCGACGCAAAAATCGTCCGAAGAAACTACGCCGAAAACAAGGACCTGCCGCCACTGCCGTGAACCAATCCATGCGGCATAACGCGCCTTTCTTTATAACCTCTTGATTTTAAAGGACTTATGTTAAACAAAAAATTCATCGCCACAGCACTGGCGCTCGCCACCGCGGCAGGACTGCTTGCAACGGAAATCTCCGAGGCCGTCCTCGCAAGGGTGGGCACGGACACAGTGATCACCTCCTACGACGTCCGCGTCCAGGCAGCCCAGCTTGAATCCAAGCTTCCTCCGAAGATGGATTCCCGCAAGCGCATGGAGGCCGTCGCCGAGATTCGTTCCAATGTCCTCGACGAAATGATTGTCACCGAGCTGGTCTGGCTTGACTTCCAGTCCTTGCGGGGCAAGATTCCGATGGACATCGTCCAGAGCCGGATCGACCGCCTGATTCAGTCGGAGGCTGGTTCGGACGAGGACCGTTTCCGCGACATGCTCCACCGCGAGAACATGACCTACAATGAATTTGTCGAGAAGGTCAAGAAGCAGCTTGCCGTGGAAATGCTCCTCTATGACCGCACCCGACGCAACATCTTCGTCACCGACAAGCAAATCGACGAGTATTTCGCCCTCCACCGTCCGGAGTTCACGACCAACGTGCGCCACCATCTCCTCGCAATCCTCCTCCCTCAGGAGGGCGATTGGCGCGAGACCTTCGACACCCTCAAGGCAAGAATCCGGGCTGGCGAGGACTTCGCCTCTCTCGCGAAGGCTTTCTCCAAGGGCGCAAACGCCGAGGAAGGCGGCGACCTGGGATGGATGGAGTCCATGAACCCCGCACTGGCCAAGGCCGTCGACAGCCTCAAGGTCGGAGAGTGCAACGAGGAGCCTGTCCTTGTCGGTTCAAATGCCTATCTCGTAAAGCTTGTCGGCAAGGAAGGAGGGGAATTGCCCGAACTCACACCGGAACTCCGCCAACGGATCAAAAAGGCAATCGAAAACGAAATCTCCGCGGAAAGACTCGAAGAATACAAGAAAACCCTCATGACAAAATACCCTGTCAGGAGGTACTAGGCGCCCAACGGCCCCGGCATGGAGACGCCACGGGGATCTTCATCGGCAAAATGAAGCACGCCACCCACACGGCAATTTGAAAAACCCTGCGGTTGCGCTACATTACGCCCTTGCCGACTTTCATTCCTTTATAACATAGTCAAAACCAGAACCGCAAGAGGATTTCAAGAAAATGGGCTCCGTAAAGAAGCAGCGCCGCAGAAAGATTGCTAAGCACAAGAGGGACAAGATCCGCAAGGCACTTCGTCACAAGAACAAGTAGTTCCTGCAACGCAGCCTACGCTGTCCCGCAGAATCAAGGACGCCATCGGGCAACATGCCTAATGGCGTCTTTTTTCGTACCGCCCGGCGCACATAACGGCAGGTGGCTCCCCCTCGCCGGCGCACCCTGCCCCATCAACGCAACCACCGCGCCCCCGTTACTCCCCTTTATCTCCTTGACGCAGGGACAGAAGCCCGTGAAAATGGGCTACATTAGCCGCAATATGAGACGCGCAATCATCCTATTGGCAATTACCGCCCTCCTGCCGGCGCTCCTCTGCGGCGAGACGGCCGGCAGAAGACCAGGCTTCCTGCCCTCGGAGCTGAACACGAATTCCATCGAGGTGCCGCAGGAGTATGTCGACGAAAAGGATCTCCTCCTTGAATTCGTCAAGGGCTACTACCTGCCCGAAAGAATCAACGAGTTCACGGAGGAGGAGGCGAAGGCATACGTCCAGGATTCGACGCGCCACCTCCTGAAGGTCCTCGAAAAGTGCCCCGACTCGGAAGGCACGGCCAAACGCCTCGTCTCACTCTGCCTGGTGAGCGACGAGACAGCCGGCTGGATTGTCCAGGAACTCGGGAAGCTAGTCGAAAAGGGCGTCACCTCCTACGGAATCGAAACCGGCATTGCGTCAATCCTCCTGGATGACGAAAGGTATGACGAGGCGGCACCCTTCCTCAGGACGCTCCAGGAAAAGTACCCAGACGACGGGATGGTGCTCTATCTCACATCGGGTTATTATGCCAATATCGGGGACTTTGCCGCATTGGACGAGGTGCTCGCGCGGGCGAAAAAGGCCGGAGCCAAAATCAAATATGCGCGAATGGAGTTGCTCCGCATCATGAGACGAATCCAGAAAGGGGAGGAGGACGAGGCGGAGACGGATGCCGCAATGCTCGGAATCACCCCCGATTTCCACCGGGATCCACTCCAGTCGCTATTGGACACATGGAAATACATCCAGCCCACGGGAGACTGGAGAATCGTCTCCGACCTCACTGCCGCCATCCTCATGTCGGACTTTGACAAGCTGGAGGAGGAGGGATGCGCCTACGATGCAGCCCGGAACTCAATATTCGCCGCACTTAACGCCGGTGACTATGCAGGAGCGGGATATGTCCTCTCGTTCCTCAAGAAAATCAACACGCCTTCGCTCAGGCGCCGCATCTTCTGCGCGCTGGCGGACCTTGCCAACGAATTCACAAAGCAGAAATTCAAGGACAAGGAGACGCCGAAGGCGCTTGTCATGCTCAACATCCAGGCTGGCGAGATGGCTCTCTCCACAGTCCCCGTGGGAGACATGGCGCGGGACGGCGGAATCAGGGCGCTTGCGGAATACCTGGTCGCCGCAGGAGAACTCGAAAGATACATGGAGGTGACGGAGGGGCTGAAGGAGCCGACGCCACTTGACACGCTCCTCCGCGCATTTGTCCTTGTCGACCTGGACAGGGCGCAGGAGGCGCTGCCAACACTCAGGAGCCTGCGCGACAGGTTCGGAGACGAACTCCCATTCGAGTTCTACAACGCCCTCGGGGAGGCCGAAAGAAGATGCGGGAACATGCAGGAGGCGGAGGATTCCTTCAGGAAGGCGCTCGAATTGAATCCCGAAGACGATGTCGCGGCAAACTATCTCGGATACACCATGGCCGATGAGGGAAGAAACCTCGACGAGGCAAGGAGGCTGATCGAAATCGCACTGCGGGCCAACCCCGACTCCATCTCATACCTCGACTCCATGGCGTGGGTCCAATTCAAGCGGGGGGACTGCCAGGATGCACTCAAATTCATGGCAAGGACAACAACCCTGGCAAAACAAGACCCCGACACGAATCCCTTCCTCGAAAACGACGAATACCTCACACACATGCGGGAAATCCTCCAGGCAATCGGATGCGACTACCTCGCTGAATTCTTCCTCCAGTAGACACAACACGGGCGCAAATACGCCAAACCCAATGAAAGGAATCTTCATCACATTCGAGGGACTCGACAAGGCGGGAAAGTCCACTCAAATCAAACTATTGGCCGAACACCTCCGCCAGAAGGGGCGCAATGTCGTCTGCACACGCGAACCGGGAGGCACCCCGCTCGGGGAGGATGTCAGAAGCCTGGTCATGAAAAACCGCGCAGAAGCCATCTCAGACGAGGCGGAACTGCTCCTCTTCTCCGCAAGCAGGGCGCAACTGCTGCGCACCCTCGTCTGGCCGGAACTCGAAAAGGGAAGCGTCGTCCTCTGCGACAGGTTCGCGGACTCCACCACCGCATACCAGGGGCATGCCCGCGGAATGGACATCGGCTTCATCCGAAGCCTCAACGACTTCACCCTGGGAGGGCGTTGGCCTGACATGACAATCCTCCTGGACCTGACAGTCCAGGAGAGCTTTGAACGCCTCGGGGAGGTCTTGAAGAACTCCGCCGCCCAGAGCGACAGGTTTGAAATCGAGGGACGTTCCTTCCACGAACGCGTCAGGGAGGGATTCCTGGCAGTCGCACGGGAATGTCCGTCCAGGGTAGTCAAATTCAGCGCATCCCAGCCCGTGGATGTCCTTGCGGAGCAAATCTGGCTGGAAGTACAGAGGAGATTCTTCGGATGAACGCAGCCGACTGGAAATCTCTCTTTCCAAAGCAGGCCGCCGCCCTGGAATCCGCAAATGCCAGGGGACGACGCGGCCAGGCGTACTTCTTCATTGGAGACTCGACACAGGAACTCCAGGCATTCGCAAACGGATGGATAATGACGGCGGCATGCCAAAAGCCAAACCCGGACGGATCCGCCTGCGGATGCTGCGACAACTGCCGGAGGTGCATGGCCGGAAGCTACATCGAATGCATACAGCTCGCCCCGGAATCGAAGAAGGCCACCATCCCCGTCGACAGAATCAGGGAATTCAACCGCCTCATGAGCCTTGCAGCACCCCCGGGCAAAGTGATGGTCGGCATCATCACGGAGGCGTCCGCAATGGAGAAGGAAGCCGCAAATGCCTTTCTCAAGACCCTTGAGGAGCCATCCGAAAACACGATGTTCATCCTGCTGACCACCCGTCCGCAATTCGTGCTGCCGACAATCAAGTCCAGGTGCCAGTGCCTTCAGTTGCGCTCCAACAAGACCGACTACTCCGCCCTCATCCCCCCTCCACCCTCAAAGGAGGAGGAAGCCGCCCAGGCATCGCCATCCGAGGAGCTGCTCAAATTGCTCGCCACAATCCATCGCGGCGCAGGAACACGGGTGGCGCTGAACGCCTCGAGGGAACTGGCTGAACGCTTTGAGGAACTCAACAGGCAGGCGGCGAGAACCGTCAAGGCACGCCTGAAAAACGACCCCGAATACCAGATGGGGCTGGAAAACGCAAAGAAGGACAGGGCCGCACGGGAGGAACAGCAGAAGTCCCTTGATGCAAAGGTCTTCACAGAATACGACAAGCTGCGCGGGGCATACCTGGACACCATCCAGGCCTGGTTCAGGCAACGGTACCTAGTGGCGGCGGGAACACCGGAACAACTGCTCCCTCAACAGGAGTTCGTCAAATACATGAAGGACACCCCCGTGCCAACCAGGGAGGAGGCGGAGGCGGATATCAGGGAGGTCGAAACTCTCCGCAAGGCACTTAGGTTCAAATTACCAGACGAATTGGCGCTGGACGCCATGGCACTCGCCATCTGCGAAATCCAAAGGTGAACTTGCTATTCACACCTAGAAGATTACATTACGCGGACTTACAAATCACCCTGTCGGAGAGATGCCAGAGTGGTCGAATGGGGCGGTCTCGAAAACCGCTGTACTGGCAACAGTACCGGGGGTTCAAATCCCTCTCTCTCCGCCATTATCTTGAAAAAGCCCGGATGACGCAGCCACACGCGACGCCCGGGCTTTTTGCTGCCCACACGCAATAAAACGCAGCCTGAAAAGCAAACGCACCTCCCGGGAGGAAACGCACAGGGGCTGTAAGGCGAATCTCGACATGCCATAGCCGCCCCGCCTCCTGAATAATCCCTGATTCATGCAGGCATGGAGGCGGCATCACCGGGACTTAGACGGAGATAATCCCCGGAAGGCCTGCGGGATATTGAAAACACGCCTACGGACAGAAAGACCTGGCACGGAGGCGGACGCACCTCCTACATCTTCCGCATCTGCTGCAGCGCGACGAAGAGGCAGCGGGGCAGATGGAACATGGTCTTCCACTTGCCGCCCTTGAGGAAATGGGTGGGCTCGCCACGACGGTTCAAATAGGCGAACCACTCGGGATATTCGGGGTCCTTGAAATGCTCCCACGCCCACTTGTCCATCTCCAGGAACTTGTCCAGGAAATAGGAGTCGCGGGTCAGGCGGTACGCAAAGAGGGTGGCGAGAATCGCCTCGTTGTGCGGCCACCAGAGCTTCATGTCCCACTGGAGTTCCAGATGGGGCTTGTGGAGGACGTCCATGAAGTAGTAGATGCCGCCGAAGGTCCTGTCCGTGCCGAATTCCAGCTGGGCGCGGACGATCTTGGCGGCCTTGGCAATCATCCCCGGGTCGTTGTGCTTCTCAGCGTAGTTCATGACGAACCACATCGACTCCAGGCCGTGCCCCGGATTGATAAAACGACCCTCGCAGGAGTCCAGGTCGAAGGTTCCGTCGGGATTCACATTCTCGAACAGGACCTGGTATTCCTCGTTCCAGAATTTCGACAGGACGGCGTCGATGGCGCGCTCGCAATCACGGTCGTATTCATCCGTGCCAAGGGCGTCCTTCATGACGACGCCCAGGTTGGCCAGCATCATGAAATGACCATGGGAAAGACGTCGGGGCTTGGCGGGCATGGCCTTCTCCCAGCGCCCCTTCGGATTGTCCATGCGGGCAATGTATTTCTTCATGGCGCTGTTGGCCTCGATTCTGTACTTCTCCTCGCCCGTGGCCTTGAAGAGCGCCGCGGCGCCCATGGCGGCAAAGCATTCGGAGAAGATGTTCGAAGGCGCCATCGTGGCCTCGCCCGCACGGTTCAGGGCAAAGTAGTAGGTGCCGTCCTCGGATTTGCCATGCGCCGTAAGAAAATCATACCCCTGACGGGCAATGTCAAGCCACCTCTCCTCACGGCGGACGGAGGAGTAGAAGGTGGCGAACATATATACGATGCGCCACTGCATCCACATGTATTTCTCAGTGTCGTAGACAGATCCGTCGCGGTCCAAAAAGGTGAAGTAGCCCCCGAATTCCTTGTCGACGCAATGCTCCTCCCAAAAGGGTATCACCTCGTCGAACAACTCCTTCTCATAACGGTCGATAAACGGTTGGAAATCCATTATTGCAATTCCAAGGTTGGAAGGAAAATGGGAAAGGACGGAAAAGGAACGATTCACAATCCGGCACGGTTTTCCCGAAGAACTGCTTAGGATAATGGCAGGACGAAGGTTTGCCACGCAATTGCCCCGAAAAAAAGGGGATTCTAATTCTCCCAGCCAGAAACGCACATAGTGCGTTTAATTTTTCCAGTTGCACCGTGCCATTTCCTGCACCAACCAGGCCAAGCAGCTGGGACTGGTCTTCGCCTCTACATTAACGAAAACGACGACTACTTCCCCTTCTTCAACGAGTGGCAGCAGATCATCTCCTGCGTCATGAGCATCCAGGAAGAAATGAAGAAGCTCTGCTACTGTCCCTGCGGCATGGGCAAGCAGCACTCCAGCGACCCCATGGCGTTCTCCATCCACTTCCTTGACTACGGCTACAACTACACCACCCTTGGCGACGCGATGTTCAACGGCAGCGCCTGGGTCCCCACCCCCATGCGCCTGACCAAGATCATCAACCCAAGCGGCATGGTTGTCCTGGCTGACAGCACCGACGACTATGTGAACCAGCCCACCTGGCATGGCCTCATCGACATCAACATCACCAACGACGGTCCCAACAACTACAAGATTGGCGCCCGCCACGGCGGGCGCGTCAACGTGCTTTTCGCGGATTTCAGCGTGCGCAGCTACAAGTACCTCGAGTTCTACCAAAGCATCAGCGACAAGTTCATCACGATGAGGAACGAGTAGCCGAATCCTCCGCCCCGCAACACGCCCCCTCCGGGAACCGCCCGGCGCATCACTCCGGGCGGGACTTGGCACGACGCACACCACCCCATGAGTTGCCAACCGCTATCAGTGGTTGCATGTTCAGCCTAGGCGAGAACAGCTTCCTGAACTGCACCGATTTCTATACCAACGACGCCACCGCATGGTCCCATGACATGGACGACATCCAGCGTTTCGGCATCGACCTGCTCTGCTGCTGGTCGGGTATCGAGGAAGCCCTGGATCGTCCCGCGGCAGTGGGCGGCGGACAGTTGCTGGACTATCTTTTCGAGGAAACCTGCCGACGGGACATGTCCATCAGCCTCTCCTCGGGCTTTCACCACGGCTTCTGGGAATGCTGGGATTTGAAGGCAGCCGAGGACTTTTCCCGAAGGCACATCAATGAAATGGATCGCCGCTACGGCAGCTGCCCCTCCTTCGAAAGCTGGTATCTGGACTATGAAATCTATATCAATTTTGGCGAGGAACGCCCCAAAATCGTCGACCTCTACACGGCGATTACCGACTTATGCCACGGGCGCAACGGAAAACCCGTGGTCGTCTCACCATTCTTCATGCCCGACGTGGGCAGGGGCTGCGGCGACTATCCCTACGCCGAACCCGGGGAATACTACGATTTCTGGTGCGAGGTCCTATCCAGGAGCCACATCGACATCATCTCCCTCCAGGACAACGGAGGCCAGCACTTGAGCATCATCACCGACGAACAGCGACGCGCCTTCAGCCAGGCCGTCATCCACGCCTGCAAGGACACGGGAACCACATATTGGGGAAATGTGGAAGGCAGCGAACTACCCATTGAAAGCATGGACGACTACATCGCCCGCTTCGGCTTCGACACAAGCGTGAACGACCCGCGGGTCCGCCCCTACTGGAAAAAGACTCCATTGGAAAAACTGAAGAGAAAGCTGGCGATTGCAGCCCCTGACGCCGCCAAGATCATGAGCTGGGGATACCAGGAGTTCTTCCGACCCTCGGGAGGAGCCGAAAACCGAAAGAACTACGGAGAATACCTTGAATACCGTGACGAGATACTCGGGAGGAACGTGTAAAAAAGATGGAAAAGTTTCTTGAATCCTGCGAATTGAACCTGTCGTGGATGCGCAACTCGGGCATCATGTCCCAGGGCGACGGCGAATGGGGTGTGGCGGAACGGCTCGTGACCACAGGCGGAAATGCCGCCATGGACAAGATACGGCATTCCTTCCCGGCCATTTCCGAACACGAGGGCTACGTCATCGTGGAACAGCGTCGAAGCGACTGCAATTTCGAGGCCGCGCTGCTCTTCGCCCTGCACGGCCAGTTCCACCACGATTCCTCCTCGGAAACCACAGCAAAGAATCTGCTGGACTTCCTCTTCTTCCGAAGCGGCCTGCTGAACCGGACCGACAAAACCAGCGTCATCGGCGCCTGGAACTGGTCCCACATCCAGCGCCGCTACGGCCTGTGGTTCGACGATGACGGCTGGGTTGCCGCAATGGAACTGGTTATGGCGCGTCTCTTCCCGCACCTGGACGAACGCTACCAACTGCGGGAATGGGGCCGCCTCCAGGCCCTGGATCTGCTGAAGGCCTTCCAGCGGACCTTCACCGCCGCCGAAACCCCACGGGAGAAGTACACCGATCCCAAGGCGGTCTACCAGGGGCAGCTGGAACTGCCCCATTGGGCGGTTCCCACACTGTGCGCGCTGGTGATGCTGGCCAAGGAACCCGACACTGACCAGGAGACAGGAAGACAGGTCGATGCGCAACTGGATGCCTATCTGCAATTCGCATTCTCACGGATGGACACCTTCAACGGAAGCGAACTGGGCTACCTCACCATCCTGGGAGCCCTCCTGAACTGGAACGGCAACGCGCCTCAACCACATCGACGCCTCCTGGAGGAGGCCGTCCTCCGCATCCAGAACCGCATCGACGCCAATCCGGAATACGGCATCCCCCCCGCAGAGCACTTCGAGGCCCCCACGGGACCAGAAAAGGCCGATTTGATCTACACCCTGAACTGGGATTTCCTGGGGATGGTGCTGGCCGCCTTCTGCGACAGGAAGTTCCTGCCAACCGCACGTTCCCTGGGCGAAAAACTCGTCGAAATGCAGGACACATCCCCCGACCTCACCTTCCACGGATGCTGGCGCGGCATGTTCGACTGCAAGGAACGGACCTACGGCGGCGGAAACTGCTACGAGGGCGGCGCGGGAAGCATCTACAGCGGATGGACCAACGCACCCATCGCCCTGGGAATGCTCCTGCTTGACCATTTGATTGAAAACAATAATTAGAACCACACCATGATGACAACCAAAAAACACCTGAAACTGGCACTGGCCGTCTGCTTCTGCTTCGCGGCGCTTCTCCAGGCGGCGGTAATCAACGTCGCGGAACTGTGACTGGCACCCGATGGCAAAAACGACTTCGCAGGAATCCTTATCACCTATTTCGAGGAACTCTCCCCCGACGGACAGGATGTCAATGGACACCAGGAACGCCTGGGACAGTATGTCCATTCTGGCACCTTCCAGCAGGACACACTGGTCGCCGCCACCGACGACCCCCTCGCCTGGGAGCCCCAGCTGGTCTTCCACGGCTTCCGATACGTCCTGGTGCGCCCCTCGATGCCCGAAGGACGGGTGGATGCCATCCAGGCTAGCTTCATCCACACGGAACTGCCTCGACGCTCCAGCATCACCTGCGGCGACGCAGACTTCACACGGCTTCTCCATTGCGCCGACTACTCCTACCGCGGAAATTTCATCGGGTTCCCCTCGGATTGCCCACAGCGCGAAAAAAACGGCTGGACAGGCGATGCCTGCCTGGCCTGCGAAACCGGGCTCTACAGCTACCATGCCATCGCACCATACAGGGAGTTCCTGGAAACCCTCTGCGACGCCCAGCGTCCCAGCGGCCAGGTGCCCGTCATCGTCCCCACTGGCGGATGGGGCTACAACAACCGCCTCGGCCCGGCATGGGACATGGCGCTGTTCGAAATCCCCTACCGCATGGCACTGCACAGCCGCAACGCCGTCTGCCTCACGGATTTCATCGGGCCAATGACGCGCCTCCTGGAATACGAGACCAGCCTGTGCACAGACCATATCTTCCCCTTCGGCCTGGGGGACTGGTGCGCCCCCGCCAATCAGGAGAGCCGTGCCGACCGACGCCTGGTCTCAACACTCTATTGCGCCGAAATGATGCGAATCCTCGCCTTCGCGCTGGAACTGGCACACGATACACAACAGGCGGAATCCTGGCGTAAACGCCGCAACGCCACCCTGAATGCGATTCGCACGAGCTTCGTCACGGACGGGATCCTGGGCAACGGTACGCCCACGGAAATCGCCTTGGCGCTCGGCTTCGGACTCTTCAAAGAAACCGAAACCTGGAAATGGGCGGAATGCCTGGCGTAAACTGGACACGCCGCCCCGACGCGACAGCACCAAGCCTCCAATTCCCGGACGTGCAACTTGAAAAAGCTGCACCTCTTCGCGGGAGGAAGCGCAGCACCATCAGGTGAAACACCTGCCTCTCCCTCCGAAAAGGCGTGCAGTCAATTCCTTTCAAGTCCCGGCATGCTCAAATGGCGGCCTCTTCTGCCTATGTGTTGTTCAAGCTGCCGGACAATACTCCGGTTTATTATGCTAATCGGCGTCATTCTACAGCCAGCCACGCCGCCTGACGCTCGATGATTCGGCAGATTTCCGCATACACCGTTGACGGATGCTGCCGGATCAGTTCATCAGCCAGTTTTTTTGAAGCAACGGTGATCTTTTCAAGCATTTCGTCGAGCAGCGACAGTATGAGTTCGGGCCGGACTTTGCACTCCAGTGCCATCTTGGAGAGTCTCCCGCGGGTGATTCCGGCAAATGAAGTTTCCCCGCCGATGGACATCGCCGTTTCATGGGCAAGCGAATCGTATATCTCTGTGCACAGAAGATCGTAAACGGGGGCAAGCCGAATGCTTTTCCCGCGATAGAGCACGGAAAAGTTCTTTGCGTGGGCATCGCCATTGCCGATGAGGACGTTAAAAATGATCCTGCGGAGGAAGTCGATCTGGCCCGCCGCGCCAAGGCGCATCTTTTTGATGAGCTGAAAACACTGCGGAATGGTCGGCCCGCCCTCGCTTTCATATTTCTTCTCCGGAGAGACACTCAACAGCTGGCAGAAATCCTCCTGATGCAGACGGCTGATCCGTCCATCTTTGTTCTGCCGATCAAAGCGGGTCACACAGTAGTAGGGAACATCCTTCAAAGTCAGAATTCCACACTCGGGCACGGGAAGTCCCATTTTCTGCGCCAGACGCATGCAGAAAAACTCGTTGAATACGCTGTCGCGATATGCCGCCACCGGAGGTTTGATGATGTGCGTGGACGGTGCGCCATATAGCGGAAGAACAATCCTTCCCTCCTTGACGCAGGCAATCAGTTTGTCCTGTGCGCCTGCGCCGGAAATACGGAATCCCTCTTCCTTCCCGATGTTCAGAGGACGCTTCGGCAGATTCATGAGTATCTGCGAAGCCTCCTCGTCGGAGAGCTCGCGAAAGGTCGGCGCCGAAGCATCGGCCGTTTTCGTGCAGGCGGGCGGATACAGGGCGATTGCCCCGGCGCAGTCTCCGCCAATGGCCTCGAGGAAGCCAAAAATGTTACGCCGGGAAAGATGAAGGATCTTTCCCAGACGTTTGCGCACCACGTCCGGTGGCAGCAGATTGTCGAAAAACACACTCGTGACCACGGGATCGAATGGCTCGGACTGCAAGGGCAGAGAATAGGAAATCGCAGCTGCGTCCGCCCTCCGAAGATATTCAGGAAGATAATGGAAGGTAAGCTTCCCACGGTCGGACTCCAACACGCCGACGCGCTCTCCAAGCAAGAATACGTCGAGTTGTTCCATTATTCACCGTCTCCCATGCTTGATAGCTCGACGGCAATGCCGAGCGTCTCCAGAACGGCAAGAACCTTGTCATGCTGCACAGTCTCCTTTCCGTCTTCCAAATCGCGGACGAAACGGACGCCGACATCGGCCAACTGCGAAAGCCGAATCTGGGAAACCTTCTGACGTCTGCGTTCACGCCGGACGATTTCCGCAAGTTGAGATGCGTTTGTAAGTACTGTCTTCATTTGCTGTTTTCTCTTGAGTTCCAGCGTACTATATAATGCAAACAGAATAGTTTCAATCTGAAATCAACCCCGTCGGGGCGATTTCTCTCCCAAAAGACCCCTGTTCAACAAAAACACCCCTAACGGGGCGAAAAACGACTATCAGCACCGGCCGCTACGACTCCAGCCGCAGTTACGACAACTGCTTTTTTCCTGTTTCGCAGCCCCTCCGGGCACCGTCCACCATGGAAAGGGCGAACTCCTTGAAGAACCGGAAATCCAGCCTCTGGCTGGCCACCGCGAGGACGTTGCGTGAAACCGATGGTCCCAAGGGCAAGGTTTTTCCTATACGCACCCTTCGTTCTATGGATCAGTATTGCAAATCTACAATATCGCCGTACTCCTTTACCTGAAGAAAACTGAAAAACAATAATTCCCCCTCTTTAATATCTTTTCTTTTTGGGCGCCTGTGAGTTACAATACGCAATGAGAATAGGTGCTGGCTTGAACAACCGGAGCCTCAGTTGGACGACTCCAGGGAAAACCTGACCTCCAGCTGCATCCTGCAGGGGACGCCAATGCCGTCACGCAACGCAGGTGAAAAGGGAGTCGACGAAACGGCTTCAACCGCCGACTTCTCAAAAAAGCCACTCGGGGAGGAGGACAAGACGGAGATGTCGCGGGGCACCCCGTCCGCACCGACGATGAATTGCAGTACCACGCTTCCTGAGACACCCTTCCGGCGGGCGCGCCAGGGATACTCCGGGGAAATCGGACGCGTCGCGGCGGGAATCACATCCACCTCGCCTGTCCCGTAGAATCCATTCGGCACATCCTTTGCGACGGCCTCCACCGGCGGCGCAGCCGACTCCTCCACGGGATTGCTCTTCCGTGGCAGGACGACCCTGGGCGCGGCGATCTTTGGAACAGGAGTTATAACATATTGAACCGCAGGATGTTGTAATGTTATTTCATCCTCAGGTAAAGATTCCTTTCCCCCTACCGGAAGGGGCGCATCCTGGAGAGGTTTCAAGTCCGGGGCTGGGCTCGCCGCGGGCTCCTCCTCGGGAACTACCTCCACCACAACAACGGGCAGTGGCGCCGAAGGGACGACACCCCGGCTGTCGCCGGATGGCGCCCTGACCTTGAGAAGAAGCAGGATGGCACCGGCAGACGCAACGCAGACCGCAATGAAATATCTCTTCCAATCAACCATTTACGGTGGAAAAAACCATTATGAAATATCCTACATCAACGAAGAACACTCGCCTAATATAAGCGGCACGCAGCGTCTCCTGCGCAATTCGGCTGTCCTTCAAGGACCCAAGGCCGTCCAACACCACCTACCCCACTTGACCATACGGAAGAGGCAATCATACCTGGTTCTGGCCTGGCAGGATGCCTCCCCCCTGCTTGCTCTTGCTTTTCATCGTCGCCCTGGCCTCATTTTCTTCGGCGAAGTCGTGCCCCTTGCACACTTCCTGCCGCAACAACACAAAACGGCTGAACGAGAACAACGATTCTCCATCCACATCGACAGGAAGACAAGAAGAATCCGCGAATCTACTTGCGTCAACGGGAAGCCCCGCCGTCCAATGCCAGTTCCCCAAGCAGGAAGCGGCAGGAAATGACCTTCTCACGCAAATCATTGAGCGAGTAGAAATAATGGTTGCTTGCCTCAAAGCCGAAGCGGGAGTCCCTGCGGGCGAATTCATGAAGACGCAAGGCAAGTTCGATTTCCTCCCGCAGACATTCGGCCATGATTTCCTTTTGGAAACCGTGGTTCCTGGCACGGACGAACCGGATTTGGCACCATGCGCTTCGCAAATGGCAATAGCAGACTTCCGCAACCCGCAGGATTTCCTGGAAATCCCCCTGTTCCCGTTCCTCTGGCCCTTCTCCGCCTTTCAGCGTCTCAAGCCCTTCCTTCCAGCCAGTCGTCAGTTTTTCGAACTGCGACTCCAGTATTTCCTCGGGATAGGGTCCGCGCCAGGATTCCAGATCATCGTATGGGAAGCCGACCATGGTCGCAGTGTAGCCAGTCGGATGCAGATGCAACAGATTCATCGGACCGTAGTTCTGCGGACAACGGTACAGCACCGTCCAAAAGTGGAACGGGAACTCGCGGAATGCCTCGCTGAAGATTCTCCACGCGCGGCAGACATTTCTAGCCAGTTCCGGATGGAACATCGAGGCGGCGATTTCCTCCGGCGTGGCATTCAGCAGCTGGAGGTTCCCGCCGGGATAGCCCCCGAGCGTCCAGCTCAGCATCAGGCCAGAAACTCCAGCCTTCTGCAAATTGCGTAGGTGCTCCTGCACCAGATACGGAACCGGAATGTAGGGGACAGACGAAAGCTCCCAGCTGTTGTTCAACTGGACCTTCGCGACGGTCTTCAACCCACGCCGCCGGGCTGCCTCCCAGGTCCGCAGGGATTCCTGGCTGGGCCCCGGCTGGGAGATGGAATAGTCCGTCAGATACTGGCGGACTCCGCCTATGCGGGTAATCATCCCCCATTCGCTGACACTTGCAACCCTAACTGATGCAGGAAGTTGACGGATTACATCCGCCTTGAACGGAGCATTGTCCTCCGACGACATCGCCGGGCGCCACGCCCAGTCAAAGGCAACGAATTCCGCCTTCGGATTTGCCGCATGGACTCCCCGTTCCATCGCCCTGACGACATCCGCGATGATCTTCTCCTGCGGCACGTCCTTGCAATATGGGCATTGCGCCCCTTGGAAGGAGTAATTGCAGTGGGTCGGATTTTCCGACATGGTGATGCAGAACAGCCCCGCGAGATCCTTCACCTCGCCGAAGAGGAATCTCATCCCGTTTTCCAGCCAGCGCAGCGGCTCGTCCGTCCGGCTGGTGCAGATGGTCCTGGACGTGCCGTTCAACAGTTCCACCCCGGCCCATTGCGGGAATTTGTCATAGAACGGGCGCGGCATGAAGCGCGGCTCGTTGAAATAGAGATATACCCCAAGTCCGTGTCTCTTGCAGCGTGCCACGATTTTCTTCAGGTTCTCCAGGCGGATTTCCCTGCCGCGTGAGTATTCCTCGGCTCCGGCGACGGGATAGAAATGTCGGAGCAACGCATGCATCCAGACGCCGCGGACTCCCATGGATGCGTATTGCCGGAGCAGATTCTCCGGCACCGGATCCGAGACCTCTGCGTTCAGAAAGACATCCCCGCAGCTGGCGGCGAAGGAGTGGATATAATTGAATTCAAAACCATACGGGTTGGATTGGCGGAGGGTCTTTCGCTCCCCAAAACGCTCCGTGAAGGCGAATGGAGCATCCAGGTAGCCGGAATCCCCGACGGGGAAGCATTCCTCCATGAGGCTCCGTATTTCCGCAGTCCGACGCCTCTGCCCTTCGGTAAGCTCCGCATAGCGCACGTTTCCCGTGGCGGGCTTGTGGTGCCCCACCTTTGACCAGAAGAAATCCTCTTCGTCCAACACCTGAAGCAGGCGTTCCCCCGGCCAGCTCATCAACTCCAGCAATTGCGCGATGGAAAGAAGGTGCCAGTTGCCGCGCAAAACAGAAAGGTAGCTGTGGGAACACCACTTCCCCTGAAGCGGCTCATCCGGATTCAACCCGAGTTCCGCGGCGGCGGCACGCAGTTTCTCCGGTTCCGTCCCCAGGACCCGTGCGAGTCGCTCCACGGGGACAAGCCCCCAGTTTCGCCACAGGACTGCCTGCCAGCGCGTGGGGAAATGCGGGAAATCCAAGGGCTTCGGGGAATTCGGCGTCTCCAAATCTTCCATTTTCATGGTTGTCTCCTGAAGTTGCGGGGGGCCTGCGGCAAATTGATTGCCGCTTTTCTCCTTGTTCAGTCGTCATGCGGTCGATGTCAGCAAAGATAATCGTCTGGGAATGTAGCATTCTAGACATCATTTTCAACAGGTCGACATCGCCATGCCGTTCACGGGAGGAAACACGCCGTGCAATCCCCGCATGGCAATGGTCTTCTCACGGGCAACCTGCGCGTGGGCTATATATCGAGGCAGCGTCAACCTGCCGCCAGATGACGCCCTGCCCTTGAGAGGAAGCAGGATGGCATCGGCAGACGCCACGCAGACCGCAAGAAAAGACCTCATCCAATCAACCATTTACGGTGGAAAAACTATTGTGAAATATCTTATCCACGAAGCACACTGGCCTATAGCTGCGTCTCCTGCGCCATTCGGCTCAGCGCGTTCCCTGTCCTTCAAGGGCGCATTCCGATGCAAAGCTGGTCAACACACCCCACCCCAACGCTTAACCACATGGAAGATGTAATCATACTCGGATCTGGTCCGGCAGGATGCACCGCAGCCATCTACACCGCCCGGGCAGGATGCTCCACCCTAATCCTGGGAGGACCGCTTCCAGGAGGACTCCTTACACAGACGCCCAAAATCGAAAACTACCCTGGATTCCCGGAACCTGTCTCAGGATTCGATCTCACCGACGCAATGCTCCGACAGGCGGAGAACGTGGGAGCCAAGATCAGATACAATGTCGCGACAAAGCTCTCGCTCCAGGGCGACATAAAGGAGGTCACGCTCGACGATGGAACGACAATCCAATCCCGCACGGTCATCCTGGCTCTCGGAGCAAAGCACAGGCCAATCGAAGTGAAAGGCCGTGGACGGCTCCAGGGAAAGGCCATCTCATACTGCGCCACCTGCGACGGCGCATTCTACCGAGGAGAACCCGTCGCGCTGGCCGGCAACGGAGGCGCCGCACTCAACGAGGCGCTATTCCTCTGCGGACTCGCATCGGAAGTCCACCTGCTTGTCCCGTCAAAGGAACTGAAGGGTCCTCAGGCACTCCGAAAACGCCTCGAGGACGCGCCGTCACTGCACATCCACCTGGAAACACGGCTCGTCGATGCAGTCGAGGCTGACGACGGAAAGCTCTCCAAGGTGGTGGTCGAGTCGACCGAAAAGGGCGAAAGGGGCGAAATCCCATGCAGGGGGCTCTTCATCGCAATGGGCTTCTCGCCGGACACCGGCATCCTGGAGGAGAGTGGGATAGCCCTGGATGCAGACGGATATATTAAGCTCAAAGACCCGGCCAGGACACTGACGGAGACTCCGGGAGTCTTCGCGGCGGGCGACTGCATCGACACACGATACAAGCAGGCCGTCGTCGCGGCGGGCTCCGGCGCAAAGGCCGGCATGGACGCGGCGGAGTACCTTAGGACAAATCCACTCTGACAGGACGCCAGGGCAAAACAGCGCGACTGGATACACGTAGAATCAAAATCATCACCACAAGGAAACAACCATGGCTGAAATCATCAATCTGACTGCGGAAAACTTCGCGGAACTCACCTCCGAAGGCATCTGGCTGGTGGACTTCTGGGCCACATGGTGCGGACCATGCAGGGTGCAGGGAAAGATCATCGACGAAAATCTTGAAAAGCTCACCGCAACTGGCGCAAAGGTCGCAAAGGTGAATGTCGATGAACAGGCCGGACTCGCAATGCGCTTCAATGTCCTATCCATCCCGACGCTGATCGTCATCAAGAATGGACAGAAGACAAACGAATTCGTCGGAGTCCAGTCCATCGGAACCCTTGTCGAAGCACTCTCCTAGACGCCCCACCACATCGGCGATGCTGAACCTGAAATGTCCAAAGTGCGGTGCGGGCTTTGACTTCGAACCCGTGACGCAGCTCACGCCCCAGGACTTCCATGAGAAGGAACTCGTGGAAGGATCCCTGAACTGCACAAGGTGCCCGGAATGCGGCGCAACCCTGAATGTCCCCGTCAAGGTCATTTACAGGGACAGCGTGCGCCCATTCTTCCTGTGCCTCGATCCCGCGCGAATCCCGGAGGAACGCATTCCGGAGGTGGCCGCAAAGTTCGACGAGTGGGCCACGACGGCGGCACTCGAACACCAAGTCCAACGACCAGTCGTCAGGCTGGTCTTCACAAGGCAGGATTTCATTGAGAAAATCTACCTGCATAGACTGGGATATGACGACAGGGTCATCGAGTTCGCCAAATACCAGCTCTTCAACGAAGGAATACAAGGAGGAAACTACAACTTCAGGGAACACCACCTCCTATATGACTTCGGACACCAGGACCAGGAGACGATGGGATTCATTATCTTCGACAAGAAGCTCGGACGACCCATCAGAATAATCAGCGTCCCACGACAGGAATACGACGCGCTCGTGGATGAAATCAGGTCAAATCCGGAACTCATGCACGAACTCGACAGATGCTTCCCAGGATGCCTGGTGGATGTGGATATGCTCTTCGAAAAACTGCTCTCCCAAAAGGAGTAGCGGGACAACGGCCGGCACCAGGATGCCCCGCGCCGACGCCACCCACGATGCTCAACACTCCGCAATAACCACTTGAAGGATATGACGAAGAAGACCAGTTCCAAGTTGAATGACCAGACCTGGAACAACCCGTTCATCGACCTGAAAATAGACCTTCCCGAGCCTCCACCGCCACCTCCACCGCCAAAGCCGACTCCCGAGGAGGAGAAACAGGCAAAGCTCACAAAGGAGGACATGGAGTTGCTCAAGGCCTTCGGGGATGCATCCATCGGACACGACCCGGAGGAGAAGACCACGGGAAGCCATCGCGGAAAGGTCACCTTTCAAATACAGCGCAAGGGAAAGGGTGGCAAGACGGTCACAAATGTCCGTGGGCTGGAAGGGCTGGGCATCTCTGAACAGATGGCACTCTGCAGCGAGGTGAAGTCCGCACTCGGAATCGGCGCAAGATTCCTGGAAGGAACTCTGGAACTCCAGGGAGACCAAACCTCACGGGCAAGGGAATGGTTCAAAAACAATGGCTTCAATGCGTGACCTGGAAAAGGAAGGGAGACGGGGATAATCTGCGGGAATGATATGACGTTCTCAAGACAGCCCCTGCTCCCCATGAAGCTAGAGATATTATGAAGGGATATTCATGAGCTGAAATCCCTTACGATGGTTTGCAGGACAATCAGAAGGCACTCGCCCCCCGGCTAATCATCCAGGAGTCGAATGGGGATCCGCGCGGCGAATGCAGGGAGAGTGAGCGCCGCAAGGAGCATACGCAGCCACGGCGAATGGGACGCCCCCTTGGGAGGAAAGCAAGGAGGTTATGTTTTATTGATATAGGCTATATTATCCCCACGCTACACGGCAAGGAAGCCCCATAAACCATAAGATGTGCCTTGCCACATCCTCGCCTTAGCAAAAAGGCGCTACGTCTCAACAAACTGTTTCCAGGAGGCAGCAATACCCTCACAGGCGGCTTCCCCGCCGCACGAAAACGATTTATCTCACTACATAGCCGTCATCCATTGATGACGGAGTCTGTGCTTTAGCGACCTCTGAAACTACCACACTCATTCACTCGCATACAGCGCTATCTGGCACCCTCATGTTTGAGCGGTGCTGGCTGTTGCTGTATGCGGGATGTGGTAGTCCTCAGAGGTCTCAGTCGGCATCGCTCTTTTTGTGCACATCATGTAAGAAACTGGCCTATCCAGGTAGTAGTCTTTAATCCCTTGGCCTTGAATTAGCCACTAATAATCCCTTTCTTCAACAAATAATCAATTAGGACAGCTCATGAGCTTCTTTGTCACTTGCAAACATTGCGGCCTTCGTCTGGAAGGGGCAGAACGTCTTGTTGGAAAGGTAGGTATTTGCCCAGGGTGCAAGCACGCCGTCGTGGTGGAACGCCCACCGGAGGATACTGCTCCGCAGATTATTACCATGGAAATCCAGGAGCCACCCCAGGATGAACCACAAAGTCCACAGAAAACGACGCAACATCAACCGCAAGGGACAACGGCCCAACCAGAAGGGACGACAATGCCACCGCCGGGCAGGAGATTCTGCTCAAATTGCGGGGCGGAACTTGAGAACAAAACGAACTTCTGCCCAAGGTGCGGGAAGAGCATAAACAATCATGGAAGCAACAACCCGAATATTAGAGAAAAGGTGTGCGACACAGTGAACAAGGGGGTACTATCGAATGCACTTGGAATTGAAAAACTACAGGGATTCAGTTTAAGCGAACTCCTGAAGGATATATTCAAAAAGCATTCAGAAGAAGACATATATGATATAACAGCATGTGGAACTCCGAAGACGACGCCAAATATTACAGATATCGATACGTCATGGCCACGGCCATGGCTCTTCTTCCGCTTGCTTGCATACAGTGTCGCCTTGTACTGGGGACTTGTAAATATTATTTACTTTTTTGCTGTAAAAGGAGTTTCGGATGGAAATCAGTATTCTCCTAATATGATGGTCATGCAATATTCTCCTGCCATGACGGTCATAGGGTCATTTGGAATACCAATCGCAACATTAATCTTTTTCATGGAGGCAAATGTGCTGCGAAACATCTCAATCCCATACATAATAAAGTATTTATTTATAGGCGGGTGCCTATCGCTTGCCATCACTACTTTTTTGTATAATCAGATAGGCATGGAGCAGCCTCCTAAATTTCTGGAAATCATTGTTCCAGGCTTAGTTGAAGAGTCAGCAAAACTGTTAGTTCTATTCCCTCTATTCAATAATAAGAGATTCCGCTACAAACTAAATGGACTCCTTTTCGGTGCCGTGGTTGGAGCAGGTTTTGAAGTATTTGAAAGTGTCGCTTATAATTTTATGACCCTCGAAGATACCGCCTTTAAATTAGTACCGCGAGTAATATTCTTTAGAGGTTTAACTTCAATCGGGGCCCATATTATTTGGTCTGCAATAGCCGCCTGTGCCCTCTGGCGGGTCCTTGGCAAGGATGACTTCAAACTTTCTGCCTTTTTTGACTGGCGTTTCCTACGGCTTTTCCTTTGCCCCGTAATCCTGCACTGCCTCTGGGACACGGAATACCAGCTGCCATATTTTGGAAAGTACATCATCATTGGCCTGGTTGGATGGATTGTTGTTCTGGCTCTTGTCCAGGAAGGGCTGAATGAGTTACGCGAGGAAAAGAAGAAGGCTGAGAATTCACAAAAAATGAGTGGTGCAGGAACAATTCCTGACAGCGCCCTTCAGTCGTAGTTTTACCCTTTTGCTTACCATCCAACACGACCGAGAACCATTATGGAATACAACCAGCAAGAACATGACCAGAATGTGCTGACCACTCCTGTTGACGAGGATAATCTGCCAATACTGCGTATCGCAGGGGAGCAGGGAGAGGAGTCCGGACAGGATAATTTCTCTTCATCTGCAAATAAAATGGAGTACGCCCCTATTGATAGTTCCGATGTGACGCCTCCTCCACAGAAGAAGCGCAGAAAGGGTGTTTACGCATTCCTTCTTCTTGTCCTTGCCGCACTTATTGGCACGGGATGGTACTATTCCCGGCAAAAGCTTGGTGAGCGGAATCTCCAGAAAGGTCTAACGCAGTATGAATCTGAGAACTATGAGGAGGCGTTAAGGCTCTTTGCCAAATCAAGCAGGTTCGGAAACCCGCAGGGCACTTACTACTACGGCCTTTGTCTCTTTCAGGGCTATGGAGGCAAGCCAGATCCAAAGCAGATAGTCAAGCTGATCGGAAGCGCCGCCTGGGAGGGCGTTCCCGATGCACAGAACCAGATGGGTATCTTCTATGCAAATGGCGTAGGAGTTAGGCAGGATAGAGGCGAGGCCGTGCTTTGGTTTGGAACTGCCGCCGGAAACGGAAATACCAAGGCGATGGTAAACCTGGCCTCCTGCTATCTAAAGGGCGAAGGGGTCGATGTCAATCCCACCGAGGCTCTGAATTGGATTCGTGCAGCACTTGACAAGGGAGAACCATCGGCATATCATCTGGTCGGCTCCATCTTTGAACAGGGGTTGGCGGGCTTTCCACGGAATCTTGAGAATGCACTGAAATGGTATCGTCAGGGAAGCGCCCAGGGAGACCACCTCTCCGAATTCAAATACGGCGCACTAGCTATCGAAAGCGAAGACGACGTGGAAGTCAGAGAAGCCACCAAGCGCATCCGACGCGCAATCAACGCTAAAATCCCCGATGCACTTGTATTCCAGGCAAAATATGGACGAAGAGAACTCGCCTACTCCACAAAGGAATCATTCGAATTGCTGGAGCAAGGCTACCGGCTGGGTGACATGTCGGCTATTATTGAAATCGCCGACATTCTGCTGGACAACCCCAATGCCACAATCAAGGAAAAGGCGGAAGAAAGCCTCAAATTGGCGGCCGAATCCTCATCCGAATACTACTATCTGCTTCTGGGGCAAGTGATTAACCATAGTATTGACGGCGGAGAATACGCTTCACTGGCCAAGTACTTCCCCGGTGTGAAGCTAGACTTGAAGACTTCGTTTGAATGTTTCCGCAAAGCCTCGGAACTAGGAAACCCCCACGCGCAAATCGAGGTGGCAAAATGCTATTTCGATGGTCTGGGAGTCGTCCAGAACATGGATAAGGGGATTGAATGGCTCCAAGCCGCCTCAAACAACGGGAACACAGAGGCAACCTACCTCCTCGCCAAGCTGTCCGACGGGCACAATAGAAGGGAATGCCTCCAGGAAGACCCTGCACTTGCGTTCAAATCATACCAGAAGGTTCTTTCCGAAGAACCTGTCAATTCCCAATACTTGCGTGACAAGATGGCTCTTGTCACACAGGTGGAGTGGCTTTGGGCGCAATACCGCCTTGCAATCTGCCATGACGAGGGCTACGGGACGCCCCAGGATACGGCAAGCGCCCTCAACCTCCTTTACGATGCCATTCAGGCAATGGAAAGGAAACAGCTAGTATGGCAGGAAAAGGAACTCTACCAGCTGTGCTGCACGACCTTTGTCGAGATATGCTACAAGAACAACATGGTTCCCGGAGAAATGCAGGATGTATCCAAGGTTTTCAAGAACGCAATAGAACTGCTTGAGGCTTCTGGCAGGCAAGAAGATTCAACCTATCAGGCTCAAGCACTCTACATGATGGGATACTGCCTCACGAAAGGAGTCGGCGGCGAGATGAAAGCTCCAGGAATGGCATTCGACAAGTATTTCAAACCTGCCGCCAACCTGGGAGACGCAAAGGCGCAATATGCGTGTGGCGTATTCCTGGAACGCGGCCAGTATGTCGCCAAAAATCTGGAGCAGGCAAAGAAATACTACCATTCAGCCGCCAAGGCAGGCAATGTCAAGGCCATTGCCACAATGAACCGCTTCAATTAAATGGGAGGAATGACGATGAAAACGAAGACTCTTTTGCTTGTTGCTCTCTGTGCCGCCCTGGCACTGGGTTCTCTTGGCTGCCAGAAAAGGATTCAACGCAGTATCCCAACTGCTCCTATTGGCATTTCAGTTCCTAAATTGGACGCAGAATTCAAGAAGGAAGAACCAAAAGAAGAGACCATTGAGCAAAGCACTTTGGATTACGACGAGATTCAAAGAATCTATGATTCCCATGTGAGGGAGTTGCGTAACGAAGTGCTATCCTCTCCGGCAGACTACGAGAAGGCGCTTAAGGACGCTATATTCGCAGAGATAAAAAAACGTGGGATGGTAGTGGACCTGGATTACGACGGATATCCAAGCTATGCTAGCACAATCGAGAATATCGAGAAGTTTCGGCAGCAGATTGTGCAAAAATGGCAGGATGAGTTGAATGACTCCTTTACTGACGAGGTTTTCGAGAGGAAGCTTCTAGACTTGGCACAGCAAGGTGCCCGGCTGAGTGACAAGATGGATTTCAGCCAATACAGAAACTCTGGATTCACGATTGACTGGACAAAATGGAAGGAGACTCCTGCTCAAAGCAAGGAATCAATCGCCGACAATCTATTGGCCACGATAGAGGAAAGTGTTGGAAGACAATTCAACTTGGATGCGAAGATGGCTGAGAAAACCAGTGAACTGGAGGAAAAATACAAGCTCTACAAGTTGAGGGAGCATGTCACCATTACCGTATCGAGGGGTGGTCAACACACAGAAACCTATAGTGGCATCTTGAGAACTGTTTCAGATTCGCGTGTCATGGTCGGCACTCGTTATGTCATCCGCAAGGATATATCCAAGGAAGATGCTGCCAGGATCTTCAAGGATAGCCACGAAGAGTTAGTTCAAAAGAAGCTCAAGCTTGCCCGGGCAGAATTCATGAAGCAGATTGAGAAGATGGTCGAGACCAGACTGGACAAGGAATTGGGTGAAGCACTAATTAATGGCGGATACATTCCAATTGGCCAGGTTGGACAAGGCTCAAGAATTGAACAGTTCATTCAAAACTGGTATCCCAAATCAGAATTTGTTCAGTCAGTCCGGCAATTTCTCTTTCAGCAGGAGTTGTCAAAATACACGGATCAACAGCTTATCAATGTTATGAGGGAACAGGGGTACGTCTTTGTTGATGGGGACAATGACGGAAATCGCGAGTGGACTACGCGGGCAGCAGTCAAATTCCAGGAAGAAATGTCTAAGAAGGTTGAAGAGACAAGAGTCATTGCGGAAGACGCATTCAAAAAAAGCGATACTGGATGGGTTGTTGTCAAGGATACTAATACAGAGATTGGATATGCCCTCCTGACAGCACCTGATGCGAAGGAGAGGGAACAGCGTGCGATGACTGCCTATATGGCGAACAAGGGCTATATGCCGGAGACATACGTCCAGGATGAATCTTTCTGGGAATCCAAGCTGGAGGAATACAGCAAGAACTGGCTGCACAAGGAGTATTCTGCCGACAAGCCAATAATAGACGACACATCATTCCTGGATTACACCTCCGCCGACTAGCAAACTGCAAAAAAAAAGCACCTGAATCCAATGTCTATTCAGACACCATGCTATAGCTAGACAATAGTGGATGACCCGGGGTCGTGGACTCATGCACAGAACGCTGGATTACAGCCGCATGAGACGCCATGGCCCCGACAATATTGCAATACCCTCCACTGTTCATATCATGCGGCAACACACATTGCATGGCATGGTAGCGATGATGCGACCGACACAATATCCGCAGGGCTTCCCCGATGCGGAACACTCCGCCTCTGAAACAGAAAGGCAAAAAAGCTGTTTCTGGATTTCGGGAAGAAAACTCTGAGGCATGTGCCGCTGGACATTACGGAGACGAAGGAGCCAGGCGGGTGATAACCCCACAGGTGCAAAAAAACCGTGATTTTTTTCTTGTATTCTCTTGAAATTCCCTTCGTTTTTACTATAATTGTCTGTGTTAGTCGATAGAACTCCTGCCAGAGGGACTTGAGTTACAGGCGCATTCGTGTGTCTTCTCCCCTCCATTCTCTCCGCGAAGAACGTTCTCCGATTGAGCCACGAGGCTCCTTTCCTCTGCATGTCCCCGGGAAAGAGCAATCCACTGAAACGTTCGGGACACGAGAACCAGACAGGAGAAATCCCCTAGACAATGAGCAAGAATCTGTATGTTGGCAACCTGAGCTACGCCGTCACTGACGCCGAGCTCAACCAGCTCTTCTCCCAATTCGGCAAGGTTGACTCTGCGCGAGTCATCACCGACCGTGACACCGGGCGTTCCAAGGGTTTTGGATTCGTCGAGATGGGAGACGACGCCGAGGCTGAGGCCGCCATCAACGCGATGAACGGCAAGGAAGACCACGGCCGCACCCTGACTGTCAACGAGGCGAAGCCCCGCGAGCCCCGCGGTCCCCGCCCCCACGGCAACATGGGCTACAACAACTTCCACTAGTAGCTAGCCTGATCCGTCAAACGCCCTCCTCCCACACGGGACGGGGGCGTTTTTGCATGTGGTGCAGGAGCATCCGGGGCAGCCACAGGACTGTAACCTCCGCGGGGCCCCTGAATGGGTGGATGGGAAAAGATGCAGGAGTGCCGCGAAACAACGCAAAATGGGCATTACGGTATTGTGTTCGCTTGAGTGTCCTGGGAAAGCCTGGCCTTTTCAGGGTGCTTTCCACCTTCCCTCCACCAGCCTTCAACCACCCTCACATCCATGAAAATCCATTGTCTTCTCCTTGTGTTGTGTGTCTCTGCCATTGCCCTGGGCTCGACACTCTCCGACAAGCGCGACTCCCTCGTCAACGGCGAGCGGGACTTTGCGCGCCTTCAGGCCACCATTGATTCCGAGACCGACCCCATTCTTCGCAGGACCGCGTTGCGCCTGCTGGGGGATTGCGGGCAGGAGGCGGTGCCGTTCCTGAATGGAATCGTCCGCGGCGACGAAGATCCCCAGATGCGCTACAACGCCCTGCTTGTCCTATGGCAGCTCTGCGGCGAAGACGTGGATCCCGAATTGCTTGTCGAATGCCTTCACAGCAGCGAAACGAACGTCTGCGTAGTCGCCGCCTCCATCTACTTCAGCAAGAGGCCGTTGCCACCCGAGCGCCTTCAGCTTGCCCAGCAGATATTGAAGACCGCCGGCGACTCCCAGCTGCGCGCGATTCTCTCCCAGGCAACCTGGCCATTCCACCGCAATGTCCAGCTGCTGAAAAACCGTCCCGACTGGGACCATGAGGTCACCCTCATCCAGGATCATCCCCTGCCGATGGACGGATGGGCCTTCTGCCTTGACCCTGACGCCAACATGCACCTGAACGAAGAGTGCTACAAGGAGGAGTTCGACGACAGCTCCTGGGCAAGAATCAGCATTGGCAAGCCCTGGGAGGACTTTGGCTACGACTACGATGGAATCGCCTGGTACCGCACCACCTTCGACGTCCCCCCGAAGCCCGAGGAATTCAACGCGGTGGAGCTTCATTTCGACAGCGTGGACGAGAGTGCCTGGGTATGGCTCAACGGCAGATACGTGGGCGTGCACAACATCGGCCCGACGGGCTGGAACGTCCCCTTCTCCCTTGACATCACGGATTTGGTTCGCTGGGGCGAGCCCAACCAGATTACCGTCCGCGTGCAGGACGTCTCCCATGCTGGCGGCATCTACCGTCCTGTCCACTTGCAAATCATGAAATAAGGGGAGGAAACCACGATGAAAATGCGCATTCTCTTCACAATCTTCCTCCTCGCCCTCGCCACGGTGTTCCCTGCGGCTGGGATGCCTTTCGCCCCCGCCCCCGACGGCGCGGAAATCGTAGGTCTGTGGGACTTTTCCAACGCCGGAAGCCCAGCCCAGGACGGCAGTTCCAACAACTGGCCCGGGCGTGTCCTGGCGGGGCAGCCCGTTGAATACGCCCCTGGATGCTTTGCCTTCCAACCCTGCATTGACGAGGGCGACAAGGAGAAACCCAGCGGAATCTCGGTGTTCAGCCATGATGCATTGATTCCTGAGGGCGCGATGGCCTTCGAAATCTGGTTCAAATTGGACGAAGGCGTGAACGACCTGGAACGCAGCCGGTTCATGCTCTTCGACAAGAAAATCTACTTCTACAAGACTGACAAGCCCGACGGCAACGGCGGCTACTGCCTCTATCTCGACCGCCTGGGCGAAAACGCCTACAGGATGACATCCTGGGTTGGCTTCGGAGACAAGTCGATGGAGGCCTCCACCGGGCGGTTGGCAATTCCCGCGGGGGAATGGCATTGCGCCGCAATGACCTACAATGGCGACGGCAGGCTCTCCCTCTACCTGGACGGAACGAGCGTGCGCCAGGCGGAATTCCCCAAGGGATGCGGTTCGCTGGCCCAAAACAGGATTCCGCTGACCATCGGCGACCGCGCAGTCTCATACTATTCACCCTTCGCAGGGCTGGTCGCACAGGCCGCCCTCTACAAGGGCATCCCGGACCGCTACGGCCTCCAGCCTGCATTCGAAGTCCTTCCGGGGCGGGATGTCTTCTACCGCTTCGACAAATTCCCGGAAATCCGCCTGCGCCTCACCAATTCCACAGGCGCGGACTTCTCCGACATACGGATCTTCCAGGACGGCAGGGAACTTGCCTCAATGCGCCAGCCGGAACTGAAACGCGATGGACGGCTGGACTACGAGGCAAAGGTGGACACCACCCTCAAGGCCGGCAGATACACCCACGAATTCCGCGTGGAATTCAAGGCAAATGGAAAGACGGCGGACGCAAAGTGCCTCTTCACATACGACCTGACCCCGCGCCCGACCCCATACATGCCCGTGGTGATGTGGAACACGGCGGACGACTTGAATCTGCTGAAGGAACTGGGCTTCACAAGCGACATGGCGGTCCTGGGCTCCCATGACCGCGTCCTGGAGACGGGCGCCCCCGTGACGGCCGACGACAATTCGCGGCAAGCCCACGAATGCGAAATGCTCAACAGGCGCGCACGGCTTGGACTCCGGAATGTCTTCTGGATGATTCCAGGATCCTGGCTCTCCAATAAACTCAAGGACGACCCCAAATACGCAAGGCTAAACCGCGACGGAAGGCCAATCCCGAACACCAATGCGGACGTCGTCCTGCCGGAGTTCAAGAAATTCGCGGAGAACGTGGGGCGCACGGTCGCGCTCCAATTCGGAAACTTCACCAGCGCCGAAGGAAGCCTAATACACTCCGAGGTGCGCGACAACTCGGAAATCTCCTTCCGCCCAGAAAACATCGAGGCGGCAAGGGAAGCGGGGGCGCCAATCCCCGACGCCGTCTCCAACAAGAAGGCGGTGGACTACCGCTCCCTGCCAGACTTCCCCGCAAACCGGGTCGTCCCCTCAGACGACCCGATTCTGAAGTTCTACTCCTGGTGGTGGAAGCACGGAGACGGGTGGAACGATCTCCACTCAATCGTCTCCAGGGCAATCAAATCCACCGGGCGTGAGGACATCTGGACCTTCTTCGACCCAGCGGTCCGCACGCCATCCGTCTGGGGCAACGGCGGCGACGTGGATGTCATCTCCCAGTGGACATACTCCTATCCCGACCCCATCAAGGTCGGCGAGGCGGCGGACGAGCTCTTCGCCATGGCCGAGGGCAATCCCGGCCAGAAGGTCATGAAGATGACGCAGGTCATCTGGTATCGGGACCGGACCGCCCCCGTCGGCATGCTCCCGAAGGAGGAGTCACTGCGGACCGAGTGGGAGAAGGACGTACCCGACGCGAAGTTCGTCACCATCGCCCCGGACCATCTCTCCATCGCCTTGTGGTCCATGCTTGCGCGCCCCGTGCGCGGCATCATGTACCATGGCTGGTACTCCCTGGTGGACCGGAACCATTCGTCGAAGTCATACTACAAATTCACCAACGGCGAAAGCGCCATGCGACTCAAGGCACTGACAGGAGCCGTAGTGAAGCCCCTGGGGCCGATGCTGCTCGAAGTGGGCGACCGACAGGCCGACGTCGCCATGCTGGAGAGCTTCTCATCGCAAATCTACGCATCCTGCGGCAGCTGGGGGTGGAGCGACGGATGGGAGTCGGATGTGCACCTGATTCTCCAGTGGGCCGGATACCAGCCCCGGATTGTCTACGAGGAGACCATCCGGAAGAATGGCCTTGACGCCTTCCGCGTGCTGGTCATGCCCAACTGCGAGGTGCTTCCACAGGACATCGTCGACGCCATCCACGACTTCCAGAAGAAGGGCGGCATCGTGGTGGGAGACCGCCTTCTCTGCCCAGCCATCGTCCCCGACTACACCATTACGCGCTACAACCGCACCAAGGCCGCCGACAAGGACAAGGAGCAGCTCCAGGAGCTTTCCAAGGAACTCCGCAAGGCACTCGACCCATACCTGCCGACACCGTTCCGCACCAGCAACATGGACCTGGTGGGGCGCATGAGGCGGCATGGCACCTCCGACTACCTCTTCGTCATGAACGACAGGCGCACCTACGGCGACTATGTCGGGCAGTACCGCCTTGTCATGGAGAAGGGACTACCCAACGCGGGCCGAGTCTCCCTGGCGCGCACCGGGGGATTCGTCTACGACCTCGTCAAACACATCCCCGTGAAGACAGCCACATCCGACGGCCTTTCCTGGGACGTGGAGCTTGGGCCTGGCGAAGGCGGCCTCTACCTGGCCACATCCACCGCCCTGGAGGAAGTCCGCATCACGGCACCGGAGGAGGCCGCCCTGGGCGGGGAGTTCTCCTTCACTGTCGCAATCACGGACAAGGCGGGAAAACTCTCCGACGCCGTGGTGCCGCTGAGGGTTGAAATCGCCACGCCCGAGGGTGAAACCGAAGGGACGGGCTACTACGCAGCCGTTGACGGGGTCCTCGAGGTGAAGGTGAATCCAGCGAAGAACGACATGCCTGGCGCCTGGACAATCCGCGTCCAGGACTTGGCGAGCGGAAACGACTCCGCCGCCACTGTCCAGGTGAAATAGCCGCCTGCCACGACAGGCCAAGGCGCCGGCGCACTCCATGGCTCCGAGGCCGCCCGGGGAAACATCATCTTCCTTGGGCGGCCTCATTCACGGCAACCAGCCGGCAGTGGCAGGCCCGGGCCGTGCATTGCCAAGAGTCGGGCTTACATTAACCAAGTTGCATTCAAGCCACTTGGATTGTCCCATACACCACCCATTCCACCACCCTATGACGAAGAACGTATTCGAGCAGGCGCTCTCCCCTTCAAACCACAATCGCCCAGTCCCATTCTGGAGCTGGAACGACAAGCTTGAGTCGGACGAGTGCCGCCATCAAATCGACCTGATGCACGGACAGGGCATCGGTGGCTTTTTCATGCATGCCCGCGGCGGACTCCATACGGAGTACCTCTCCGACGAGTGGTTCGGAATCGTCAAGGACTGCATCAGAAAGGCCGGCGAACATGGAATGAACGCGTGGGCGTACGACGAAAACGGGTGGCCCAGCGGCTTCGGGGGGGGGCTTGTCAACGGCAAGGGGGTCTTCTACCAGCAAAAATACCTGCGCTATAAGAACACAAGAGACGCGGCCGAGGCAAATTCCATCGCCAACAGAATCGCCGTCTTCACGGCGGACGGAAAGCCCGTCCCCGAAGGCAGGGAACTTGACGAAAAGGGCGAATACCTCGTCTTCTACTATCAGGTGAACCCATACTATGTGGACACACTTGACGGCCGCGTCATCGCCGAATTCCTCTCCTCCACGCACCAGCAATACTACTCCAGGCTGACTCCCGAGGAACGCAGGGGCATGCGGGGATTCTTCACTGACGAACCGCAGATTTCCCGCGACGGCATCCCCTGGTCGCTCATCCTGGCGGAGGAATACGGCAAACGCTTCGGCGAAGATTTGCTCGACAGGCTGCCAGACCTCTTCTTCGAGTGGGGGAAAAACTACCGCAGGACAAGATACCGCTTCTGGAGGACTGTCACCGAACTCTTCAGCGAGAACTTCATGAAGCAGATCCAGGAGTGGTGCCATGCCCACCAATGGGAGCTCACTGGTCACCTCGTCCTGGAGGAGACCCTGTTCAGCCAGACAACCTCCAACGGCGCGTGCATGCCGCACTACGAGTACTTCGACATCCCCGGGATGGACATACTCAGCCGCGAACACACCTGGGTCACCCTGCCCCTGCAGCTCTTCAGCGTCGCGGCACAGACTGGCAGGAAGCAGATTCTGTCGGAGACATTTGCGCTCTGCGGCTGGGCAGTCTCCTTCGCGGACCTGCAGTGGCTCGTCCAATGGCAGTTTGTCCACGGCGTGAACCTCGTCTGCCAGCACCTCGAAGGCTACAGTCTCAGGGGGCTCCGCAAGCGCGACTATCCGGCCAGCCTCTTCCGGCACCAGCCCTGGTGGCCATACTACAAGCCCTTCAACGACTACCTATCCCGCATCGGAACCATCCTCGAACAGGGCGAGGCAAGATACAATGTCCTGCTGCTCCATCCGATCACAACGGGGCATCTCTGCTTCAACAACGGGACAAATGGCGCGATGACCCCATACGAGCGCGCCTTCAAGGAGGCCACAGACGCACTGGAAAGCCACCATGTCAACCACCACTACGGCGACGAAATCATGATGGAGCGCCATGGCGGCGTCAAGGCGGGAGCCCTGGCAATCGGCCAGCAGTCCTACAGGCTTGTCATTCTCCCGAAGCTCAACAACCTCTCCTCAAAGCAGGTGGAACTGCTGAAGAAGTTCCACGACGAAGGGGGGCTCATCCTCGGCCTCCGCAACGACCTGGAACCGATTCCCCTCGCCGTGGACGGCGAAGCCGCCCCCGGATGCCCGCTCATGGACGACATCCGCTGGTTCGACACCATCGGGGAGCTTGTCGCCGCGATCCCCGAGGAATTCCGCCCGGTCAAGGTGCTTCTTGAGAACGGGGAGGATGCCGGCGACATCAACTGCACCAGCCGGGCATTCGGCGACTTCGACGGCAGGCCCGCGCTCTTCCACTACTTTGTGAACAACGCAAGATTCCGCCAGCACGACTGCGTCATCGCCGTCCCAGGCAAAGGCGTCGAAGGATATGACACACACACCGGCGAAAAGTACGCCCTGCCCTACACCACAGACGGCAAGACCTGCCTCGTGCCCACGCATTTCCCGGAGGGCGGAGACTTCGCGCTTCTCGCCCGCGACTACGAGCCCCCCGCCGCACCCAGGAAGGAAAAGGCCGAACCACTCCAGCTTGCACAGGAGTGGCGGCTCGCGGATGCGACCGAAAACCTACTTACGCTCGACCATGCACGGTGCGTCGTGGACGGGGAGGAGCTCTTCGCCCACGAATACGTCCTCACTATCAACGACACGCTGCTCGCACGCGAAAAGGAAAACCAGGCGCTGGCGCTGGAATTCACCTTCAACATCGGGGAAGACTACGACTTCTCAAGGGAGCTGACACTGCTGGTCGAACATCCGGAACGCCAGAGAATACTCGTCAATGGACGCGAAATCTCCAGCAAATCCCAGGGATTCTTCCAGGATCCGGCCTTCGAGCGCATCCCAATCGCCGACGCAGTCGTCAAGGGAGTCAATGTCATCCGCCTTGAATCCAACTACCACCAGTTCAAGGAGACCTTCGAGTGCCTCAGGGCGTCAAAGATCTTCGAGTCGGAAAGAAACAAGCTCTCCCTCGACAGCGAGGTGGAGGCTGTCTACCTGGCCGGACCCTTCGGAGTCGAAACACCCGGGAAATTCACGCAGCTCACCGACGACTCGTGCAGATACGCCGGAGACTTCATCCTGGGAAGAATGCCGGAGAAGGTCAAGGGAGACCACCTCGAAGAGTGCGGACTCCCGTTCTTCGCAGGAACCGCGACACTCTCCCAGAAGGTCGTCCTCACGGAGGAGGAGGCATCCAGGCCAAGGCGCATCCTCTTCGGGAATTTCTACGGAAACGTCCTCGTCCCAGTGGTAAACAATACCGAATTGTCACCAATTGTCCGTCCCGAGTATTCCCTTGACCTTCCTGCCGGATTGCTCAGGGCTGGGGAGAACGAGATTTCCCTGAAGCTTGTGACCTCCTTGAGGAACATGCTTGGTCCGCACCATCTTGAGGAGGGGGACACCCACGCGGTATGTCCGTGGCACTTCTTCAAGACAATTGGCGGCCCCTTCACATCCAACAGTGCCCCAGCCTGGAACGACGGGTACTGCCTTGTCCGTCACGGAGTCAAATAAACGGCGCCATTTTCCAGGGGGCGGGCGACGCTGGAGTGGACTCCACGCCCTTCAATCCGTTCCCTGGGAGGCAAAGCCGCAATCGAACTACATAAGATGTGCGATTCACCGAAATACTACAACCGCGCCACGGGGAAGCTTGAGACCGAGAAGGTGCTCGGCGACACATGGCTCCGCCTGGCATACAAGTCCCCCATCAGGGGGCTTCTCCAGTGGCCACTCTTTTCATGCGCCTTCTTTTCGCGCCTGATGGGATGGTATCTTGACAAACGTTCATCCGTGAAGCGCATCGACCCCACAATCCGCGACCTCGGGATAAACATGGACGAGGCGATCATCCCCGACGGCGGCTTCACCTCCTTCAACGACTTCTTCGCCCGCGAGCTCAAGCCAGGTGCGCGCCCCCTCCCCGAAGACGAGTGGGCGGTAATCTCCCCCGCCGACTGCCGCCTGACAGTCTACCCGGAAATCACCGCCGGCCTGGTGGTTCCTGTCAAGGGGACGCCATATTCCATCTCCGACATGCTCGGCATGCAGGGCAACAGATACTTCAGGCGGTTCGACGGCGGCAGCCTCATTGTATGCCGCCTTTGCCCCGCAGACTACCATCGATACCACTTCATTGACGACGGGCAGATGGAGGACTACTGGGTTACACACGGGAAATACCACTCCGTGAACCCCATTGCGCTGGAGGCCGGATACAAGCCATTCACCGAAAACTTCCGCACCGCACGCATCATGGAGTTGAAGCATGGCGGCATGGCGGCCATGTTTGCAGTCGGCGCATTCGGAGTCGCGTCAATCCACGACTATGCGGACGAAGCCGGATTCGAGTTCCACCGGGGCAACCAGGCCGGATTCTTCGCATTCGGCGGCTCGACTGTCGTGATGGCCTTTGAACGGGGAAAGTGCGAGTTCGACGAAGACCTGGTCGCACACAGCCGCGAAGGCATCGAGACGCTCGTCAAGGTAAATTCGAAAATCGGCCGCTGGATACACCAGGAGTAGCCGACATCCATAACTATCTCCAGACAAACCACAACCACACAACTTCACTGCCAAGATGGAATCCCTGCAGAAAAGCATCTACCTGCATTGCCAGACCGAAAGCGGAATCCTCCTCGTGGAGGCAAGGGAACCACTCGATTCCATGAGGATTGTCGACATCGACGGGGGCGACGTCGAGGTCGCGCTCCTTTCGGAGGAGACCCTTGACGACGGCACCTGGCGGGCGACACTGGACGCATCCCGGCTCTTCTGCTGGTCTCCCGACACCCCGGTCCTGTACAGGCTCCTGGCGGGAGGCGGCATTGACATACGCTTCGGATACTGCGAGGTCAACCGCTTCCAGAACAAGGCCGTAATCTTCAATGGAGCGCCAGTCTACTTCAGGGGTGTGATCCGCGGCATCATCGCCCACGACCACCCGAACATGACCGGCGGCAGCCTCTATGACGCGGCCGTCAAATACATACGCCAGGCGAAGAAATACGGCTTCAACCTCGTCAGGTTCCACTCCACAATCCCATGGCCGGAGTTTGTCGAAGCCGCCGACAAGGAAGGCATCTTCATCCACGCGGAGATCGGCTTCGCCTACGAGCGCAACGAAAAGGGGGAGAAGACCTCCCTCTCAATGGACCAGACCGCCTGGCGCGAAACAATCCTCAAATACCGGAACTGCCCATCCATGCTCATCTTCTGCATCGGAAACGAAATGCACAACTCCGGAAGGGTCCCCCAGGTCCACACAATCTACGAGGAGGGAAGGAGGCTCGCGCCGGGAAAGCTCATCATCGACAATTCGGGATGGGGCGAATACGACCGCACAAGCGCGGACATCTTCTCACAGCACATCGCGTACTTCTTCCCGTACGGACACCATGCGGAAATGTTCCATGTCGAAGACCCATGGCTCATCAACGGCTCCGCATACGACGTACCAATCGACCAGGAGGCTGAAAACCCGCGCTCGAAGAGCAAGGCGCACCGGGCGGTGGTCCCAATCCGCCCTACCCTGGCCCACGAAGCTGTCCACTATGTCGACGTGCCGGACTACTACGCACTGCGGAAAAAGTTCGACGACTTCTGCGCCAAGGTCGGCCCGGCATACCTGAAGGAATACGGGATTGAACGGCCCAGGTTCCTCGACGACATGCCGGCGCTCATCGAACGGAAGGGACTGCTGGGACGGCTGCCGGACATGATGGAGGCATCCCAGCGGTTCAAGATGAGCTGCATCAAGCAGTACCTCGAAAGCTGCAGGTTCTCAACTCTCTGCGGATTCGAAATGCTCCAGTTCGCAGACTGCCTCAAGTATGAAAACAAAAACGGCATCGTGGACTGCTTCGACGATGACAAATACATCCCCGCCGAATGGATGAAACAGTTCAATGGAGACGCGGCGCTGCTCGCACACTTCGAAAAGAACGCATTCTACTGGACGGAGGGGCTGCGCTTCGAAATCCACGCATCCGACTTCCTGCCGGACGCAGAACAGCTGGGAGACCTCACGGTCACAATCCGCTACGCGGACGGCACGGTCGAGACCGTCTACAACGGAACCCGCCTGAGCCTCGCAGGAGGTCTCCAGAAGCTCGCGACAATCGAGGTCGCCTTTGACGAACACGCCCCCGAGGAGCTCGTCGTGGAGGCCCGGTTCCTCTCCGACAAGGAAGTCGAACTCGTGAACTCATGGAAGGCATGGGGCTACCCAAGGGTCTCAATCCCGCAGATGCCAGGAGACGCCGTGAGGACGGACCGCTTTGACGAATCGGTCTTCGAGAGCCTCGCACAGGGAAGGACTGTCCTTCTGACCCTTCCGAAGCCGCCAGTCAAGGGGCAGGCCGACTACTTCTTCCCAGGCGCACGCGAGCGCTGCAAGCCATGCATCTGGGACAGGGGCAGCAACCTGGGAGGCATCGTCGAATCCACAACGGTGCGGAATGCCCTTGCCAGCGGCAAGTTCTTCGACCTGAACCTCTTCCCGCTTCTCAACGACGCATACAAGGTGAACCTCGACACCTTCCCGACCAGGGTCTCCGAGTGGATGTGGGGAGTGGACAAGCCTGTGCGCGACCGCATGAAGGGGCTCGTCAACGGGGTCAAGAACTTCATCGACGCGGATACGCTCCGGAATTTCAGCCACCTCTTCTCCGTGAAGGTCGGAAGGGGAACGCTCGTCGTATGCACGCTCAACCTGGCCTTCGACGGATGCCAGGACCCGGTCGTCGCAAACTTCACAGCCGCACTGGTGGATGCACTGGGCGAATTCGGGAAGACGGAGTGCGCAATCTCCCCCGAGGCACTGCGCAAATACCTTGAAGAGGTCAAGAAACAAGGCCCCAGCAAGGAGGATACAATGAACCACTTCTGGGAAATCGACAACAAACTCGTGGAAGACCAGCTCTTCTGGGAGGAGGCCAACCTCGACCTCAGAAAAATCAACTAAGGCAGGGCAGCCGCCACTTCCAATCAAACCACAACGAATCCTTCAGGAAACAGAATGGACACCTACATCGTAAACAAAGCCGCCCCCGACATGATTCCCGCAATCGACGAGGGCTGGGACGCAGAGGCATGGAAGGCCGCGAACACGGTTAAAATCCAATGGCACTGGCATGAATGCAAGGGGCCCTTCCCGGAGGTCGAGGCAAAACTCCTCCACGACGGAAGGACAATCTACGGCATCTTCCAGGTGAAGGACCACTCCGTCCTCGGAAGGGCAATGGCATTCAACGACCAGGTCTGCTTCGACTCATGCGTCGAATTCTTCTTCAGGCCACTGGCGGACAAGGGATACCTGAACCTCGAAATGAGCGCGGGAGGAGCATTCCTCTGCTACTTCGTCAGAGACTGCACACGCACAAGCAACGGCTTCGCGGACTTCGACAAGCTGCCGCCGCAGATCGGCGAAAAGATTGTCACGCTGGGAACCACGGGACTCGTCCCCCAGGAAAGGCAGGGCGACAACACATGGCAGATGCGCTTCCAAATCCCACCGGCCGTCACAGAACACTTCCTTGGAGACCTGGGAGACCTCTCGGGACAACAGTGGACGGGAAACTTCTACAAATGCGGTGACAAACTGGCAACCCCGCACTGGATGGCATGGCAGCCAGTCCCCGTCCTGAACTTCCATCTCCCGGATTCTTTCGGAAAGATACGCTTCGCATAAGAAGTTTTTTCCACTTTGGAAGCGCAAAAATAGAGAAGAGGGTTAAAGTTAGCACATACCGACACTTTACTTCCGCTAAACCTGTTCAAGCAGCAAGGACTTATGGGAATTCCAAAGCTTTTTATCCTCTCCGACCAGATGCGTGGTGAATCTTTCTCCCTCGAACAGGAGAAATACACCGTGGGACGCGCCGAAGACTGCGACATCTGCATCGGAGCCCCGACCGTCTCTGCACACCACTGCACATTCCTCAGGCTCGACGACGGCACGTTCGCAGTGGAGGACAGCGGCTCCACCAACGGCTCAAGGGTCAATGACCAGCCACTGAACGCAGGGGAGTCAGTCATCCTCAAAAACGGAGACATAATCCAGCTGGGAGGAGTCGAAATCCTCTTCGACGACATAGACGCCGCACGGGACGAGAATGTCCGGACAAATTCCGTCATCACCCTGGACGACGTGGAGACCGGCGAGATTGACAAGACCGCCATGAGAAACCTGGGCAACAGGCTCGGCGGAAAGAGAGTCCACGCGCTCAGGCCAAACCAGAAGCACGCGAAAATCATGAACGCGATCGTAATCGCGCTGGCCGTGCTTGTGGTGATCGTGCTGGTCCTGATGCTCATCAAGCACTAGGACGCACCTGCAGGAGAAGGCGCCCGCCCCGCCAATGGGAGGACGGCGCCTGCTCGCACACATCCAGAACCAACTCCGCCTGGTGACAGCCCCCGCTAAACATCGGCTACAGTCATCAGGCGTTTTGAATATATATGACCCCGCAAATGCCTCCAGAAGAAGACAAGAACACCCCCGTCATCCAAAGCATCGATGAACCCCAGAAGACGGAGCATCCGCCCCGCCAGGGAAATGACACACAGGACGGGAAGGAGGGAAGGAGACCCGAGGACGCCCCGCCGCCAGTATTGGAGACGGCGGAGGAAAAGCCCCCGCGCGAAGGCGGGGACGGCGGCAAGGGGACGCGCCCTCCACTGAAGAACGGACTGCCGCCCATGTCGCGCTGGCAGTATGGGTTCTGGCTCTTCATACTCATCCTGATTCCGCTCTTCGCAGTCCTCCGTTCCAAGGACAGCGCGGACACGGAGGTGCTCACGCAGAAGGCCTTCGAGGACAAGCTCAGAAACGGGCGCATCGTCGAACTCACCACCGTCGTGAACTCCGACGGCATCGTCAGGGTCAAGGGCGTCTTCATCCCCGACGGTTCCACGCCTGACGTCCAGAGAAAGTTCCAGTCAAAGGTAATCTACTCCGATGCGCTTGACGAGCTGATCCGCGACCACTGCGGCGACTACAGCGCCTCCTCGGAGGGCAGCTCCTTCATGCAGATTGTAATGATGCTCCTGCCGACGGTGCTGCTGATCGCCTTCTTCTACTTCATCTTCATCAGGCAGATGCGCAGCGGCGGCAACGCCATGAGCTTCGGGAAGTCCCGGGCAAGGCGCGAAGACCCCGACGACAACCACCCCATCACCTTCAAGGATGTCGCAGGATGCGACGAGGCGAAGGAGGACATGCGGGAGCTGGTGGACTACCTGAAGGACCCCGCCGCATTCGGAAGGCTCGGCGGCAGGATTCCACGAGGAGTCCTCCTCGTCGGCCCTCCAGGAACCGGAAAGACCCTCCTGGCCAAGGCAATCGCCGGCGAGGCGAAGGTGCCCTTCTTCTCCATCTCGGGCTCCGACTTCGTCGAGATGTTCGTCGGCGTCGGCGCGGCACGCGTCCGCGACATGTTCGAAGAAGGCAAGAAGAGCGCCCCCTGCATCATCTTCATCGACGAAATCGACGCTGTGGGGCGTTCCAGGTTCAGCGGAATCGGCGGCGGCCATGACGAGCGTGAGCAGACCCTCAATGCGCTCCTCGTCGAAATGGACGGCTTCCAGGCGAATCAGGGAGTCATCATCATTGCCGCAACAAACCGCCCCGACGTCCTGGACCCCGCGCTTCTGCGCCCGGGACGCTTCGACCGCCAGGTCACCGTCGACCTCCCCGACATGAGGGGAAGGGTCGCAATCCTCAAGGTCCATGCACGGAAGACCAGGCTGGCTGAGGACGTGGACCTGCGCATCATCGCCAGGGGCACCCCGGGATTCTCCGGCGCGGACCTGGAGAACCTCATCAACGAAGCCGCGCTCCTCGCAACCCGCCGCAAGCTCGACGCAGTCGGGATGCCCGAACTCGAGGAGGCACGGGACAAGGTGCGCTGGGGACGCGAAAGGCGAAGCCACAAGATGGACGACAAGGCACGGAGGCTCACCGCGTTCCACGAGGCGGGACACGCACTCGTGGGAATGTGCTGCCCGGATGCAATGCCGCTCCATAAGATTACAATCATCCCAAGGGGACCCGCCCTCGGCGCGACAATGACGCTGCCGAAGAATGACGAGAACACCGTCTCAAAACGCCAGATCCTCGACATGATTGCAGTCTGCTACGGCGGGCGGACGGCCGAGGAACTGGCAATGAACGACATCTCGACGGGTGCCTCCATGGACATCAAGCAGGCCACGGACCTCGCGAAGAAGATGGTCTGCCAGTGGGGAATGTCAGACCGACTCGGACTCATCAACTACGCAGGACGCGAAGAACATCTCTTCCTCGGACGCGACATCACGAGGTCAGAGGACTTCTCACCCGAGACAGCACGCGAAATCGACCTCGAAATCCGCAGAATCGTGGATGAACAGAAGAGCCGCGCAACGGAAATCCTCTCAAAACACCGCGAATGCCTCGACAAACTGGCAAACGCACTCCTGGAACAGGAGACACTCTCCGCAAAACAGGTCTACGAACTCCTCGGATGGCAGATGCCGGAAGACGACACGCCGCAGGACGAAGAACTGGACGACCCGGAAGCCGCAGACCTCCTCAGTGCACTGAAGCACACCAAGGAGACGACGGAAGAGACGGCTGATGAAGGCAAACCCGCGGATCCGGGCGAAGAGCCCCAGGATGCCACAAAAGGCGAGGAGAAGCAGGAGTAGGCAGACGCATGAAAGACCATGCGACCTCCGGCTGGCGGCGTCTGAAGAATAAAGCGCTGCTGGCACTGCCTGTCATCCTGCTCTGCGCACTCTTCGCATACCGGACACGCCTGCAGAAGGAATCTGGGACGGAGAGGCATTTCTACGAGACGGCCGTCTTCAATACGCGCTGCACCCTGATTATATATGCCGAGGAAAGGAAGGCTGACGATGCGTTCGTGCACGTCACGGAGGCGCTCTTCAGGCTGCATAACGCACTGAACCGCTTCGACGACAACAGCGAACTCGCACGCCTTAACAACACCCCGAGAAACACGCCCTTCAAATGCTCCGATGAACTCTGGAAGGCGCTCGAGGCGTCACAGATGGCATTCCAGGAGACAGAGGGCACATTCGACGTGACTGTCGGACCGCTCCTCTCGTTCTGGAAGCATGACGCAAAAGACCCTGAGGAGGACGGCAATGCCCTCCAGAAGAAGCTTGACGAGGTGAAGGCAAGGGTCGGATTCAATCTCCTCGCACTCGACAGCAGGAGCCACACGGTCACAAAGATGGCTGACGGCGTGCAGCTCGACTTTGGGGGAATCGCAAAGGGGCTTGCATTGGATATATCCATACAACTACTTGCACAAGAAGGAGTTACGCATTATCTACTAAACTACGGAGGGAACACCTTCCAAAAACTCCCGCAGGAACACCCATACCGCGACACCTGCGCAATCGCCAACCTCTCCTCGGAGACATCCGCACAGCCGCGGCTCCTCATCCACGGGGTGGACAGACATGCGGTCAGCACCAGCTCAAACCTGCTTCGACCTCTCGCACGGGACGCGTCCCGCACCGTCGGACACATCATCGACCCACAGACAGGCAAGCCTGTGGAGACAGAATACGATTCCGTGAGTGTCGCCGCCGAAAGGGGCTGGCAGTCAGACGCCTTCTCAACCGCAATCTTCGCCAAGGGCCCCGCCCTGGCTGAGACAATCGCGCGCAACGCCCCGGGCGTCCGCGCGTTCTTCATCTACCCCGACGGCACGGCCCTCCTCGTCCCCGAGGACAAGCCGGCTGAATGAGGGGCCACGGCCTTTGGCCCGGCCGACAGATTATCAGGCCATGCACCGATTCACTACCCCGCCCTGCCACTGAAACATGCTTCCCTTTCTAGCGCAACATCTCCTCGAAGGTCTCTGGGGACCCTTCCGCCTCCTTGAATCACGCCTTGTCCTGAGCTTCCTTGGCTGCATCTCCTGCGCCTTCTTCACCTGGATTCTACTGCCAAGATTCTGGGACAGGATGCCGCACGACCGTGGAAAGGCATTCGTCAAAGGGTCCGAAGCCGCGCGCGGCAAGCCCACCGGCGCCGGACTGCTCATGACTGGCGTCTTCCTCGTCTGCGCATTCTTCGTAATGCCCTTCTACGGCGAATATGCGCTGATTGGATGCGCACTCTTCGCAATCATGCTCACGGGATACCTGGACGACAGGAGCTCCACCGACTGGGGACAACTTAAAAAAGGCGCCTTCGACCTGTTGATATCCCTCTTTGCCGCCTGGGTCATAGCAAAGTGGCAGGGCACCACAATCTGGCTTCCATTCATCAAGGGAACACTCCCCGGCGGCGCAATACTGCTTCCGACATGGGCATTTGTCCTCGGCGGCGCGGCACTACTCTGGATTATGATCAACGTCGTCAACTGCTCCGACGGAGTCGACGCGGTGGCCGGCTCCCTGGCACTCTACGGGCTCTTCGCAATGGGGGCACTCCTCTACGCATGCCTCGGACATGAAGTCGTCGCGAAATACCTCATCCTGCCGCATGTCGAGAACGGCGCCTCCTGGGGAATTGTCCTCTTCACAGCATGCGGCGGGCTGGCCGCATACCTCTGGTATAACGCACCGCCCTCACAGGTCCTCATGGGAGACGCGGGAAGCAGGTTCTACGGACTTCTCCTGGGAATCGCGGTCCTGGTGGCGGGAAACCCCTTCCTCTTCCTCGTTGCGGCGCCAATCCTGTTCGTCAACGGAGGCGCGGGGCTCGTCAAGCTGCTGCTGTTAAGGGGACTCAAAAAGTGCGGGCTGGACACGAGGCCGCCGCTCTCCAGCGTCGACAACCCAATCAACCCGAAGAACTTCGCGACGGACGAGGAGGCCGAAAGACAGCACCCCGTCGTCAAACTCCTCCACAAGTACAGGTTTCCAATCCATGACCACTGCCGGAAAAACATGGGATGGTCCAATCCGCAGGTCCTCGTAAGGTTCATGCTCCTCCAGACATTGCTCATGCCGCTCTTCGCGATCATCATGATCAAACTGCGGTAGCCCCAGGAAAACCACAAGGCTTCCACCTGTGGAAACCTGCATTCCTACTGACAAATAGGGAAAATTCCATAAAATGCGGTAAAGTACGCACCTATGCAAGATGAAGGTCTCCATCCTATTGCCTCGGAACCGCTCTATGCGCGGATTCTGCTCCTGGAGAGCGACGAAGGCAGGGGCGAGGTCCTCAGGTCGCTGCTGAGGACACTTGGATGCCGCGTCCGGAGCGTCTCGACACAAAAGGATATTCAAAGTGTCTTCCATTCCAGGACGTGGGACGCAATCTTTTGCGACATGTGCTTTGCGGAGGAGGCAATCCCCCTCGCCGAAGCGGCAAACCCGTCTGTCCAGCTGATACTTCTTGCGAGCTATGACGAGCTTACGACCGCGCGGGGAATTGTGGACTCGGGGCGCGCCTTTGGCTTCCTGCCCACTCCCGTGCGCTCCGAAAAGGCGATAAGGATGCTCCGCGAGGCGCTTGCCCAGCGCCCGGCCCGACGAGACGGGGAGTCCGCCGGGGTCGAAGCGGGCGGCTCGGCGGGGGACGCGTCATCCGTCGAGCGCCATTTCGGCATGATTGTAGGCGAATCCGCCCCCATGCAGGAGTTGTACAGGCAGATTGAAAAGGTCGCCTCCTCCGAAATGACCGTCCTGATTCTCGGGGAGAGCGGCACTGGCAAGGAGCTCGTCGCAAAGGCAATTCACGGCGCGGGCTGCCGAAGCCAGCAGCCCTTCATTCCCGTCAATTGCTCGTCTCTGCCAGAAAACCTCCTGGAGAGCGAGCTTTTTGGTTATGTAAGAGGTGCGTTTACCGGGGCCGTCCACAACAAGGACGGCCTTTTTGTTGCCGCAAACGGAGGCACGCTCTTCCTTGACGAAATCGGCTCAATCCCCCTGCCCACCCAGATGGCACTGCTCCGTGCCCTCCAGGAGCGGGAGGTGCGCCCCGTCGGTTCGACACAGGCGATTCCCGTGAATGTCCGCGTGGTCGCGGCAACCAACGAGGATGTGGAAAAGCTGAAGGACGAGGGCAAGATCCGCCAGGATCTCTTCTACCGCATCAGCGCATTCCAGCTGCGCGTGCCGCCGCTCCGCGAACGCGAGGGGGACATCGACCTGCTCGTCAACGCATTCCTCGACGGACTCGCCGAAGGGAATCCCGCCAGAGCCACATGCATCGCCCCCGATGCATGGAAGACGCTCCGCGCCCATCCGTGGCCGGGAAATGTCCGCGAACTGATGCATGCCCTCGAACGCGGCGCAACCCTCGCGGAAAAGGGCGTGATTCGCCGATGCGACCTGCCCCCGGAAATACTCGACAGGCCCCAGGGGCAGGAGGAGGCAATCCCCGAAGCGCCATCCGCCGAATGCATGACGCTCAAGGCGTATCTCCGGGCCTGCGAACGCCAGTATCTGCAGAAGGTGCTGGCCGACAACGGAGGAGACAAGGAGAAGGCGGCCAGACTCCTCGGCATAAGCGTAGCGACCATCTACAGGAAACTCTCGGAAATCTAACGGACTTGACATGATGAGAATCCCATTCGCCATAGCGCTGCTCCTTCTCGGGATGCTGCTCGCATCCTGCAATACCTACAAGCCGGTATTCGTCCTATCGCTCCATGAATTCGCAAATCCGCAGGTGAGCACCAGCCTCAGCAAGCAGGTGCGCAACTCAAACCGCGAATTGCAGTACACAATCAAGAACTTCCCATTCCTCAGCGCAAGGTCCTTCCTCGACGCAGAACCATACGGTCCAGACAAGGACGGATTCTACGGACTCAGAATCAAGGTCGACATCTGGAACCTCGGCACAATGAGGCATACCGCGGGATCCAACCTCGGACTCGTATACGCGGTAGTCGTCGACGGGACATACGTGGGAACATCACACTTCACCCCGCAGATGCGCGACGGCGACATCCTGGTAATCGAACCCCTCTGGAACGAATACGAGGCAACCAAGATTGCGGAGCATGTCAGACTCAACAGGGAACGGCTGGGCAAGTAGCCGCCACCACACGATTTTTCCACTTCATCCGAAGAATCACCCCAGATACACAAGCAAAATTACTACTAGAGAGACTAGAAAACCTATGTCATCCGCTACGACCTACCAGGACATCCACGCACTGAAGAAGCTCTTTGCCGAAGCGGGCGAGACGGGAATCATGGCCAGCAACGCGCTGGCGGACATCCTGAACGCCACCGCGCCCAACGCCAAGGCATGGCCCGAATCCACACGAAAGGAGTGGCAGGAGGGATGCGAACACATCTTCGAAGGCGTCAAGGCCACCGACAAGCTCGCACCCGAACAGGTGCGCCTCCTGCAGGCGATGCTCTACACGGGCATCGACACGCCAATGCTCCGCGAAAAGTACAACCAGCTCTTCAAGGCGCTCTTCCCACGATGCACAAATACCGCAGGAATCCTGGACGCCATCGGAATCGACACGGTCTCCGACCTCGCCGTCGCCGCAGGAAGGCTGAAGGTCTTCGCGGCCATCAAGGAAGACGCCACGTGCTGGGACGCGGCATTCGGGCTGGGAAAGGTCCTCGGCCTGGACGAGGCGGCCTGCGAGGTCAAGGTCTCCCAGGAACGCGAACGGCTCGTCCCGCTCCAGGACTTCCTCGACCGAAGCGTCATCATCCTCAAGGGCAGCGCAATGGAAGCCCTCATCGAAAAGAAGTCGGTCAACTACGCGGACAGCCAGGAGCTCCACAACGCGGCCCGCGAAGGACTCGTCACGCGCCTGGAAATCACCTCCCAGCTCGTCGACAAGATCCTGGTCCCCGCAATCTACACAGCCGACGAACTCCGCAGGATTGCGGCTCCCGCACGGGAAGCCCGCGCCACGACCGCTGAAAAGGATGCAGCCCCCGCCCTGGCCAGCCGCTGGGACTACAGCCGCTCCCTGGTCGAGATCGAAGGGCGCATCGAAAAGGCGGCAACTCTCGAGGCAGACGACATCAACCGCGAAAACATCCAGAACATCCTTATGCGCGAGGCCCCCCGAAAGGAGATGGCCGTCCGCTGGGCGAATGTGGTCTCCATCATCTGCAAGAACCAGAATCTCGCCAAGCCATTGACGGAGTTCCTCAAGGGAATCAAGGATTCTGTCGCCGCATGGAACAACACCAGCCTCTTTGTCGAGGTGACAGACCAGCTCCCCGGCAAGCAGGTCTCCATCTGGCTGCAGCTGACAAAGGCCGTCGCCGGCGAAAAGTATCTCATCGACGGAACCCTCATGATGCCATTCAGGCTCTGGAGCCACGCCGAACAGGCACTCGCCGACAAGGAGGAACACCAGCGCTTCGTCGACAGGGTCTACCAGGACTTCAAGGACGGAAAACCCACCGCGGACCACTACTGCTGGCTCTGGAAGGCTCCCAGGAGCGAACAGCGCACCAAGTTCCTGGCCGACAGCTACCTCCTCTTCAAAACCCTACACAAGGACCTGAAAGGCAGTTACTTGAAGGCACAGCGCAATATCCGCAAGCTGCTTCTCGACGACATGGCGTTCCAGAAGGCCGTCATGAAGGACGGCGACCCGGAGGCAATCAGGAACCTCGTGCGCTGCGTCAAGCGGGTACCCCTCCTCAACTCCAGCGAAAAGCAGTCCGTCCTGGTCAAGCTCGTCAGGATCTACCCCTCGGCCCGTCCGATCGTCGAGGACAATGGCTCCGCCCCCGCCCCTGAAAAGCAGAGCATCGACCGCATCACCTCAATCCGCAGTTACGAGCGTGTGAAGAGGGAGCTGGAGCGCCTTGTCAACGAACTGATTCCCGCCAACACATCCGCCATCGAGGACGCGCGCTCCCGGGGCGACCTCTCCGAAAACTCGGAGTACAAGTACGCAAAGGAACAGCAGCGCATGCTCAACAGAAGGCGCAGCGAACTGGAAAGCAGCGTCAGCACATGCAAGCCAATCGACTTCGCCGAACAGGAGGTGAACGAATACATCATCCCCGGAACTGTCGTCACCCTGAACTACGGCGATGGCTCCAGTGAGAGAATCACCCTCCTGGGACTCTTCGACACCGACAGCGAAAAGGGCTGGTTCTCATACGACTCCCCGATGGGACGCATCCTCCTGGGAAAGAAGGCCGGCGAGAGAATCCGCGTCCCCGCCGGAAAGGACGCGGACATCGAAAAGCTCGAGCCAATCGCCGCCGAACTCATCGAATTCCTCCGCACGGCGGAATAGACAACTCCACAAATGCACATGCCCAAGATCATCCCTTTTGACAAGCTGGCACAATGGCGGGACGGCATCCGTGCCGAAGGCAGGCGACTTGTCGTCACAAACGGGGTCTTTGACCTGATGCACCGCGGGCATGCTGAGTATCTCTCGCAGGCGGCCGCACTGGGGGACATCCTCCTGGTGCTGGTCAACGACGATGAGAGCGTCACCCGCCTGAAGGGTCCCTCCCGCCCCATCCAGCCGGAAGGCGACCGCGCCGCGATGCTTGCCGCGTTGGAGTGCGTAGGCGCGGTATGCGTCTTCCCGGGAATCCGCGCCACCGAGGCGCTGCGAAGGTCCTCGCCGGACATCTATGTCAAGGGCGGGGACTACACCCCCGACTCCCTGGACCGCGAGGAGTTTCTGGCGTTGCAGGCATGCGGGAGCCAAATCAAAATCCTGCCCCTTGTGCCTGGATGCTCCACCAGCTCAATCGTGAAGAGGATTCTCGAGGGCGCAAAGGCACCCGAGGGCAAGGCTGAAGGCACCCTTGACGAACGCCTCCAGCCTATCTTCCGCAGACGGTCGATACGGAGCTTCCTCCCCAGGGCAGTCCAGCGCAACGAAGTGGGGCTGCTCCTGGAGGCCGCCATGGCCGCACCCTCCGCCAGGGCGTGCTACCCCGCGGAATTCGTCGTCCTGGAATCACAGGAACTGCGCAAAAAGGTCGCAGAATGCCTCCCAAACGGACACTTCCTCGACAAGGCGCCCCTGGGAATCCTCGTCTGCGGGGACATTTCACGCAGCTGCGGCCAGGAACTCTCCTATCTGCTCCAGGACTGCTCCGCGTGCGTGGAAAACCTCCTCCTTGCGGCGTCAATGCTGGGAATGGGGGCATGCTGGCTTGGAGTCCACCCGCGCCAGGAACGCATCGACGCCCTGAAAGGACTCTTCAAACTCCCGGAAAACATCGTGCCCGTGGCAGTTGTCGCACTGGGGTGGACGACTGAGACGAAGCCGCCGCGCACAAACTACCAGCCCGAACAAGTGCACCTGGACAGATGGTAGCAGGAGCAAGAGCACAACGACTCTCAAACAATAGTTGCCGAAAATGCCTGCTGGCATCCACGGCACTCCTGCTGGTCGTGTTCGGAATCCTCTTCGCAATAATCCCCGCCACCCCCTGGACGCCGCCAACCCCCGCGTCCTTCGCCGAATCGGTCAAGACCGCATTCGCAATGGACCCCACCAGGCCATACACGCCGACGCCCACCACATCGCTGTGCGCGGACTACTTCCTCTTCGGCGCTGAAAACCTCCTCCTGTACCGCGTCCACAGCCTCGCCGCACATCTCCTCAAGCTCGCGGCACTGTGGCTGCTCCTCCGGAGAATCGGACTCGGAATCGGAGCCGCAGGAGTCATCACCTTCCTCGCGGCATTCTACCATACGCAGATAAACGCCGTCCTGCAACCCGAGGGACGGGGCGTGGTCGCAATCACACTCTTCTCCACCACCGCACTCCTGGCAGCCACCCACTCCGAATCAAAACACTGGCTCGCATGGATGCTGGGATGCAGCGCGGCATGCGTCTTCGCCGCAGGTGCAAGCCTCTTCGCGGCACTCCTCGTTCCGACAATCCCAGTCGCGGCTAGACTGGGAAACACCAGGGGAACAACACACTGGAAACGCCTCGCCCTCCCGGAGACAATCCTCATTGCGTCACTGCTTCTGAACTGCTACATGGCGGGAATAATACCCGCAAGGTAACCACTTCCCCGACTGCAACCAATATGCGGCCGGGTTGTTTTGTGTTGTCATAACTCATTTAAAATCAAGAACTTATACATATAATGAACAAACACCTCGCAACCCTCCTCTGCATCCTCGCGGCAACCACAGTCCTTGCAGACCAGATCACACTCTCCGACGGCTCCGTCATCAACGGCACCCTCAAGAGCATCACCGGCGGCAAAGCCACGGTCAAGACCGACTTCGCAGGTGAAATCACCTTCGACGCCGGGAAGATCGTCAAGCTGAACACTTCCTCGAAGGTGGAGATTGCCACCGACGACGGCACCCGCATCTCCGGAATCATCAAGACCCGCGAGGACGCCGCACTTGAGCCACCCGCCCCCGTGGAGGAGGGTGCCGAGGCCCCCAAGCCAGCCGCAGGGCCTCTGTCGCTCCCCCTCTCCAATGTGAAGTTCCTCTGGACCGAGGGCATGGAGGACCCGACACTGCCTCCTTCACGCAAGTGGGACGGGGAGTTTACGCTTGACATCGCGGGCAAGACCGGCAATACAGAGAAGTTCAACGGCGGCGCAGGCGTCACCGCAAACCTGGTCGGCCCAATCGACCGCCTCAAGCTCTACGCAAACGCAAGCTACGGACGCGAAAACCACAATACCAACACCAAGAAGTACCTCGCCGGAGCCGACTATGAGCACAAAATCAACGAGACAAAGGCGCTCTGGTATATCAATGGCGAACTCGAACAGCAGACCACAAGCGGACTGAGACTCCGCCAGGAGGCCGGCGGCGGCTTCGGATACTACTTCTTCGAGGACGAGGCAAGCCTCCTCAGGGCAAGGGGAGGACTCGCCGCAAAGACCAGAAAGTACACCGACGGCTCACATGCGGACGCAGTCGGCGCACAGTTCTCGCTCCACTACGAGCGCAATATCCAGGAGTGGGGAAAACTGGTCACGGACATCACATACCAGCCGACACTCGACGACATCCACGACTACAGAATCCTCCACGAGTCCTCCATCGACATCCCGGTCGTCCTCCGATTCCCGATGAATCTCAGAATCGGAATCAGCAACGAGTACAACTCCAGAGTCGCAAAGAACTCCGAAAGAATGGAGACCTCGTACTTCGCCAAGATGGTCTTCAAGTGGAAATAACACCTCGGTCAAATGGAACTCCTCTCGCCCGTAAATTCAAATACGCTTGACGCCGCATTGCAGGCTGGCGCCGACGCAGTCTATTTCGGAATGAGGAGGCTGAATGCACGCCGCGGCGCAAGCAACTTCTCCCAGGAGGAACTGGCGGAAGTCGTCGGGAAGGTCCATGCAAAGGGGGCCAAGGCGCACCTTGCAATCAACATCGACCTGAGCCCCAGGGAGACGGGGCTTGCCGCACGAATGCTCCAGTTCGCGCAGGAGTGCAGCGTCGACGCGGTAATCGTCCGCGATCCCGCCATCCTTGCGTTGAGGGGGTTTTTCCCTGGCCTTGAGTTTCACCTAAGCACCCAGTCGGGCGTCTCCACGAGTGAGGGCGTGCGGATGTCCAGGGAGCTTGGATGCGACCGCGTCGTCCTGGCGCGTGAACTCACCCGTGAGGAGATACGCGCCTGCTGCCAGGTCGAAGGCATTGCCATCGAGGTATTTGTCCAGGGCGCGATGTGTTTCTGCGCATCGGGGCGGTGCCTTCTGTCAAGCTGGGTTGGCGGCCGCAGCGGAAACCGAGGCGCCTGCGCCTCCCCATGCAGGGTCGGCTGGAAGCTGGACAAGCCAGACGCACGGGAGGGGCATCCACTCTCAATGAAGGACCTCTGCCTGCTCGGAGAGCTGGACGAACTTGAGGGGATGGGTGTACAGTCCCTGAAAATCGAGGGGCGCCTCAAGTCCGCAAAGTGGGTCTCACAGGCAGTCGGGCTCTACCGCAGGGCACTTGCACACGCCGATGCGTCCGAAAAGCTTGTCCAGGAGGCCGCCTCCCTCGGCGGATACACGGGCAGAACCCTAACCAGGGGATACTACGAAGGCAATTTCGACAACCTGACGGATGACGAACAGGGACGCATCGCGTCAAGGGCGCAGGCAGCGGCACCCTGCACAGCCTCCACGGAGCCGCTCACGGAGGACTCCAACGCCACAGACGGCCTGGTAATCCACATCTCCGAAGACCCCCAGGGGGGAACTCTCCTCGAGTGCGCCCTGGGAAGGCTTTCGGAGATTGTCAGGATTCCACCGCAACGCATCGCAAAGGCAAAGCGTGCCGAAGCCCTCGGGGAACTCGTCGAAGCGGCATTGGAAAGGATTCCCACGGGAATGGAGGCCAACTGCGTCTGGAAGGATGATTCCCTCAAGGAAAAGCTGATGCCAAGACGATGCGACGAGATGATCCTGCAAGGGCTCGCCGCATTCCTCAAAAGGGCGACAAAGGAGGACGACGGCAATGTCCGCACCGCCCTGCCCCGCAATGTCTCCGACGCGCTCGCCCTCTCGGCTCCATCCCCAGAAAACCGACGCACCCTCGGCACGGAGCCAGACCTGGTCAGGGTGCGGCTCGAACAGCTTCCCAGAATCCCAAAGGACTCGCCTATCCTCAAAAAACGCCTGGTCGTCGAATTTCCAGCCGGCACAAGGGCGGCGGCACTGGCGAAGGGCCTTGACTCCCTGCCAGAGTGGTGCGCAGGACGCGCCATCGTCGCACTGCCACCAGTCTGCTACGAAAAGGAACTGGACAGCATCAGGGAACTCCTGGCCCTGGCAAGGCAACGCGGGCTGGATGTGGAGGCCAACTCCTGGGACACGCTGCACCTGGTCCGCGAAGCCGAAGCCGGCTTTGTCACAGGACAGGGGCTAGCGGTGCTGAACCCACTGGCGGCAAGGCTTCTCCATCGTCTTGGGGCAAAGTGGGTTGCCGTCTCCTGCGAAATCGACCGGCGACAGCTTGAGGAGCTTACGGCGTCGTCGGAAGTCCCCCTGTCCATCTGCGTCTACTCAAGGCCGCCCCTTATGAGAACCCGCGCACATCTCCCGCGCGATTATTCGTCCCATGCGTTCCATGACGCAAGAATGACAAGGTTGAAGGCGACCGTGGATGCGTCGGTGTCGACTCTGCGCCCCGCCGAGCCATTCGACTGGCGAGGTCTCCGGAACGCCTCCGTCAAGAGCGCACACGCGGAAATCGACCTGGCAGCGGAAGACTCCCCGGAAATCCCGGCTCCTGCGAAGTCGCCCTTCCTGTTCAACTACGACCGCACCCTGAGATAGGGGCAGAAACGCCCGCTTCTCCGCGCGCGAGTATATTTTCCCTTGGAACGAAAAGCCATCGCGGCCAGGGCAATGCACACAGGAGGAGCCAGAATATGAACGAACAGTTGAGAATCGACTCGCTCTCCGTGACAAACTACCGGTGCTTCCGAAGATTTGACGAGCCGATTAGATTCGAGCCGGAACTCACCGTGCTCGTCGCAAGGAATGGCGAGGGCAAAACCGCATTCCTCGATGCAGTGAAGATCGCGCTGGGAATCTTCACCACCTCGTTCCCCGTGGGAACGCAGGCACACTTCCAGCACTCGGACGTCCATATCGGGGGAAACCCGCCAAGCGCACTGTACCCAGTGACAATCGAGGCGACGGGCATGATTGACTCGCACCACGAAAGATGGTCACGCTCCCTCCTGAAGGCAAAGGGACGAACCGTCAACAAGGACGCAAAGGCCCTCTCGGAATACGGCAGGAGACTCTGGCAGAAAATCCAGGATGACGAACCGGATGTGGCGCTGCCAATCATCGCCTTCTACGGCACGGGAAGACTCTGGGGAAACACCAGGGAGCAAAACGCCGGCCCAATCAGCCCCCTCGCCGAAACGCGCTTCGCCGGATACGAAAACGCACTGTCCGCACGGGCAACATACGCCCAGACAAAGGGATGGCTCCTCGAGGCAATCCGGACCGAGGACTCGAAGGAGGCGTCCTCCACAAAGACAGGGCAGCACATCATCTCACAGCTCAACGCAGTCAAAAAGGCACTGCGGAAGGTCGGGGGCGGAGAAGGACTGGAAAAGCTCCACTACAACTCCTTCTTCAGGGATGAAATATCGGTCGTCAGCACAGTCTCAACCCCCGAGGGCACCGTCCCTACGGCACTGCCAATCTCCTGGCTGAGCGACGGGGTCCGGGCAGTCTTCTCACTGGTGGCCGACATCGCATACCGATGCGCAAAGCTGAATCCACACTTGGGGGAGGACGCCTGCGAAAAGACCAACGGCATCGTCATGATCGACGAGGTGGACATCTTCCTGCACCCAGCCTGGCAGCAACGCATCCTGGGAGACCTGCACGCAGCCTTCCCGAACATCCAGTTCATAGTCACAACACACAGCCCGCAGGTCGTCTCCACGGTCCCAAGGGAGTCCGTCAGGATAATCGACGCGGCGGAGGTGGTCCCCTTTGACATGCCGACCGTGGGAGTCGGCATCGGAGACATCCTGGCGGGAATCTTCGGAACACACCCGACACCCCAGAACACTGCCATCGCACAGAAGGTGAACCGACTCCACGCCATGCTCTCGGAAGGACTGGGAGACACCCCCGAATGGAAATGCCTCTACGCAGAACTCGAGGGATACTTCGGAAAGGACTACCCGCCACTGAAGGGAGCCCTCAAACACCGCGACTTCCTGCGCACAATGCAAAAGGAGGAAGGGAACGGGAATGCATAGGCTCGTCAGGACACAGCCTGAACCCAGGGCGCTGAAAAGGGCAAGGGAGGAGGGACTCCCGGACTGGGAGCATTTCCCCTCAAAGGACAAGAAGTCCGTCCGAGACGCACTCCTCAAAATGCAGGACTACAGGTGCGCATACTGCGAACGAAGGGTCGAAAACAAGAGCAACGAATTCGAAAACCGCTGGGACGGACATATAGAACACTTCCGGAAAAAGGCCGCAGGATTCTTCCCCGAACTCACATTCTGCTGGGACAATCTCTTCTATTCCTGCATGTCACGCACCTCCTGCGGACACTACAAGGACACATGCGGACTCACACGGGAGGAACACGACCTCCTAATAGACCCATGCAAGGACGACCCGGAAAAATTCCTGGTCTTCGACGACAAGGGAAGGGTATCACCACGCACAAATCTCTCCGATGAGGACAGGATCCGGGCAACCACAACTATCGAGGCCTTCGGATTGAACTCGCCACAACTGGTCCTGGACCGGAAAAACCTCATCGACAGCTTCGCATGGCTGAAAAACTATCCACCAGGGCAGATCAGAAAGTATCTGGATGTCATCAAGGACACCCCATTCATCACCACTATCCACACATTTATGGGAGTAAAGTAGAGAGTAGGGAGGAGGGAGAAGAAGGTAGTGCGTGGACACTTTGCAGTGGGCGTCCTAGGGTAGAGAGAAGGGAGAAGAATGGAGGGAGAAGTGCGTGGTTGGCGCGCGTGGGCGCGCCTAAAGTAGGGAGATTTTTTTTGCTCTCCCTTGATATCCCGATGTTTTTTGTCTATAATTTGGACCGGAGAGTGTTTTTTAGTCTTATCCCCCAAAGAAAACAAAGTAGAACAATTGCAACCACAGTAAAAAAATGAAGAAGAATTTCACCCTGATCGAACTGCTCGTCGTGATTGCGATCATCGCAATCCTGGCGTCAATGCTCCTTCCCGCGCTCTCCAAGGCCCGCGAAAAGGCACGCGCCATCAGCTGCACCAACAACCTGAAGCAGATCTGCCTGGGCAACCTGCTCTATGGCAACGACTACGACGACTATCTGCCTCCAAACGCAATCTTTGTCGACGGCGATGTTGCCAACAGCGGCGTCTACGCCCCCTACGGCGGCTCCAACATCAACTGCGAGGCATACTTCTGGTTCACTGAAAACCCGCTTATCCCAGGCACCCCGCTCACCGGCAAGCAGTGGCTCGAAAAGGACCCGGCCGCAAATGTCGACGGCAATGGCCCTGACAAGTCCGCCTGGCACAAGGTCATGATGTGCCCCTCCTGCCCAACCAGCGAGCGCGTCATGGGCAACATCTGCTACGCATCCAGCTACGGCTTCAGCTACTCCGGCCACTGCAAGTACAATGCATACGGCGGCATTGCCAACAACAACAAGATCGCCGGCGACTGGCACCGCATCAGCTCCATCAAATATCCGTCAATCCACGTGAACCAGTTCGACGGCACCACTGCCAATAGCTTCAAGCCCGAGGGCGAACCAAACCACATGGCCGACGCACGCACTATGATGGACAACGCGGCTCCATACTTCTTCCGACACAGCGAAAACATCAACGTCTGCTTCACTGACGGACACGCAGAGGCCTTCGGCATCAACAAAATCAAGAACAAGCACCCGAGCTATGGGTGGCCGTACTTCCTCACCGACCTCTACTGGTATCCCAATGCACCATGCCCCGGCGGTGACCAAAGATAAGTAAAAGTAGAGAGTAGGGAGGAGGGAGAAGAAGGTAGTGCGTGGCCACTTTGCAGTGGGCTTCCGTTGAGATCAAGGGAGAGCATAAAAAATGCCCTCCGGCTGCTTG